>Ga0209048_10004216_pt1 | contig 13793 bp, 9 predicted proteins | sample FrelakmetCRP12CR_FD_187146 | JGI IMG/M metagenome (GOLD analysis project Ga0209048, IMG submission 187146) | Freshwater lake sediment microbial communities from the University of Notre Dame, USA, for methane emissions studies - CRP12 CR (SPAdes)... | ecosystem: Environmental > Aquatic >... | reverse complement strand
CGTTCCACTTGACCAGAATTTTGAATACTGGCGGCTAAAAATCACCAACTCTGGGGATAAACCGCGGCGGCTATCGATCTTTTCCTTTTGTGAATTCACCAACCAGTGGGATACCTTTCAAGATCAGGTGAACCTGCAATATTCTCTTTTCATCATTCGCGGGGATTTGCTGGATAATCACTTGCTTCGCCTTGCCATCCAGGATAACCTGACAGCGGAGAAAAAAGGATTCTACCTTCATGATCTCGCCCGTCATTGCTGGATGGGATTGGTCGGTGCACCCATCCGTGGGTTTGATACCAGCCGCGAAGCATTTCTTGGTTCCTACCGCAGTTACCACAATCCTTTGAGCGTGGAACGTGGTCAATGCACCAACAGCCGTGTTTACGGGGATAACGCTTGCGGCAGTTTGCAAACCGAAATTGATCTACAGCCAGGGGAGAGCCGGGAGATCCTGGTGATGTTGGGGATCGGTGATGCCCGCACGACAGGCAAGAAGACATCAGCTGAATTTGCTTCTCTGGAACGGGCTGGTCTCGAACTGGAAAAATTAAAACAGCATTGGCATGCCAAGCTGGACCATTTAGTCGTGAATACCCCCGACGAAGACTTCAATCACATGATCAATGTATGGGGACAGTACAACAGTCTGATCACATTTTTTTGGTCCCGGTCTGCCAGCCTGGTATACAACGGGGAACGAGACGGGCTGGGATTCCGGGATTCGGTGCAGGACCTTCTGGGTGTGGTATCCGCCATTCCCGAGCAAGCCCGGCAGAGGTTGGAACTTCTGCTCACCGGGCAGGTCTCCACCGGCGGTGCGATGCCGATCATAAAACCTTTCGACCATAGACCAGGTTACGAAAAAGCACCAACGCTGGAGGAATACCGTTCGGACGATTGCTTATGGTTCTTCAATGCTGTACCGGCTTATGTCAACGAGACCGGTGATGTGGATTTTTATAACAAGGTCCTGCCATTTGCCGACAAAGGAAAGGCAACGGTTTTCGATCACTTAAGACGTGCCCTGAAATTTAACCTCGAACGGACCGGAAAGCATGGTCTGCCCTGTGGGCTGGCAGCGGATTGGAATGATTGTTTAAAGCTGGGCTATTACGGTGAAAGCCTTTTTGTTGCCTTCCAGGTAAGGTTGGGGCTGACCATCCTTTCAGAAATTGCCGAGAGACTTGGTAAAGGCAAAGATGCCAGATGGGCGCTTGCAGAACGCAAAAAGCTGGATGTGCGCATTCAAGCCTGCGCCTGGGATGGTGAATGGTTCGTTTGGGCATTTGGCGAGGACGGTATGGTTTATGGTACGCGGGAAAGTCCCGAGGGACAAGTCTACTTGAATACACAGGTTTGGGCGGTTATCAGTGGTGCTGCATCCGCCGAACAAACTGAAAAGTGCATGAGCACGGTCCATGAACGTTTATCCACCCCATTCGGTTTGATGCTGAGCGCGCCGCCTTTCGTTCACACACCCATTGACGTGATGCGCGCCGTTGTGTTCAACCCCGGGATCAAAGAGAATGCGGGGATCTTCAACCATACCCAAGGTTGGGGGGTGATGGCTGAGTGCCTGATGGGTCATGGTGATAGGGCGTATGAATATTATCGGGCGACCATGCCGGCTGCATTCAATGATCGTGCGGAGATTCGCCAGTGCGAGCCATATGTTCATGGGCAAACTACCTATTCCACCTTTTCCCCGCGCGCAGGCAATACCCGAACCTCCTGGTTGACGGGAGCTGCTGCCTGGAGTTATTTTTCGGGGACGCAATTCATCCTGGGACTAAAACCTGAATCGGATGGGTTGAAAATTGACCCCTGCATACCTTCGCAATGGGACGGTTTTACGGCTCAACGAAAGTTTAGGTCGTGCATATATCAAATCAGCGTACATAACCCACAACACGTTTGCAGTGGGATTGCTCGTGTCTTGTTGGATGGGCGTGTGGTTTCCAGCAACCTGATCCCCGGCATGGAAGGGGAAAAACACACCATCGAGATTTGGCTTGGCCGGGAGACATCATGATTAACAAGGCACTCTTGGAAGTGTATTCCTATAAGGGAAGTGGATTTAAACCTCTCGTGGTTTACAAGTCGTGGAGAGTGGCGGTCTTGAATTATATGGGGGCGCTTGAGCTCGAGAATATCGATAGTGTGGAACGTCATCCCGAAACGGATGAAGTTTTTATCCTGACATGCGGGGCGGGGGTTCTTTTTTTGGGTGAGGGGGATCCCAAAGTCAGGAAACTATATGCCCAGATCATGGAACGGGGTGTCCTTTACAATGTGAAACCTCACACCTGGCATACAGTTGAACTGACCCGGGATGCCTCGGTTTTGATCATGGAAAATGCAGACACCAGCAAGGAGAATTCAGAGTACTGCAACCTCACTCCGGAACTCAAACAATTCATTCGAAGGAATGGCTTAAACAAAAACCCCCCTACTTAAAAAATTGTTGATGACCGGGGGTCTCTATCCAGGGTAAGCAATACTTCCTGTGATAAAATCAAATTTCGTTTAATGCAAAACTGATCGCAGTTTTGTTGTCTTCTTTCCAGCGGATAGTTCGCACGAGCTTTTTCCATATAATAAATGTCCATCTCTGAATTTACGCTCGCTCACCTGTATAAAACCAACCGGCGCGGTCCGATGCGCTGGATCATTTCCCATGCCCTGCACAATTGGTACCTTCCCCTGGCAGCCATTGTTTCAGCCTTTTTCAATGCCTTCCTGCTTTCCATCGTTCAGGTGAACATTGGCAATGCCTACAATGTCATCACGGCCACTTCGGTCGATTTGAAATCCTTGGGTGGAATTGCCATCATCATCACAGTCTGTTCCCTCGGGCGCGGGCTATTGCAGTTTGTCCGCAATGGAGGGTTCGAGCTGACCGCCCAACGCACCGAGAAGGCGGTCCGGGAAGAATTGTATGTTAGCCTGCTGGGCAAGAGCATGACCTTTCATAACCTGCAGCCGGTGGGGGATACCATGGCACGGGCCACGAACGATGTTCGCCAGGTGAACTTTTTTTTCAGCCCGGGGATGAGCCAGGTGATCGGTTCGATCAACTTCCTGATCATGCCGTTGATCGTCACCCCGACCATCAATCCCGGCCTGCTGCTTACTCCCGTTATCTTCATCATCCTTTACGTACTGGCATTGTGGGAATACCTTCTCACCCTCAGGCCTGTTACAGATGAAGTCCGTGAATCCTTTGGCGATCTGAATACCCGTTTGGCGGAAGCCCTGGATGGAATTGAAACGGTCAAGGGAGCTTCCCAGGAAAAATTCGAGGTGAAGCTGTTTGGCAAGAAAGCCGGTCGTTATCGCGATGCAGCTGTCCATCAAGGGAAAGTGGAAGCCCGGTTCCTGCCCCTTCTGCTCCTATCCCTGGCGTATGCGGGCGGGCTTTTCCATGCCTTGATGTTGTATCACTTTGGGATCATCAACATGGGGCAGGTGATCAGCTATTTTGGATTGCTGCTCATGCTTGACTTCCCCACCTTCACATCTCTTTGGGCTTATTCCCTGATCGCCTCCGGCCTGGCGGGGGGAAGACGCATCCTGGAACTGATGAACCGGGAAAACAACCTCGATCAGAACCTGCAGGGGTACACGGGTCCGATGAAAGGCGCGATCGAATTCCGCCATGTGAGCTTCAAATATGAAACCGGTGAACCGGTATTGGATAGAGTGTCATTCAAGGTGAGCCCCGGACAGACCGTTGCGATTGTGGGTCAGACGGGATCCAGCAAGACCACCCTGGTACGGTTGGTGAATCGCACTTACGATGTCACCGGGGGAAAGATCCTGGTGGATGGGGTGGATGTGAAGGATTGGAACCTGGAAGACCTGCGCCGGGGAATCTCCATGATCGAACAGGATATCTTCCTGTTCTCCGATTCGGTTGCGGATAACATCGCTTTCGGCAAGCAGCACGCCAAACTACCCGAGATCATTGAAGCTGCCAAAGCCGCCCAGGCGGATGACTTCATTCGCAGTTTCAAGAAGGGATACAAGACGGTCATCGGTGAAAGGGGAGTCACCCTCTCGGGAGGACAAAGGCAACGCCTGGCACTGGCCAGAGCTTTCCTCACAGATCCCTCCATCTTGATCCTGGATGACTCAACGAGTGCGATCGACAGCGCCACCGAGGACCAGATCCAGCGAGCCATTTATGCAGCAGCCAAGGGACGCACGACCTTTATCATCACCCACCGTCTTTCGCAGATCCGCTGGGCGGATTTGATCCTGGTCATGAAACAGGGCAGGCTGGTAGCGCGCGGGTCACACGAAGACCTGATGAACAAGAGCCTGGCATACCGGCGAATCTTTAGTGAAGCATAGACAAAACCATGGGAATCTTTGAAGGCCTGGACGCAGAACCCTATGACCGCAAGTACTCCGACAATGTACTCTTAAAGCGGATATTCGGGTATTTCAAACCGCAGCGCGGACGACTGGTTGTCATCGTTATGGTTGCCATCCTGATCTCGCTGATCAGCGCCAGTTCGGTATTGATCGTCTCGCGCGCGGTCGACCTGATCAAAAGCGCACCGACGGTAACGAATATTTCCCTGATCGCCGGGTTGGGGCTGATCGCCGGCGTCCTTATCTGGATAGCCAACTGGGTGGGTCGGCGGACGACCGTGCAGGCGATCGCCGGGGTGGTGATCCAGCTTGCGACGGACGCATTCGAAGCATCCACTCAGCACGATCTCAGCTTTTATGACGAATATTCTTCCGGGAGGATCGTTTCCCGCATCACTACTGATACCCAGGATTTTGGGCAGCTGGTAACGATTGTCACGGATGTCCTTTCCCAGGTGCTGGAAGCGCTGGTGCTGGGCATGGTTCTCTTAACCATTGACTGGAAACTGACATTGATCATCTTTGCCATTATGCCGGTGATCTTCAGCCTGGGTATTTTGTTCCGCAGCATTGCCCGTCGGGTCACCCGTCAGGGAATGCGGGCAATTGCCAATGTCAATTCCACCATCAAGGAAACGATCAGCGGGATTGCCGTGGCAAAGAATTTTCGCCAGGAAAAAAGCATCTTCCGGGATTTCGATAAAGCCAACAAGCTTTCTTATCGATTGAACTGGCAGCGCGGTCTTGTTCTGAACCTGGTCTTTCCCGTATTGAATGCCATCGCGGGCAGCATGACGGCCGTGATGGTTTACACCGGGGGACTGACCGTTTCACAGGGGATCGTTACGGCAGGTGCATGGTACCTGTTCATTCTCAGCCTGGATCGATTTATGTTCCCGGTGATGAACATCTCAGCTTTCTGGTCCTCCATCCAGAACGGGTTTTCTGCTGCGGAAAGGGTGTTTGCCCTTATCGACGCAGAACCAGCTGTCGTGCAAAAGGACGACCAGCATGTCCCCGATCTTAAGGGTCAGATCGATTTCGACCAAGTGCGGTTCTTCTATAAAAAGAATGAAGATGTGCTGGACGATTTTTCACTGCACATTAAACCGGGGGAGACGGTTGCCCTGGTGGGGCATACGGGTGCCGGTAAATCTTCCATCGCCAAATTGATCGCCCGTTTCTATGAATTCCAGGGTGGAGCCATTCGCATCGATGGGCAGGACATCCGCTCGTTCAACCTGGAAGAATATCGCCGCCACCTTGGAATTGTTTCACAACTACCCTTCTTATTTTCCGGGACGGTGGCAGAAAATATCCGTTATGCTCGCCCGGATGCCAGGTTGAATGAAATTGAAAAATTAGCCCGGCAGATTGGCAGCGGCGACTGGTTGGACACATTGCCCCGGGGATTGAGAACCCAGGTAGGGGAACGGGGAGGCAGGTTGAGCATGGGTCAGCGGCAGCTGGTCTCGTTGATGCGCGTTTTGGTCCAGCGGCCCGCTATTTTTGTGCTTGATGAGGCCACTGCCAGCATCGACCCATTCACGGAATGGCAGATCCAGCAGGCATTGAACCTGATCCTGGAACGAACCACCAGCATCCTGATCGCCCACAGGCTATCTACAGTGAAATCGGCGGACCGGATCATTGTGATGGAAAAAGGAAAGATCATAGAAGAAGGCACCCATTCCAGCTTGATGTCAGCCGGAGGGTACTATGCCATGCTTTACAACACCTATTTCCGTCACCAATCCCTTGAATATATTCAGAAGTCGAGAGAATTGGCTGAGGATCTGGTTTAATGCAGTACTCAAGAAACAGAAAAGCAACCCCGAATCCGAGGTTGCTTTTTTTGCCAATTGAATTCAGATTTTTGGAGGGATTATTTCCTTTTTTGCCAGTTCTACGCCTTTGACAATGGTCACAACAATGTAACCGCCATAGAGAAGGGCAGCAACCATAGCCACGATAGCATCATACAAACGGAAAGATATGAAAGGTAATTTGACAACCGGGTTGCCGACAAAGAATATCAACGCGTTAGCCACAATGGCGATTGCCCGAAATTCGGTAGGTCCCAGTGCGATGTAGGCGATCCTGAAAGTGCCGCTGACATAGGTATAGATGTATACCAGAATCGACATCAGGAAATAGCCTACCAAGGCAATAAGTGCCAGGGTCATGTCCACATATCCTGATAATCCCAACCCAACGAACATGATCACTTCTGCGAGCGCGTCAGTGGTGTGATCAATGAAAAAACCAAACTTGGGGCGTTCGATATTGCGCCTGCGAGCCAGGGTGCCATCCAGGCTGTCACCAAACCAGTTTAAGAAGAATCCAAGGCTGGCCAACCACAGGAATGCAGGATTATTCTTCGATAAAGCATAACTTACCCCAATCAATACTGCTGATAAGAACCCGAAGATGGTGAGCATATCCGGGGTAACCCAGCGGGGCATGTGGGTGGAAAGCCAGGCCAGGGCGGGGCGTTCCAGAAATCCCAGGAAGCTTGGGTTTTGACGTTTATGTTTGGTTATCGTAGGACGAATTCTTTTGGAACTACGGGACGGCATTCATCACCTCCGGCCAGACAGGGTAGGTCATGGCCCATTGTTCGGGCGCTTTGCGGATGAAAATTTCGCCTGCAAGCAGAACTTTTTCCGCATTCTTGATAATTTCTTCGTAAGGGTCTGGGTCAGGTTGCATCCAGATGGGGTCCGAGCAATCAATCAGGTAATTCCCCTCGGGTTGTGTGTTCACCCCAATGACCTGGATCGGACAGTTGTTCCTCAACCCCAACCGGACGTGAAAAACGGGAAGGGCGGCCGGTCGACCGAAAAAGCGAGGCTTGTAATTCGAGCTGGGATGTGGGCGATCCAATCCGGAAAGAATAGTGCCTCCCTTTTGCAGCCGTTCACGGGCTAATTGAAGGGATGACATGCTCAGAGGGGTCACTTCCAAACCCAAGTGGCGTCGGATCCGGTTCTGCCAGGCATAGCCATCGTTCACGTTCGGAAAAGAAAGGGTTTGAAAATGAAGGCCATTCAAAGCCAAAGCCGCCCCTGCCAGGTCAAATGCGCTGGTGTGAGGGGTGATGAAAATAACACCGTGTTTTTCTTCCAGGCGCTCCTGGAAAACAGCTTGAAAACGAGGCGAGAAAGTTACCAGTTGCTTCAGTTTTTGGAGTCTTCGGAGATTGTGGTAAAAATCGAACAGACTGCAACCGATGGAATCGAAAACAGCCAGGGTTCTGCGATCCAGTTCTTCCGGTGGGATATTTTCGCCGGCAACAACCCATTGATTGGCCCGGGTGGCCTTCACCATGGTTCGGTCGGGTTTGCTGACGATCCTCCGTGTCACAAAATTCACAAATCGGTAGGCTGTCTTTTCGGGAATGATTTGCCCCAATGCAAGGGCTGTGCCGACACCGATGGAGCTGTTAAGGATTGTTTGGAGGTTCATTTTGAAATACTTGGTACTCCCTTATCGGTTTTAATCATAACACTCAACAAGTAAATGAGTTTTCAGAAGGAACCCGTGGGATTGGAATGGGTATAATTGGGAAATAGCATCTCAGGAGGTAAAAAATGGAAGCCAAACCGATGTCTGACCGGGTGCAACTGTTTGCCAGTGTGGATTGGACCCGCAGACTTTTCGACGCCTTGATCCCCCTGCCGGATGGGACAAGCTATAATGCTTATCTTGTTAAAGGCAGTGAAAAAACCGCATTAATTGACACCACCGATCCCAGCAAAGCCGCGGAATTATTGGATGCCTTGAAAGACGTTCCGGCAGTTGATTATTTGATATCAGATCATTCCGAGCAGGACCATTCCGGGACGATCCCGCTGATCCTGGCCAAATATCCCAAAGCGAAATTGATCTGCTCCACAAAGGCCAGGAGCATGCTGATTGATCTATTGGGCATCGCCGAGGACCGGATCGTCACCGTGGAGGATGGAGAGACACTTTCCCTCGGTGATCGGACATTTGAATTCATCTACACCCCCTGGGTCCACTGGCCGGAAACCATGTGCACTTATTTGCGGGAAGAACAGATCCTTTTCTCGTGCGACTTATTTGGCTCTCACCTTGCTACAGCGGAGGTTTTTGTCACGGAGGAAGGTCATAGCCTGCGTGGTGCAAAAAGATATTACGCCGAGATCATGATGCCCTTCCACACCCTCCTTCAAAAGCATCTTGAAAAACTTGCCCCTTACAAGATCCAGATGATCGCACCGAGCCACGGGCCGGCCTACAACCGACCGGCATTGATCCTGGATGCCTACAAGGAATGGGTCTCCGCTCCTCCTCGCAACCTGGTGATCGTCCCTTATATCTCGATGCATCACAGCACTCTGGCCCTGGTGAACCGGTTGGTGGATGACCTCTCTGCCAGGGGGATCATGGTGCAGCCTTTTGACATGACGAACACAGATATCGGAGAACTCGCCATCCAACTGGTGGATGCTGCCACCATCATCCTGGGAACCCCCATCATGCATGGAAATGCCCACCCCATCATGGGCTACACTTCCAGGCTGGCGGCAGCACTCAAACCCAAGGCATTGTTTGCAGCTTTCCTCGTTTCCTACGGGTGGGGGATCGGTGCGGTGGATCGATTGCCCGAATTGATCACGGGTTTGAAAGTCGAGGTGCTCCCCAATGTCGTGGTGCGTGGGTCACCCCAACCAGCCGACCTGGAAGCGGTGGATAAGTTGGCGGATTTGATCGAGTCCAAGCACAAGACCCTTGGTTTGAAATAAACGCAAGGGATCCTGGAATGAGACTTGAGGCTGACCCATGAGGAAGCAAAGGTCAGCCTCTTTTACCGAATCGCTCTGTAAAGCCCCTTGTTTCAGCCATGGGGATATACAGAGCGCTGTTTCTACGAAACAGGCAAAACCTTGCATTAACCACATATGTGTTGTAATATTAGAACATGGGTTCTAATATTAACTGTTATGCGAAGTATATCCTCAATATAGAGCACCTCTATTTGTACTACGGCTCAAGGGGAGAAGTTCCTACCTCATGCCCCAGGAATCTCATTAATTGCGTACCAGACTTCCGACCCTGAGAACAAGCTCTGATTTCATCTCAACGGTGGGTGGAGCACCCCTCGAAGTGATGAAGCCGTACATGGAAAACCAATAGAGCGTTTAATCGATGAATCGAGACACCACTCCCACCTTTGTCACCGTGCTACCCCTGCGGATCACCGCCCAGCAGGAAACAACCCTGCTTGTCCGTTTTGACCACGCCCGCCAACTGTATAACGCCTGCCTGGGGGAAGGGCTAAGACGACTCGCCCTGATGCGCCAGTCTAAAGTCTATCAATCCGCTTGTTATATTCCCAAAATGGAAGCTCACAAAAAAGAACGCAGGGATACGTTTGCCAGGATCAGGAAAGAACACAAGTTCAGCGATTATGACCTGCAATCCTTTGCGGGAACGATCCAGCTGGGTTGGTTTGGTGCGTCCGTTGCCCAAAAGGTTGCCACACGGGCTTTCCATGCCGTAAACCGGTACGCTGTTGGTAAAGCTGGCAAACCTCGCTTCAAGGGACACGGGCAGTTTGATAGTCTGGAAGGCAAACAAAATAATACCATTCGGTGGGACGGGCGATCAGGTTGTTTGGGGCGGCTTGATCCTGCCCGGCCTGCTTCCCCATGATGGGCGCAAGGGGAATGATGTGCTTTGGCATGGGCTGGCCGCTCCGGTGAAGTATGTCAGAATCGTCAGGCGCAAGCTGAACGGCAAAGATCGTTTTTATGTTCAGTTGGTTTGTGAAGGTGTACCCTATCAAAAGCCCAGGAATACGATCGGTCAGGGTTTGGTCGGAATTGATATTGGCCCCTCCACAATTGCGATGGTTGCCCCCACCATCCAACATGCCGAATTGAAGCTGTTCTGCCAGGAGCTGAATCAGGACCAAAAGAAGATCAGGCGGTGGCAGCGCAAGCAGGATCGGCAGCGGCGGGCCAATAATCCAGGAAATTACCATGCCGATGGGATGGTACTCAAAGGATCCAGGCAGTGGCACAAGTCCCTTGCCTATCAGGATACCCAACGAAAACTAACTGAAACCAACCGCAAACTGGCGGAGCATCGTGAAAGTTTGCATGGACAGATGGTGAACCAGATCGTTTCGATGGGGAATGACATTAGAATGGAAAAACTCTCTTATCATGCCTTTCAAAGAAGGTATGGGAGAAGTGTTGGGATGCGAGCGCCAGGAAAATTCGTCAACCGGTTGAAGCGCAAGGCTGTGAGTGCTGGCGTTTCTGTGACGGAGTTCCCGACCCGCACGACCAGACTCAGCCACGTGTGCCTGTGTGGATCGGTTAAGAAAAAGCCGCTTTCCGAGCGTTGGCATATTTGCGAGTGCGGGGTACAGGCCCAACGAGATCTGTTCTCAGACCTTCTCGCTTCCTGCGTGGAAGGTGACCAACTCAATGCGGATCTAGCCAATCAGTTTTAGCGATCGGGTATGGAAACGTGCCTCCGGGTGGCATTGAGTGAAGTACAACCTGCGATGGATGGGCGCTGACCCACCACCTTCGGCCTGAGCTGGAGTCAGAGCGGGTCGCCCGTGAAAGTCTGGAAGAAGTCAGGGGACGTTCGGAATGTTGTAGCCAATGCGGGTGCAGACTCGCGTGAAGGCGAGAGTCCGAAAAAGCCTGTTCCGGTTCCAGAACCCCCACGCTTTAGCTTTGGGGAGTTTTCAGTTGCTAGAATAAGGGAAGGATTTCAGCTGTGTTTGTCCATCTCAATGCTCATTCCCATTACTCCCTTCTCCAGGCACTGCCGTCTCCAGAGGAACTGGCCAAGGCAGCGGCGGATGCTGGCATGCCCGCCATGGCTCTCACCGATCGCAGGATGTTAAGCGGGACGGTGGAGTTCTTCCGCGCCTGTGTCAAAGAGAAAATTCAGCCCATCCTTGGGCTGGAAATTGACATCCGTATTCAGAAAGAAACAGGACCCCTGATTCTGCTGGCAGAGAACAGGGAAGGCTGGACCAACCTTTGCCGTATTTCGAGCTCGCTCCATTTTAGAGAAAGACCAGAAGCTCCGACTACCACGGATCTGATCAATGGAAATACCAGGGGATTGATCGCGATCAGCGGTTTCTTCGATGACCGAACCGGGAAGAGGATTCAACAGGTCGCGGAATTATTCCCCAATGCCAGCTATGCAAGAGTCCAGAATAGCGATAAACCTTCAATGTCCGATAGTTTTACCCTGGCGAAAAAACTTCACATCCCTCCGGTAGCCATCCATCCCGTTTTCTTCTTGCGCGCGGAGGAAGCACCGTTATTAAGAACATTGGCAGCGATTGGATCGAACCGTACGCTTCGGGAACTGCCTGATTCCACCGGTATTACTTCCCGCGCATTCTTCCTCTCTTCCAAGGAAATGGAAGAAAAATACAGCAGCATGCCAGAAGTCATGGAATCAACGATGGAAATTGCTTCTCGTTGTCAGCTCCATCTACCCCTGGGAGTTGCCAAGATGCCTGGGGTTGAAATCCCCAAAGGCCTGACCGCAACCCAATACCTCAGGCAAAGAGCGGACAAGGGATTGCGGAAGTTGTATCAACCCGTTTCAGCTGCGATCCAGGAACGATTTGACCATGAACTCGAGGTCATTGCAGAGCGTGGTTTTGAGCCCATCTTTTTGATCGTCGAAGAGTTGCTCGACTACGCTCGCTCCCAGAGCATTCCCTTTTCCTCCAGGGGATCGGCAGGTTCCTCCCTGGTAGCCCATTGTCTGGGGATCACCAGCCCAGACCCCATGGCACTGGACCTGTACTTTGAGCGTTTCCTCAACCCCGCCCGGACCACCCCACCGGATATCGATACGGACCTGGATTCGCGCGGGAGGGACGCGATCATCCAGCACGTTTTTGAAAAATACGGCGCGGAACGGGTGGCCATGGTGGGGACGATCAACCGATTCCGTCCGCGTTCCGCGCTGGGAGATGTTTCCAAGGCTCACGGACTTACTCCCAATCAAGCTCATGAATTGACCCGGCAATTGCCCTACGGTTTCTTCGCGCGAATGGAAGAGAGCGAGGACGAGGAGAGTGGACATGTTCCGGAATCCCCATTTAAAGATCTGGCGCGCACCAATTCCAGTCCCGAATTCAAACGAATCTTTGCTGAAGCGGAAGCTCTCCTCAAGCAACCTCGCCACCTCTCCGTCCATGCGGGAGGATTGGTCATTGCCCCTGGCATCATGACCGACCTGGTTCCTGTGATGCGCTCCGGCAGCAAGGGGGTGATCATCACCCAGTTAGACCTCGACTCGGTGGAAGATATGGGCTTGGTCAAGATGGACCTGCTGGGAATCCGCGGGTTGACCGTGATGGGCGATGTAGCCCAAGCGATCTATTCCTGGCGCCGGCGCGACTACTCGTCTCCTCTGCAGGTCCTGGATTCCATTCCCCTCAAAGATGAGGAGACTTCCAACCGCCTGGAAAAAGGATTGACCATCGGATGTTTTCAGATCGAAAGCCCGGGAATGCGGGCTACGCTGCGCGAGGTACATGCTCGGAAGTATGAGGATTTGATCATCGCGCTTTCCCTTTACCGTCCGGGACCCATCACGGGGGGAATGAAAGATGCCTTTGTGCGCCGTTTCCGGGGGCAGGAAAAAGTGAAATACCTTCATCCTGCGGTGGAACCCCTGCTTAAGGAAACCTTCGGGGTGATTCTGTACCAGGAACAGGTCCTGCGCCTGGCTCGCGACCTGGCAGGGATGTCGCTGGCGGATGGTGACCTGCTGCGACGCGCGATGAGTCATTTTGATCCCGGGAAACAGATGCAGCTATTAAAGGAGCGCTTTCTACAGGGAGCGCAGGAAAAGAATGGGGTGCCCCCTGATGTGGGCGAGAAGATTTGGGAGCTGATGGCGGCTTTTGCCGGGTATGGATTTCCAAAGGCACACGCTGCTTCTTACGCCATGGTGTCGTGGCATTCCGCCTGGTGCAAAACACATTTCCCGGCGGAGTTCATGGCAGGGGTGCTGGCCAATTGGGGAGGGTATTACAGCCAGCGGGTCTATCTGAGCGAGGTTCGCCGACTTGGGATCTCGCTGCATGCCCCCGATGTGAACCATTCCCAAGGTGAGTTTTGCGTGGCTTATCCAAAGGGGGAGCCGGTCCTGTATATGGGTCTGGATCAGGTGAAGGATTGCACTCAACGAACGATTCAAAGGATCATCCAGGAGCGCCCTTTCCATTCCCTGGAAGAATTCCTGGCGAAGGTCGTCCCGCGAAAAGGGGAGGCGGAAAACCTTGCCCTGGTGGGAGCGCTGGAAGAATTAACCACCATCCCCCAGGCATTGAAGAGATTGAAGGGCGGTGAGTGGATACCGGGACAGATGTCTCTTTTCCAAAG
>Ga0209048_10004215_pt1 | contig 13793 bp, 12 predicted proteins | sample FrelakmetCRP12CR_FD_187146 | JGI IMG/M metagenome (GOLD analysis project Ga0209048, IMG submission 187146) | Freshwater lake sediment microbial communities from the University of Notre Dame, USA, for methane emissions studies - CRP12 CR (SPAdes)... | ecosystem: Environmental > Aquatic >... | reverse complement strand
CTCGTCCGCGACGGCGGGCGCCGACGCCTCCCGGGCGCCGGGCGCATCAGATCGCGCCGCTGCGTCTCCCGCCGTTCGGAGCTCCGCCGTTGCAACTCCCCCCGCGCCCGTGACAGCCCGAGGTGCGGAACCCCTGACGGCGGGAGGCGCCGTTGCGAATGCCGCACCGCCCGCGCCGCACGCCGCGCGCCCGGCTGGCGCACCGGCAGGCGGGTCGCCTGCGGGCGGGATTCCGACGAGCTCTGGCGAGGCCGACGCGGCAAGCGCTCGGGCACCCGGCGGCAAGGCGCTCGCCGCGGCCGCGACAGGCGCAGGGGCCGCCTCCCGGATCGCCGGATCGCCGGTCTCGAACGAGAGCCTCCCGGGCGACGCGTCTGCCGGCGACGCCGAACCCGGCGGCCCGGCCCCCGCGACGGCGGCTGCCGCCGCGGGGGCAGCGAGCGGCGCCGCTCCTCGGGCACCCACCCCACGCCGCCCGCCCGCACCGGCGGGCGGATCTGCCGTCGGTGCCCGCCGCGCGGGCGGGACCGTCGCCGTACCCGCCCCGGCCCGTCCGGCGGCGGGAAGTGACAAGGATCTGCCGGAGATCGACGACAGCGCCCGACGAGGCGCGTCGCGCGCCGGTCGAAGCCGGCCGGCGCCGGATGCGCGTCGCTCCGCGCGCCCCCCGGCGCCCGGGCGCTCGCCCGCCAGGGTGACCGCGCTGATCATCGGGGGAGTGCTCGTGGGCGTCGCGGCGATCGTCCTTGTCGTCTCTTCGCTCGGGGGCGGGTCAAGCGGCAATGGCACGACGGGCGCCGCGTCGAGCACGGCCGCCCGCGCCTCCGGGGCGCAGGGCGGGCGCTCGTCGGCGAACCTGAGCGTGGTGGTGCTCAACGGCACGACGACGAACGGGCTCGCCCATCTCGTCTCCGGCGAACTGCGTCAGCACGGTTACTCGCGGGCGGCCCCCGCCGGCGGCCGCCCACCCGGGGCCAACCAGGTGACGGTCGTCCAATATGCGGCCGGTCGCCGAACCGAAGCCGAAGCCGTCGCCCGCTCGGTGCATGCGACACAGGTGCAGCCGATCGAAGGCGCGGTTGCCTCGCTCGCCGGCTCGGCGAGCGTCGTGGTGATCGTCGGCGCAGACAGGGCCTCTTCCTCGGGCGGCGGCGGAGAAGCATCGGGGACCGGCGGCGGAGGATCCTCCGCGGGCAGCGCCAGCCAGGCACCCGGTTCCAGCGGAAGCCAGGCGCCGGGCGCCGGCAGCGGGGAACCGTCGGGCGCCAACGGCAGCGAATCGTCAGGCGGCTCCGGCGAAGCGGCGCCGTGACCGGCGCGCGGGTTGTGAGCGCGAGCGGAGCCCCGAGCGAGCGCGCGGCACGTGCCGATCGGTGATCGGCCAGGGGACCGGCAGATAGCGAGCTTCCTGGACATCCCCGAGCGCTCCGCGAAGCCGCGCGACCGGGGCCTGACGCACGTGATCGACCGCGGGCTCTCGCTGAGCGAGGTGGACGGCCTCGTGGAGGTAGCGGGGGCGTGTGTCGACGTGGTCAAGCTCGGTTGGGGCACCGCCCTCGTCACGGCCAACCTGCGTGAGAAGCTCGAGCGTTACGCGGGCTACGGGATTCCGGTGGTGCTCGGTGGCACGCTCACCGAGCTCGCGATCCGTCAGGGCAGGGTGGACGGCCTGGTTGCGTGGCTGCACGAGCTCGGTCTGCGCCACGTGGAGGTCTCCGACGGCACGATCGCGCTCGACCGGGAGGTCAAGCGCGAGTTGATCCACAGGCTGGCCGAGGAGTTCACGGTGTTCTCGGAGGTCGGGAGCAAGGACATCGATTTCATCATGGCCCCCTACGTGTGGGTCGAGCAGATCGAAGGCGACCTGCAGGCCGGGGCGTGGAAGGTGATCGCCGAGGCCAGGGAGTCGGGGACCGCCGGGATCTACCGCGCCGACGGGGAGGTGCGCACGGGGTTGATCGACGAGATCGCCCACGCCATAGACGTCGACCGCCTCATCTTCGAGGCGCCGCAGCGCGCACAGCAGGTGTGGCTGCTCCACCGCTTCGGCATGGAGTGCAACATCGGCAACGTCGCTCCCGGCGACGTGCTCTCGCTCGAGACACTCCGGCTGGGCCTGCGCTCGGAAACGGTCGAGCGGTTCGCGCTCGGCGACCCAAGATCGGCCGGCGGCGATTGACGGCCGTAGACCGGCCGGCCGTGGATCGGCTGGCGCGCGTGGTGTTCGCGCTGTTGGTGGTGGCCTGCTTCGCCGCGTTCTTCATAACGCAGCGGCTCAAGCACACGCCGACGGTCGTCCAGCTCTTCAAGCTGACCCCCTCCTTCTCGCCGACGCTGCCGGGCTACACGAAACAGGAGGCGATCTCGTTCAAGCTCAGCCGCGCCGACGAGGTGACGGTCACGATCGAACGAGCCGGGGGCGGTGAGGTCGCCACGCTGGTGCGCGATCGTCCGGTGACCCGCTACAAACAGCTCTCGCTGCGCTGGAACGGCCGTCTCGGCGAAGCACGCGGTTACACGGTCCTGAAGGGCAGGAACGGGCACACGATCCTCCTCGCCCTCACCGGAGGCATGCCCGCGCCGAGCGGCGAATACCGGGTCCGGGTGAGCCTGCGCGAACAGCACCGCTCGGTGCTCTCGCCGCGGAACTTCACGCTGGTGGGCCCGTGAGCGGCGTGGCGATCCGGCCAACCGCGCTCGCCAGCGCGCTCGACCCGGCCGTCGCGGCGGCGGCGCTCGCGGCGGCGCTCCTTCTCATCGGCGCGCTGACGGTGCTGATGCGTCGCGATCCGCGCGTGTTCCCGGTCCTTGCGATCGCCGCGCTGCCCTTCCGGCTGCCCATCTCCGCGGACGGCAGGACGGTGAACCTGCTGATCCCCCTCTACCTCGTGGTGGCCGCCGGGACGGTCGCCCACCTGCTCGCCGGACCGCTGAGCCGGCGCACACGCTCGGGGGGCGAGGTCGCGGGCGGCCTCGACGAGCGCCCGGACGCCCCGTCCCTCGCCGGTGATCGCAGGGAAGGGCAATCGGCCCGGCGGTGGTCGGGCTGGCTGTCCCCGCGAGGCCTGGAATGGCTGTTGCTGGGCTCCGTCGCGCTCTACGCGCTGCAGGCGGCCTACTCGTCGGACCTCGCGAAGTCCGCGGAGAACGTCGCCTTCTTCTACGTCCCCTTCGCGCTGCTGTTCCTGCTGCTGCGAGAGGTCCGCTGGACGCGCGAGCTGCTCCTGGTGTGCCTGGCCGAGGTGGTTGTGCTGGCCGTCGCGTTCGCGGGGGTCGGCTTCATCGAGTACTACCGCAAGACGCTGTTCCTGAATCCGAAGGTGGTGGCGGCCAACCAGTACGACAACTACTTCAGGGTGAACTCCCTGTTCTTCGATCCGAACATCTACGGGCGCTTTCTCGCGCTCGTGATGATCGCGGTGATGACGGTCGTGCTGTGGACCCGCAGCCGGCGCGACGTGCTCGCCGGCGCCGCGGTGCTGGGGTGGCTGCTGGCGGGCCTCGTCACGAGCTTCTCCCAGTCGAGCATCGCGGCCCTGCTGCTCGGGCTGGCGGTGATCGCCGCCTGGCGATGGGATGTCCGTGGGACGATCTACGCCGCGGTCGCCCTGGTGGCCGTCGCGCTGGTTGTGGTCCTTGCGGCCCCGCCGAGCCTGCACTTCGGGCTGAAGGGGTCCGGCGGCTCGGCGAGCAACGCGACGAGCGGGCGCACGAAGCTCATCTCGGGCGGGCTTGAACGGTTCACCGAACGGCCGCTCGAGGGCTATGGCTCGGGGTCCTTCCAGGTCGAGTACCGGCGCCACACGAAGGCGAACGTCCAGACTGCGACCTCGGCCTCGCACACGATCCCCGTGACGGTCGGCGCCGAGCAGGGGATCGTGGGACTGGGCCTGTACGTCGCGCTACTCGTCGCGGCGTTCTTCGTGCTCTTCTCGGGCGCGGGCCGATCTCCCCCGCGGATCGCGCTCGCGGCGTGCTTCGCAGCGCTCGTGCTCCACACGTGGACCTACGCCGACTTCCTGGAGGACCCCATCACGTGGACGCTGCTCGGAATCGGCGTCGCGCTCGCGCGTGCCGCGCCCGCCAGTAGCGTCTGAGCCGTGCTCGGCTATCTGAAGCGGCTGATCACGACCGGGGCGGCCTACCAGTTCGGCGACATCGTCGCCAAGGGCGTGGCGCTCATCACGCTACGGCTGTACACGCGCCATGTGAGCCCGAGCGGCTATGGAGCAGCGGAATCGCTGCTGACGGCGGTGATCCTCTCGAGCATCCTGTTGCGCGCGGGGATCCAGGAAGCGTTCATCCGCTTCTACTTCGACGACGAGGACCCCGGCCGACGCGATCGGCTCGCGCGCTCGGCCACCGCCGCGGTGGCCTGGACCACGACGATCGCCGCGCTGCTGGCCGTGGCGTTCGCGGGCGAAGTCTCGCGCCTGCTCCTGGGGGGCTATGACCCGCAGCTGATCTACTGTGCCGCACTCGGCCTGTGGGCGTTCACCAACCTGGAGATGGCCTACGCGCAGCTGCGGGTCGACGAGCGCTCCCGCACCTACGTGTTCGCCTCTGGAGCCAACGTGGCGATGACCGTCACCTTCACGGTCGCGCTGGTGGTGTTCGCCGGCGAAGGCGCCCGCGGCCTGCTGCTCGGGAACTTCGGCGCCTCGGCGCTCGTCGTGCTCGGCCTGTGGTGGGTGCTGCGCCGGCGCTTCTCGCTGCGCTTCAAGCTTGCCGACCTGCGGCCGATGCTGCGCTTCGGGCTGCCGACGGTGGCGGCGGACGCGACCGTCTATGGGCTGCAGGTGGCCGATCGCTTCTACCTGTTCCGCGTCTACTCGCACACCGCGGCCGGCCTGTATGCGGTGGCCATCAAGCTCGCCACCGTGGTGTTCGTGGCCGTGCGCGGGTTCCAGTATGCGTGGCCGCCACTGGCTTACTCGGTCGAGAGCGACGAGGAGGCCGCGCGCCTGTACTCGCTCGTCACCACCTACTACGCACTCGCCACGGGCGTCGTCGTCTGCGGTGTCGCCCTGCTGGGTCGCTGGATGGTGAGGCTGCTCGCGGCGCATCAGTTCTTCGGCGCCTACAGGGCCCTGCCCTGGCTCTCGCTCGGCTGGGCGCTCTACGGGCTGTTCCTGGTCTTCGTGGTGATCGCCGGCCGGGCGCGCGTGACCTCGCGCAACTTCCCGGCGGCGGCGGCCGGGCTGGCGGTCAACGTGGCGCTGCTCGTGCTGCTCGTGCCGCACAGCGGGGCCGGGCTGGGGATCGCCGGCGCGGGGATCGCGCTGTGCGGGGCCTACTCGGTGATGCTCGCCGTGATGTACGCGCTCACACGCGGTCTCTTCAGGGTCGGATTCGAATGGCGCCGGCTGGCCAAGCTGGCGGCGATACTCGCCGGCGTGGCGGTCTCAGGAGAGCTCCTGCTGCCGACGAGCGGCCTCGGCGGCCTCGCGCTGCGCGTCGCCTGGCTCGCGCTCGTCCCGGCGCTGCTGCTTCTCACCCGCTTCTTCCACCCGCACGAGCGTGCCCAGGCGAGAGCGCTCGCCGCTGACGGGCGCCGGCGCGTGCTCGCGTTCCGCGCGGGGCACGGGGACCTCGAGGAATACGCCGATGACCCGCTCCGCGACATCTGACGGCGACGGGGAGCGGCGCATGCGGGCGTCCTCGTTCGCTCGTGTGCAGAGCACGCTTCGCTCGCTGCGTCCTTCGCCCGCTTGCTCTCCGTAGCCGTCAGTCGGTGGGCGCTCGGCCCGTGGCGGCACGGTTGTACTCCTCAGCCGCCTCCCGCAGGCCTTCGCCGCGGCCCGGCATGAGCGTCGCCGTCACGTGGCGCCAATAGCGGCGCGGCGAGCGGCCCGGCAGGCAGAGCGCGGCAACGGCCCGCAGCGCGTACGTCCAGGCGGTCAGCCAGCGCACCGCGCGCGCGGCGGCCGGGGAGTGGTGCTTGCGCATGTACAGGTCGCGGTTTCGCGCAAGTTCCACGATCCGCTGCTCGGGGACCCCGCTGGTGGAGAGCTGCTCGTGGTGGATCGCCCGCGCGCCCGGCACCCACACGCTGCGCCAGCCGGCGTCGCGAAGGCGGCGGGCGAAGTCGACCTCGTCGGAGTACACGAAGAAGTCCGGATCGAGGTAGTCGACCTGCTGCGCCGCGGCGCGCCTGACGAGCAGGGCGGCCGACTGGCACCAGTCGACCTCGCGCGTGTGCTCCCCCCTGCTCTGCACGGTGAAGAGGCGGTGCAGGAAGAGGGCGCCCGCGAGAGCGGTCAGGGGCGTCGGAAACCGCCAGGCCGACGGCTGCGGCGTTCCGTCGGGGCGCAGCAGGGCGGCCCCGGCGCAGGCGGCCTCGGGGCGGCTCTGGAGAGACTCGCGCAGCGCGAGCGTGGCCCCGGGCAAGAGCTCGGAGTCCTCGTTGAGCAGCAGCGCGTAGCGGCCCCGGGCGCGCCGCAGGAGCTCGGAGTCGTTGAGGGCCTTCCCCCGCCTCTGCGCCAGTGCGATCGTCTCGTCCACCGCCGGATGCCGGCGCGCCGCCTGCGCGGAGCCGTCGCGTGAGCCGTTGTCGAGCACGAGCACCTCGGTCGCGAACGGCGCGCTCGCCCGCTCGCGCGCGAGGGCGTCGAGCCCGCGCACCAGCAGCTCGCGCTTTGAGGTGCTCACCACGCAGTAGGTCAGCTCGACGTCGGCCTCCGGGCGCGGCCGGTCGAGCGTCTCGGCAGAGCTCATCCGGGCATTGTCTACCCGGCCGGGCCTATTGTCCGTTCCCGTGCGCGTCCACATCGTCGACCCTTCGGCCTTCACGCCGCCCTACGACCATGCGCTCTGCTGCTCGCTGGCGGCCGCGGGAGCCGATGTCGAGCTGTACACGAGTCGTTCCAACCACGGCACGGCGCCGTCCCCTGAAGGCTACGTGCGGCATGAGCATTTCTACCGCGGGTCTCAGTTCGTGCCCGGCTCCCGCGCCCGCCGGCTCGGCAAGCTGGCAGAGCACGTCCCGGACATGCTCCGCTACCGCCGGGCGGCGCGCCCGGCGGACGTCGTGCACTTCCAGTGGATCACGGTCCCTTACGTGGACGGTCATCTGCTGCCGCCCAACCGCTCGCCGGCCGGCGGGCGCCGGCCGCTGGTGCTCACCGCCCATGACATCCTCCCGCGCGAGCCGTATCCGGGGCAGCGGAGGGCCCAGCGGCGTCTGTACGATCGCTTCGACGCGATCGTCGTCCACTCCGAGAGCGGTCGCGAGCGTCTCACCCGCGATCTTGGGATCCCGGCGGCGCGCGTTCACGTGATCCGGCATGGCACGCTGACCTATCTCACCGAACAGGGCGACGCGCCGGTCCCGTTCCAAACGGACAAGCAGGTCGTCCTGCTGTTGGGCCTGCTGCGTCCGTACAAGGGCATCGACGTCCTGCTCGAGGCGTGGCGCGGGATCGAGAATGCAGAGCTGTGGATCGCCGGCATGCCGCGCATGGACATCTCGCCCCTCCGCGCGGCGGCCTCGCCGAACGTGCGCTTCGTGCCGCGCTTCCTCACCGACTTAGAGCTGGCCGCGTACTTCCGCCGCGCGGATCTCGTCGTGCTCCCCTACCGCGAGATCGACCAGTCGGGCGTGCTGTTCGCGGCCCTGGCATTCGGCAAGCCGCTGCTGCTCAGCGACGTGGGAGGATTCGGCGAGGTCGCCGCGAGCGGGGCCGCTCGCACTGTTCCGCCGGGGAACGCCAAGGCCTTGCACGATGCCCTCGTTGACCTGCTTTCAGACCGCGCGGCGCTTGCCGCGATGAGTGAGCGGGCCCGCGCCGCGGCCGAGGGTCCGTACGCGTGGGAGCCCATCGCAAGCCGGACACTCGCCCTTTACGAGTCGCTCGTCGGCGAGAATCCCGGCGGATGAGGACGGTTCTCGAGATCGTGTTCTGGCTGTCTGCCGGCCTGATCGTGTGGACGCAGCTCGGATATGCACTGGCGCTCGCGGCTGTTGCCGCGCTGCTCGGCGCCCGCAAGCCGCCGCCCGCCGAGGCGCGCCGGCCTGTAAGCGTGTCCCTGATCATCGCCGCACACGATGAGCAGGAGGTGATCGCCGCGAAGGTCGCCGATGCGCTTGCGCTCGACTACCCGCGCGAGCTGCTCGAGCTGATCGTCGCGTGCGACGGATGCTCGGACGCCACCGGCATGCGCGCCCGCGACGCGGGCGCCGACGTCGTCCTTGAGCTACCGAGGGGCGGCAAGGTTCGCGCCCAGGACGCCGCCGTACACAGCTCACGCGGCGAGATCCTCGCCTTCTCGGATGCCAACGCCCTGTGGGAGCCCGACGCGCTGCGCGGGCTGGTCGACGCGTTCGCCGATCCCCGGGTGGGCTACGCCTGTGGCCAGGTCCGCTTCGTGCAGGCCGCCCGCGGGTCGAGCGCCACTAATCAGGAGGGCCTCTACTGGCGCTACGAGATGGCAGTTCGCTCGCTCGAGTCGCGCCTGCGATCGGTCACGGCCGGCAACGGCGCGATCTATGCGACCCGTCGGGACTCCTATCTCGAGGTTGACCCGATCATGGGCCACGACCTGTCGTTTCCGTTCAACATGGTCAAGCGCGGCCGTCGCGCGGTCTACGTGCCGGGCGCCCGGGCGAGCGAGAAGATGGCCCCCTCGATCGAGGGGGAGTTCGCGCGCAAGCGCCGCATGATGAGCCACACCTGGCCGATCGTTCTGCGGGGCGGGATGCTCTCGCCGCGCGGCTACGGTCTGGGCTACGGCGTGATGATCCTCAGCCACCGACTGCTCCGCTACGCGACACCCGGTCTGCATCTGCTGCTCTTCGGATCGAGCGTCGCGCTGGTCGCTCTGGGCGCGGGCGTGATCTATCTGGTGGCGCTCCTCTTCCAGCTCGCGCTGCTCGCCGCCGCCGCCCTTGCCGGCACGGTGCGCGCGCAGCCGCTGCTCGTCGCCCGCTATTACGTGCTGACGACGAGCTCGCTGGCCGCGGGCCTATGGGACTGGCTGCGCCGGGGCACGACTGCCGGCTGGGACGCCGCCGAGGGAACGCGGTAGCCGGCGTGATCCGCCGCGCGCTCGACATCACCGTCTCGGCCGTTGCACTGGTCCTCACCGCGCCGCTGCTGGCGCTCGCCGCGCTGGCCGTGCGCCTGGAGTCCCGCGGGCATCCGATCTATCGCCAGCGGCGCGTCGGCCGAGACGGCCGGGAGTTCGACGTCCTGAAGCTCCGCACGATGGTGGACGGCGCGGAGAACATGGGGGCGGGCCTGGCGGTCAACGAGAACGACTCGCGCATCACCCGCATCGGCGCCCTCCTGCGGCGCACCTCCCTGGACGAGCTTCCGAACCTGCTCAACGTGCTGCGGGGGGACATGTCGCTGATCGGGCCGCGCCCGACCATCCCCGTGCAGGTCGAGCAGTACACGCCGCGTCAGCGCGAGCGCCTGTCGGTCAAGCCGGGGATCACCGGCTGGGCGCAGGTGAACGGCCGCGCGTCGCTGCCGTGGGCCGAGCGGATCGAGCTCGATCTGTTCTATATCGCCCACCGGTCGCTGCTGCTGGACCTCAGGATCCTGTGGCGCACGGTCACCATGGTCCTCGCCGGCTCCGACCTCTACAAGGGACGGTCCGGCGGCTGGAGCGGGGAGCTTTGAGCCCGCCCGCCGTGCTGCTGACGGGCGCGGGCAAGCGCTACGACATCGTCTCCTGCTTCGCCGCCCTGACCACGACGGTGGTCGCCGACCCGAGCCCGCTCGCGCCGGCCCGCTACGCCGCGCACGTGCATTGTTCGGTCCCGCTGATCGAGGATCCGGGCTACGTGCCGGCCCTCGAGAGACTGTGCGAGGAGCATGGCGTGGGCGCCGTGCTGCCGCTAACCGACCTCGACATCGAGGTGCTGGCGCGCGCCCGCGTGGAGGGGCGCCTGCCCGCGCTCGTGCCGAGCCCCGAGATCGCGAGGGCGACCTATGACAAGTACGAGACCCATCTGCTCCTCGGGAGGCTCTCGCTGCCCTCCCCGCCAACGGTGCTGCCCGGCGCCGACCTCGACGCGCTCGCGTATCCGGTGATGGTCAAGCCGCGCCGCGGCTCCGGTGCGCGCGCGATCCATCTCGCCCGCGACGCCTCACAGGCTCGCTTCTTCGCCGGCTACGTATCCGAGCCCACGATGGTCCAGCGGGCGCTCGGCGGCCCGGAGCTCTCGATCGACTGCCTGGGAGATCTCGACGGGCGCTGCCTGAACGCGATCCCGCGCACGATGCTCGAGTCGCGGGGCGGAGAGTCGATCAAGGGTTCGGTAGTCCACGACGAGGAGCTCATCGAGCTGGGGCGGCGAACGATGGAGGCCCTCCGGGTCGTGGGGCCGGCGACGATCCAGGTCTTTCGGGACCCCGAGATCGGCCTGGCGATCACCGACGTGAACACGCGTTTCGGCGGCGCCTTCCCGGCTCCCGTCTACGCGGCCCACCCCGGCCGCACCTACCCCGAGCTGATCGTGGCGATGGCCGCCGGCGCCCCGGTAGCCCCGCACGTGGGGGACTTTCGCGCGGGGATGACCTTCTCGCGCTACTACTGGCAGCTCGAGCTGGACGAGCACCTCCTGCCGACGGGGCGGGACATCGTGCCGGGCGGCCCACCCTCGCCAAGCTGGAGGGCGCCAGGCTAGAATACGGTCCGTGGCCACACTGCTTGCCGACCCTCCGTCCGCTTCGAGCACCGTGCAGCCGAGCGCTGCGGGATCTCCCGAGGCCCCCGCCGCATCCGCCGCGCCGGAGAGCGCGAAGCGCAGCTGCGCCAGCTGCGGCTCCCCGATGGAGAGCACCCAGGATTGGTGTCTGAACTGCGGCGCGGGCGCTCCCGGTAGCCTCGCCACGCCCGCCCGCGGATCGCGCTGGGCGGCAATGGTCCTCGGCGCTACCCTGCTCCTCGTGGCCGGGGCGGCCACGGCCGCCTATGCCGCTTGGGGCAAAGGCACCACGACCCATCGCGTGGTCGCGGTCGTGGTGCAGAGCCCGGCGTCGGGCGCGACCACACCCGCTCCCGCCGCGCCTGGAGCCGCCACCCCCGTCCCGCCCAAGAACCTGGGCATTCCGACGACGATCAAACCATCCACGAGCACCGTCAAACCGCCCAAGATCCCGCTGGCCGCGACCACGCCGACAGCCGCCGCGAAAACCTCTCCGGCGGCCACCAACAACACCACCACGCCGTCGACGACCACCGGCGCCAGCAACACCTCGGAAGCCTCTCCCACCGCCACCGCCCCGCAGCCGACGGCGATTCCACTCGACACGAACGCCGCCGCGACCTACAACCCCTACGCCTATCCCGCGAGCCGTTTCGGCGATCCGAGCCTTGCCGTGGACGGCGACACCTCCACCGGCTGGACGGCGCAGGTTGACCCGGCCGTGGCCCCGAGGATGGCAGAGGGGCTTGTGATCGACCTCAAGAGCGCGCGCAAGCTGTCCGCGCTCGGCCTCGTCAGCTCCACTCCGGGCATGACGGTCCAGGTGTACGGCGCCAACGGCAAGACCCTGCCCGCGTCGATCACCGACCCTGTCTGGGTTCACCTGAGCCCCACCCAGGTCGCGAAGAACAAGCACACTCAGATCAAGCTCGGCCACTCCACAGAGCCATTTCGCTTCGTGACGCTGTGGATCGTCAAGGCTCCCGCCGCGTCGATCGGAACCGCTCAGGCGCCCGGTCACGTGAGCGTGAACGAGCTCGAACTGTTCGGGGCCTAGCCGGCGCGCTTCTTGGCGCGCCTCGGCCGGCGCTCAGCGCGTGCCGACCCCTGGGCCTTCCCCCGGGGGGCCTCCCAGACCTCGTCCAGGAACGACGCGATCTCATTGGTTAGCCGCTCGGGGCGCAGGCGCAGCTCGACCAGCGAATCGGCCTCCAGCAGCCGGCCGTGCGGAAGCTCTTTGGCGAGCATGCCGGCATCCGTGAAGGGATGAACCGGATCGCGCTGGTGGCCGAGCACGAGCGTGGGCGCCTGGAACGTGCGCCGCTCGCTTCGGTGTGGCGCGATGCGCCCGAAGAACAGCCCCTGCACGAGGGCCCCGCCCGGACCGGGCTCTTGGCGGACGAGGTCGAGCATGACGTTGCCATAGTGAGGAAGGAGTCCCCGCGGAACGGCTCGCGCAGCCCGGGCGAGCAGCTTCATCACCGGCTCGCCGAAGGTGAGCGCGACCAGCAGAGGCGTGAACGTCAGCGCGCTGGGAAGCAGCCCGTTGTCGAGCACCGGCATCTCGATCACCATCCCGCGCAGGCGCTCGGGTGTCGCCGAGGCCATCTCCAATGCCGTGTTGGCGCCGAGCGAGGTGCCCATCACCACCGCCGCCTCGATCTGCAGGTGATCCATCAGGCCCACCACCTGCGCGGCGAAGAAGGCCATCGAATAGCGCCACATGTCGCGCGGCCGGTCCGATTGGCCGTGACCGAGGAGATCGATCGTGATCACCCGGTTGCCCCTCGCCGCCAGGTCCTCGGCCAGCGGCCGGTGCATCTCCTGCGATAGAAGCAGCCCGTGGATCAGGATCAGCGGGCGAGCGCCCGCCGGTGCGCTCTTCGCCGTCCTCCCGCGCCCGCCGGAGGAGGTGACGGCCGCGGGGCCGCCGCCGAACTCGGTGTAGGCGATGCGCTGGCCCTGGAAGCGGAAGGTCGGCATTCGCCCAGCGTACTAGGCGGGGGAGGGGCATTGCCCCTGTCGACCAGGTAGTTTTCGGAGGCCGGTCGAAATGCAAGTCACCGTCAGGAGGACGCACATGGCCAAGCAACCCCGAATCCTCGCCGGACAGACAGCCGTGATCACAGGCGCCGCACGCGGGATCGGACGCGCAACCGTGGAGGCGTTCCTGCGCCAGGGCATGAGGGTGGCGATCGGCGACGTGGATCTCGATGCGGCGCGCCAGACCGCCGCCGAGCTGGGGCCGAGCACGGTGGCGCTTTCGCTGGACGTCACGGAGCGCTCGTCGTTTCAAGCCTTCGTCGCCGGCGCCGAGGAGCAGCTCGGGCCGGTGGACGTGCTGGTGAACAACGCCGGCATCATGCCCATAGGACCGTTTCTCGACGAGGACGATGCGACCGCCCGGCGCATCATGGACATCAACGTTCACGGGGTCATCCACGGCATGAAGGTAGTCCTGCCCGGGATGGTGGCCCGGGGACGCGGCCACGTCGTCAACATCGCCTCGCAGGCCGGGAAGTACGGTCTGCCGGGCGGCGCCACCTACTGTGCGAGCAAGGCGGCGGTCATAAACCTCAGCCGGGCGGTCCGCAAGGAACTGCGCCGCTCGGGCGTCGAGATATCGGTCATAAGCCCGGTCGCCGTCAACACCGAGCTGGGCCTGGGGCTGTCCGAGCCGCGTCAACGCCAGTTCCGCAAGATCGAGCCCCATCAGGTGGCCGATGCGATCGTGGAGACGCTGCGCGAGCCGCGGTTCGACGTTCACGTCCCCAAGCAGCTGCTGGTGAGCGAGCGGCTCGCCGCGCTGATGCCGATCTCCTTCCAGGATGGGCTCTCCCGTGTGACCAACGCCGATGCGGTGCTCTCGCAGGCCGACAGCGCCGCCCGCGCGGGCTACGAGCTGCGCGCGGCCCGCTCGGAGCCGGCGCTCGCGGCGGCTCCCGAACAGCCGCAGATCCCCCGCGCCGCCGGACCCGGCGAGGGCGAGGGCGACTCAGCTTCCGGGCAGCCAGTCAGCGATCAGGCTGCCGATTAGCGGTCCCTGATCCTCCTGCAGGAAGTGCGACGCGTCCGGGATCGTGCGCGGCGCGGGTCGCCCGAGCGTCTTCGCGAACCGCTCGCCCACGGACAGCGG
>Ga0209048_10004214_pt1 | contig 13796 bp, 10 predicted proteins | sample FrelakmetCRP12CR_FD_187146 | JGI IMG/M metagenome (GOLD analysis project Ga0209048, IMG submission 187146) | Freshwater lake sediment microbial communities from the University of Notre Dame, USA, for methane emissions studies - CRP12 CR (SPAdes)... | ecosystem: Environmental > Aquatic >... | reverse complement strand
CTCCTAACTATGCAACTCCCGCTGGTATGCGGCGCGAAGAGTTTCGAGCGATGGGAACAACCATTTCTATGCTGCTTCCTGAAAACCAGGTAGAGGTGGGAGCTGAGATTGTCCGAACGCTCTTCTCGGAATGGGAGCAGGCATTAAGTCGATTCTTACCTGAAAGTGAGCTTTCTCAACTCAATCAGCACGCAGGAACACCTGTTGCAGTCAGCAATCTGCTTTATGATGTCCTGGCAACTGCTCTTACAGCCGCCCAGGCAACCGATGGAGTTTATGATCCTGCCCTGCTGGAACAATTAGAACAGCTAGGTTACGATCGTACTTTTGATGACATTCCGTTAAACCGTTTCGATCCTATAATCCCTGGAGAACCGGGTGGAAGATGGCGTGGCATAAAAATAGATCCGATACGTCGCCAGGTGACGCTTCCAGCCGGCATCAAGCTTGATTTCGGAGGAATTGCGAAGGGTATGGCTGTTGATGTGGCTCTGGAGAATCTGTACCAGAGCGATATACATTCAGCAATGGTTAATGCAGGAGGAGACCTCTCAGTCCTGGGACTTCCACCTTCTGATGAGCAGTGGCAGGTTGCGGTACCTGGTCAGAAGCAGTACTGGACTATCCCACTGCATCATGGCGCTATTGCCACTTCTGGCATCGCTCATCGCCACTGGCTACAGGGCAATATACTTCGCCACCATATTCTCGACCCGCGCACAGGCCTACCAGCCCAGAGCGATCTCTGGTCTGTGACCGTCGTGGCAGACCGTTGCGAACAGGCAGAGGTAGCGGCAAAAGTCGCATTTATTCTTGGTTCGAAATCTGGAGCCGAATTTCTGCACAAGCATCGCATTGCCGGGTTGCTTGTACACGAGGATGGCACGTGGGAAACGGTGGAGCCATGGCCTATAGATCTTATGGAGGAAGTAAGCAAATGAATACTATCTGGCAAAACATCACCTGGGATATCGCCCGGGCAGGCGGATTTACCGCATATATATTACTCACCCTGGCCGTGATTGTTGGCCTGGCCTTATCAACGCAAATCCAATCGCCCAGTCGCTGGCCGCGATTACTCAATAGCGAACTACACAATTTTCTGACATTGCTTGGTACAATCTTTCTTGGCGTGCATATCCTGGCCACCTGGATTGATCCATTCACCAGGTTCAGTTGGAATGAGATTCTTATACCTTTAACAAGTCATTATCGTCCTGAATGGATGGCTTTCGGTATTGTGGCGTTGTATCTGGGTATTGCTATCAGTATCAGTACCTGGCTGCGCCCTCACATCGGCTACAAGTTGTGGAGACAGTTGCATGTATTGACATTAGGCGTCTTTGCACTAGCAACTATTCACGGCCTCGGCACCGGCAGTGATACACAGACGCAATGGGCGCTGGGCATCTACCTCGCCAGCAGTATCCTGGTGGGATTGCTCCTCTGCCGGCGCCTTTTTCTTTCGAAAGGGAAGAGCAAACCCACTCGAGCGCAGACAATCACTCTTAATCGCAGTGTGAGGGCCACAGAAGTAAGTATCCCCGAACAGAAACAAGCTGAAGTTGCCTGTATACGGTGAAGGTAGTTGCTACGTTTTTGCAGCAACTTCACCGACTTTTGAAGGTCCCAGCGTATCTTCGCCACTCGTCTGCACTTTCATGGCGCCAGTTATGGTCAGACCAAGGGCGCTGAGGCAGATGAGACCGGTTGTACACATGAGCACAGCGGCCCATGGGTGGGAGAAGACAAACATGGCTGTGACCTGGGTCGCCGGTATATGTAGTAATCCAAAGAATACGAGTAGACCCACGGCTTCGTTGCTGCCAACCTGACCAGGAGGGGTCGGCAGGATGTAGAACATGTTATAGACCGAGTAGCCGAAGAGAGCCACTCCGAAAGAGATATGATAGCCGATTGTCCAGAAGGCGAGCATAGCAAAGAGAGCATCAAAGCACACAGCTACAACAGTAAGCATGATAGCCGGAATAAATATTCTGGGTTGACTTGCACCTGCCAATAAAGAGTCCACAAAACCCGTAGCGAAGCCTTCAACCTTACTTCCAACTGATTTTGGAAGCACTCCCGTCATCTTTTGTAAGAAGGCAATAGCAGAATCGCGCTTCCAGGCTGAAAGTAAGACAAAAAACAGCAGGCTGATAAGGATACCACTCACGAACCAGAGTACTAACCAGAGCTTGATATCCATATGCACACCCAGTAAGGGCACGAGGGCCATGATGAAAAGCGCAGGCATTAAGTCCAATGCTTTATCCATGGCTACTGTTGGAAGTGACTTGCTGACCGGTATTTCGCAATTGCGTTTGAGCATAAAGCATTTTGCAACCTCACCACCACGTATCGGCAGCAGGAAATTGAGGAAAACACCAACCTGATAGAGCGCAATTGCTTGAAAGGTGCTGACTTTACCAACAGGATTTAGGAAGAGTTTCCAGCGTATACCACGTATGGACCATGCCATAAGAAAGCATACACCAGCAAGTAGAGCTAGAAGAACGCCCTGCGGAGTTGCCAGATTTGTGCGCAGAATGGCAATTGTTGCAGGCAGATTTACGAATCGCGCAACAAGAAACAACAGGCCGATACCAATCAGCAAACCTAGAGCCACCTTAACGGCTGGGCTGTTTAGAAAAACTTTCCAGGCAGGCGGTTTTGACTTTATTTCTGGCGCTGTTACTGGTGCAGCCACCGATGCCAGCGGCAAAGTACGACCGAAAGGCTCTCGTCCATAAAGATTAATTACTGGCAGCGGACCAGTTTGCTGAATACCATGAGGCCAATAACCTTCTTCATCTTCCAGGCTCTTCCCGCCATTCGCACTTTGAGAATTCTCTGGAGCATCTTGCTTTGGAATATGGATCGCTGGCATCATGCCACTGAGTTGCATGAGATGTACAGTGCTCTGGTTACTGATATCCTCATTAAACAGGGGAACCGAAATTCTCCGATGCACCCCGTTTGATGGAGATGTCGGAACAGACTTTTTATGTATAGATACTGCTTTTTCGAGGGAGACTGTAGGCTGCATGGCAACATCGCCATCTGTAACGCTCTCTGTTGTTGTTCTGTGCGGTACTGGAGTGTCTACTTTTCCATTCTTCATACCTACCAGACGAGTTCGAACTGGCCGAGGTCGAACAGGTGGTGGCAACGAATCGACATCATCGAATTGCATGCATAGCCTCAACTATCAATTATTGGGTAATCTATTGAAACGCACTGCATGAGCTACGCTTCATACATATCAACGCATTACATACGTTAAGTTAACTACTTCCTACAAATATCCATGCTTGTGGTACCATTCGGCTGTATTTTTCATGCCAGTCTCTAACCCGACGATGGGAACGAAGTCAAGTTCGGACCTGGCTTTGCCGATATCGTAGACTCGGCTACGCGTAAGGAACTGGACACGAGAACGTGTAAGCGGGGCATTCTCACCATTGATACCTGGTATTACGGAGAACATGTCAGAAGCAAGGTTTGCTAACCAGAGAGGGATACTACCCTTTGGTAGTTCACGATCCATCGAATACGCTATGGATGTCGCGAGTTCGCGAATGGTTACAGGGTGTTCACCAGCGAAATTATAGCTCTGCCCAATGGCCTCGGGACGCCCGGCACAGAGCAGTAATGCCGAGGTCATGTCATCAATGTAAATTGGATGCAGCAGCGCCTTGCCCCCATCGATGACTCGAAACATGCCTTTTTGAATCGATTTGAAGAAGCCCAGTAAATGCAGATCTCCAGGCCCATAGACCAGACCCGGGCGCGCAACGCTCACAGGGAGTCCATCTTCTTTATATGCCTTCAACGCAACGAGTTCGCCTCGTAGTTTCGTGGCTTCATACGGATTCGTGGGTGCAAAGGGAGCAGCCTCTGCTGCGGGCGTTTCACCCGTTTCTCCAAGCACCCCTGTCGTGCTGCAATGCACAAGACGCTGCAACTGCTTCTGCCCTTGACACGCTTTGAGCAGGATACGCGTTCCCTCGACATGCGTATACTGATAGAGTTCCGCAGGTACACTGGGATGATACAGCTTGCCTACGAGATGATAAATGATGGTCGCACCATCCACTGCTCGTTCAACTTGCTCTACATCCGTGATTTCGCCACGAATGATGGTGACAGCTTCACCAAATTGTGCGCGCGCTTTCTGTTCATCTCGTGCCAGTATACGTACAGTCTGCTTTTGTTTTACCAGTTCAGTAGTCAGCGCTGAACCTAGAAAACCTGTCGCACCTGTTACTAAGATAGTCATAGCTATTGCCTCGCTCCTGAATACCCCTTGACACTGATAGCGTTCTCTGGACACGCCTCGTAACAGAGCAGACAACGCTGGCAGGTTCGATAGTCAACCTTCAACGTCTTGAGGTCGATCACATTTGGCAACGGACATGCTTCTACACAGATGCCACAATGCGTACATTGCTCTTCTTTGATTTGCGGACGCGTGCCCACCAGACCTGTCCCATAGAGAGTGGTGCACAGATGTTTCCCTCGCTCCGCTATCCAGGTGTACGGATAATCAAGCGGATACATCATCCAGAAGATGAAGCGGTAGAGCGCTTTTTGTTGCGGCAATCGAAACTTCTTTATGACGCCAACATCGTCCCCAACCAGTTTCCATGATGGCTTCCCCATCTGTGCCAGAGCCAGCTTCAGATGTGGAATATCGCGTGGCTTGACTCCGACGAGTTGACAGCAGACCAGGTCCACAGCCAGACTGTCACGTCCTGCGACCAGGACCTGGAGATCGGCCTTATCGCCATACAGCGGCCCCTCGCCATCCTGTCCCACACTCCCATCGATGATCGTGAGATCAGGTTTGATGCCAAGATTCATATCAACGATGCTCTGATCGATACCGAAAGTGTGCATCGAGCGGCGGTCGGGTCGTGGTAAAATGCCCATAGGATTTTTCATGCCGAGGGTCATCGTTGAGACCACATGCGTTTTGAGGACTGGCAGATTAATCAAGCGCGCCTCACTCAGAAGACGCGGGATGCGGAATTGGCGCAAGCGTTTGGCACCCTTGGGCCGTAATGCAACCCAATCTTGCTCACCCCCCTCAGGATCAACGCGCACTATACGAATGCCATTTTCAGCACAGAAATTTTCCACACCCAAAATCGTATAGGTGGCATCCCGGTCGAACTCTGTACCCGGTGTTTCACAGAGCACAGGCTCTGCGCCACAGGCACGAACTTCTTCAGCAACGGCTTTGAGAAGCGCAAAACTGGTAGTCGAGCCGGTTTCAGCGTTGCGACCGGCGACGAAATTCGGTTTCAAGATGGCTACTTTGGCTCCGCGTATAACCGAGTCCATACCGCCAATGTGTTCGATGATGCGATGAGCTGCTACTTCGATACCATCAAAGGTGCGTGTTACAGCTATTGTATCTGTATCCGGTCGAGTTGCTAGCATATCTATTCGTTCCTTTATTTCTGAGTTTGAATGTTATGTATTCTGTCGATGCTTTGGAATTCATCTACCACAGACGACGTCACCATTTCCCGTTTTGCCACTATATCAGGCAAGATGAGATGAGAAATAATACACTCCCGACCCTACACTATTCCGACCCCAATATGGTGAGATGTAATAGTACTCGCCGAAGCTTGACCAACTCCAGAAGCCGGATTGGCATAGACGTTCGGCGAGGGATTTTTATGGATAACTTGCCAGACCTGTATCACAATCTGTAAATTCTGGTCATCTGCGCGGAACTCTGCGCGTAATACGGACTTTTGTAATGCATCATTAATTATGCCCATATCTCCGCCAACAGTTTGAATATCGCGCAACATCTCAGAATCAGCGACGATGTAGTCGATCCGATCCGGATTGTTATCGAGCGCATGCTGGTGTAGCTCAGGATCGCCTGCTACATTCCAATAAACCTCAGCATGAGGATAGGGTGCCCCATCGCCAACTCCCTGGCCACCTGGGACTCGTAAATCCAGGTACATATAGCTATTAATAACAATAAAAGAGTTATGTGGAACATGCTCACGCACCCATACCAGCGCCTGCTCCTGGGCTGAAGTGGGATGCTGATACATAATCACCCCCATCGCCCTTACATCATAGGGAATAAGAACTACCAGAACCGCTATCAGCAAAACAGCACGCACAACATCGAAACGCACTACTTTGCCCAACCAGCCTAGAATAGTATTTAAGGCAATTGCAACGTTCATCGCAATCAAAGGGATAAGCGGTATGATATAGAAAGACAGCACCTGTCCACCACGCACAAGCAGCAACCAGAAACTGATTGCAAGTAAAGAGACAAGCAAATGCCTGTCAGGTATTCTTTCCGCATCACGCGCTATCAATTTTTTACGATATGCTCGATTAGAAAATCTAAAAGGGGGCAGCGAGAGCAGCATATAGAGCAGCAAACGCCAACGACTCAACAATCCATGTAGCAGATTGAGTAAAGGCGCAACTATACTACATACGACAAAAATTCGATCAAGGCTGAGCCATGCTACCCAACTCGCAATAAAGCTTCCATTTGACTGGCCGCGTTGAGCCTGTCCTACAAAAGTATCCAGCATGCTCAAGTGAACATGTGTATCCCAGGGAAGGCGCCAGGCATAGGGAAATAACTCATCCTTCAAAACCGCCATCAATACAAAACCTGAACAGACGGCTATCACGGTATAGGTGAATGATACAAGATTAAACTTGCGTTGGAATCTGGTCGTATGCAGCCAGGCAGCATATAACATCGCAGGCAAAAAAAGCAGCATAATCTCTTTGCAGAGCACGGAGATGCCAAATGAAATTGCTGCTAAAACAGTAAGCAGCAGTCGACTATCGCTGAACGCCAGGAAATAGAGTGAGAGCAATAGCCAGAATGTAGCAACGTTATCCAGGTAGATCTGACGTTGGAAGGTGACACTCAGCGGTGATAGTGAGAAAATGATCAGAGCTAATAAGGCCGCGCTACGGCTACCACTCCAACGGCGCACAATCAAGTACACTAGTAAGGCGCTACCGACAGCGTAAAAGAGCATAAAAACACGACCACTGTTGAGCGCATTACCAAAGGTAAAAGGTCCACCAGTTAGTTGCATCCAGGCCGCAATTTGCATCCAGGCCAGGGGAGGGTGTCCATAACCATAAGGATATGGCGAAATAAGCCCTTGCGTAATTGCCCACGCATTGGAGATGTAGGTCCCTTCATCCAGCTCATAGCGGGGGTAGTTAAATATATTATAAGCATGAAACACAAATGCGGTTGCGAGGCCCAGAACAACAAGTATAGCTTCCAACCATGTCGGCATTGGTATCGCCCTTGTTTGTTTGGCAGTATTCAATGTAACATTCGGCATTAGACGAGTGTCACTATCTGCAATACGTGTCCCTTGATGAGGCATTACTTTGGGCGTGACAATCGTATTTCCGGTCGGTTTGCGCAAAGGATTCTGTTTTTGTCCAGGTCGATAAGCTGTACGCAAGAAGAAATTGGAACTGCGGTACAAAATGATATTACCATTCTCAATTTCTTGTGGAGCTGCTACATATGTACTGGTAGCTCTTTGAGTAACATCCTGACTGAGAGATGCTTGCCCGGTAGGGGTTATTCCTGCAGATTGAATCGCCTGCGCATTCTCAGGTGAAGAGGGCCGCATAAATTGAGCAGGCCTTTGTGTGGGTGCCATGGAACTATTCAAGGCAGCAGAAGGCGCGGTCATATATTGAGAATACTGATCTTTCGTCTCATCGTTATTCCCAACCTGACCATTACTTGCAACTTCGATAGGAGGAGTGCTGGGTGGTTTTCCAACAACTTTTCGCCTTATCGATGGAGGCAACGGCTGTGGATTTCCCGTGACTTCAGATCCTGATTGGGCAACAGAACTTTGCGCCTGCTGAACGCTTGACCGCTGTGGTTCTGGCTCTTGTGAGTTTGGCGTACGTGTATAGGAGACTGTCATTTGCCTTTCTTATTTCTATCCATTGGAACTAGTATTTAAGCAGCGATTTTACTGCGGTGCTGTCCGATATGTGCAGTTTTCTCCCAATTTGATGTGCCCTTGATCGCGCGATACACAGCTCGTAGAGCGGCAATACTCAAGATCCACTGGTAAGGAAAGAAAGCCAGCACCAGAATAATCGATTCGCCCCATTTCCACTTGCGGTTATGTGCTTTCAAAAACTCGTGCAGTCCTGCCAGATCTAGGAAGACAGACAGGACAAAGCAGTAGAGTGGTATGAAAGTGAGCATCGCAAGCCAGAGTGGAAACTTTACAAAAAAGAACATGATGATTGCAATTGGTATCAAAATTGCAAATAATGCTTGCACTTCCGGTAAGATGAGCACATAAAAAGCAAGCAAGCGTTGAGACAGCTTTTCCAGCTTCAACCATTCCAATTTGAAGAGAATTTGTATGAAACCTTGATTCCATCGAGTACGTTGCTTAATAAACTGTTCAATTGTATGCGGTGTCTCCTCACGAGTGACGTAATCATCCTCGTAGATGATTCGCAAACGCGCATGTGAGAGACTTAGGCGAATGCCAAGTTCTGCATCTTCAGTCAGGCAGGTTTCATCCCATCCACCTAATTGTTCCAGAAGTTCGCGCCGCACGAATACTGTATTGCCACCAAGTGGAGTCATTCCGATACGTGCGAAGAAGTGCATGGATGACTTAAACCAGAAGAAATATTCAAGCACGTTCAAGAAGCAGAACCACCTGGTATTGTGATTCATGAGCTGTACACCGCTTTGCACTGCATCAATATCCCCATCAATCATTGAGGTATTGATAATATTGAGGATATCCGTATGTGGTTCATCCTCTGCATCGAATATTGTCACCACATCGCCACGCGCTACCTGCAATCCCAGGTTCAAGCCGTGTGGCTTACTGACAGGATAATCATTATAGATGAGCAATTGCACGTTTGGATCGCCAAGTTCGTCGATCTTAGCCTGAGCCTCGGCAATAGTGCCAGGATCATCTTCGCGACAGATGGCGATTATTTGCATGAGTTCTTTCGGATAATTGAGATCGTAGACTTTTTGGATTGTCTCGCGGTAGACATCTTCTTCATTCTTGGCAGGCAGGAGAATGGTAAAGGTCAGACAAGGGTCTCGAAAGACTGTCGGAGCACGGTTAAGCCACGCATGTTCAGGCTTCTCCCAGATGAACAGGCGTAAACGTATATTAAAGATGGCTTGAAACACCATCAGCAAGATGATCAGAAAGTAAACCATTAAAAAGACTTGACTAATAACAGTTAAAATCACTCGTTACCTCGGTTAGATTGAATAGTAGATATCAAGAGTTCTTTCATAGAAACAATGCCTCTAAGAACCTCTCTAGCATGGAATATTGTATCCAAGCGAGTCATTTTTCTTACCGCACGCGGTTCGAATCAATGAATTAATGGTTGCGTCATCTGTGCCTGGTACAATGAAGCTAAAAGCTTCTGCACCACCACTACGATGCAATGTGACCAGCAAGATGCTATTGGACCCAATACTAATATCCTGAGTATGCCAGGGACTGAAACCGAAAAGCTGGTTTTGAGAAGAGACTTCAGCGAATTGATTTGTACCAGATTTGTTCACGAACAGCAGACTGATCGTCTGATGAGCATCATCCTGTGTGGCATAGACACTCACGGGATCGTGCTGGATCTGCAATGGGATAAGATCGGGTTGTAAATGCGAGAACAATTCCATTACACGGTACATAGCTGTTTGTGAGCCATTTTCATTAAAAAGTGGGTAGGGTTGCTGGACGCCTTCGGCTGAGAAATAGGCCACAAATTCAGTTTGCTGATTCATCAGCATACCGAGCGTATCGGCCCACCACAAAGCGGCTTGTCCACGAGTCGGTACCTGGGCGTTTGGATTTGTATTGATTTCAGTAACTGCAATCGGCACATCACGTCCCATGGTCTGTCGAACGAACTGCCGCAGTGGTGGTAGTAAGTAGTTCCACTCATCAGGACTACTCATTAATAAAGTGGGAGATGTACTGGCATCAGTAAACTCATAGCGATGGAACGAGACCCCATCCAGGAGATGAAACTTGAGTTCCGGGTGAGCTTTCTCATATTTTGCTACACCTTCTAAGAATCCTTCCATCCATAGCGTACCCAATGAGTCTTTTGGGCCAATACCGAGGCCGTAGAACTGGCTAATTTCCGGGCCAAAGACCTTGATGGTTGGATTATTCTGATGCATTGCGATTGAGTATTGAATAAAGCCATTCACATAGGCTGCAACGGTGAGAGGTTTGCCGGTTTGATCTGGATCCATAAGCTTGTCTGGCTCATTACCTACAGACCAGAATTTTATGGGATGGATCTGTACGTTTGCAAATCCGTTTCTCTGACGAAAGACGCTATGTGGATTACTCATAAAGTCTACCCAATGACCAGCCAGATTTGCTCTCTCTGGAAGAGTGGCGGGATGACCTGTAGCGCTGATCGGGTTGGACAGACGCGCCTGCACCATGCCATCAGCGCCAACCTGGTAAAGCAACGTACTGAAGTCGTAAAGCTGCCGATAAGATAGGATATGATTCTGGTTTGGTTGATCCTCTCCCCAACTTCCGCCTGGAAAGCGAAGGAGCTTGATGCCTGCGTTCTGCAGACCATTTACGATTGGTGCGTCATAAGACATAAAACCTGTGAAGTTGCCGTTTACAGAGTCCACTGAAGTTGTACCAGATTTGGGAAATGCATTCACACCAAAGAGATAGGGGCTAATAGGAATACCGGGCTGCCTTAAATCAATGAGCGCTTGCTGTTGGTTCCCGACCTTTAACACTAACTGATCATTGTTACCACTTTCGACACTCATCACGCGCACAGCAGCCAGAATCAGCATTACAAGTAAAAGTATGCTGAGTATAGCTAATAAACGACGATGATCTTTTCTTTTCGATCTTCGTGAGGGGGGGGTTCCCTGCGATACAGGTGCCTTCCAATTTTGTACAGACGCATTTGGTGCCTGATTAGATTGAACTGGATTTACAGCTCCTCCCCGTTTTACGTCGTTATTGACAATCATACTACTCACTTCCTGCATAGGGGCAATTCTGTGTGATAGCCCGAATATATTTGAAGATGGCCTGGCGGGAACAAGCCATCTTCCAGTTCACTAATACTCATGTAAATAAGCTTCTACGTGTTCAAACGTACGAAGACTGGCAACTGCACTAAATATGACCGCATTAGGACAATTGTCAGATGAGGCATATTACTCACCACTTAAACAACGTAGGTTTTAAAGATATACGCTATTGCAAACTTATGAATGAGGGGAAAGATGCAATAACATAACCTGGTTAGTAGAAACACACTTTGGTGAGGGTAACAAAGCATGCTACTTCAAGACAAGACACGACAGTATCAGGATAGAAGGACAAAGGTATCAACCAATGCTACTCATTCGAAACCCTTGTCACAACGCCTTTCATCGTATAGACTACAACTACTACCAATGGAAAAATAGATTCGTTCGCTCATCGAAGAATAGGTAGCTACATTTTGAAAGGTAGTTTGTGATAGTGTCTAGCAGGCTGAAAGTCGTTACTACATTTCCATTTACCCCTGAATCGCAGCAACATCTTAAAGAGGCCGCTGCAACAGAAGCGGTGGTTGTGACCACTGCTGATGAGCTTTCTGTTCACTTGCCCGATGCAGAGATTGTATGTAGTTATTTCATACCTCCTGACTGGCATACGCTGGCACCCAAATTGCGCTGGGTGCAATTTCCAGGAGCCGGCGTCGACTCACTAGCAACAACAGGATTGTTGGATGCAAATAGCGGTGTGATTGTGACTACAGCAGCAGGCATACATGCAGAGACTATCAGTGAATACGTTTTCGGCAGTATGTTAATGTTTAACTGGAACTGGCCACAGATGGTACGTCTACAGGATGATCACGTGTGGGCACGCAGCGCTACGTGGTATCATCTCGGAGGGCGCGAACTAGCAGGTCAAACCCTGGGAATCATTGGACTTGGCAACATTGGCCGTAGAATTGCTCAACTTGGTTATGCCTTCGGCATGCGTGTGATTGGCACCAGGCGCTCAATCCATAATTCTGAAGTTCAGGAACCAGATGTGGATCAATCCTTCTTACCAGATCAGTTGCACGAATTGCTACGTTTGAGCGATTATGTGGTTATTTCAGTACCTTTAACACGAGAAACTGAGAAGTTGATTGGTGAAGCCGAACTGCGTATTATGCGCAGCAATACCTATCTGGTGAATATTGCAAGAGGACGAGTCATCGATGAGCAAGCGCTTATACGAGCATTGCGCGAGGGTTGGATTGCAGGTGCAGGACTGGATGTTACAGAAGAGGAACCATTGCCTTCTGAAAGCCCCCTGTATTCGTTGCCGAATGTTATTTTGACACCCCATATCTCTGGGAATAGTGTTCACTATGATGCTCGCCTCGCTGCTTTATTTGCTGACAATCTCAAGCGATATCGTTCAGGTCAGCAATTGCAAAATCGGTACGAACCTTCGCGAGGATATTAAAATGAAGAAATTCTGTGTACTACCTTTGAGATTAAGTAACACAAAGCTTTCATAGTATCCTCTGCCAGGCAGTGATGGAGGTTTAAAGTATGAGTAAAGACCTGGGACCCATTGAAATCGTTGGAGCTGAAGCAATTGGCCAGCCCGGTCAACGCCGTTTCCGTTTGTTTGCCATGATCCACAATATCTCAGTTGCCCTGTGGATGGAGAAAGAACAACTCAATAACCTATCGATAGCTCTTGATCGAATACTAGCACAACTTACTGAGGGTCGTATATTGCGTACCGAAGCCCGGTCTTCCCCTCCAGCACCTCCTCGAGGAGCGCCTGACAACTTTCCAGATAAACCCGAATTTGAGTTCCAGGTCGGCCAACTGCGTATCAGTTATGATGAAAGGCGCAATTTGTTGGTATTGACAAGTATTCCGTTAGGAATCGTGATGGAACCAGGGCAAGAACCCCAGGTGATTCTGCGTGATGATGATACACTTTCTTTCCGTTTCACCTTGCAGCAAGCCAAAGAGTTAGCAAGTTCGATCACAATCCTGGTCAGTAGTGGTAGGCCAATATGTCCACTTTGCAGGGCGCCTCTTGATGGAGGACCGCATGCATGTGTCAAACAAAATGGTCATCATGAACTGGTACAGGCACTGGAAGATGAAGTGGAAGATAACGAAGACGAGTAAGCGCAGGGTCGATTTATCTATGAAGAAAGAAATCGACCCTGCGCTTACGCATGTTACTAATCAGTACAAAGATATTTGTTGGCCTTTTGCAAATAGTGCTCCTCGTTAGCTTCGATCATAAGTTTATGCAGCACGACGACGTCAGCATCAGGCAAACATTCTACCGGTTGAATGCACAATCGCATCACGGCTCGACCATTTTCGATGACCTGGACATAGCCCCTGGCACGCGGCACGCGATATATACGCTGGGCGGTTGTAGGACTGGGAACTTCCACATAACCACGCCACACAAGTTGACGGCACTGCTCAGGAGTAAGAACATCATGCAGAAGCCCGTTTGCCCTACGTTCAGCAGGCGATAAACTCTTGAAATATGGCTGGAAAATCAACCAGACCATCGGAGAGATCGCCAGCATTAAGACAATCCAACCCAGGGTGGTAAGCACCTGCTGAGTTATAGAGATCATCCGCCAACGACTCGCGGGACAAGGACAATCTGCTCGGCTGTTTGGTCAAATTCCTCGATGCGTTGTGCAGGTTTCCCAGGATCAATTCTGAA
>Ga0209048_10004213_pt1 | contig 13796 bp, 15 predicted proteins | sample FrelakmetCRP12CR_FD_187146 | JGI IMG/M metagenome (GOLD analysis project Ga0209048, IMG submission 187146) | Freshwater lake sediment microbial communities from the University of Notre Dame, USA, for methane emissions studies - CRP12 CR (SPAdes)... | ecosystem: Environmental > Aquatic >... | reverse complement strand
GTTGTCTGCTATTGGTGGAGTATTTATTACGGCTGCCCTCTGGAATGGAGCTACACAAACACTGCCGCTACAGGATATACAAACATTGTTTAGTATTACCCTACCTCACTTATTAACTGCTACTGTATTCGGTCTGGCACCGAACCTGCTGATGCAAAGTTTGATGAAGCAAGCCGAGACACAGAAAACAGAATCACCATAAGGGGACGAGTTCTGAAAGCAAGAGTGAAACGTAATATCATCTCACCAAACAAAAAATGCATGAGTTTAGCTTAACAATATTAGAAAATCTGTATGAATAGGTAAAAAGCCCCGCTGTAACTATAAGACAGTTCTCGGATGGTAGTTTTCTTGTGCCTGGGGATTTATGCTATGGGATATATTTCAGGTGGATTTTTGGGGGATTTGGGGTTTTTTGAGGCTGGCGTCGTGATTTGTGCATTCTGCGACATGGCTCTTTATACGTTATTAAATCTTCCCCCCCATCTTCTGCTGGTTTTGTTAATACTGCAACTTCATCTAAGAGACTATGTACGAGATTTTCTCCACGATTGCCGATAACGATATTTTGGGTAGGGTCAAATTTTGAACCATTTTTCATATGTTTATCCGCTCTAAATATTTGTTCATCCACGGCTCATAGAAGTTGATACATGCTTGAACCGCGTGACCACATTGTACTCCTATTGGTCAACGTGATCTTATTTCGATCTTTAAAACATTGCAGGATTGATGCTTTCAGAAATGGAAGTGGAGTTGGGGCGCACAATAAAAAGTGTCCGGCCTAGACAAGGGATGTGGTACAGGAAGGAATTAGTTCTTGTGGGTACTACGTTGATCTTCTTCTAAAGCTTCGAGTCGTTCTTCGTGGTCTTGGAGGTGTTTGTTGTTCTTGTCTAGTTTCTGCTCTACTCGGTAAATATCTGCTTTCTCCACTTTTTTCGCCAGTTCTTCTCGTAGATCACCCTGTCCGGCTTTGAGAGCGTCACCTGCTGATTTCAGATGCAAGAGTTCTGTTTTTATCTGTGTGATGTCTGTTTTCATCTGCGAGATGTCTTTCGCAATCGGGTTGAGAAACTCGGCAATTTTTCCTAATAATTCTTCATTGGTCATACTCAAGCGATTGTATAAAGGGCGGTAGGTATTTGCAAAGAGTATGTTGGTGATGCTTCGTTAGTTACGGAAGTCGCTTGTGAAAGTCTTCCATACTGGTATCTGCTTTGGAATGAGGCTGTATCAAAAGTGGCTTGAGTTCATCGAGTGCTGCGCCTATGCGAAAGTGCTCATACTCTAGTTTCATTCCTAAGCTCGTAAGCGCGTCTTCTACGGTGGTGAGTGCATCATAGGCTTCCTGGAGGGTCTGTTCATAATGGGAATAGACATCGGGTTTGAGAATATCCCGTATGCTGATCTGACGAAGCGTCTCAACCCTGGCAAAAAGGTTATGTAATGCTGTAACTGTTTCTTCCTCAAAGGTTCGCATAGTCACCTCCTGTTCAGGTACGACTTCCCTTACGGTATTGAACGAGATGTACAAGAAAATTAGAGCATTTTTTCTAATTTGTTGGTGGCAATATTGCAGCATGTTCGTTTCAAAAGAAGCAAATTCATCTCATTAGGAATCATCTCCGCATAGCCCCTTGAACACCCCCAACCATATAAGTATACTTAAAACAGGAACCTTTCCTGATAGTGTGTTCTCGTAGCCAGTACACCTCGTGGTGCAGTCCTCCATAACGAATCCGCGCTAAACGAAAGGAGAATCCCTTTGCCTGAATCCGCAGATCGGCGAATCACGTCTGAGCAGGTGCTTGAAGTCCTGCAAACCTGCTATGACCCATGCTGCAAAGAACGTTCAGTAAGTGTTGTTGAGCTAGGGCTTATTCAGGGCGTCAAGGTAGACGAAAATGGCCATGACGTGCGCATTGAGCTACTGCTCACCTCTGGCTGGTGCCCATTTTCAACTCATCTTTTGCAGATGATTGACCAGAATGTGGGAGCCATCGAGGGCGTCGGTGAAGTAGATACCGAAATTGTCTGGAACACCGTCTGGACACCCGAACGCATGTCGGCCAGCGCCAGAGAGAAACTCACACTGCCTATGGCGCAACTACTTCCCTTGCGGCAACAACGGCTTGAGCGCGAAGCACAGGCTACTCAACAAGCCATTTGATGAAAGGAGCATATCACACATGTTAGACAACGACGCCTTTGTATTTGACTGTGTATGTCATGTTTTCAACTTCGATATGAACAACGCCTATGGCAAGGCAGGCCAGATGTTCATCAACCACCTGTATGCCTTTCACCAGGTGCTGACCCCTCCCGGCGAACGCCTGCTCGGACCCGAAGAGTTCCTGCGCGAGTGGAGCATCGACGAAATCGCCCAGATGGTCTTCGAAGAATCTGGTACCGATATGATTGTGGCCCAGCCACTGCCGCTCACCGACCTCTTTTATGATGGACTATCGCAGTGGGAAAAATGTGCCGCAATGGCCCAGAAATATCCCGACCGCGCCGTCTTCTGGGGATCGGTCAACCCATTGGAAGGCAAAAAAGCGCTGGACCTGATGGAACGCCAGGTCAAAGAGTACGGCGCCAAAGCCTTCAAATTCTACAATGTGCGCTACGACTATGGCGAACCATTCCCCTGGCGTATGGACGATCCGCGCGTGGCCTACCCCGTCTTTGAAAAAGCGCTTGAACTTGGCGTCCACACCATCGGCGTGCACAAGGGCGTGCCGCTCGGCCCTCAGCCCATCGAACATACCCAGGCCTGGGATATGGACGGAGCCGCCGCCAACTTCCCGGATATCAACTTCATCATCTTCCACGTCGGCCTGCCCTTCATCGACGAGGTCTGCTGGCAGTTGGTGCGCTATCCCAACCTCTATGCCTCCATCGCTGCCACGCTGAATTTTATCGTGCGAGCGCCGCGTGTCTTCGCCGAAAACATGGGCAAACTCATGTTCTGGTGTGGCGAGGACAAAATTCTCTACGGAGGCGAAACGCCCATCTGGCATCCCCGCTGGGCGCTCGATGCCTTCTGGAATTTCGAACTACCAGAAGACCTGGTTACTGGCTATGGTTATCCCCAACTAACCACCCAGGCCAAAAAGAAGATCCTCGGCGGCAACCTCGCCCGTTTAATGGGCATCGACGTCGAACAGAAAGTCGCCGAACTTCGCAAATGACTCTCGCTAATCCATGGGATGATTTGCTCATCCCTGGATGCAATGAGATCGGGGGATTTCCTCCGATCTCACTTTTTTCCCACTCCCGGATTCTCACCCTACATTTCACCCTTGAAATGTAGGGAAACCCCTTGCGGGTTTCCTGCTCGCGGGTTTCGGGTTTTCCTGTACATGGCAATCCTGCACACGTGTATCTTATATAGATCGACTTTCCACCTTGTCATCCTGAGCGTCAGCGAAGGATCTCGCTACCCAGCGTGTGAGATCCTTCGTTGACGCTCAGGATGACAAGGAATTTCCCATTCACCTTGACAGCCCAATAGATAATTATAACAACAAAACCTGATAGGAGAAACCCGTGAAAAATTGCAACCGCGCGCACATCCTAAACCTTCATGACGGCTACAGCCTTTACCTGCTAGGTGAAAACAGCCATGCTCATGCACCCACCCCCAGAGCACGCTCATTCGAACTGGCGGATGACCATGTACAATATGCGCCTGACCGGCCAGCAGACGTAAAGCATGTCAAGCTTGACATCGCACTCGACTTTGAAGAGGAAACCGTCAGCGGCACCGTTTACACCACATTTTCCACACTCTACGATGACCTCAAAACCATCACGTTTGACGCAGTAGAGTTGCACATAGAGCGAGTCCATTTGGTAAATGGCAAAGAACTGGCATTTAGCGTCAGTGAGAAAAAACTTATCGTGACTCTCGATCGCCCTTACAGGTACGGCGAGGAATTCAAAATAGCGGTCGAATATCATGCCAGACCGCGTACAGGCTTGCACTTCATGAAACCAGCGCCAGAGGACCCAACGCGCCCCGTACAGGCCTGGACGTTTGGTCAGCCGCGTTACCATAGCCACTGGTTTCCCTGCCATGATGCACCCAACGACCGTGCCACAACTGAAATTATCGCCACCGTTCCCGCGCAATTTATCACCATCTCCAATGGTGACTTACTCAGCGTCACCGCTCATGGAGCTACCAAAACGCATCATTGGCGACACGATATCCCCCATGCCATCTACCTCATTTCGCTGGTAGTTGGCGAATTCGCGGTCATAGAAGAATCCTACAAATCTATACCAGTCACCTACTATGTGCGCCCGGATCGCAAAGATGATGCGCGCCTGTATATGGGTAAAACGCCTGAGATGATCCGTTTCTTCTCCGAATACACCGGTGTTGAGTATCCCTACCACAAGTATGCTCAAACAGTGGTTGAGATATATACCGGCGCGATGGAACATACTACAGCGACCACACATGGCTTTACTCTCCTCCTCGACAGACGAGCTTCTCTGGATGTGGAGCTGGTGCCTGTAGTAGCGCACGAACTGGCTCATCAATGGTTTGGCGACTTACTGACCTGCCGTGACTGGTCTAATGGCTGGTTGAACGAGGGCTTTGCTACCTACTTTGAGGAACTATGGGGAGAATACGATCTGGGTACGGACTATTTTAAGCAATCGATGCTCAGCCTCAAGCAAAATTATCTGGGTGAAGATGCTCATTACCGCCGTCCCATTGTATACCATATCTACCATGACGATGGCTTTGAGTTGTTCGACGCTCATCTGTACGAAAAAGGTGCCTGGGTGCTCCATATGTTGCGCCATCAACTCGGAGAAGCAGCCTTCAAACGCGCCATCCATGCCTACATCTCGCGCTATCGCGAGCGCGAGGTGATCACAGCCGACCTGGAGCGGACATTCGAGGATGTCACAGGTCGCAGCCTGGCTCAGTTCTTCCAGCAATGGGTCTACAGCGGAGGCTATCCGGCCTTTGAGGTGAACTACTCGTGGGATAGTGAGCGCAACATGGCAAAAGTCAAAATCAAGCAGGCACAACATATCGATGAACTGACCCCTTGTTTTGTCACTCCCATAGACCTGACTTTCACCATTCCCACTTCAGATGAAGCCGCCAAAGACGACAACACGACACAAACACGTATGATAGCCATGCAAGTCACGGTGGGTGAAGATGGGCAGGTGGAGCAGACTTTCTACATACCTCTCGAGCGTGAGCCTCTCATGGTACGTTTCGATCCCGATGGCTGGTTGCTCAAAACACTCAAGTTTGAGCGCCCCGCGAAAATTATGCACTACCAGCTTGAGCACGATCCAGATATCCTTGGACGCATCGAGGCAGCGGAAGCGTTAGGTGAGGTCGCTGATGATGAGAGCATCGCAGACCTGAAGCAGGCATTGCTCACCGATGCGTTCTGGCGCGTGCGGAACGCTGCGGCTACAGCCCTTGGCGTTATTGGTACCATGAAAGCACAGGATGTCCTCCTGCAGAGCTTTCAGGAGCTAGATTCAACGCAATACTCGCGTGTTCGTGCCGCGGTTGCCCGGGCATTAGGAAAGTTCCAGGCGCCAGCCCAGGCAGAACTTGCCGAACGATCCGCGCAAGCCCTTAGCGCCCTCCTTAAGAAAGGCGATATAAGTTACGTAGTCGAATCTGCAGCCGCGAGCGCCCTCGGTCGAACCCGTGTGCCAGGCAGCGTCGATCAACTCCTGAAGCTGATTGATCGCCCATCCTGGATGAACATGGTACAAAGTGGCATCTTCAGCGGCTTAGCCGCATCGGGAGAAGATCGTGTAGTCGAATACATTGCCACATATCTCGGAGAAAATCACACAGTTGATGGGCGAAGGGAAGCCAACCATCCGACGATGCGTTCCGCTGCAGCCCACGGCATGTGGACACTGGGAGAAAACCGGTACCTGTACAGTGAGGAGGCATGCCAACGCGCAGTCACCGCCCTCAGTCAAGCCGTCGAGCATGATACCTGGGAACCTGTGCGAGCCATCTCTGCACTTGCACTCATGTCCCTAGGAGAGAAACGAGCTATCAACGTACTGGAGCGTGTCGCTCGTTACGAACTAGAATCGCGCGTACAGCGCGACATGCGCGTCGCCGCCCACACACTGCGCATCGCTAACAAAACCGACGAACAACTAAAACAGTTACGCAAAGACCTAGATCAAGTCCGCGAAGAGAACCGCAAGCAAAGAGAACAACTCGAATCCCTTGAAGCACGAGTAAAATAGGGGTTCCAAGGGGCCTGCAAGGCCCCTTGCGGGTGCCATGGCCAACTACGACAAAAAAGGATGAACTATTGGAACGAACTTTAATCAATGTAACCATCTTGGATTGCGCATTTTGCAAGATTGTACGCTCTGAAGTGCAAAGTTATAACGTCTTTGAAGATGACATATCTCTGGCCTTTTTAGACAAAAGACCTCTTTTCCCTGGACATTGCCTGCTGATCCCCAAATCACATTATGACACGTTCATTGACCTGCCTGCTTCACTTGTTGCCCCGCTCTTCCAGAATGCACAGCTATTGGCGCGTGCCATGGAAGAAGGTTTACATGCCGAAGGAACCTTCGTTGCCATCAACAATCACATTAGTCAGAGCGTGCCACATTTGCACATCCATATCGTGCCTCGCCATAAGAAGGATGGGCTGAAAGGTTTCTTCTGGCCTCGCCAACACTATCAGGACGAAGCTACCATCCTCAATATCCAGAGCACTCTTCGCACAACTCTTGCTCAACTTATATCGGAAAATCGGACTTAATTTGACACCTAGAAATGTAGGGGCATCCCTTGCGGATGCCCGGTTCTCTACCAAAGGATGCCTGGCCCTCTTGACTCTCATCCTACATGAGAGTGTATGCTTTCATTCAAGGAAAAGACAACAATGAGAGAACATACACATCTCAAGATTGGTGAATTCGCCAGAGTTGGTCAGGTGTCCATTTATTAACTTTGCTTCAACTCCACAACAGGAGTTTGCCTTTTCTGTGCCACCGCCTCGAGCAGCTTTAGTTCCTTGCGATAGATCCGTGGATTGAAGATCGATACCACCACTCGTTCAACGAAGCCTCTGATACCGGGGCTTGCGTTCATCGTCGTTGAAATCTCAACCTGAGACTTCTGTCCTTCTTCTACAGGAATCACTGTAAAAGTGGTGGCGAGATTCTGTTTGGTGTCTATGTCTTGTTCGACCAGTACTTTGCCTGGTTCTGGCTCGCTCACCCGTTGGTAGAAAGATTGCTCTATTCCCAGGACGCGCGATTTGAATCGGATAATAGTGCCCGCGCCATATCCTCCTTCCTCGACCTGCAGATCATACAGATTCTCTGTCGGGAGAATACTGGGATGCCCTTTCCTATAGTCTGCAATCGTAGCATATACGTCTTCTGGCCGTGCATTGAGAACCGCATCAGCTTTAACCTTGATATGTCCCATCGATTTATTCCTTTCCTCTTTCGTTCCTCTAAGTGTTCAGTGCTAAGATAAACATATATATTCTTAAGATATATGACACTAAGTCATATATCTATGTACATTATACCCTAATGTTGTATCCTATGACAAGGTTATCTAAGACAGAACGAATCAACAACGATGCATAAAATCGTGGGATAAGAGGGGAAGCACTCATGGAACAACCTGAAGCCTATCCGATCACATACGGAATTCTTGGCTTGCTAGCATTTTGGGGACCGTTGTCTGGCTACGACCTGAAGCGTTTATTTGATCATACTCTTGCCCCAATGTGGGGAGCGGCACAAAGTCAGATTTATAAAGAGTTGCGGCGAATGAAAGAGCTTGGCTGGGTAGATATGCAACGCGAGGAACAGGAATCACGGCCCGATCGCAAACTCTACTCGATTACGGAACAAGGCCATACCGCGTTGCGCAAGTGGCAAGCACAACCATCTGAGATTATTCAAGTTCGTGACGAGTTGCTGCTTAAGGTTCTATTCGGCACCTTTGCCTCACCTGCTGACCTTGCTCAGAACGTACGAACGAGCATCGCCGATCACGAGATGCGCCTGCTAACATATCGCCAAAATGCACTCTTTCTTCCAACAAAAGGAGTGTTCCAGCAAGAAAACAAACGCCCTAACCCCTATGGAACTGAAAGTCAAGAGGATCCATATTTCAATTTGATTGTTCACTTTGCCATTGAATTTGAGAAGACATACATACGTTGGCTCTATGAAGCCTTAGAAGTTATTGAAAACCGTCAAAAACTTACACAGACGGATAATTAAGAGATGGGTTATCACAAATGTTTGCAGATGGAAGTGAAAGCATCTCATCTGCCTTCACACAAGAACGTTTACTTTGGCCCGTGCCATTCATCTTTGAGCAATCCAAAGTAGTGTTCATCTTCAAAATGACCTCGGAAAGGGAAGCACTGGCGCAAATATCCCTCGTAGGTGAAACCAAGCTTGAGTAGTAGATTTTTGGAGCGCTCATTTGCTATATCAATAATCGCTTCAATACGATGTAACCCCAGTTCGCTAAACCCAAAAGTCAGAATAGCACACATAGCTTCGGTCATAAAGCCCTTTTCCCAGAATGTGCGATTGAGTTCATAGCCCGCTTCAGCGCGATCAAAGCCCGCATCGAAATGAAAGAGACTGCACGAGCCAATCATTCTATCTTCTCCCAGGAGGGTAATACCCCAACGAAGGGCCTTCTTACGGGTGTATCGTTCTTCTACCTGGCTGATCAACACCCTCGTTTCATCGAGAGATTGATGAGGCTCATCTCCATAGAACTCCAGGGTTTCTTCATCAGAAAGTATGGCAAACAACGATTCTGCATCTCCAGGCACTATCTATCGTAAAAGCAAGCGATTCGTAGCGAGAATTGGAAAGTAGGTGAATGCATCATCGAAATTCATACAAAAGCTCCTATATGATCATAGTATGTTCCAATTGTAGCATATTTGATTCCTCAGCTAGTAAGAGGCTAATATTTGAACAGTTGCTGGCTATTACCTGATACGAATGCTTTTCTTTTAGAATGCAATCCTCTTTGAGATGGGCTGGTTTAGATGCATTCGTGTATAGTAGGGGCGTGCCCTTGCGGCCGCCCTGGGAGGGGAGCGCGGGCCTTGTATCTTTCCAATATACGCATTGAAAAGGAGGGGAGTGCGAGCCTTTTTTCTCTCCAAAATAAGCAATAAAAGCAAACCCGTTTTGGCAAGAACTACCACATTAAGAAGCATTTATAAGCTGTTCAATAAAGTATCGCTTATTTTGAGCGCTAAATGAGCGGTATTTTCAATAATGAAGAGAAAATATATAAATACTGAAATATCCCCTACCACCCCTCAAATTGAGGATGGCAGGGGATATTTCAGTAAACCAATCTTACAAATATTAGAGTGCCGCCAGCCCTGCCTGCGCTACTTCCATGTCATGGGTGTAATGCCCGCCACTTACCCCAATACCGCCAATGATGCCAGCATCCGTCGTAATCGGATAGCCGCCGCCAAAGACAATCAGCCGATCCGTTTTGATGATACCATGCAGCAGAGGTGGATCATTCTTCACGAACTCGAACCAATCATGTGTTGCCATGCCAAAACTAATCGCCGTGTACGCTTTGTCCTGCGAAAGTTGCACAGCTAAAAGTGGCGCGCCGTCCATACGAGTGAATGCTTTCAGATTGCCGTCGCCATCAACGACTGAGATGCACATAGGTCTGCCCATTTCGATAGCCTTGACTTCGGCGGCTGCAATAATGCGTTGAGCAGCCTCGGCAGTAATGCTGGCTTTCTGGAAAGTGTTTTCTGCCATAGAAATAAAGTTCCTCCTTGTTACTGATTGACGCCGTAATGGCGTTCCAACTCCTGAATCTCAGGAAGGCCAATGTTTTGGGTAAATTGCGAAAATGTCACCATGCCCCCGGCATATGCTGAAGGAGTCTCTCCGCGCTTCAGCAGATCTAGCAGCCCCAGCATCGCGTGTGTAGCTGCAAAGAGCATGCTGACGGGGAAGATTACCAATTTGAATCCAAGAGCGTGAATCTCATCGAGTGAAAGAAGAGGTGTTTTGCCGCTTTCAGCCCAGTTGTAGAGCAGTGGCACGTCAGGAAACGTCTGCTTGATGGCCTGCAGTTCTGCTATTGAACGAGGCGCTTCTATAAAAATAACATCGGCTCCCGCTTCACGATAAGCCTGTCCTCTCAGAAGAGCATCCTCCAGGCCGTTGACCGCGTTAGCATCTGTGCGTGCAATGATCACGAAGTCCGGGTCTTGCCGCGCATCGACAGCAGCGCGTATCTTTTGCACCATCTCGTCCATAGGGATAACCTGCTTGCCCTCCATATGGCCGCACTTCTTAGGCCAGACCTGGTCCTCGATATGTAGCCCGGCAACACCCGCGTGTTCATATTCGCGTATCGTCCGCCGCACATTGATGGGATTGCCATAGCCGGTATCCGCATCCGCAATCAGTGGTAGATCGCCTGAAACCGTCGCGAGCGCAGCAGCCCTGCCAACCATCTCACTCATTGTCAGCAAACCAACATCGGGTTGACCCAACACACTGGCCGCCGTGCCGAATCCCGTCATATAAACCAGCGAAAATCCTGCCCGGGCAATCAATCGAGCGCTCAGTCCATCATATGCACCTGGAGCAACAACCAGGTCAGGGCCAGCAAGCAACTCTCTCAACCGTCTTGTCACACGCATCGCAAAATCCTTCACGCACACAAGAAATACAACTCATAGGAACTGGTATTACTGTAAATGTATGACATTCCACGCGTTCTAACAAGGTTTCAAGTTATGCAGAAGTACTTACCTGCCTTGGTACCTTCACCCTCAACCGTTGCTCAGCAACATGCACATACATCGGCGTCTGACCTCGCACCTCTCCATCCAGCGTCGCATCCCGTGGATCAGCACTCGTCATGATCGTGACTCCCCTCGCTTGCACGTGATGTATACCAGGGATACCTGTTAACTCTGCAGGGTGATGGGTAAAACGCTTTTCACCATTTGCCAGTGTCGCCCCCCCATTCTCCTTTGGACCAAAGAAATGAGCGACGATTCTACCAAGTTTCCCAATGTCCATTTCTTCTATCACGACAATATCCAGCAAGCGATCATCGAAACTTGTACCGGGAAAGGCAAATTCCCTCTGACCACCAAAAATGGGAGCGTTGATAATAGCTACCTGTAGAGCACGACATCTCAATGATGTCACTGATTCAGAGGGTGCTGTGACAGGTGATGCCTGTTCTTGGATAGCGACTGTGCTCGGTGGCATTGCCAGTCTATCAAATTCGAGTTCTATATCTAAAGCATCATGAGATACTAGTGTCTCCAATGCCGCATAGGGGTACGTCATACGTCCAAAGCGCTGGCGTGTCGCCACATTGGTGGCTATACGCGCGAACTGGACATTGACACCAATGGTCAACGCGTGTGCGAAATAACCATGTTTTTCGGGGGCAACTTGTGAAAGCAAGGGTCCGGATTGATGTTTTGTAGCGAGATGTGGAGCTTGCTCAGCAGGTTTTGCTACACCGATATCAACGAGATGTTCGTCACCTTGTGCGATGACTTGAGCTGCTTCCTGGAGATCTTGTGGAATATGCAAAGAACGAGCAATATCATTCGAAGTCCCTAATGGCAATATTCCCAGCGGAAGGTCGCTTTCAGCTATATGCGTAATGACGCCTCCCACCAATCCATCACCGCCGCCTGAGATTGCAATATCAATTCCATTTGCCTTCCAGATTGATCCCTGTGCAGGCAAATCATCCAGGTCGGCAATAGAGATAGTATGTACAATCTCTAACCCCGTTTGTTCCAAATAGGAAATTGCCTCTGAGAGCTTCGAGGATCTGCCCGAATGCGGACTATGAATTACAACTACTCGTTGTGATGCTTGCATAATGCTTCCAACCTTTAAAACTGTTTTCGATGTTTGAAATGAATGAGGATAGTATAACCTAGAGGCAAGTATCGCGCAAATCTAATCTAATCTGAAAATGTATCCCCCTGTCATGTAGAACGCCCCTCCCCTCGTGTAGAACGCCCTCACTTGTCATCCTGAGCACAGCGAAGGATCTCGGCTCAGCGCGTGAGATGCTTCGCTTCACTCAGCATGACAAGGAAGGATCGCTCATCCAAAACATACGCATGTTATAATAAACCAGGGTCGGATATCAATAGGAGAACAACATGGGAATAATTCATCGTCAGGGCACAATAGAAGATGGTGAATTGCGCTGGCATGATGTACCTGTGCGAGCCTACGGAGCCGAAAATAGCGGTGCCGGCAAAGCAACTCGTCAGATTTTAATCGGCGCAGACGAGAACTCGCCAAATTTCCATTTGCGCTACTTCGCCGTTCAGCCCGGCGGTTATACCTCACTTGATCAGCATGCACACGAACACGGCGTGTATGTCTTGCATGGTCGTGCGCGCCTGCGCCTGGGAAATAACGAATATGAGTTGCATGCTGGAGACGTTGTGTATATTCCGGGCAATGAAGTTCATCAATTTTTCGCATCGGGTCAGGAACCGTTTGGTTTCCTGTGCGTTGTGCCTGCCAGGCGATAAACACTATGTTAGCTGTCGAGTATCACAGTAACGATGATGTGCGTATCGTCGATCTTCCAATCCCCGAAATTGGCCCGGGTGAATTACTTGTGCAGTTTCAAGCCTGTGGCTTATGCGCCAGCGATGTGATGGAATGGTATATGAAGCCGCGCGCTCCCATCTATCCTGGACATGAACCGGCGGGCATCATTGCGGCAGTTGGTGAAGGTGTACAGCAATTCTCTATTGGTCAACGCGTTTTCATCCATCACCACGTCCCCTGTATGGTCTGCCACTTCTGCCAGCGAGGCTCCTTTTCCCAATGTCCGACCTTTCGTGCCACGCGTCTGTACCCCGGAGGACTGGCTGAATATATTCGCGTGCCTGCGCTCAACGTGCAACTTGACGTACTACCTTTGCCGGATGAACTATCATTTGAAGCCGCCACATTGATCGAACCATTGGCCTGCTGTGTGCGAGGTATCAATCGTTCAGCCATTCAGCCTGGGGATAGTGTGCTGGTACTTGGAGCCGGTAGTAATGGCCTGATGCTAGCGCAATTGGCTCAACAACGCGGCGCTATTCGCGTTATCATCGTCGATCCCATAGCATACCGTCGCCAACGCGCTTTAGATGCTGGAATCGACTATGTGCTGGATCCAGGGTTCGAACAAGAGAACCTCATGCAACACATCTACGCTGTTAATGATGGGTGCAAGCCGGATATTGTGATAGTCACGCCTTCAAGCATCAGCGCTATGCAGCAGGGGCTTGAGTTAGTGGGACCTGGTGGAACCGTTCTCTTTTTTGCACCGCCTTCTCCAACATCAACGCTTCACATTACACCTAACACGCTCTTTTTCCAGGAGATAAGTCTCCATACCAGTTACTCCGCGGGTCCTCATGAGACACGGCTAGCCTTTGACCTCTTACGTACGAGGCGCATTAAACTAGAAACCGTGATAACGCATCATTTCCCTCTTCAAGATGCTGCTCAGGCATTTCAGTTAGTGGCAAAACCAGGCAACTCGTTAAAAGTGGTTATTACAGCAATATAGATTGTCTTAATATGTATTGCTATCTCAAGCGTTTCTGGAAAACGATTTGCTGATAGCCGACTGGATAATCATCGATCACTCCGCAAACGGTATATCCTTTTTGAGGATAAAACTGAGGCGCTTGAAAACTGTGTGTATCAACAACAGCCTGTTCGCATCC
>Ga0209048_10004212_pt1 | contig 13800 bp, 12 predicted proteins | sample FrelakmetCRP12CR_FD_187146 | JGI IMG/M metagenome (GOLD analysis project Ga0209048, IMG submission 187146) | Freshwater lake sediment microbial communities from the University of Notre Dame, USA, for methane emissions studies - CRP12 CR (SPAdes)... | ecosystem: Environmental > Aquatic >... | reverse complement strand
GTCAATACCACCGACGTCGTGGCGATTCAGCGATTCTTCCTTGGTCAGTCAACCGGGATCGCCAATGTTGGAAAGTATGGCTTCACTCCAGCGAGCCTGTCGTATTCGCCGCTTGGGAGCACGCGGAGCGGCCAGAATTTCGACACGGTGGTCTTCGGCGACTGCGCCACACCTTTTGCCAACCCCCGTGGGATCGGCCCGGCCCCAGATGCGACAAACGAGGTTCCTGCCAAAGTAGCAGTGGTAACTCTGCCGAATGCCGTCGTCGATCAATCCAGGACCAACTTCATCGCCGCGGTGACGACCTCGGCTATTGACGCAAAGGATAAGTTGGTTGGGTTCCAGGGTGATTTCACCTTCGACGAAAGAGCGGTCAGCTTTGAAAGGGAGCCGGTGGAAAAGGCAGGGCTTACCGCCGGCAACTGGAATGTATCAGGGAACGTTCTGGCGGGAACGGGCCCGATTAGGACTCTACGCATTTCGGCCTACTCGAACGATTTCATACCCTTGTCAGGGTCGGGAACGCTTTTCGAACTGAAGATGAGCCGGTTGAGTAAGGCAGCGCAAAGCACTCAGCTGATCTGGGCCGCACCACCTGACAACTTCATCTTCATCGACGCCGATCTCAAGACGCAGACACCCGGCAACCTCTCAGGCCGAGCGCGATTTTCCCGGTGACTAGTCGCTTCATCGCTTGCAGGTTCCCATAAAGTAGCGAGCGCCGCCGCAATCTAGATGACCTTTGATGCGCCGTAAAAGTAGCCTCTCTAGATAGCGCCAGAGGACGATAACGCCAATGATGAAAGCTGCGGTAGCTGCAAGAAGTACCTCGACCGACGCAGACGGCATTGTGTTATTTGTTCACCGCTTTCTGGCTGAGGACCTGCCGGCCGGAGTCCGTAGCGATGACCAACGAACCGTTCTCGATGTGATAGGGAGCTTGTCGCCAATTAAGGCGTGACTCGTCGTCGGTCACGGTCAGCAATTTGTTCGCCTCTGTTCTGTAGTGAGCGAAGTGCAGATCACCGGCCTTGTCCTTTATCACGCAGGTTTGCCCCTTTTCGAAATAGACGCGCTGGAGAGGCCAGTCGGCCGTGAACTGCCAGGTGCCGCGAATCTGCGGATCGGGCCTGAAGCGAATCTTGTTGTTATAGAGAATAACCGCAGCCAAAGCGCAGCCGAGGATAATGACACCCGCCTGCGGGAGGGCCCGCGCGGTTCGCGTCGGGGGGAGGGAGTCGTGGCGGTCCCATAAATCGCGTTTGAGGCTTTGAAAATGGAGGAGCAGGAGAACGACTCCGGCGAGCCAAAGCGCGACTGCAGGCGGAAGCGCTCCGATCTCAAAGAAGATGTTAATGAGAACAAGGTTCGTCATCACGGGGATGAACATGATGACGCCGAGCCGGGTGGTGCGCCGGAAGAAGACGAGGAGACCGATGATGACTTCGACCAAGCCCAGAATGGTCTCGTAGATAGCAGAATGGCTGTGAAACGACCACGCCAACTCGAAGCCGGTGAGCTGTCCGAGTGGGGTGTCTTTCCAATATTCGTCCGTGTAGAACTGCCCATGGAAAAGCTTCACAATCCCGTACACCAGCATGAGCAGGCAGATGAAATAGCGGCAGCAGGTTTCCAGCCGGGCGAATGGGGTTTTCATAATGGAGAAGATCGGAGCCAGCTCTTATCCTCGCTCATTTAGAACAAGCAGCGACATTCTGGAGCGACCCTTTTTTTTGTTTTCTTATAGCCGGCCGAAATCGTGTGGTTTACGGTGCCCATGAGGTCAACGAGAAAAAGATGGGCGATGGCCACCGGGAGGGCGCGTGAACCGCAGGGAAGGCGTCCAAGCCACTCGAAATGGGAACGCGCGGTGCGTGGCTGTTCGCTCCATCGTCGCTTAGGCTTACTGGTCAAGGATGAAGCCTCTTCCGAGAGTCGCCACAAACGTGAGAATAACCAAGGCCGAAGTGAGGAGCCAGGCATTGCTGTGGGAGACGAATACGGTCGAACTCTGCGATCCCACTTGCACTCGGCTGCGATACGCGAGAAGTAAAAGGCCGACTGCCGCCCCGAAGCTCTCTTGCGCGGCGTCGCGCAAGGCCGGAAACTTCGGCCCGGTAAAGAATAGCGCTGCCAGGCAGGAAACAGTGCCCGCGGCAAGATACGGGGTTACCAGGGGCGTACCCGAAGGCAGGTGAAACGCGACAAGTCGAATGGAGCGTTCGTAGAGAAATACACCGAATACACCCATAAATCCCCGCCACAGCCAACTCGGTCGAACAGCGAGATCTCTCAGGACAAAAGCCAAGTCTCCAGTGTCGGTAACTGCGGAGAAGATAAAGTAGCCAGTGCCCCAAAAAAGGTTAAAAGCCATCGTGAAGACAAGAAACAGTCGCCAATGCGCGGAGAACTGCCGCTGCGCGCGCAGAATGCTCCAGAAGAGCGCACCAACCAAAAGGTTCATTAGCGGGCCGGCAGCATCAATGATCGGACTAACATTGGAGCAGTGAAAATAGACCGAACTGAGCAACGTAATATGGCCACCAAGCAGGATACATACGCCGCCGTGACCGATGGCTTCGTGAGCCACACATGCGACGATGAATGCAAGTGCGGCGATCCCTGCCAACGTGCTGTAACTATGGGAGACTGGCTTGATGTTCACAGAGCCTCAGAGATTAAGATCAGCGACGGCTACCGGGAGCGAACGTTGATCGAAGCGGAACTATCTTAGTCATGGAAAACGTGATCACACGACGGGTAGCCGTTCGCTGAGTCGCAGGGCTAGGCCTCTTCATGGTTTCCACCCCATATCGCCCGTCACCTCAATATACTTGTGACCCTCTTCACGCTCTTGCTTCATGGCTTCAAATGGCACAGCAGGAAACTTTAGCGAGCGAACGATGCGGGCGAGGGTTTCCTCGCCCCATCGACTGTTCTTTGTGGAGTGAGCCTTCAGGCTCACAACACGTCCGCGTGAGTCGAGCTCGAAAGCATACTTGACCGAGCCACCATTCAGTCGCTCATGGTGTCGCATAAGCTCGGGGGCAACCGCTGCCTGCAGCATCGTGTGAACCTGCTGGTGATAGAGGTACCGAGCGGAACCCATCATCTTCGCAGCGTCTTCTGGCGTGCGCGCGGTTGCCTGCACCGACCTTTCCACCTCCTGCGCACTAGCTTCAGCAAGCGACCAGACGACGGCGCTGGCGGCTATGATAGCGAAAATACGCATGGGTCAACGAGACAAAACTGAGCGACCGCTGGCGGGAATGACCGTTGTCAACATGGGACAGTCTCTCACAAGATCAGAGCGCCTCAACAGAGCGGCCAGCGGTTCCGGAGCTAGGGCGTGTCATGGACTTGCACGTTCGCGCAAAGCAGGGCCAAAGGCCCGGAGCCAAACTAGCCCGGGCAACGCCCTGGGTAATCAGGGAAGGCGATCCCGCTCGCGAGCAGGCTCACCGCTCCTTGGGCTTGACTGGAAATGGATCGCTTTCCCAAGGCGTTGCCTCGCCACGGCGAGTCCGTCCGAAGGCGGACCGTGGGTTAATTTGTTTGCGCACCTTCAGTGCTCACTCCGTCCCGCGCCAAAGTTCATGACACGCTCCAGGTTACTGGATCGTGTATACTTCCACCACTGCGAGGCCAGCTGTGTCATTCACACCACGGACGATCGCGGTGTAGCTGCTGCCCGGTGCGAGAGTCCACACAATCGCCGATTCCAGATCATTCGCAGGCGCAAGGTTTGTCGCGATAATTTCAGCCTCCTGATTGGTGCGCCAATTATCGTTGGAAGCGACGATCGCGCCGTTTGCATCGTGTAATTCCAGCATCGGATCCGCCAGTTTTCCAGCCAGGGTCAGGGAAGGTCCGATCGCGCGGATGATCACTTTCTGCGACATCTGTCCGGCCACAATAATTCCCGCGATTAGGACATTGTCGCCCGTCTGGACCAGCCCGCGCGTGGAAATGTTCCCCAGCGTCGAATCGACCGTCCGGTTTAGGTCATACACTTCCACCACTCCGAGGCCGGTGCCGTTGTTCACCCCGCGAACGATGGCCGTGTAGGCCGAGTTGTCTGCCGGTAACGTCGTCACGATGGCCGATTCCAAGTCGTTCGTGGGAGGGATACCGGTGGCTTCAATCTCTGCCTGCTGACTGCTTCCATCGGGACGTATTTTCCAGTTGTCGTTCGACGCGATCAGACCGCCCGAGGAGTCGCGTAGTTCGAGGGTAGGATCGGCCAGCACGGAATTGGGCGGTCCGCCCGTGCCATATTGAAGGTTTGAATCGTCTATGACGATCAGATTCAGTCCGTAAACCCACGTATTTTGCGACGAAATCGGCGTTCCGAACTGGAAGTCGTAACCACCCTCGGTTCCAGTAACGACCGGTTCTCTGAAACTGCCGGTGCCGAAGTAGCTAAAGGGCAGGTTATAGTCGAGAACCCATCCAGTCTTGGTAAACGCCCACCATGTATTTGCCGCCAGAACGGCGTCCCGGATCTGGTCAACGCTATAGTTCCACCCGATCGTCACGGAGGCGTGGAGCCCCGCCCGCTGAGGTAGGGAGCCCATGGGAGCGCCACCAGATAGATACGGGTTATAGAAAATGAGCCGGTAGGTTCCGCCAACCGCCGGGGGAATCAGAATCCGCTGTACTTCCGCCACGCTTTCGGTTCCGGTTGTCGTCCGGGTCACGCTCGGGCTGGTTGGGAACGGCGTTCCGGCAGGAAGAGGCAGCGAAGGTCCGATTGCGCGCACCATGATCTTCTTCGGGTACAAGCCGGTGATGATGAATCCGCCGATCAACGCGTCATTGCCAGTCTCCACACGCCCGCGCGTTGAAAGATTACCCAGCGAGACCGGAACCGTTCCACCAAACTCAAACGCTCCAATATCGGCGACACCAGCGCGATAATAGCCCCGCTGGTCCGTTGCCGGGGCGGCGGAATCGCCGTGATTTACCGCCGGACTGTTGGACTGCAACGCCCGGGTGAAAGTTGGCCCACCGTTGTATTGCAAAGGGCCGATGAGCGGGTCAATCGGCGCACCGGGTGTGCCAATCAGGTCCGACGGTTGTGGGGGCGTGATGGTCGCATCGGCGTTGTTGCCGACCAGGTTGTAGTTCTGTGAAATCACAGGGCCGCATAGATCAGGGCCATTCGGTCCGTTGTTGCGGGCGATGATGGTGCTGCCAGCCGTGGTAGTGCTGCCGTCCTCTGTAAAAATGCCGCCGCCGCAGTTGGCGAAATTGCCCGAGACGATTGTCGTGTTGCCCGCAACGGTGCTGTTCGTAATCGTCAGCGTTGCGCTATTAAAGTTGGCAATACCGCCTCCGCTACTATGGCCACCGACGCTTTGGGTGCTGCTCCCGTTGCCGGATATGGTACTGTTGGTAATCGTCAGCATGGCGGCATCAGAGTTGGCAATGCCGCCACCGTAAGAACTCTGTTGGCCGCCAACGCTCTGGTTGCCGGAGACGGTGCTGTTCGTAATAGTCAGCGTGCCGCTGTCAAAGTTGGCAATGCCGCCGCCGCTGCTTTGGCCACTGAGGAAGGTGCCGTGGTTGCTTTGGTTGCCGGATATCGTGCTGTTTGTCACGGTCAGCATGCCGGTGTTGGCAATACCGCCACCGCTGCTTTGCTTACTACTCGCGGTGTTGCCGGAGATCGTGCTGTTCGTAATCGTCAGCATGCCGGTGTTGGCAACGCCGCCGCCGTTGGCCCCTGAGGAGTTATCGGAGATCGTGCAATTATCCATGGTCAGCGTGCCATCGTTGGCAATGCCGCCGCCGTTGCTCGTTGAGGAGTTATCGGAGATCGCGCAATTATCCATGGTCAGCGTGCCCTCGTTCCAAATCCCGCCGCCGAAGTTGGGAATGCCTCCAAGTCTGATCGTCAGACCGGAGATCCGAGCAGGTGTCGGAGAAGGTGTCGGAGCAGACTTAATCGTCAGACCGGAGATCGTCGCCGTGACGGAAGTGGGAGCGATATGAAAAACGCGAAGCCCGGATGATGCGGCGAGGCGCTCCACGGCCAAATTGCCGGCGCCCGGTCCCTCAATGGTCAGATTCTTGTTGATCAACAATTCGTCGCTGCTCAGGCGAATCTCGTGCAAGCCGCTGGCGAAGTTGATCGTATCCCCCGACGACGCATCAAAGATTGCCTGACGCAGTGTCCCAGGACCGCCATCGCCACCGCTGAATACCGTAATAGTCTCGCCCCTCGCGGCAACAGCGTTCAAGACCAGGACCAGGATGATGATGCGGGGGAAAAAATGCATAAAGTTAAAAATTGTTGGCAGATGCGATTTGCTCTGGCGAGCCTTTTCTATAAAGCGCGCTCGCGAAACCCCATCGTGGGCTCGAAGGCGGTGCGGTTGACTCGACACTGGCGTTGGCGAAGAGAGCGATTCAGCTCGATCCGTGCAAATTGTGAATTTCGGGCGGCCCGAAAAATGAAAGCCGTTCATAGGGCCATCGTAACAGCCAGCGCCGAATCTGGACAAGACCGGCACTGAGCCAAAATGTATTTCCACCGATTCATTCCGAACGAAGCGCTCGATGCGCATGGTCCCAGTCGTGCTTTAGGAAATGCGGACCGAGGGACGCCAATTCGATTTTTGCTAACTTGGGGTTAAGAGTAGTTTCCAGTAATGCCACAATTCTCCTATCGCGCGCGAAATGCACAGGGCGGCCTGGTCGAAGGCGTTCTTGATTGCCCGGATCGAGCCGTCGCCATCCGGCAAATCGAGCAATTACATTACATCCCGGTTCGGATCGAAGCCGTCGGGAGCACCTCGCAGGTCGTACCAAAAGGAGGGAGCAACGGCGCCGCTGTGGCGACGGCCGCTTCGCTCCCGGCCGCCACGCAGAAATTAAAAATCCCTCACAGTCAGTTGCTCATTTTCACCGAGCAGCTCGGCCATTTGCTCCGGGCGGGAATGACCCTCGATGAGGGCTTGTCGGTCCTCCAAAAGCGTTTGAAGCAGCCGCGCATGCAGCAGATGACGCACGCGCTTCATCAAGGCTTGGTCGATGGCCGGAGCTTTTCGCAAACTCTGCGGGATTTCCCGCGCATTTTTCCGACGATCTACGTGAATCTCGTCGCCGCCGGTGAGGCGAGCGGCGCGCTCCCTGATATTTTGAAACGCCTGGTCGAACACCTGATGCAGGCCAAGAATCTGCGCGATCGCGTCCAGCAAGCGCTGATTTACCCGGCCTTCCTCGCGGTCGCGGGCGCAGGACTGATCGCAATTTTTATTACGTTCATGGTGCCGCAACTGACCGGCTTCCTCCAGCAAAACGGCGGGGAGCTTCCGTTGCCGACGAGGATTTTGCTCGAGATGCACCACCTTCTGACGGGTTACTGGTGGGTCGCAGCGTTGATGGTGGTCGGCACGATCATCGGCGTTCGCGCCTTCACCCGCACGGATGAAGGACGGATCGCGTGGGATCGTTTTCGGCTTATGATGCCGGGGTACGGGCGGATTATCCGGCATCGGTATTACGCGCAGTTTTCGCGCACACTCGGGACGCTGATGGAGAACGGCATCCCTCTGCTAAAGGCGCTTGATCTTGTTACGGAAATCGCGGGCAACCGATACCTCGAGACGAAGCTGGGGGAAGTGCGACGTGCGGTCATCGACGGCGCGAACTTATCCGTGGCCCTCGCGGCACAGGATCTGTTTCCAGAGTTGTTTACCGATATGATGGCAGTAGGTGAACAGACGGGCCATTTTGCCCAAACGATGCAGACCATCGCCGACGTTTACGAACGCGAGTTGGATCGCTCCGTCCAGATTATCTCCGCACTGATCCCGCCGGTCATTATTATCCTGATCGCGATTCTGGTCGGCTTCGTTGTTTTCAGCATTCTCTCCGCGGTCTTTGAGATGACACATAGCTTGCAGTTGCGACCGCAGTGAGGTAACCTCGTGACCCAAATGCTTTACCGGGCTCTTGCGTTAATTGTAATCCTGCTCGCGGTATCGCCGGCTCACGCGCAGGACGCGCTGACCAATGGCCCACCACGCTTTCCGACGGGCGGGACCACCTCAAAAGTCGAGAGCGCGTGGCTTGATTTGCGTCAGGTTTCGTCGGCCAATTCGAACCCGCAGGCCGCGCCGGATTGGGTGGAGGCGATCGATATTATTCCCGCGACGAAGGAAGGCGCGACGCCCACGACCATATTTCGAATTCGTCTCGCGCACCCGAGCGCGGATCTTCAGGTCTTGCTCTTCCGATTGTTTTTCGACGACAATCCGGACCTGAAGCCGCAGTTGGTGGCCTGGGACGAGTCCGGTACCCAGGTACTGCAATCAGGCCCTCTCGGTTCGGGTCTGGGCCTGGCAACGTCTGAAAGCGTCATGGTGCCGATGGTGGATGTTTCCACCATCGATGTGGAAGTGGCCGGCGACGGAAAAAACGTCCGGGGCGCTTACCTCGACTGGATGGCTACGGCGAAAGTGCTGCATCCGCTGAGCGCTGAACAGCGGGACCTGATTCCAGAGCCCTTCACCGCCACGGCACCGCTTCATTCCACGGACCAAGACAAGGAGATATTTGGGACGGTCACCGCGCCCCTGGCGAATGAGACTATTCGGATCGGAGCGAGCGTGCCCGAGGGAGCATCGTTTCAGTTCGGCCTCGAAGTCCAACCCCTTGTCGTCCTGCTCAGCTTCGAAGTAGCGAGCCCGAATATCGATGCGCCGCCGGAAATTTTTGTGAACGGAGAAAATCTGGGCGCGGCCACGCTCGCCCTGCCGGACCTGGCCGATCCTGCCTATCGGGGGGAGAGCACGTCGCTGAGCAGGCAGATGCGATTTCAATATACGGGCTGGTTGCGCGCGCAGAAATTGTTGCCAGCCAGCAGTGTCAGGGTCGGCCCCAACAATCTCATCATCGTGAGCGGTCCCAATACATCCGCGGCCGCCATTCGGACGATTCAAGTACAACTGAAATACCTTTGGGACAAATCAGACTACCAACTTCAGGTCGATCGCTAAAAAATCATGAAAAAACGGCAAAGCGCTTTCACTCTCTTGGAAATCATGTTGGTGGTCGCGATTATTGGCGTCCTCCTCGCAGCGGCGATTTACAAGATGGCCCCGGCCCTCGATGTGGCCAAGGGGATGCGGACCAAGGCCGACATTCAGTCGCTTCGGACGAGCCTGATGTCGTATAACGGGGCGAATGGATTTTATCCCTCCAGCGAGCAGGGGCTGGCTGCTCTGGTGAGCAGGCCGGGAAGCGAACCCGCGCCTACGTCCTGGAGGCGTCTGATGGATGAGCTGCCCAAGGATGCCTGGGGATCCTACTATATTTACCGCAACCCGGGCAGAAAGAACCCAAGTGGCTACGATCTTTTCTCGGCGGGCCCGGATCGGATACCCGATACGAGCGACGACGATTGGGGCAACTAGACTAGGGGAGCGTTGCCCCCGGGTCCCTGCGTCGCTGCCTTCGTTCCCAGTGTTTCCCGGAAAACTGCTCGCTATGATCCCTTAGGCGGCGGCTCGCTCGTTGGGTTGCGCGGGATCACCCCCCGCACCCGCTGTTGCTGCGGTTGCGTCTGCTGCTGCGGCGGTAACATTGGCACCGGCATCGGTTTGGTCTGAGGCTGCGCTGGCACCGCAACCGACGCCGCCGACGGAGGCTGGTTCTGGCTGGCCGATTTCGCGTCCTTGGTCTCTTGCGGCTGCTGGAACACCGGCGGAGCCCCGGGAGGAGGATTCTGTCCCGGCGCGCCCGGCTGATGCAAAAGTGCCTCATTAAAACCGAGGGTCGCCGTTTGGCCATCCTTAGCGATCGTAACCTTGGTGGAACCGATTTTGTCGGACCATTCAATGTTCGTGATGGTGAACCCGTCCATCGGCGTCCCGGTGGTAAGGTATTTCTTGAAGTTCTTGTCGGTGCTGGAAGCGACCGTCACCATATCCCCTTCCTTCGACCGCGCGGCATTCGCAATGTAGAGATCCTTGGCAAAATTCGGCGCGGCCGCCGGGGCCACCACCGCGGTCGCTACCGCAAACGGGGAACGATCCATCATCGCCTGGTAACGCGGGAAAGCGAACGGCTTGGGAAGGTCCTCGCCGGCGACCATTCGCAGCGGAAGTCCCAGCAACAGCAACAGTAAAACGCACTTCGTCTGTCTCATAACTTCGCTCCAGGTGGCTCCGGCTTCAGGCCAGATGTTGATCATCCAAATATAGCATGAATTTACTTCTCCGTCGGCGCAAACCAGCGGGCAACCTTAAACTTCCCACGCATCATCGTCGGGTCCGTGTTGTCGATTTGGAGCTGAACGCTCTCAAAGACCACGAAAGATTCAGGTTGCTGCACGTCAAAAAGGAAATGAACGAGGGGCGCCCAGGGGCTTTTCGTCTCAAACGAAGCAAAAACCGACTGGCGATCCGGAGTCGAATCGCCCGCCCCAATGGCAGGATTCTCGATCAGGACGCTGTGTTTGCCCGCAATTTCCTTCACCTGATCGAGGAGCGTGGACGCTTCGACCGCGCTTTTGAGCGTCGGTTGATGCTCCTTCAGCCATTGGTCGCGGCGGGCCCAGAGGTCGCGTTCTTTTATATAAACACTCTGTTCATTCCGGGTCGCTTTTCTCAGCGCCAGTTCCGCCCGGGCACTGCCGATAGCGCCAACAAGTTGGCTCCAAATCAGGAGATTGATCAGCAGAAAAATCGAGCCGGCCACGATCCACGCGAGCCTCCGTTCGCGCGGGTTCATCCGCTGGTACCAGGCTGGGGTCATCGCGGTTTTCCCTCCAGGCGAAACTGCGCGTGATCATTCGGTAAAATCCGCGGGGATGCCATCTCGAATTGAAACATTTTCAGCTCCGGTTTCTTTTTCACTCTCTCGGCAAACTGATATGCGAGAGCGGCCGCGTTCGCCTCACCTTCAACCGAGATCTGGCGGGCTGATTGGTCGAATTTCGTTATTCGCACGTCGGCGGACGGCAGACTGTCGGAGAGATGCTGCAGCACCTCGATCGGGTAATAACCTGGATCGATCGCGGGCGCGAGCGCCCTCCATCGAGCATCCGTTATCTTGACGAACTCCGTCCGGGGCGCGTCGAGCGCGATCTTGCGATCCAACCGGCTGATCTGAAAACGCAGGATGAAAAGGTAAATCAGGAAGAGAACCAGCAAGGCGGCATAGGCGCTGCCGGCCCAGATGAGCCGCTTGCGCCATTCGCCCCGCTTAACGACTTGAGCACGGCGCTGGCGCCAGCTTTCCGGCAGGAGATTCAGTCCCGTGTCTGCCGGCGGCACCTCGACGGCCATGAACTCCGCGGGGATGGCGAAGATCCCCTCAACCGTCTCGCGCAATCCGTACAAGCTTTCATCGAGGAGAATCTTCGAAAAAGAGGTGTTTATTCCCTGCAACTCCGCGCTCAAGGTCAGCTGCGGCAAATCCTGCTGGAGTCGTAATGGGTCGGCGGCATCGAGCGTGCGCGTGAAGCTGAGCCTGCCCTCCTCGGCAATCGCGCAAACAACCGATTCACCCTCGGGATAAATCAGAAGCGCGCTTCCTTTGGGAGCGTGCGTCGCCGCGCGCTGCGCGGCATAAACCGTCACCTGTCTGGGGATCAGCCCCCGTGAAAGAAGCGGCGCCGCGAGTTCAGAAAGGTTCTCATTATGGACGGCGATGGCTGAAATAATGCTGCCCTCTTCTGCCTGGGAAATGATCTCGGAGCCGGTCGTCATCTCCTCGGTCGAATAAGGCATGGCCTTCTCGATCTGAATGCGGGCCATCTCCCCGAACTCGTCGGGGTCCACCGTGGGAAGGCGCAGCCGTTGCGCCAGAACGACCGCAACGGGCAGACCAAGAACAAAGTCGTCACCCGGATTCAGGAGTTCACCCGCCTCCTCCAGAGTCGTCAACCCGCGCACTTCCCATGTGCCGTTGTGCTGAGCCAAGCGCACCAGATTCCAGCCTTTCGATGCGGGAACTAGATAAACCCGTTGCGATGTCGTCTCGATATCAAAACTCCTTCCATGATAATAGTTGAGCGCTACCTTGTTTGCGGACAACCATTCGCACGGTTCGCGTCACGTCGCCGGATTTTCCCTCACTGATTACTCGCCAGATTGGAATAGGCCCGGCCACGAGGGCAGCGGTTTGGGGGAGCTGCGCAATGCCAAGCGTGGTCAGGGCCTCCTGCGAAGACCGAAAAGGATCGTCTTCCGTGCCTTGGATTCCATCTGGTCCGCTGCGCAAAGTGATAAATTGATCCACAAGTTGTTCGTTTATGCCGGGCAAGGAGAGGAGAACATCCCGAGAGGCCCACAAAATATCGATCCCGGCTTTGGTGTCTAGCGTCAGGTCGGAGTCCCAATCGTCGACCGAAGTGAATTCCTCCCAACCCTTGATTTTTTTTAACTCTTCCAGGCGAGCGATCATTTTGTTGGCAGGCTTATAACCCGGCCCCTCTTCGGCGCCGTTGAGCCTCACGCTATTATCGGGATCGATCCAGTCGAGGAGTGTATCAATCATCCGGTCACGCTCATTCAGGTCCACCCCCTTAATCTCCAGGAATTTTCGCAAGAGCTCGATCCGTTCCGGCTTTTCCCCGTTGAGCAACCAGCCCAGGTCGATTCGCCCCCCCTCCCCGGTCACACGGACCCTGTACCCCTGATTTCTTCCGAAACTTCCAGCCAGCACCGATGACCCCGGGTTCGTGGCCGGATGCAGCGCGATTTCCGCGCCCGAACAGGCCAACGCTTCGGCCTCAAGAGTCCGATTCGCGTTCCCGGACAGAGCCAAACGCGCATTAATATCCAGCGCCCAGTAAATCACCATCGCACTAAGCAAAAATAACGCCCAGAGCGACAGCATGAGTGCGGCGCCGCGCGTTCTCCTGTAGCGGCGAACTCGCTCGCGAACGCTTTCGGAGTCTCTGGCCGTCGAAGTGAATTCACGGACCGCTACCCGGCGGTCAGAGACCGCTCCGGAAGATTTCCGCAAAGCTCCCACTACGGTTTCCCCCCCGACGGCGGTGACGTGATCTTGCCCGGGTTGCCGCCGGGGGTGCTGCCGGGAGCGCCGCCGGGGTTACCGGCGGGGTTACCGCCAGGGTTGGCGTTAGCATTTGTTAACGGCGTTATTGGCATGATCGGCAGCGGAGTTCGTCCGAGCGCGATGATTGCCTCCAGGGGTTCCGTGCGATCAGGCCGGCCCACCACCAGCCTAATGAGTCGCGGCAGCAGGGTATTATCTGTCCATTTGTCCACCCACGCGTTCAAACGTGGATCGAAGTAGCGAATTTGCAGGCTGCGCACATCGTCGAGCACCGGAACCCAGCTTTGGCCTTCCGTCGATCCCTCGGCCGTATCCGCCGGCTTGCGCAGGAACCCGATAATCAAGCGACTATCCGCTGCGCCCACACAGCGGGTGCGGAAACCCATGTATAACGTTCCCTCCACACCTGCGTCATCTTGCGGGGACCCCCGCTGGTTGACAAACGGCGGGGCGAAAGGGAGTAGTGCATTCTTCTCTCATTGTTGAGGACTCTTGACGGACAACAGCGGGCGCGGGCTTCGTTTCTTTCGTCCCGCACCCGCGCCAATTCCGGGCAATCTACCGTCGTGACCGTCCAGGTCGCGGTCTCGTCCACAAGGAGGTATCGGTTGAAATCGAAGTTACTGCTGAAGTCTGGCCTGCTGCTGGCGCTACTCTTCGTCGTCGTCCTTGATTCCGGTGCCGAACTTCTTGATCAGTTCCTTCGAGACCTCGGCTGGAACCGGGACATACCGGTTGAACTCCATGGTGAACTCGGCTTTT
>Ga0209048_10004211_pt1 | contig 13801 bp, 13 predicted proteins | sample FrelakmetCRP12CR_FD_187146 | JGI IMG/M metagenome (GOLD analysis project Ga0209048, IMG submission 187146) | Freshwater lake sediment microbial communities from the University of Notre Dame, USA, for methane emissions studies - CRP12 CR (SPAdes)... | ecosystem: Environmental > Aquatic >... | reverse complement strand
TCCTTTCAGGAAGCCTGTGCCATTTCGACCAGCATAACCCTTGCCACCTTCGACCCCAATAAAGTCACCCACCTCTCCCTGGCCACCCAGATGACCCCGGTCTGCGACTGCTTCGGATTCACCTCGATGCCCATCCTGCCAGATGTGGGCATCTTTGGATCTGACGATATCATCGCCATCGAACGCGCCGTTCTGGATGCCACCGCTGGGATGCGGCTTATGGAGGAGAACCTGCCGACGACGATGGAGATCCATACCCACACCGGTCACCCTTTCCAGCAATTACACGGCCCACTCAAGGACCCGTATCTGGTTACCGAATACGGAGAAAAACTCGGGCTCGGCAGCCGCGACTACGAACTTGTGGATATCCTCCCCCTGGAAAAAGTTGAACGCTCCACCCTGCCATATATTCCTTCATAACTGACTCGTTTCCAAAATAAGAAAATCCAAGTCAAAGGGTATTCCTTGACAAAGGGCTATAATTCACCCCATGACCGATCTGTTTGACCACTCCATGCAACAACGTATGCTGGATGAAGCCCCGCTGGCCGCCCGCATGCGCCCGCGCACCCTTGAGGAGTATGTCGGTCAGGAGCATATTGTCGGCCCAGGCAAACTCCTGCGGCGTGCCATCGAAGCCGACCGGCTATTCTCTTCCATTATCCTGTGGGGTCCGCCCGGCACAGGCAAGACCACCTTGGCTCAGGTAATCGCCAATCGCACCCAGTCTCATTTCGAAACGCTCTCCGCCGTTCTGGCAGGCAAGGCTGAACTCAAAGAAGTTATTGACGCCGCTCAAGAACGTAGGCGCCTGTATCAGAAAAAAACAACGCTTTTTGTGGATGAAGTCCATCGCTGGAATAAAGCCCAGCAAGACGCCCTCTTGCCGCACGTTGAGAACGGCACCGTGCTGCTCATCGGTGCAACCACCGAAAACCCCTATTTTGAAGTCATCGGTGCTCTTGTCTCTCGAAGCCGTGTCTTCCAACTGCTCCCGTTGACAGGCGAACAAACCGGTAAAATCCTGGACAAGGCCCTTGCTGATCCGCAGCGCGGTTACGGCAACCGCCGCGTCGTTTTGGACCCGGGGGCTCGCTCCCACCTTATTGATGTTTCCAATGGCGACGCCCGCAATGCGTTAAATGCCCTCGAACTTGCGGTCGAATCCACCCTCCCTGACCCGGACAGCATTATCCATATCACCCTGGATGTCGCCCAGGAATCCATCCAGCGCCGCGCCGTGCTTTATGATAAGGACGGCGATGCCCACTACGATACCATTTCTGCATTCATCAAATCTGTTCGCGGCTCTGATCCGGACGCGGCCCTTTATTGGCTGGCGAAAATGCTCTACGCCGGGGAAGATCCGCGCTTCATCTTGCGCCGTCTCATCATCCTGGCTGGGGAGGATATAGGCCTGGCGGACCCGATGGGATTGGTGGTCGCTGCCTCCGCCATGCAGGCCTTTACCTTTATCGGTCTGCCTGAAGGCGTTTACCCCATCGTCGAAGCGACGCTTTACCTTGCGACAGCTCCCAAATCCAATACAGCCACATCTTATTTCAAAGCCTTCGAACGCATCGAACAGGAAGGTGTCGGTGATGTGCCAGATCATCTGAAAGACAACAATCGGGATGCAGTCGCCTTGGGCCACGGCAAGGGCTACGTTTATCCGCACATGTCCGAAGACCACTTCACTCCCCAGCAATACCTGCCGAAAGAGCTGTTGGGAACTTATTTCTACAAACCTTCCAGTGTTGGATACGAGGTCGCAGTCACAGAACGATTGTTACGCTGGCGTAATGCCCAGCGCAAGGTGCTTGGCATTACCCGTCTTGAAGAAATCCCCGACTTGACTCAGGAACAGATTGACGAGATGAAGCGGAAGATTAAATAGAAAAGTTTCATGAAATAAAAATTCCCATCGGTTTATCTGTGGCGGCAGCATTGGTCAAAGAGGGACTAGGGAAATCATCTTTCTGGTGGGGTAATTAAGGAGGGTTGGGTAATGAAGGCTCCCAGCACTTTGCCCCATATCACCAACACTGAAATTTCCAAAAAGCTGACAAAGAGCTACCGATACCTGCTGGTGTATAATTCAAGCAATGGAACTTCGTCCTAATTCTTCCTTCCGTCCCTACATTGCCTCCACCATCCTCCTCTTTATCATCGGCTGGGGAGGCGCGGCGTTGGCTGTTTTTACTCTCGCCCCCACAGTCTGGGCACGCTGGCTGCTTTTCTTTGGCGGTACCCTCGGTCTCACCAGCTTGGCTCTGCCCGCCACCTGGTTTCTGAATCTGCGATTTCCATCCGAGCCGCCTGTTGAGGCTTCCGTCATTGCTAGGCAGGCCATCTGGGTCGGCATATACGGGGCCTTGCTGACCTGGCTCCAACAGGAGCGCCTGGTCACGGTCTGGACAAGCCTCGGCCTTGCCGCCGGTCTGATCGCCATCGAATACCTTGTCCGGATGAGGGAAAATGCACGTTGGCGGCCCTCTCCTAATTTACCTTCAAGTACCGGTGAACAGTCTCCAATTGACAGCGACCAATCGAAAGAATGAATCTGCGCGGACTCCCCTCGGTTGAGCAACTTCTCCAAACCCGATTGGCGGCTGAACTCATCGCGAGTTACGGTCGCCCATTAACATTGCAGGCCGTCCGCAGCGCGCTGGACCAGGTTCGGGAGCGAAGCTCCGAGGGTAGTGAGACTACATTGCCGGACCAGGGAATTCTTCTCACCCAGGCAGCTTCCATGTTGCGCTCATGGACAGCCCCGTCACTTCGACCCGTTATCAACGCCAGCGGTGTTATCCTGCACACTAACCTGGGCCGAGCCCCGCTTTCAAGTCCTGCCATCCAATCTGTGCAGGCTGTATCGCGCGGCTACTCGAATCTTGAATTCAACCTGGAATCTGGCAAACGCGGTAGCCGCCTGATCCACGCTGAAACGTTGCTCCAGCGTTTGACCGGAGCGGAGGCTGCACTTGTTGTCAACAATAATGCCGCAGCCGTCTTGCTGGTCCTTTCCGCGCTTGCCAATAAGAGACGTGTTATTGTTTCCCGTTCCCAACTGGTCGAAATTGGCGGCGGGTTTCGCATTCCTGATGTGATGAAAGAATCCGGGGCGAAATTGGTCGAAGTTGGCACTACCAACCGTGTCCATCTTTCAGATTACGAAGAAGCTCTCGCCAAACCTGCCGCGTTGATAATGCATGCCCACCACTCGAATTTTAAAATAATCGGCTTTACCAAAGAGCCTGAGCGAAAAGAAATCGCGGACCTCGCACACAAATTCGGGGTTTTATTTGCAGACGACCTGGGGTCCGGGACGCTGCTGGCGACCGAACGCTATGGCTTGGCTCACGAGCCAATGGTTCAAGAATCGCTCGCAGCTGGTGCTGACCTGGTCTGTTTCTCCGGAGATAAGTTACTCGGGGGACCGCAGGCAGGCATTATCATCGGCAAAGCTGACTTGCTGGCAAGAATCAAAAAACACCCGCTGGCACGTGCAGTGCGCGCCGATAAACTCTGCCTGGCCGCGTTGTCGGTTACTCTGATGCACTATCTTAAGGACGAGGCCGAGGTTGAGATCCCCGTTTGGCGCATGATTTCAGCAACGCCAAAGCAGGTGAAGGTGCGCGCTGAAAACTGGGCTGCTGAACTCGGACAGGGCGAGGTGCTCTCAAGCGAATCCACCGTCGGCGGCGGGAGCCTGCCTGGGGAATCCCTGCCAACCTGGGTCCTGGCTTTGACCGTTAAAAGTCCCGACACTTTTTTGGAAAAACTGCGCCAGGAACAGCCTCCAGTTATTGCCCGCACCGAAAATGACCGTGTCCTCCTCGATCCGCGCACAGTCCTGCTTGAGCAGGATGGTGCATTGCTGGAAAATTTGGCAAATGTCCTTCAATCTCAAAAGCATAAGCGCAATCCTTAAAAAACAATTTTCAATCTGGTACGGATACCTATGACTTTACATGCAGACCTGACGCGCGTCCTGAAAGACACCAGCCGGACTTTTTTTATTCCGATTGCCCGTTTGCCTGCCAGACTTCAAGAAACGGTTGCCAGTGCCTATCTGTGCATGCGGGCCATTGACGAGATCGAAGATCATCCTGGTCTGGATGACACCCACAAAGCGGTCTTGTTGCACGGATTGGGTCCAATCCTACAAGCGCGTATAGGCGCAGGGAATGCACATGCCAGTCTCGTTGAATTGGAATTCTTTTTTTCTCCATATCGTTCCATCCTGCCTGAAGTCACCCTACGGATTGGCGACTGGCTCTTGAGTGCACCAACCGATATTGCTCCACGCGTCTGGGACGCGACCATCGCGATGGCAGAGCGCATGGCCTATTGGGTGGAGAACCATTGGCAGATTCAAACTGAAGCCGACCTGGATGGGTATACATTCAGTGTGGCTGGAGCGGTCGGTTTGCTAATTTGTGATATCTGGGGCTGGTTCGACGGAACCGCGATTGACCGGATGTGCGCGGTCCAATTCGGGCGTGGACTCCAGGCAGTTAACATCCTGCGCAACCGCAAAGAAGATGTCGACCGGGGCGTGAATTTCTTTCCAGCCGGCTGGACAGATAAGGAAATGTTCGCATATGCCAGGAAGAACCTTGACCTCGCCAGAACTGGTGTTGCTTCAATGCCAAAAAGCTCTTTTAAATATTTCGTGGATATCCCCTTGCTCCTGGCAGAAGGCACACTGGATGCGATCGAAAACGGGGCAGGGAAACTTTCACGCCAGCAGGTCATGCAAATCGTAGGGCAGGGCACGTAAACGCAAAGATCGTATAAGGGCAAAGGATGCGTGAAAAGGAAAGTTCGGATGTCCGCGGATATCATTAAGGTCGAGATTCCACTATGAGGATGCAAACAAACAAAGTCTCACGGTACATCCTGGCACTCATGGCAGGAGGAGCCATTCTGCGCCTCGCCCATCTCTTCTCAATCCGCTTCGATGCTCCGTTCCATCTGGGCGGCCTATTCTACGAATTTTCCCGTCAAATCATCCAGAATCATTTCGCAATGCCCGAAACCATCCCATATTACTCTCTTGGAGGCATCCCTTTCGCTTACCCGCCGCTCAGTTTCTACCTCCAGGCGATCGTGATGAAGTTGTTCTCTCCGCCGCCTTTCGTGACCGTCAATCTGCTCCCCCCGCTGATTGCTGTCTGTACGTTACCAGCCTTCTACTGGATGATAAAAGCACAAACCGACGACGACCGTATAAGGACTGCGGCTTTGTTCGCCTTTGCGCTGATGCCGAGTGCTTTTGTTAACCAGATCGAAGGAGCCGGTTTGGCCGAAGCGGTCGGGACTGTTGTACTGCTCCTCTACCTGGGTTGGTTGTTCCGCTTCGAAAAGGACCCCCGCCCTGCTCCCGCCCTGTGGGCCGGTCTCTTTCTCGGATTGAGTGTCCTCTCCAGTCCAGGCAGTGCCTACGGCGGCGTGATTATCTCCGTCCTTTTTTTCTTGAAATTTCTCTTACAGGACCTGAAGAGCCGTTCATTCAAAAGTTCTGCCTGGTTGCTGCTGACAGGGCTGGCTGGTATGCTTGTCTCCGCACCCTATTGGCTGACGATCGTCCGGCATCACGAATTCGGTGGCTTCACGACTGCTTTTCTTTCAGAACAAAACACCACTGCCTTGCTTAACCAGATCAGGTACATGATCACCTTCAAACCTGCGGATATGATCACTTTTGTGGGAAACGAGGGCATCTATGGTTTCCTGTTTGACTGGCTGGTCTTCGCTGGGCTGATCTGGGCTGTGTTAAACAAACAAGTCTTCCAGGTAGTGATCTTTTTTTCGGTCTGGCTGGTACCGCGCGTCGGGAGCTGGGTGGTTGCCATTCCAGCCGCCGGGCTGGCAGCCTTAGGCATTGTCCATCTTGTTTGGCCGCTGCTTCAAAAGGCATTCTCGATCCGCGGCGCAAACAACCGACCGCCGCTGGCTCCCGGGATATTGGCATTAATTCTGGTGCTATTAAGTGTGGCCGGTGCCGTGAATACCGTGGTCGACTTGCAGAATCAGCCGGAATTGGTGATCAGTGCCGCAGCAACGCAGACACTTCAGCAGGAACGACAAATGATTCCTGCCAATGCACATGTCCTGATCGCCGGCAACGGTGCTCTGCGTGAGTGGGCACCCGCACTTTTGGAACGGGAGGTGTTGAATTGCGAGTTCGGGTTGGAATGGCAGCCTGACGAATTGAAGACAGTCAATCTTATCAATGCTGCACTCTACGCCAACGACCTTGCCACAGCAATGACCATCGTGCGGGACTACAGCGGGGATACCCGCCTGTGGCTGATAGGGGATCCAGACCACATCGCAAAACTTACCGCGCATGCCAGCTCGTCGCTTGAACTCTCCATCCAGGACCAGACACCGGATCTTGTTTTTGCAATTGTTACAACGAAGTAGCGATCCTGGAAGACCAACTTTCAAGGAGCATCCATGAAATCCGACCTCGACGCCTTCATGCTAACAAAGAAGCTTGATGCGATCCTTGTCATCGGGAATGCCACCCATAACCCGCCCATGTACTATATGACTGGAGGCGGGCACATTTCGGGAGCAACCCTAATCAAGAAGCGCGGCAGCGAACCTGTCCTCTATTGCAATGATATGGAGCGCGAAGAAGCCGCCAAATCGGGGCTCAACGTCATCCCATACAGCACCTATAATTTCGAGTCCCTTTTGAAAGAAGCTCAGGGTGATCCTGCGCTTGCTTCAGCGATTCGATATAAACGCATGTTCACCGACCAGGGCATTCATGGACGGGTCGGTATCTACGGTGATACGGATTTGAGTTCGGCCTTCGCCATCTTTGCCCATTTGCAAAAACTCATGCCAGAGTTCGAACTGGTTGGTGAGATGCGTGACAATTCTCTTTTTATGTACACCATGGAAACAAAGGACGAAGGCGAGGTGGCGCGTATCCGTAGGATGGGTAACATTACTACCACGGTCGTAAGGCGCGTCGCAGAGTATCTTACCAGCCGTGATGTCCGAAAAGATGAAGTTCTATTGAAGGAAGATGGATCCCCGTTGACCATCGCAGATGTCAAATCCCGCATCGACCTGTGGCTGGCTGAACTGGGCGCCGAGAACCCCGAAGGGACGATCTTTGCCATCGGGCGGGATGCCGGGATTCCTCACTCTGCCGGCACACCTACCGATCTCCTGCGGCTGGGTCAGACCATTGTGTTCGACATCTACCCGTGCGAAGCGGGAGGCGGCTACTTCTACGATTTCACCCGCACATGGAGCCTCGGCTATGCCACCCCCCAGGCGCAGAAACTCTATGACGAGGTAAAAGCCATTTTTGATAAAGTACAGGACAACCTCGACCTGAATGCCCCATTTAAAGACTATCACCGGCTGGTGTGCGAGGAATTCGAGAAGGCCGGACATAAGTCCCCGCTCAATACCCAAGCACCCCTGGAAGGCTATGTGCACTCGCTGGGACATGGCGTTGGCCTGAATATCCACGAGCGGCCCTGGTCGGGGCTGACGGCAGCGGACGATAACATCCTGAAACCCGGAGTGGTAATAACCAGCGAACCCGGCCTTTACTACCCCGAAAAAGGGATGGGTGTCCGTATCGAAGATACCCTCTGGGTCAGGCCTGATGGAACGATCGAAGTCTTGGCTGAGTATCCATATGATTTTGTTTTAAAGATGAAGAAGTGGAAGAAGTAATTCATTTTTTGTTGATATAAGCATTATTATCCCCACCCTGGCGTTGACGTTCGGGTGGATAACGCTATAATCATCCCGATGACTAATCTGAAACCCGCCCGCATCCTCGCCATCGAAACCTCCTGCGATGAGACTGCCGCGGCCGTTATGGATAACGGACGCGCTCTTCTGGCTTCCACTGTCGCCTCACAGATGGATATCCATGCCCGTTACGGCGGCGTCTACCCGGAAGTGGCCGCCCGTCAGCATGTTCTGTCCATCCTGCCGGTCATCGAACAGACCCTGGCCCAGGCGCACTTGGCACTTTCGGATATCAATGCCATCGCCGCCACGCGCGGACCTGGTTTGGCCGGGTCGCTGGTGGTCGGGCTGAATGCAGCCAAAGGTTTGGCCCTCGGGGCGGGTTTACCGTTGGTAGGCGTGAACCATCTGGAAGGTCATATCTACTCTGCCTGGGTATACAACGCTGAGGATAAGCCTGCCCCCAAGCCTCACTTCCCGCTGATGGCCTTGCTCGTCTCGGGCGGGCACACTGAACTAAATCTCATGGATGCCCACCTCTCCTACAAGCGCCTCGGCGCTACACTCGATGATGCAGCCGGCGAAGCCTTCGATAAAGTTGCCCGCCTGCTGGGACTCCCCTACCCCGGTGGACCGTCGATCCAAAAAGCCGCCGAAGAGGGTGACCCAACCGCCTTCAAATTCCCGCGCGCCTGGCTGGAAGGGACCTGGAATTTTTCCTTTTCCGGTCTCAAGACCGCGGTTCTCAAAGTGACCAAAAGGATGGACGATAGTCACCTGCCTGTGGCAGACCTGGCTGCCAGCTTCCAGGCGGCAGTCGTGGATGTGCTATTCAACAAAACGCTGAAGGCAGCCCGCGAATTTAACGTGAAGCAAATTGTCGTAGGTGGCGGTGTCTCAGCCAATAAACCCCTTCGTGATGCCTTTATGGCACAGGCGGAATTCCCAGTTAATATCCCGCCACTGTTTCTGTGTACCGACAACGCTGCCATGATTGCTGCAGCCGGCTATTTCCGTTACGCCCTCGGTCACACCGATGGGCTGGAAATTGATATTCTTCCAACCTGGCCGTTATCCTGATTTCCTGGTTAAATAATCAAACCCCTGGGGGACTGGCCCTAGTCCCGGCGGGGTTTGTTAAGGAGGAGAATTAATTATTATTATATGCTTTGAGATAAGAACGGGATGAATAATGGTTAAGACACAGATGAGAGAATCAGGGGAAGGAAACCATGGGATTGGAATAAATAGTGGGGGTCAGAGCTTCTTACCTGTCACCGCCTGGATCTCACTATTGGAGATTGGACCTGCTCGCAGAACTTGCGGCTGTGCACCGATGCAATCCACCACGGTGGAAGGGACTCCGCCCGGAGTCTTGCCCCCGTCGAGGATCAAGGCAATCCGCCCTCCGAGCTGGGACAAGACTTCCTGCGCTGTAGAGGGGCTTGGCTGACCGGAAAGGTTGGCCGATGTGACCGCCATCGGCCCAGACAGGCGCAGCAAGGCACGCGCCACAGGATGATCCGGGATACGCACACCTACCGTCTCCGTCGCCGAGACGGCCTCTGATAATTCCGGGTTTTTAAGTACCACCAGGGTCAAAGGTCCGGGCCAGAAGCAAGCCGCCAATTTCAGGGCAATTTCTGGCACTGCAGCAGATACTTTCGCCAGGTCTTCTGTATCCCCGATCAAGACCGGAATGGCTTTTTCCACTGGGCGACCTTTCGCCTCAAAAATGCTCTCTACCGCTGTATTGTTAAAGGCCAGCGCTCCCACTCCGTAGACCGTGTCAGTTGGAAAAGCCACCAGCCCGCCCATTTGCAAGACTTCGAGGGCGCGCGGCAAGGCAAGCGGATCTTGCGCTGATAATATTACGGTGTTCATACCTGTATTTCCAGCAACCGGCCGTGGCCGGCAAGGTCTTTAAGCAAATGAACCCTGGCTTTCGGAAAAGCATCAGCCGCCAGCGATAGCACTGCCGGGCCTTCGGAGGCCTCGATTTCCATCAGCAGCAAACCTCCCGAAATAAACCAGGCAGGAGCTTCAGCAAGGATGCGGCGGATGAACACTAGCCCATCCGGACCACCATCCAGGGCCAGAGTGGGTTCTCGGCCAAAAACGGGGATTTTGTGCAGGGATTTGGTTGGAATATAAGGCGGGTTGGCGACAATCAGGTGGAAAGAATTATGGATTATCGGATTGGGAAACAGGTCGGCCTCGAGAAAAGTGATACAGCCGGAGACATTCATCTTTTCGGCATTACTGCGCGCCACTTTCATGGCCGCAGGGGAAATGTCGGTGGCGGTGATGGTCAAGCCCGGTACATTTACTGCCATGCTGATGGCGATGCAGCCGGAGCCTGTCCCGACATCCATCACTTTCAACTCCCGACTCCCGGGTTTTAAATTCCTCAACCAGGTGATCGCCCGCTCAACCAGCAGTTCGGTCTCCGGACGGGGGATAAGCACATCTGGTGTCACTTTATACTCCAGTCCGAAGAATTCCCAGGCTCCCAGGATGTATGGGAGCGGCTCACCGCTCTCCAGGCGGGCAACCACTGCCTCCAGAGCGGTACACTGGTTTCCGGTCAGGTGTACTTCGGGATGAGCCAGCACCCAGGAATGTGCTTTTTTCAGCAGGCGTGCCAACACCATCTGGGCATCCAGGCCCGGCGTGTCACTGGTCTTCTCTAAACGGGAAATAAGCCCGTCAAGGGTTTCTCCAATGGTCTGCCCCCCGCTCTTACTTGTCACCATCCTCCATCCCGCTTGCAGACAGACGGTCAGCCTCGTCACGGGAGGACAGTTCCTCAATAAACTGGTCGATGCTGCCCTCCATTACAACTGGAAGGTTGAAGATCGAAATATTGATTCGATGATCGGTGACCCGGTTCTGCGGATAATTATAAGTGCGGATCTTTTCGGATCGTTCGCCGGTTCCCACCTGTGAGCGGCGGTCGGCATCCTGTGTGGAGCGACGTTTTTCTTCCTCGATTTCGTACAGGCGTGCTCGCAAAATGGACATGGCCCGTAGTTTGTTCTGCAGTTGCGAGCGTTCATCCTGGACAGCTACCACCATGCCGGTTGGCAGGTGGGTAATGCGGATTGCAGTGGCATTTTTTTGTACATTCTGACCGCCCGCACCAGAAGAGCGAAAAACGTCTATTTTCATATCTGATTCGGGGATTTCCACATCCACGTCCTCCACTTCAGCCAGAACGGCAACTGTGGCTGTGGAGGTGTGAATACGGCCCGAAGACTCCGTGGCTGGAACACGTTGAACCCGGTGCACACCCGACTCGTATTTGAGTTTTGAAAATGCACCTTTACCCTTGACCTGGAAAACAACTTCCTTGAAACCGCCCACGCCTATGGAATTCGAGTCCATCAGCTCGACTTTCCATCCTTGGCGTTCAGCATAACGCGTATACATGCGAAAAAGATCGGCAGCAAAGATGGCAGCTTCCTCCCCACCCGTTCCGGCACGGATCTCGACAAAGACGTTTTTATCATCGCGCGGGTCCTTGGGTACCAGCATCAGCTTGAGTTCTTTTTCGAGCCCTGCCGCCTTTGGTTCCAGGTCAGCAATTTCCGATTCTGCCAGGAGCCGCATTTCGACCTCTTCTTCGGACTCTGCAATTGCACGGGCTTCTTCCAGTCGTGCCATATCACGACGATATTCTTTCGATTTTTCGACCATGGGTTCCAGGTCGAGGCGTTCCTTATTCAGTTCGGCGGCGCGTTGATAATCGTTACCCACTTCCAACAGGAGCCGGTGAAGTTCATCGTAGCGTTTTTCGATTCCAGCGAGTTTGTCGAGCATAAACAACCTTTTCTCAGTTCGATGGATACTGCATTCCAAACCCCTTATTGCAGTGTTCGCGCCTTATGGGGTCATATCAATTTTGATCCAGCTGGACTTACAGGAATTGAGTCAGCTGAAGCTATCCATATTCGACAGGGGGAAAACAACCCAGAGGATAGTAGATACCTGGGAGTCGTCCCAAAGATGATATCGTTACTTTATCGTGAGCGACAGGATCATTGTTGAGAGAACAATCACCGAGACAACGATAATAATAATCCTGTATGTACGTGTCTGTCGCTGCTCTCTGGTCATTTTTTTGGCGTTTTTACCTTTTGCCATCTTATCTTCCTCACATCTCGTTCTTATTTTGATTCCCGATCATTTCATTTACAGGAGTTCCCAGAGATCGTTTATTTATTCTCGCCATGCGCTCCGATTGCTTTTTTCATCGCCGCTTCCAATTCTTCAAGTGCAACCGGCTTGGTCACATAGGCATCCGCCCCAAGGGCAATGGCATGATCGACCATTACATCCGCAGCTTCGGAAGATAGCATGACAACTGGGATGTTGCTAAAATCCTTGCGGCGGCGTAAAAACTCCAGAAAGTCAATTCCGCTCACTCCCGGCATGCTGATGTCCAGGATAAAAAGGTCGGGGCGTTTTCCATCAAGCAATGCCTGTGCCGCCAGGCGCGCCGCGAAAAAATGCCGGCTTTCGCAATCCAGCAGTTTGAGCATCATCTGCACGGCATGGATCATTTCCTCATCATCGTCAACAATCCAGACAGTTATCATTCCAATTGTGCCTTTATACTTTCAGCCAATGCTTTGTTAATTCCTGGCACGGCGTTCAATTCTACCACCGAAGCCTCTCTAATCTTATCGACTGAACCGAAATGGTTCAAGAGCGCTTTCCGTTTGACGGGGCCAATGCCAGGCAGAGAATCCAGAGCCGATGCCATCCCCTGCTTCGTCCGCCGTGCCCGGTGCGCGGTAATGGCAAAGCGATGTGCTTCGTCGCGGATGCGCTGGACAAGGTACAGCCCCTGTGAATGACGCGGCAGTAGCAGCGAATCGGGTCTGTTTGGGAAAAAAATTTCCTCCTCCTGCTTGGCCAGCCCCACCACCGGCACTTTATCAAATAATTCAAATTTATGCAGGACTTCCATCGCCCTGGATAACTGTCCCTTGCCTCCATCCACAATCAATAGATCCGGGAGAAAGGCGAACGATTCGTCCGGCTTGGATCCCGGTGCAGCCCTGAATGAAGTCGAAGGGTCCATCTCCCGGGCTGCTTCCCACCGCTTAAAACGACGCGTCAGCACTTCCTCCATACTGGCGAAATCATCGGGTGCGCCGATGGACCCCTCAATATTAAAACGGCGGTATAGTTTTTTGTTCGGCACACCTTGTGCGAAAACAACCATGCTGCCCACGGTTGCCACGCCCTGGGTATGAGAAATATCATAACACTCGATGCGGTTGGGCGGATTGGGCAGCTGCAGGGCCGACTGCAACTCGGCCAATGCTTGTTCCTGCTTGTGCGCATCTGCCTGCCATTGCGTCCGCAAGGCTTGCAAGGTCTCGGCAGCATTTTCAGCGGCCATCTGGACCAGCTCGTGCGGCTGACCATTGCGCGGCACTACCAGCTCGGTCTTTTCACCACCGCGCCGTGAATGCAACCATTGGCCGATGATCTGCGCTTCCTCAATTTCCTGCGGCAGAAGTACCTGCTGGGGAATAACCGCCGCTTCGGTGTAGAACTGCTTGATGAACTCCGCCATGACCTCATTATCAGCGATATCTTCCGTACCTTCGAGCACAAAATATTCACGTCCGATCAGTTTACCGCCCCGGATGAAGAAGATCTGCACACAGGCTTCATTATCGGCGCGCGCCATGGCAATTACATCCGAATCCTTGTAATCTGCTGCAAAAACCACCTTTTGGCGTTCGACGATGGATTGCATGGCCTTTAATTGGTCGCGCAAAGCAGCTGCCTTCTCAAAGCGCATCTCCTCTGCGGCTTTTTCCATTTCCTGTTGGACCCGAACTATGATCGGCTCAGAGTGACCGTTGAGGAACTCTTGCAAGTCGGAGATCATCTGGCGATACTGCTGCTGGTTCACTGCACCGATGCAGGGCGCCAGGCAGAGTTTGATATCGTAATAAAGGCAGGCGCGTTTATCCTGACCGGTGATTTCCCGGTCACAGGTGAGGTATGGGAAGACGCGCCTCAGCACGTCCAGGGTCTG
>Ga0209048_10004210_pt1 | contig 13805 bp, 11 predicted proteins | sample FrelakmetCRP12CR_FD_187146 | JGI IMG/M metagenome (GOLD analysis project Ga0209048, IMG submission 187146) | Freshwater lake sediment microbial communities from the University of Notre Dame, USA, for methane emissions studies - CRP12 CR (SPAdes)... | ecosystem: Environmental > Aquatic >... | reverse complement strand
CGCGGGCGTCCGGCGCGTGGAGGCGCCGGACGCCGAGCCCGTGGATCTGCTGTCGACCGCGGGGTCACCGGTCGCCAAGCGGGTCCTGCCGCTGTTCGCCGGCCTGATCGTGGCCCTGCTCCTCTGGCGGTTCCTCCGCCGGCGCCAGCCCCCGCTGCCCCCCGGGTGACGGGGATCGGCCGCCCTCCACCCGGCTCGGCGAGTCCCGCCCGCCACCGAAGTTGCGGCGACGCGGGCGGTTCGGCACCATGGACGGTCAGGTCAACTCGGTGCGTGGTCGCCAGCCGGCCACCGCACGGATCGGAGCGAGAAGCGGCGATGGGGACGAAGATTCTGCGGTCGGCGGTGGCGGCGTCGGTGCTGGGCGTCGGGCTTGCCGTGGCGTCGGCCACCCCGGCCCACGCGGCGGTGGGCGACGTCACCACCTTCCTCGGGGACAACAGCCGGTCCAGCTTCTACGGCGCCGAGAGCCGGCTCACGGCGGCCACGGCGCCGCAGCTCGCGCCCACGTGGGCGAGCCCCGCGACGAGCAGTGGCGCCAGCGCGATCGTGAGCCAGCCCATGGTCGTCGACGGCGTCGTCTACTGGGGCGACGGGGCCGGCTACGAGCACGCCACGAACGAGGCGACCGGGGCCGAGCTGTGGCGGTCGAACGGGTTGGGCGCCTTCCAGCCCTCGCAGCAGGTCTGCCCGGGATGGGGGGTCACCGGCATCAGCGGGGCCGCCACCGTCGCCACCGTCAACGGCCGGCGGCTGGTGTTCGTGGCCAGCGGCACCTCGGTCCTCTACGCGCTCGACGCGGCCAGCGGGGCGATCGTGTGGCAGGCGACGCTCGGCTCCCCGCCGAACGACATGATCTACAGCGCCACGAACGTCCTCAACGGGAGCGTCTACGTGGTGGTTGCCTCCAACGGGGACTGCCCCAGCCTCACCCAGGGCCGGGTCTACAAGCTCGACGCGGCCACCGGGAATCAGCAGGCGCGCTTCAACGTCGTGCCCGATGGCTGCATCGGCGGGGGGATCTGGGGCTCGGCGACCATCGACGTGGCCGACGACGCCCTCTACGTCGCCACGGGCAACGGCTCCAACCCGGGGGTGTGCGCCCAGCCCGAACCCTACGCCCAGGCCATCGTCAAGCTGCGGGCCAGCACGCTCGCCTACGTGGACTCCTGGCAGCAGCCCGATCCCTCCACGCAGGACCACGACTTCGGGTCCACGCCGACCCTGTTCACCGGCAAGGTCGGCGGTCAGACCAGGAACCTGGTCGGGGTGGTCAACAAGAACGGCACGTTCTACGCGTTCGACCGGGCCTCCCTCTCGAGTGGCCCGGTGTGGACCTACCAGGCGTCGGACCCCGGCGAGGGCCCGGAGCAGGGGTACGGGTCGATCGCCCCGGCGGCATGGGATGGCGCCACCCTCTACGTGGGCGGCGAGATCCAGGCGCCGTGCCGCGGGACCCTGTCCGCGCTCGACCCCACCGTGGCCCCCGACCCCGGGACCAAGGTGCTCCCGGCGGTGTGGCGCAACTGCCTCGACGGCGCGGTCGTCGGCGCGGTCAGCGCCGCGCCCGGGATCGTGGTCGTCGGCGCGGGACCCAACCTCGAGATCTTCCGGTCCATCGACGGCGCCCAGCTCTTCCACTGGACCGACAACGCGCCCGACTGGTTCGAGTCGGCGCCGACGATCGCCCAGGGCCAGGTCTTCGGCGCCAAGACCTCCGGGGTGCTCTACGCGCTGGGCCTCCCGGGCTCCCCGCCGTCGGCCCAATCCGGGTACTGGATGGTCGGCTCCACCGGCACGGTCTACGGCTTCGGCGCTGCCCACGCCTTCGGTGACGCAGCCGGTCACCTGTCGCCCGGCGCCCACGCCGTGCACATCGAGCCGACGCCCGACTTCGGCGGCTACTGGATCGTCGACAACCTCGGCCACGTCTACGCCTTCGGTGACGCCCACTACTACGGCGGGGCCACCGGGCTGACCCCGGGCGAGTCGATCGCCAGCCTGTCGAGCACCGTCAGCGGCCGCGGCTACTGGCTCTTCACCTCCAAGGGCAGGGCGCTGCCCCACGGCGACGCCGTGTTCTACGGCGACATGGCCGGACGGCCGCTCAACGGCCCGGTCCTGGACTCCGTGGCCACCCCGGACGGCCGTGGCTACTACATGGTCGCCTCCGACGGCGGGATCTTCGCCTTCGGCGACGCCGCGTTCAAGGGCTCCATGGGCGGCAAGCACCTCAACGGACCGGTCGTCGGCCTCGCACCCGACGCCGCCTCCGGCGGCTACTGGCTGGTCGCCTCCGACGGCGGGATCTTCGCCTTCGGTGGTGCGGCGTTCCACGGCTCCATGGGCGGCAGGCACCTCAACAAGCCCGTGATCGGCATGGTCGCCTACGGCAACGGCTACCTCATGGTGGCGTCCGACGGTGGCATCTTCAACTTCAGCTCGAAGCCGTTCGTCGGATCCCTCGGCGCCAACCCGCCGCCCAACCCCATCGTGGGCGTGGCCGCGCTCAACGCCTGAACCGACCGACGGATCGACGGATCGGCCTGCGGCCCGGGTCTAGCGCTGCGCGAGCAGCGCCTCGACGCGGTCGAGCTCAGCCGGGTCGGCGGTCGTGGGGACGAGCATGAACTCGTCGAACCCGGCGTCCTCGGCGGCGTCGAGGGCCCGCCCCAGCGCCTGCGCCGAGTGCAGCGTCGCCGCCGCCACCATCAGGTCGGCGAGGCTCGGGTCGATGGCCAGGTACTCGCGGACGTAGGCCCGGTGCCGGGCCTCGGCATCCGAGCCGAGCGAGAACCAGGCGCTGGTCATGAGGTAGGGCTCCTCGCGCCGGCCGGCCGCCGCCCACGCGTCGCGCACCCGCTGCGCCGTCCCGACCAGCTCGCCGCCGTCACCGGCGAGGGTGAAGCCCGCCAGCCCGTCCGCCCACCTGGCGGCCCGGGCGAGGGACTTCGGGCCCAGCGAGCTGCACAGGATCGGCGGGCCGCCGGGCTGGACCGGCCGCGGCCCGACCGCGTCGGCGCCGTCGAAGGGCGGCTCCCCGGCCCACAGGCGACGCAGCTCGGCCACCCCGGCGTCGAGGCGCTCGAAGCGGCGCTCGAACGGCGCGCCGGCGGCCCGGTAGTCATGCTCGCGGCCGCCGACGCCCACGCCGACGGTCAGCCGCCCGCCCGACAGCACATCGAGGGTGGCCGCCCGCTTGGCCGCCAGCGGGATCGGGTGGAGGGGCAGGATCACGATCGTGGCGACGATCCTGACCCGCTGCGTGAGGGCCGCGGCGGCCGAGAGCAGGACGGCCTGCTCCTGGTTGCGGAACGTGATGCGCTCGCCCACCGAGACGCTCGCGTAGGGGCCCTCGTCGATCCGCCGGCACCAGCCGAGCGTGGTCCGGCGGTCGTACCCCGCCTCGACCATGGTCGGCAGTGTCATCCCCACCCTCATCCGACCTCATCCTTTCTGCCGTCTCGCCCGGCCCCCCGCCGCCTCGGCAGCGGCCAGACCCTACTGGCGAGACCCGCGCGGTTCCCGGACGGGCACGCCCTCCCCCGATGGTGAATGATGCAGGCACGCAGATGCGACCCGCGCGCAGGTCGCGATCCGGGGGGGTACCGCATGAAGGTCTCGATGACCGTCAACGGCACGGCCTACGAGCACGAGGTCGAGCCACGGCTGCTGCTGGTCGACTACCTGCGACGAGTCGTCGGCTTGACCGGGACCAACGTCGGCTGCGACTCGTCGTCGTGCGGAGCCTGCACGGTCCTCGTCGACGGCGAGTCGGTGAAGGCGTGCACCATGCTGGCGGTCCAGGCCCGGGGCCGGTCCGTGACGACCATCGAGGGGCTGGGCAGCCTCGGGGCCCTGCACCCGGTCCAGGCCGCCTTCCAGGACCACCACGGGCTGCAGTGCGGGTTCTGCACACCGGGCATGGTGCTGGCCGCGGTCTCCCTGCTGGCCGAGAACCCCCACCCCACCGAGGAGGAGGTGCGGCTCGGCCTCGAGGGCAACCTGTGCCGCTGCACCGGGTACCAGAACATCGTGAAGGCGGTCCTGGCCGCCGCCCGGCCCGCGGAGGTGACGGCATGAGCACCATCGACGAGCTCCCCGCCTCGACCGGGGTGGTCGGCACCCGGCTCAAGCGGCGGGAGGACCCGGCGCTGCTGACCGGCGAGGCCCGGTTCGTCGACGACCTCGACGTCGCCGGCGCGCTCCACGTCGCCATCGTGCGCAGCCCCTACGCCCACGCCCGCATCCGCGCCGTCGACCTGTCCATCGCGGCCGAGCTGCCCGGCGTGGTCGCCGCCTTCTCCGGCGCCGACCTCCGCGACGAGTGGGCCGGCCCGATGCCGACCGCCTGGGTCGTCACCCCGGACATGCGCAACCCGACCCACCTCCCGGTGGCCGTCGACACCGCGTGCTACGCGGGCGACGCCGTGGCCGTGGTGGTCGGGGAATCGGCCTTCGCGGCGAAGGACGCGGCCGACGCCGTCGTCGTCGACTACGAGCCCCTCCCCGCGGTGATCGACCTCGAGGCGGCGTTGAGCGACCGGGTCCTCGTCCACGAGGAGCTCGGGACCAACGTCAGCTACACCTGGGAGCTCACCCCTGACCCCGAGGGCGTCGAGCGGGCCTTCGCCTCGGCGGTCCACCACGTCAAGGAGCGCTTCATCCAGCAACGGCTCCTGCCCTCGCCCATGGAGCCCCGGGGCGTCTGCGTCGTCCCGCAGCCCTACGGCGGTGACGTGACGGTCTACTCGGCCACCCAGGTCCCCCACATCCTGAAGATCATGGTGGGCCTGACGCTCGGCATCCCCGAGCACAGCATCCGGGTCATCGCCCCGTCGGTGGGGGGCGGCTTCGGCGCCAAGCTCGACGTCTACGCCGAGGAGCTGCTCTGCACCGCCCTGGCCCGACGGCTCGGGCGGCCCGTCCGCTGGACCGAGGAGCGCTCGGAGGGCGCCCAGGCCACGATCCACGGCCGGGGCCAGATCCAGGACATCGAGCTCGCTGCCGACGCCGACGGCAGGATCACCGCCGTCCGGGCCCGGATCATGGCCGACATGGGGGCCTACCTCCAGCTCATCACCGCCGGCATCCCGCTCCTCGGTGCCTTCGTCTACCACGGCTCCTACGACGTCCCGCTCTACTCGTTCCACTGCACCGGCGTGTTCACCACGAAGACGCCGACCGACGCCTACCGCGGCGCCGGCCGCCCGGAGGCCACCTACGCGATCGAGCGGGCCATGGACGCCCTCGCCCGGAAGGTCGGCGTCGACCCGGCCGAGGTCCGCCATCGCAACTTCATCAAGGCCGACCAGTTCCCGTACACCTCCGCGGCGGGCCTGACCTTCGACAGCGGCGACTACGACACCGCCCTGGAGCGGGCCCTCGAGCTGGCCAACTACCCGGACCTGCGGCTCGAGCAGCAGGCCCGCCGGGAGCGCAACGACCCGGTCCAGCTCGGGATCGGCCTGTCGTCGTACGTGGAGATGTGCGGGCTCGCCCCCAGCCGCGTGCTCGCCTCGCTCAACTACACCGCCGGCGGCTGGGAGTCGGCGACGGTCCGGGTCCTTCCCACGGGCAAGGTCCAGGTCGTCACCGGGACCTCGCCCCACGGCCAGGGCCACGAGACCTCCTGGTCGATGATCGTGGCCGACAAGCTCGGGGTCAGCCCCGACGACGTCCAGGTCCTCCACTCCGACACGGCGATCTCACCCCACGGGCTCGACACCTACGGGTCCCGCTCGCTGTCGGTCGGCGGGACGGCGCTGTGGCTGGCCACCGACAAGGTCATCGCCAAGGCCCGCACGATCGCGGCCCACCTCCTGGAGGCGGCCGAGGACGACCTGGACTTCGCGGGCGGCGCCTTCTCGGTCCGGGGGACGCCGACGGCCTCGCTCCCGCTCGCCGCCGTGGCATTCGAGGCGTTCACCGCCCACAACCTGCCCGACGGCGTCGAGCCGACGCTGGAGGCCTCGATGACGTGGGACCCACCGAACTTCGTGTTCCCGTTCGGCACGCACGTCGCCGTGGTCGAGATCGACACCGACACGGGCGCGACCCGGCTGCGCCGCTACGTCGCCGTCGACGACTGCGGCAACCAGGTGAACCCGCTCATCGTCGAGGGGCAGATCCACGGTGGCATCGTCCAGGGGATCGCACAGGCCCTCTTCGAGGAGGCCGTGTACGACCCGGACGGCAACCTCGTGACCACCACCCTGGCCGACTACCTGGTCCCGTCGGCCGCCGAGTTCCCCGGCTTCACCCTCGACCACACCGTCACCCCCAGCCCGACCAACCCGATGGGCGTGAAGGGCATCGGGGAGGCGGGGACCATCGCGGCCACGCCCGCCGTGATGAACGCCGTCGTGGACGCGCTGTCCCCCTACGGCATCCGAGACATCGACATGCCTGCGAGCCCCTGGCGGGTCTGGCAGGCCGTGCAGGCGGCCCGCGCCACTGGAGGTGCCCGATGATCCCCGCGCCGTTCGACTACGTGGAGGCGGGCTCGGCCGACGAGGCCGTGGCGCTCCTCGGCCGGTACGGCGAGGACGCCAAGCTCCTCGCCGGCGGCCATTCACTGCTGCCGCTGATGAAGCTCCGGCTGGCCTCCCCCGCCGTCCTGATCGACCTCGGCCGCGTGCGCGACCTCTCCTTCGTCCGCGACGCCGGCGACCACGTCGCCATCGGCGCGCTCACCCGCCACCGCGACGTCGAGACGTCGGCCCTGCTCCGCTCGGAGGCGCCGCTGCTCGCCCACGTGGCCGGGCAGGTCGGCGACCCCCAGGTCCGCCACCGCGGCACGATCGGGGGCTCGCTCGCCCACGGCGACCCGGCGTCGGACCTTCCCGCCGCGGCCCTCGCCCTCGGGGCCACCCTCGTGGCCCGCGGACCGTCCGGTGAGCGCCGCATCACCGCCGACGACTTCTTCCGCGACTTCCTGGAGACCGCCCTGGCGCCCGACGAGGTCCTCACCGAGCTCCGGGTGCCCAAGCAGGCCCGGGCGGCCTGGGGCTGGCAGAAGCTCACCCGCCGGGCCCAGGACTGGGCGATCGTGGGCGTGGCGTCCGTGCGGAACGGCACGACCCGGGTGGCGCTCGTCAACATGCACACCTCGCCGGTCCGGGCCCGGGCCGTCGAGGAGGCGCTGGCCGGCGGAGCCCCGGCCGCCGAGGCCGCCCGCCGCGCCGCCGAGGGCCTGTCACCGCCCAGCGACCTCAACGGCGACGTCGCCTATCGGACCCACCTGGCCGAGGTCCTCGTGACCAGGGCACTGACGACGCCCGGCGCCCGGGGCTGACCCGCCGGGGCCCCGGGGGGAACAGCGGCGAAGGGGGCCCGATGGAACGCACGCCGCTGACGGGCACGGTCTTCCGCGAGCTGATCGACGAGGTCAAGGGCCTCGAGGCGAAGCTCCACGAGGGCCCGAACGCCCCGACCGACGAGCAGTCCGTCCTCGAGGGCTACAAGTGGATCTTCTCGATCCTCCAGGTGGCGTTCGACGTGAACGTGTGGGCCGACCCGGCCAATCCCCGGTTCGTCGACATCGTCGGGCCCTACAAGAAGTGGGGCGGTGACAACGCCGACGCCGCCTACCAGTTCGCACCCATCGACCCGTCACGCACCTACCGGGTCCGGTGCCGGCCGGGCGACTGCGTCTACCTGTCGCTGACCGTCTACGGCGGCCCCCGTGACGGGCACTACTCCAACCGGATCGTGGGGACCGTCAACGACCGCGACGTCGAGATCGGGCCTGACGGGACCTTCGACGTCGTCCTCTCACCCGAGCCCCAGGAGGGGGCCTGGATCAAGCTCGAGCCCGACGCCGTGGCCGCGATCACCCGGGACTACGTCATCGACCCGGTGAACGACCGTCCGGCGCACTGGCACATCCGGTCCGCCGACCCCCCGACGACCTTCCGCGAAGGCGACGGCGCCCTGGCCGAGCGGCTGCGGGCCGCCCTCACCTGGGTCCGGGACCAGGCCGCGATGGTCCCCCTTCCCCTCGGGGAGCCCAACCACGTCGACGACCCCTACCCGGTCCCGAGGGAGACGTTCGGCTGGGCGGCCGGCGACGCGGCCTACGCGATGGGCAGCTTCGACCTCGCCGACGACGAGGCCCTCGTCCTCCGTGGGCGGTCCCCCGCGTGCGCGTTCTGGAACCTGTGCCTCTGGAATCAGTTCCTCCACACCTACAACTACGACTACGAGCGGGTCAGCATCAACGGCGGGCAGGTCCGCTACGAGCCGGACGGCTCGTGGGTGATCGTCGTGTCGGCCACCGATCCGGGGCACCCGAACTGGGTGTCGACGGCCGGCCACCCGCGCGGCCGGATCTGGTTCCGCTGGTTCCACCCCGAGCGGACCCCCGACCGGCCGACGACCGAGGTCGTCCCGGTCGCCCGGGTGGGACGGTGACGCCCCCCGCCGACGTCCACCTCGACGACCTCGCCCACCCGCGGTTCAGCCCCGAGATCGACGCGGTGCGCGCCCAGATGGCCGGATTGGCGCCGGCGCTGACGTTCGAGCCCGAGGCGATCAGGGCGGCGGCGACCGAGCAGACCGGGCTCGACGACTTCGGCGATCCCTGGTTCGAGGAGCCGCTCGCCGTGCTCTGCCGTGCGCTCCGCGAGGAGGCCGGCCTCTCCCCGCCCGGCGTGGTGAACAGCTGGTTCCTGGTCCTGCAGCTGATGAAGAACCGGCTGCTGATCGAGGACGTCCTCCACCGCCACCCGAGGATCCACGACCTGTCGATCGACCGCCCCATCGTGATCTGCGGGCTGCCCCGCACGGGCACCACCCACCTCCACAACCTCATGGCCGCCGACCCGGCCCTTCGCCACCTCCCGTACTGGGAGAGCCTCGAGCCCGTCCTGGCGCAGGCCGAGCGACCAGCTCCCGGGGAGCCGGACCCCCGCCGGGCCCGTACCGCGCAGGGGCTCGAGCTGGTGAACGGCGCCATGCCGTACTTCGCCCGCATGCACGAGATGACCGTGGACCACGCCCACGAGGAGATCCAGCTCCTCGCCATCGCCGGGTCCACGATGCTGTTCGAGACCATGACCCTCATGCCGAGCTGGCGGGACTGGTACCTGGCGACCGACCAGACCCCGGCCTACGACTACCTGCGAACGGTCCTGAAGGTCCTCCAGTGGCAGCGGGGCCCCGACCGCTGGGTGCTCAAGTCGCCCCAGCACCTCGAGCAGTTCGGGCCGCTGATCCGCACCTTCCCCGACGCCACGTTCGTCGTCACCCACCGCGACCCCGTGTCCGTGACCGCCTCGATGACCACCATGGTCACGTACGGGGCGCGGATGGCCCGGGACGACATCGACCCCGCGGCCTTCGGGCGCTACTGGGCCAACCGGCTCGAGCGCATGCTCCGGGCGTGCGTCTCCGACCGCGAGCTGCTCCCGGAGGCGCAGTCGATCGACGTGCGCTTCGGCGAGTTCATGACCGACGACATCGCCACGGTGGAGCGCGTCTACGCGCTCGCGGGCCAACCGTTCACCCCGACCACGCGAGGGGCGATGGCGCGCGTCATGGCCGAGCATCCGCGAGGCCGCCACGGCCGGGTCGCCTACGACCTCGCCGACTTCGGCCTCGACCGGGACGAGCGCCGGGCGGCGCTGACGTTCTACACCGACCGCTTCGACGTCGAGGAGGAGCCGCCCGGGGCCGGGTAGCGCCGGGGGAGCCGCCGGGGTGACGCCCGGGTTGGCGCCGGGGTGGCGCCGTGGCCCCACCCCGGCGGGGAACCTGCCCCTCACGGGCTACGGTCCGGACGGTGCCCGCCGCCGACCCGCCCCCGGGGCGTGACCCCCTGGTCGTGAGACTCCTCCCCCATCCCCGTCGCGAGCCCACCCGCGACCGGTAGCCGGTGGCGTCGACCCTCCGGCCGCTGGTCCCGGGCGTGCTGGTGGCGTCGAGCCGCCGGTTCGCGACCACCACGACGGCCGTCGTCGCGGAGGGGGGCGGCGTCCTGCTCGTCGACCCGGCCTGGGAGCCCGACGAGCTCACCGCCCACGCCCGGTGCCTGCGCGAACGGGGCCTGCACGTCGCGGCGGGCCTGGCCACGCACGTCCACCACGACCACCTCCTCTGGCACCCGGCCTACGGCGACGTCCCGCGGTGGGCGTCCCCCGGGACGGCCCGCTGGTGCCACACCCACCGCTCCGAGGGCCTGGAGAAGCTCGACGCGGGCTGGCCGGACGAGCTCGCCGAGCTCTTCGGCCGGGTGTCCGCCCTGCCGGGCCCGAGCGTGCCGTGGCCCGGGCCCGTCGTCGAGGCGGTCTTCCACGACGGTCACGCCACCGGCCACCTGGCCGCGTGGGTTCCGGAGCACCGGCTGCTCGTCGCCGGCGACATGCTGAGCGACGTCGAGATCCCCCTGCCGTTCAGCGACGGCGGGCTGGGCGCCTACGTCGCCGCCCTGGACACGCTCGCGCCGTACGTCGCCCGCGCCGACGTGCTGGTGCCGGGACACGGCACGCCCACGGCGAGTCCGGCATCCCGACTCGACCTCGACCGCCGGTACCTCGACGCCGTCCTGGCCGGAAGGCGGCCGGACGATCCGCGACTGGCCAACCCCGGGATGGCCGAGGCGCACACCGCCGTGGTCGCGCTGGCCCGCTGACAGCGGTCGGTCGGTCGGTCGGTCGGTCGGTCGGTCAGGCCTTCGGACCCCGCCGCGGGGCGACGGGCGCCGGCCGGCCCGTCACCCGGACAGCTCGCACCGCCAGCCGTCCGGTGCCATCACCAGCCGACGCCGTCCGCCCGGGCGCGCGAGGTCCCCGTCGCCGTAGGAGGCGTCGCCGAGCCACGTCGCCACGAGCACGCCGCCGTCCGCGACGATCCGGGTCTCGAAGCGCTCCGGCTCCCGTGACCGGGCCGCCCCCAGGGCGGCGTCGACGTCGCGCGCCCCCGCCAGCCGCCACAGCGTCATCCAGGTCGGCGGCGCCAGCTCGACCTCCCCGACGTCACGTCGGGCGAGCGCGTCCACCGGCCGGATCCACGCGTGGTCGTGGATCTCGCCGCCGTCGATCACGACGTCCACGGCGTCGCGCAGGGGCGCGAGGAAGAACCAGGTGACGAACCGGCGCGGCGCCTGGGGCGGCGGCGTCCAGTGGGAGAAGGTCACGAGGGCCGACGGCTCGAGCACCACCCCTGCCTCCTCGGCCGCCTCCCGCACGGCCGCCCGGCGCGCCGCGCCCAGCTCGGCCGTCCCGGGACCGTCGTCGACCCCCGCGAGGTCGGCGGGATCGACCCGGCCGCCGGGGAACACCCACATGCCCCCGAACGCCAGCCTGGAGTTCTTCCTGAGCATCAGGACCTCGAGCCCCTTCGGGCCGTCGCGGAGCGGGACGACCGTCGCAGCCGGGACCGGCTCCACGGCAGGGCGCGCGGGGCCCGGATCCATGGCGATCCAGCCTATGCCGGCCAGGGCTTCGCCTCGAGCTCGTCGCGAAGCTGGAACTTCAGGATCTTGAGGGTGGCGTTGCGGGGCAGCTTGTCCACGACCTCGAGCTGCTCGGGGATCTTCTGAACCGTCAGGCCCGCGTCGCGCAGGTACTGGACCATCTCCGTGAACGTGATCGGCTCCTGGCCCGGGGTGGCCTCGACGACCGCGCACACCCGCTCACCCCGCTCCGGGTCGGGGAGCCCGACCACGGCGACGTCGGCGACCTTCGGATGCTGGTACAGGAGGTCCTCGACCTCCTTGGCGGAGATGTTCTCCCCCTTGCGGATGATGACGTCCTTCAGGCGGCCGGTGAGGGTCACGTGCCCATCGGCGCCCACGTGGCCGAGGTCGCCCGTCCTGAAGTACCCGTCCCCGTCGAAGGCGGTGCCGTCGAGGCTCGGGTCCGTGTAGCCCTTGCACACCATGGGGCCCCGGACGCGCACCTCGCCGTCGACACCGACCGGCGCCTCCGAGCCGTCCTCCAGGACGATCCGGACCTCGGCCCCGACGACAGGGGCGCCCTCGGTCGTGGCCAGCTGCTCGTCGGTGTCGGAGGGCGATCCCTGGCAGATCATCGGGACCTCCGTCATGCCGTAGCCGTGGGCCACCTTGACGCCCAGCTCACGCTCGACCTCGTAGTAGACCTCGGGCGGCTTCGGGGCGCCCCCGCCGGACAGCAGGCGCAGCGACGGGATCAGCGGCTCCCCCGGATGCCTGCGCTGCTCGTTGAGGAACGCCAGGTAGAAGGCCGTGCTGCCCCCGGCCATCGTGACCCCGTGGCGCCGGTACACCTCGACCGCCTCGGCCGGCGCGAACGCCTCGAGCAGGACGGCGGGGAACCCGCTGGCCAGCACGGTGACGAGGTAGTCGGGACCGCCGATGTGGGCGAAGGGGAAGGCGATCGACCCCACGTCGGCGGGCGCCATGTCGAGGGCCACGGCCAGGCCCCTCCCACCGGCCAGCAGGGTGCCGTCGGTGTGCTGCACGCCCTTGGGGTCCGACGTGGTGCCGGAGGTGTAGTAGATCCACCGGACCGGGTCCCCTGCCCCGGTCGGGGGGGGCGGCAGGGTCGACGGGTCGCCCTCGGGCAGGCGGTCGTAGGCCACCAGCACCCGGAGCGGCTGATCCAGGCCCCGCGCCAGCCCCTCCCCCATCGCCGCGTAGTCGAAGCCCCGCCAGGTCCCGGGGGCGAGGTACAGCGACGCCCGGGTCTGGCGCAGCGCGAAGCCGACCTCCCGCTCGCGGTAGATGGGGATGATCGGGTTCTGCACCGCCCCGAGCCGGGCCAGGGCCATCGACGCCACGACGGTCTCCATACGGGTGGGGAGCTGCCAGGTCACCGGCGTCCCCTCCCCGACCCCGAGGGCGTGGAGGCCGGCCGCCACCCGCTCGGCCCACTCGCGGAACCCCCCGAAGGTGACCCGCCGGTCGCGGTCGTCGAGCAGCATCGGGGCGTCGGGCGACACCTCGGCCCGGCGCCGGACCAGCTCCCACATCGTCGCCACCTCGTACAGCGACTCGGCCACGATGCCCTCCTCGTGCGGTTGGCCGGGAATCTAACGCACCACGGTCCCTCGGCTCCGGGTGGTCGCATTCCGCGGCGCCGATCGCTACGGTGACTGCTCTCGACCGAGGGCCCGCCACCGCGGACCGATGAAGGAGTGATGCATGCGGCGTCTCGTCGTCCTCGTTGCCCTGGTGGGAACCCTCGCAGCCTGCAGCAGCGCCGCGAAGACCGCGGCCGGCAACGCCGCCGGCTCGCTCAAGACGGCCGCCTCGTCGGCGGGCTCCTCCGCGGCGAGCGCGGCGTCGTCGGCCGCCGGCGCCGCCGGGCAGCAGGTGTCGAGCGCCGTGGGCGGCGCCGCCTCCAACCTCGGCACCAAGCCGCCGTCGTTCTCGGGGTCGAGCTCGTCGCAGTACTGCGACTACGCCCGCCAGATCCAGAACTCGACGAAGCTGAAGGACCCCGCCAACCTGAAGGCCGCGTTCGCCGAGTTCGACAGCGTGGCCCCCAAGTTCGTCTCGCTCGCGCCCTCGGCCATCAAGGCGGACGCCCAGACGCTGGTCGACTCGGCCCGGTCGCTCGAGAAGGCGCTGCAGGCGGCCAACTGGGACGTGACCAAGGTGGACCCGACGGCCCTGCAGACCGTGCAGGACCCCAAGGTCCAGGCCTCCAACGACCGCGTCGATGCCTACGACGCGCAGGTCTGCGGCCTCGGCAGCGGCTCGGGATCCGCGACGTCGACCCCCTGACCGGTCGACCCGGCCGGGCCTGGGAGCACCACGCTCAGCCGGGCCGAGCTCCGGAGGCCGCCTCGGCTCAGGAGCCCGGCGGCCTCCACCCGCC
>Ga0209048_10004209_pt1 | contig 13805 bp, 16 predicted proteins | sample FrelakmetCRP12CR_FD_187146 | JGI IMG/M metagenome (GOLD analysis project Ga0209048, IMG submission 187146) | Freshwater lake sediment microbial communities from the University of Notre Dame, USA, for methane emissions studies - CRP12 CR (SPAdes)... | ecosystem: Environmental > Aquatic >... | reverse complement strand
GGGAGCCGATCAGAACCCCCCGTCATTCATGCGGGGGAGTCTCAGTGTGGCATAATAAAGATGAATTATCTCAACATCTTTCTAAAGGAGTGAAGCATAATATATGGTTGATACGAGCGCTCAATCCCATATGATTGACTTACCTGCTGGACGCTTTCATTACCTGAGCTGGGGAGCAGAGCAGATCGATCTTCCCAGTGCGCTCTTGTTGCACGGTGTTACAAGTTCTGCGCAAAGCTGGGTGCGTGTAGGACCCGCGTTGGCAAACCGCTATCGGGTGTATGCTTTAGATATGCGCGGGCATGGTGATAGCATCAAGCCCTCGAAAGGAGTCTATAGTCTCCGTCATACGGCTGATGACGCGGCTGCATTTATAGATATTCTGGGTTTGGAACGTCCATTATTGATGGGGCATTCCTGGGGAGGAGCGACGGCAATGGTGCTGGCAAGCGGATCTGAATCTCAGGAGCCTGTACCTCATTTCTCGCATGTCATTCTTGAGGATCCGGCATATAACTTTGGTCTCAATGGCTCAGCAGAACGAGCCATTTTCTATGCAAAGGATATTGGTCGCCCCACCAATGAATTACGTGCAGAAATTACTGCCGATAATCCGGGTTGGACCGAGGCTGATATTGAAGGAAAAATCGAGGCGCTGCACAAAGTGACTCGAGAGGCGGTTATTAGTGTCTTCTCCGAGGCAGGTGAAGAGGGCGATCTCCTTCCATTGCTTGCACATATCGCTGCGCCTACCCTCTTGTTGCGGGCTGATGCATCTCTGGGGACGACACTGGACGAGGCTGCCTGGGAACAAGCAAAACGGTACTTACCCACAAACAGCCGTGCCGCCCAGATCAATGGAGCTTCGCATAATATTCACCGCAGTAAATTTGTTGACTTTATGCAAGCGTTGAACGATTTCTTAAGACAGTAGTGACGTAAATTCTGGCATCTGAAAGTCAGAAGCTGCTTTTTACCTATTCACATTATCCGCGATAATACTGCGAGCGATTCAGGGCACTGGGCACGAGATCCTTCGCTTCACTCAGGATGACAAGGATCAGGCGCGATATTGCTGTGAGTGATTGAGTGCGCTCAGCACAGCTTTGACAGCAGCGAATTCGATATTCGTATCTGTTGCCGCGCCAAAAAATGTCGTGCCAGAGGATACCTGAATCTGGATATATGCTATAGCCTGGGCTTCGGCCCCTGCTCCAAGCGCGTGTTCTGTATAGGTAAGTACTTTAAAGCCGGCAATATCATTCTGGTTGAGCGCCTGAACAAACGCATCAATGGGACCATTGCCACTACCACGTATTTCACGCGCAATACCATCTACGGTGATGTGTGCTTTGCATGTAACGAATTTAGATCCACTTTGCTGCACTCTTTCCTCAATAGAAAATGATTCTAATGCAAACGGCTCGTTCCGATGGAGATATTCCTGCTCAAATGCCTGAAAGATCTGCGTACCCGAAAGTTCCTCTCCGCATTCGTCAGCAAGGTTTTTGATGATCTTACCTAACTCGACATGCATCGCCTTGGGCATTTGGTAGCCAAACTCGGTCTCCATTACATAGGCCACACCACCCTTGCCTGATTGCGAGTTTATGCGAATAATTGCTTCATACGATCGCCCAATATCCTTTGGATCAATGGGCAGATAGGGTACCTCCCATAACGCATCGGGATTGGCGTCCTGGGCTGTCATGCCTTTATTGATCGCATCCTGGTGCGAGCCGGAGAATGCAGTAAAGACCAGTTCACCTGCGTAAGGGTGACGGATAGGCACGTCAAGTCTCGTGCAGGTCTCAGCTATAGCACGAATAGCACTGATGTCGCTAAAATCCAGGCCAGGATCAACACCTTGCGTGTACATATTCAGTGCGACTGTAACAATATCCACGTTGCCAGTGCGCTCGCCATTGCCGAAAAGCGTGCCTTCAACTCGATCTGCACCCGCCAGCAATCCCAGTTCGGTGCAGGCAACCCCCGTGCCTCGATCGTTGTGAGTATGCAGGCTGATAATCGCTGTTTCACGATTGCGCATGTGCTTACAGAACCATTCGATCTGATCTGCATGAACATTTGGTGTTGCAACTTCCACTGTGACCGGAAGATTCAGAATGATTTTGTTTTCGGGAGTGGGCTGCCAGATATCAACAACAGCCTCGCAGATCTCAAGCGCGAAATCTACTTCGGTTGAAGAAAAGCTTTCGGGCGAGTACTGCATAATGACCTGTGTTTCAGGGAGTGTGGGCACTAACTCTTTAACGAGCCTCGCGCCGTTTGTAGCAATATTGATAATATCTGGCTTCTCTAATCCGAAAACTACCCGGCGTTGGAGAGGCGAAGTCGAATTATAGAGATGGACAATTGCCTTCTTTGCTCCATGCAGAGACTCAAATGTGCGTGTAATTAACTCGTCGCGAGCCTGCACAAGTACCTGGATGGTGACATCATCGGGTATGTGATGATCTTCGATCAGTAAACGCACAAAATCAAATTCGATCTGGGAAGATGATGGGAAACCAACCTCAATCTCTTTGAAGCCAATATCGACCAGGAGTTGGAACATCCTTAATTTTTCTTTGAGACCCATAGGGATGGGAAGCGCCTGGTTTCCATCGCGTAGATCAACGCTGCACCAGGTGGGTGCGGTTGTAATTGTGCTGGATGGCCATTGGCGATCCGGTAGATCGATTGGCGGAAAAGGTAGATATTTCTTAATATGTACTTTCTGCATCCCACCCTGTCTTTGTGAGTTAGAAATCAATTCTTTCAGCATGTAACACTCCTTTTCGTGATGTCTGGTACTTCCTTTCATTCAGATGAGAAAGATGCGGCTGCATCTTTCTAGCTACGACAGTAGCGTTTCTGATTGCATCTAAGGATGATAAGGTATGAGCACCAATTGATTGAGTTGCATATGCCTGGTAGCAAGAGCAATGATAGTAGTGAATACGCAACAAAAAAGAGAACCCCCAGCTATATGGGAGGTCCTCCTTGGATATCTGCTGTGGATTGGAAGCTTCATTGCTTCCGATAATCTCTCCCTAAGCCGAGTTTGTGGCTAGCCTCATCGTAAGCCCTACCAGACTGCGTAGCCCGTGGAGTCTGGCAAGGCCGGTAAGGGTGAGACGGGTAAGGAGGAAAGCATAAACAGAGGAAGGCACTAGTTCAATGTGATCTTGACCAGTACGGTTGAAGGTTTGCATGATAACTGGTGTTGCTCGCATTCTTCTGTTCTTCTCTGCTGAACGCCAACTAGTAGTTGCGTTTCCCACTTTGACTGTAACCATAACCAGGAGACGCCTGTCATTTGTCGTCTCTCGTATGATTAATCATTCTTACTGTTCTGAGGATACATCGGCGAGTAATTGTTTGTCAACCTCTTGCAGAGTATTACCTTAAAACTGATCAGTCGCCACCTTCATACTTAAACGAGACCTCCATCTTGACACGATAGGTATGAGGCATGCCAGGTTCGATATGGATGTCTTGTTCGATAATGCGGGCGACACGAATGTCCCGTAATGTCTGTGAGGCTCGATTGATAGCGGCTGCGGCCGCTTTCTCCCACGATTCTTCGCTGGTCCCTACCAGCGCAATCACCTTGTAAACTCTTTCTGTCATTTCGCTCCCCTTTCAAAATCTTCATCAGGTTCGAAGTTAGTTGAACACTTTTGTTCTTAAACAAAGCACTACATGAGATATTTTTGATGCGCTGGTATATGTACATGATACAACAAATTGTGGGAAAGACTCAAATTTAAGATTCGTCAAGCTGAATACATAACTTACATTAAGCAAAAGAGCATGACGCGCTGTGCTATTATTGCAACAGCAAGTGTTTTTACAGCTCAGGTAAACGAAAAAAGAAACATAGAGAGTGCTTGTATGAATAGAACCGACCGTCTATTAGCCATAATCCTGGAATTACAGGGTAAAGGTAGGCAACGCGCCGAAGACCTGGCTGAAACTTTTGAGACGAGCAAACGCACTATTTATCGTGACATCCAGGCGCTAGGAGAGGCTGGTGTACCGATCATTTCTATTCCAGGCCTGGGTTACTCCTTGATGAAAGGATACTTCTTGCCCCCTCTAAGCTTCAGCACTGATGAAGCGACGATGTTGATCCTGGGTGGTGATTTGATGGCTCAAAGCTTCGATGCGCAATATCGCTCAGCAGCGCTTTCAGCAAGTCGCAAAATAGAGAATGTCCTCCCTGAGAAGCTGCGTGAAGAAGTACATTATCTCCAGGACAGTATCCGGTTTATAACAACAGATGCAATGGAACGGCCAATCGAGACTGAAAAGCTTTTGCAAGTGCGGCGCGCTATTTTTCAACGTAACACCATTCGCTTTTGCTACTTTACACGCCATCCTTCCTCTCCAGTAGAGTTGGAGGGTGGATCAGTGATCTCTGCCCAGCACTACACTTCATCTACCGCAACAACTCCTATCGCGAGCACACGCGAGGCCGATCCGTATGGACTTATTCATTACCTGAATACCTGGCATGTCATCGCCTACTGTCATCTGCGTCAGGACATTCGTAATTTCCGTCTTGACCGCGTCGATGATCTGGTCTTGTTACCAAAGACATTCGAGCGTCCAGCGAACTTCAAAATGAGTGAATCGCAATCAGGTCAGAGAAAGCGTATGGTCGTTCGTGTTTTATTCGACAAAGAGGTTGCACGTTGGGTCAGAGAATCCCGCTCATACTTCACCGACTCAGTGGAGGAAATACCCGAAGGATTACTTGTCACGCTCAAGCCGCATCAGGAGAGCGAAGTCCTGCAATGGCTTCTCAGTTGGGGAAGTCGTGTCCGCGTGTTGGAACCAGAAACACTCCGCAAGCGGATCGCCGAGGAGGCACAGGCGATGTTGCAAAATCACCGGGAGGCTTAAAACTCATTTTGCTACTGACATACTGTTGTCACTCTCCGAGGTTATAGTATTCCTGTGAGCAGAAAGTTCACACAGGCGGAATATTGCTATAACCAATAAGGAGGTTGAAAATGATTTTAGGTCTCGATTTCGTAATGTTACATGTACCCAACATTGAGCAGGCTCGTACATTCTATACCGAAAAGATGGGCTTTGCTATAGAGGATCAACAGCCTGGCTTTGTGCAGTTCAAGCAACATGAAGGCCGGGGCGCTATATTTGCACTGCAGGAAGATGCGGGAATTGCTCCGCACGAGGGTGTTGAACTTTGGTGGATGGTAGACAATGCTGATGCAACGTATGCTACACTGGTTTCTCATGATGTTGAGATTGTGAGTCAGCCATCCGATGAGCCTTTCGGTAGAGCCTTTATTATCAAAGATCCAGCAGGGAACATGATCAATATGTTCCAGCCGCGAAGCCATTCTTAATGGGAATAGTTCGTTCTATGATTGTGGGTATGCTACCTCGCATATCCACAATCATAGAACGAGGAGGAAGATATGACGACAAAGATGAAAAGCTTGACACCGAACCAATTAGTTGAAGATGAAAAACACATGGTATTGAAGGAGTTTCGTCAGATCCCTGGTGTTGGCAAGAGCATTGCTGAAGACCTGTGGAATCTTGACCTGCGTTCTGTATCAGATCTGAAAAACCAGGATCCGGAAGCTCTTTATATGAGTCTGTGCGCTTATCAGGGAACGCATGTTGATCGATGCATGCTCTATGTTTTTCGTTGCGCTGTTTATTACGCCTCCAATGATGTCTATGATACTGAACTGCTCAAGTGGTGGAATTGGAAGGATTGAAGCCGTCGTTGTGGTTAACGACCACTCGAACAAAGTTTATGCTACCTCTTTGCTCAATCTCTCAATATAAGCCGGGCTGGTACCACAGCACCCACCGATGATTTGAGCTCCTTCTTCTATCCAGTATTTTACATGCTTCATATAATTGTCCAGTGTATTTTCTTCTGCGAATTGCCATCCTTGTGCATCATCAGGTGTGCCTTCACCCTGTGCGTAGACGCTCAGAGGTTTGTGAGATACGCTCTTTAGAATTGGTAATGCTTTTGTCGCAACAGAGGGTACGACGCAATTGATCCCAAGAAAAATTGGATCGTGCTTTTCAACTTCTCTAACGACCTCTCCCAATGGCTCACCTCCGAGAAGTATACCGAATTCATCCGTGCAGAAGCTGACTGCGAAAGGCATAGCCAATTGTCTTGCTGCCTGAATAGCTGCCAGTGTTTCTCGTAGCGTAATCATTGTCTCAAGTAGAAGAAAGTCGACCCCGCCCGACTTTAGATCTTGTGCATAAATAGCATGTTCATGCAATAATTCCTGGTTTGACGGGGTTAGTTCTGGAGAATAACAATCTTCGAGGGGAGCCATCGAGCCCGCGATATAAACCTCATGTCCAGGACTAACGCGTTCAATGGCTTGTTGGACGAGTTGGCAGGCAAGGACAGTAGCAGCTTGTGCTTTATCAGCAATACCTTGTTTTGCAAAAGCACGTCTTGTTGTACGGAAGGTGTTGGTGATAATGATTTGTGCTCCAGCTTCGATATAATCTTCGTGTATATGTTGTACGGTTTCCGGATGAGTGAGTAGCGCTTCAGCCGACCAGAGTGGGAGAGTAGTTGGTACACCTCGGTGTAGAATTTCTGTGCCCATCCCTCCATCCATGATAAGTATTTCTCGTTGCTCCAAACGGCTTTGCAGGCTGTTATATTTACTCAAGAGTGTATCCTTCCATTAAGCTTTCAGTTTTGGTGAAATCATGGTTGCCAAATGTTGTGCCATGACTGTATGAATAGCTTATAGTCCATTTGATTATCCATGTCTCCATGTAATCAGTATAACAATTTTCAACCGAGATGAGATAGAATAAGCTTGATGCAAGGCTTTATATGGATAAGGTTCGTCAGAAGGTCGAGCCTCTTAATACGAAATAAACATTTGGTTCAGTCATCGTTTCAATCAAAGAATGTATGGTATGATTTAGGGCGATTATAGTAAAAAAAGTGTTTGCGACAAATACTATTCTGGGTTCCAGGAGGATATGAGTATGAGTATGAAGAAGATAGCAAGATCAGAGGTTAATGTTAGTAGCCTTCTCGAGTCCGGATTCGCTTTCAACTATGATGACCTGACCCTGGTACCCCGCGTAGTCTCAACGTTACAGCATCGCGCTGATGCTCGACCTGAGATACGATTGGGCCCATTCCAACTGGCTTTGCCTCTGATTGGATCACCTATGCCTGACGTTTGTGGAGAAGAGATGTGCCGAGTCCTGTCACAGGAGGGTGCGCTGGGGATCCTTCACAGGTTTCAGTCGATTGAAAGCCAGCAGCATGAATTCGAGCTGGTACACCACCAGGATGATATTAATACCCCTGCTGTAGGTGCGGCTATAGGCATCACAGGTGATTATCGGGAGCGTTTTCAAGCATTGTATGCCGCTGGCTGCCGTCTCTTTTGTCTCGATACTGCTAATGGCGCGCACTTGCAAGTAAAGCAGGCCATGGGCTGGATTCGAGGTCAAGCATTGGATGTGTTTCTTCTAGCTGGAAACGTTGCCTCCGCCGAAGCTTTTTCCGCTCTTGAAGAGTGGGGAGCTGATGCCATCCGCGTCGGTATTGCTGGAGGCTCAGTATGTGAGACGAGGTCAGAGACAGGAGTGTTCTTACCCACACCTTACGCTGTAGCAGAGGCAGCTATGGTGCGAAAACGAGCGCTTATTGTCGGTGATAGCGGCGTGCGGACGCCTGCCGATTTCTGCAAACTACTGGCATTGGGTGCGGATGCGGTCATGGTCGGTTCGGCGCTGGCCGGTACGAAAGAGGCTCCTGGCCACGTCATTGCGATGGATGGCAAAAAGTTTAAGGTGATGCGTGGCGCTGCTTCGTTCTCTGTACAGCAGCAGAGCGGCAATGCAAGCCCAGGGTACGTGGAGGGCACTGAGACCTTAGTCCCTTATCGTGATACAGTAACCGCTGTGCTGCGTCGTTACCTTGCAGGACTTCAGTCAAGCATGTCGTATATGAATGCTTGCACACTAGATGAGTATCGTCATAATGTTGCCTTCATGCTGCTGCTTTGACTTTAGTATTATTTGGAAAAGATATGACAGATAATATGTGCACTTCTTTTTAACAACTTTCTGTTTGTCAGGCGTAATCACTTACTAATAGGCGATATGGCATCTCGTCCTCTTCAACGATAGAGAAGCGGTCCATTTGCTCGAAAAAACGATTATCGAGATTATCATCATTGACCAGCGAGACTTCTCCAACAAGGGTGCGACTCTCCTCTGCCCAGAATGTGTGGTAACAATATTGTGGGATGGTGATGCTCTCGCCGGGATGCAGGATTACTTTATATCCTGCTTGCATCGTATGTTTAAGCCCATCCGTATTCACGATTACATCACTAGAGTCTAATCCTTCATCTGGCGTGGAGTTATAAAGCTGTACAACTAGATTTCCTCCGCCTCTATTGATGATATCTTCCATTTTGACGCGATGAAAATGCATTGGAGTGACCTGACCTCGATCAACAATCAGAATCTTTTCCGCATATGTTTTGCCACGATGTGTGGTTAGATTCTCAGGGCTACCATTGCGGATCGTAAAAACGCATAAACCAACATTGCGAAAATCTCCCTGTCCAAAATCCGTTACGTCCCAACCTAGTCGGCGATTGATAATTTCATGCGCTTCTTTTCTTTTAGATTGCCAATCTTCTGGCGTCCAGTATGCAAAGGGTGGGAGATAGAAACCACTTAACCTGAGAAAGGCATCTGCATCGCGTATGATAGCATTGATTTCAGATCGTTTCATTTATTGATCCTCCCCTGGTTTTTCTAACGCCTCAATCGGTTTTAAGGAAAATTGTTGTATGAGAGCTTCAATATCTCTTCGCTCGATTCGACCACCTGGACCACTACCTTTAACCTCGCGAGGATCTATACCATAGGTGTGCATCAGCGCTCGGACTGGTGGTGATGCAAGTGGCTTGTCACTCGGAGATGACATATTGATGGCTGAACCTGCCATATCGAAGTTTGGAGTAAGAATACGCGGCTGTTGGATTGGTGCTGGCGTTGACTGGGTAATGACTTCATCTGGTAGCACGTCATCAGGCAGCCCAATGTAGGCTATGAGTGTTCCTACCTCTACAACCTCGTCCGCTTGATGCACAATTTTCCTCAGTATACCACTGATAAATGCCTCAACTTCGAGCGTTACTTTATCTGTCTCAACTTCGAACAGTGGCTCACCCAGTTCAACCCGATCGCCTTCTTTTTTGAGCCATGAAATGATGCGTAGCTCATCTGATGTTTGCCCTAAAGCGGGCATACGCACTCCTTGCAGCATTTTGTATGCTCCTTTTTGTCTACTCGAACAGGCTAAGAATCACCGATCGAATACGTTCAACACTGGGTACAACTGCCTGCTCCATGATGGGCGCGAAAGGTAAGGGAGTATCAAGTGTTGCAACACGTTTGATTGGTGACTCCAAAGAGTAATGGCACTCATCCGCAGCCAGTGCCGCAATTTCAGCTCCCCACCCACCTGTAAGAGTGTCTTCGTGAACAATTACAAGGCGTCCAGTTTTTCGCACAGATTGCCAAAGCGTTTCTGTGTCGAGCGGTACAAGAGAGAGTGGATCGATCACTTCGCACTCTATACCCTGAGCCGCAAGCTCTTCAGCCGCAGCGAGTGAGCGATAAAGGCTGATATGAGTCGCGATGATCGTTACATCCTTTCCGCTCCGCTTCACTACTGCTTTGCCGAGGGGTACAAGATATTCTTCAGCCGGAACATAAGTAGTGAGATCAAATCCACCTGCCTGCTGACGTCCCTTACTGCCATATAACAGTTTATGCTCAAAAACAAGCACCGGGTTATCATCGCGAATGGCGCTTTTGAGGATGCCTTTGGCATGGTAGGCATCAGAGACACAGACAACTTTCAAACCGGGGACGTGCATAAAATAACTTTCCGGGCATTGCCCATGCTGCGCTCCGCGATTTGTGGTACCAACAGGGGCGCGCATCACCATAGGGACACTCATCTTCCCGCCAGACATATAGCGCATTTTAGCCGCCTGATTCACTAATTCATCCATACACTCAAATAGGAAGTCGGCATATTGCATATCCGCGATAGGGCGCATGCCCATCAAAGCAGCTCCAATAGCGGCTCCTGCAATAGCCTTTTCACTGATCGGGGTGTCAATGATTCTTTCCGGGCCAAATTCTTCATTCAGCCCCAGATAGACGCCGAATGCTCCACCGAAGCCGCCTTTTACTCCGATATCTTCTCCGATAAGAAAGACGGAGGGATCGCGGCGCATCTCTTCTGCAATTGCTTCGCGTAACGCTTCGCTAATCGTAAGCCTTCGCTTATTCTCAGCAAAATTGTTTTCGTGGATCGTTTCGTTATTGCCAGTCTCAGTCATCTTATGCGTATACTCCTTCCAGGGCCTGCTCAGGGGTTGCATCGGGAGATGTACGTGCAAATTCCGTCGCTTCGTCGAGTTCTGCCTTTACTTCATTCTCGATCTCATCGAAAACAGCCTCACTGATACCAGCCTCTGCAATGAGGGTATTTCGCAGGCGCACAATTGGATCGCGCTCTTTCCAGAGGGCTTCCTCTTCTTTCGCCCGATAACCGCGTGCGTCATTACGACTATGGCCTACAAAACGGTATGTTTTATATTCCAGCAGAATGGGTCCTTTCCCCGAACGTACAGCACTAATGGCATCTCCTCCGCTCTTGTGAACCGCAAGCACGTCCATACCATCAACGATCTCACTGTTAATTCCATAAGCACGAGCGCGATCAGCCACGTTTTCTACAAGTGAGACCTTGTGATAGGCTGTCGAGGCGCCATACATATTGTTTTCACACACGAAAACAATCGGGAGGTGTTGAACTGCGGCAAAGTTCAGGCTTTCGTGGAAGGCCCCCTCGTTAGTCGCGCCTTCTCCAAAGAAGCAGACTGCCACCTGTCCCGTTTGTCGTAACTTAAAGGCCAATCCCATTCCCGTGACCACAGAATTACCTCCTCCGACAATAGCAATGGCTGGCACCATTCCAACAGCAGGATCGCCTAAATGCATTGAACCACCTTTTCCACCACAGCAACCAGTTGCTTTGCCATAGAGTTCAGCAAGAGCCTCGCGGGGCTTTATGCCCTTGGCAAGAGCATGGCCATGGGGTCGATGTGTTGAGGTAATCCAATCTGAGTGGGAAAGATGGTCGCAGATGCCAACAGCAACTGCTTCCTGTCCTTGATACTGGTGGACGGTTCCTGGTATTTCTCCCTGCAAAAACAAGAAGTAAACGTGCTCTTCAAAACGTCGAAGAAGTGTCATACGCTTGTATAATGAGAGTACCTTTTCCGTACTCAGCTCGTCGAATATGCTCATACCTCGCTTCCTTTCATGTGTGGATGCATCGTGTCAATGATATTTGATTTTTCATACGGCGTAGAAGGCGGGCGACCATAAAGGCCCACCCAACCGCACATCATCCACCCTCGCCCCTACATACTATTGGCGCGACCACTACTGCCGTATAGTTGTAAAAATTCTTGTACTTTTGATTGCATAGACCTCTTTGCGGTGAGAAGAAAATCCTGCTCCCGATGGGATCCCAGTATGTCGTGTACATTAGCGGAACCATCGAAAGCCAGCACTGACTCGAGAAGAGCAGCAAAAAACGATTTTTTCAGGATCGTGCCAACATTGAATTTAGCAGCACCGTAGCGTATTGCTGCAGGTATTGCTTCAGGAGGGAATCCAGTGCCTCCGTGAATAACCAACGGCACAGAGGTATGTTCATGAATGGCGGCCAGGCGCGACAAATCAATGTGAGCAAGACGATGGGTAAGAAGATGCACGTTGCCAATTGACACAGCCAGGCAATCGATGCCTGTCCGCTCAACAAATGACGCCGCTTCTTCGGGGTTTGTGAGTGAAGCTATAGAAGCGTCGATGCCCTGCTCCGTTGCGTCTGGAAGATGGCCCAGTTCCGCTTCGACAGCAACATATTGAGCATGCGCGACCCTGACAAGCTCGCGTACCTGTTCAATTGCAGGTTCAACTTGCCACGCGGAAGTGTCGAGCATGACCGCATTAAAACCAGCCTGCATGCCTGTAATGCATTGTTGATACGTGTGTGCTTCGTTCAGTAAAAGAGCAACGGGCAGGTGTGTTTGTTCTGCTAGAGTCAGACCGATATTTCCGAGTATCTCGATACCTCCCGTATCCAACCAGGTTTCGGAAACCATCATGCAGCCAAAGCCAAGGATGACAGGAGCATTTTCAGCCTCGGCTGCCTCAATCACCGCTTCAAGCGAGTAACTATCCCAGGCTTCGAAATAGCCTAGAGCATATCCACCCTCCTGAGCCTTTGAAAGTAAGCGGGGTAACGGTACAATCATCGTGCAAACCTCTAAGTGTGATAGAGAGAAATAGTAATGGACAACTCAAGCTGTATTAGGAAGTAATCGGCAACTGATGCAATTGTAAATACTTCTCTGCCTCTGAGCGTGTAAAGACACCTCCAGTGCAGCCTAAATGGGTGCAGGCAGAAGCACCGATCACGCTGGCAAAGCGCAAAGAATCTGCTAGTGACGATTGTTCCAGAAGGCCTACAATAAAGCCCGCCACAAATGCGTCGCCTGCACCAGAGACATCGACGACTTCTACAGGAAATGCTGGAGTCTCAAGCGTTTCCTGCGCACTCATAAGCAATGCACCATCCTCTCCTCTAGTAATGATTGCGATATTGCATCCTGCACGCAAGAAGAGTTCTGCTTGCTTCTCTGGATCGGTTTCGCCTGTCAGTATGGCTGCTTCTTCGATATTAGGCATGAATACATCGATAAAAGGAAGGATTGGCCGGAGATCGTCAAGAGTCGGATGGTCGGTACTCGCTGGAACCACAACATCAAGCATAGTAAGGACCCCATTTTCTCTCATGTTGTTGAGCAAAGTGGCGATGCGCTGAGGATCGAGCCTGGGAAGCACGCAATAGCCTCCCAGTGCAAATACTTTTGCCTGCATAACTAACGGGACAGCGATATCTTCCACTGTCAAATCAGCGTTTGCGCCTATAGTGTGGATATAGCGCCGATCTTCACCAATGACTGGCAAAATAACGGTCTTTGAAGTGCCGTGAGTGGATGAGCGGTGTAATGCGTCGGTTCTTACGCCACAGTTCTGCAAATCCCGTTCGACTGCATCTCCAAATAAATCCTTTCCTACTTTGCCGACGACACTGACTGATACTCCCAATTTCGCGAGTGATATAGCCGTGTTGGCTGCGCAGCCACCTGGCTGAACAAGAAAGTCTCCGGTGACAACTAAATCTCCTCCAGTCGGAAGACGCTCAAGGGGGGGAACAAAAAGATCAGCGACCAAAATACCGGCGCAAACGACAGATGGTGGCTGTATCATGTATAGTGCTCTCTTTCTTAATCATGCCCCATTACTTTATTGTACCTGTATGTTGTGGTTTTTGCAGTATATCATATTGAAGCTCTTGAGCTTAAAGCAAGACGGTCGCCACAAGAATGGGATGAACTTTTCGAAAAATGGTAGGTACTACGTAAATCATAAAGATAAGAGACACCTGCCGCTAATGAAAACATAAATTTCATTAGCGGCAGGTGTCTCTTGTCTCAGTTGAGAAAATTTTATGTTTGTTTATCGATTGAATGTTATGAGATCTGCAAGACGATGCGTCCGCGACCATGACCACTCTGGCTAAGCTCATGAGCTTGCGAGGCTTCGCTAAGCGGGAATGTTTTGCCGATAAAAACCTTTATCTG
>Ga0209048_10004208_pt1 | contig 13812 bp, 9 predicted proteins | sample FrelakmetCRP12CR_FD_187146 | JGI IMG/M metagenome (GOLD analysis project Ga0209048, IMG submission 187146) | Freshwater lake sediment microbial communities from the University of Notre Dame, USA, for methane emissions studies - CRP12 CR (SPAdes)... | ecosystem: Environmental > Aquatic >... | reverse complement strand
GTGCGCGCCCGCCGTTCACCGTGGTGGACACCGAGGCATCGCGGCCGCTCGCGCTCGCGGGCCTCGCGCTCGGGCTGCGCCTCGACCGCATCGACGCGCTCGCCGACGGCGCAATCGCGATCATCGACTACAAGACCGGCGCCGCGAAAGCGCCGGCGCGATGGTTCGACGCGCGGCCGCAGGCGCCGCAGCTGGGGCTCTATCTGCTCGCCCAGCGCCAACAGGCTCCGGCGCAGCCGGTTCGCGCGCTTGCCTACGCGCAACTGAAGCCGGGCGCGGTCACGACAAAGGGCATCGCGGCGGACCCGGCCGCGTGGCCGGACCTCGTCGCCCCCGCCGGGATCAAGGGCGCCGACCTCGCGGACTGGCCGGCGGTCGAAGCACGGTGGCGCGAGGGCCTCGGCGCGCTCGCCGCCGAGGTGCGCGAGGGTCGCGCCACGGTGGCACCGCGCGATGTGCGGACGACGTGCCGGCATTGCGGACTGCAACCGCTTTGCCGCATCGGCGCGCTGTCGGTTGCCGAAGAGGCGGGGGACGGCGATGAATGATCGCCGCAGACCGGCACGCGACGCCGCCGACAGTGCAGCCCGCGAACGCGCGCTCGACGTCGGCGGGTCGTTCCTCGTCCAGGCGCCGGCCGGTTCGGGCAAGACCGAGCTCTTGATCCAGCGCTTCCTCGCGCTGCTCGCCAGCGTCGATCGTCCGGAGCGAATCGTCGCGATGACGTTCACGCGCAAGGCGGCGGGCGAGATGCGCGAGCGCATCGTCGCCGCGCTCCGCGACGCGCGGGCAGGCGCTGCCGTCGCGTCCGCCCACGCGCAACGCACGCGCGATCTCGCCATTGCCGCGCTCGCGCAGGACGAGCGGCACGGATGGCAGCTCGACGCGCATCCTGCCCGTCTCGCCGTCTACACGATCGACGCGCTCACCGCCGGTCTCGCCCGGCAGGCGCCGCTCGCCACGCAGCTGGGGGCGGCACCCCGCTACCAGGAGCGGGCCGCACCTCTCTACGCGCAGGCGGCGCACGCGACACTCGCCGGTGCCGCGGACGACGACGGCGCGTGGCGGCGCCTGCTCGCACATCTGGACAACGACGCGGGGCGGGCGGTCAGCCTCGTCGCAGACATGCTCGCCAGGCGCGACCAGTGGCTCCCCGAGCTTCGCCCGCGGGATCGCGGCGCGTTCCGCGCGATGCTCGAAGCGACGCTCGCCACGGAGATCGCCGGAGAGCTCGCCACGGTCGCCGCGCTGTTCCCGGCGCCCCTCGCCGCCGAGATGGCGGACCACGAACGCTACGCGGCCGCGAGCCTCGAGGGCGCGGACACGACGGCCGAGCTCGCCGGCCAACTCGAGGCGTGCGCGGCGGCCGGAGGACTCCCGCCGCCGACGGTCGCCGCGCTCGGGCAATGGCAGGCGCTCGCCGGCTGGCTGCTGGTCGCCAGCGACGCGCGCTTCCGGGCAAAGGTCAACACGAACAACGGCTTTCCCGCCAAGGGCAGCGGCGCCGGCGCCGACGAGCGCAAGCGGCGCAACGCGGCGATGACGGCGCTGCTCGGCGCGCTCGCCGCCGTCCCGGGCCTCGCCGAAGCGCTGCATGCGGCGCGCTGCCTGCCGCCGCCGCGTTACGCCGACGATGCGTGGACGATCGTCGACGCCCTGCTCGACGTGCTGCCGCAGGCCGCAGCGCAGCTCACGGTGACGTTCCGCGATGCCGGCACGGTCGATTTCACGCAGGCGACGCTTGCGGCGCTGGGCGCGCTGGGCGACGAGGATGCGCCTTCCGAGCTGCTGCTGAAGCTCGACCTGCGGCTCTGCCACCTGCTGGTCGACGAGTTCCAGGACACGTCGTTCACACAGCTCGAGCTGATCCGCCGCTTGACCGCCGGCTGGCAGCCGGGCGACGGGCGCACGCTGTTCGCGGTTGGCGATCCGATGCAGTCGATCTACCGTTTCCGCGGCGCGGAAGTGCGCCAGTTCGTCGAGGCGCAGACGGAATGCCGGATCGGCGCAATGCCGGTCGAGAACCTGGTCCTGTCCCGCAATTTCCGGTCGCAGGCCGGCCTCGTCGAGTGGGTCAACGCGGTGTTCCCGCACGTCCTCGGTCGGCGCAGCGATCCGTGGCGCGGGAGCGTCGCATTCGCGTCGGCGGACCCCGCGCATGACCTGCTGCCCGGCCCCGCGGCAACCATCGACGTCTTCGTCGACGGGGAGCACGAGGCGCAGGCGATCGTCGGCCGCATCCGCAACGCACTGGACGAGGGCGCCGGCGAGATCGCGGTGCTGGTGCGCGCGCGTGCGCACCTCGATGCGCTGCTGCCGGCATTGCGTGCCGCCGACATCCCGTTTGCGGCGGTGGAGCTCGACGCGCTGGCGGAGCGGCAGGCGGTGCTCGACCTCACGTCGCTCGCGCACGCGCTCGTGCAGCCCGCCGATCGCCACGCCTGGCTCGCGCTGCTCCGCGCACCGTGGTGCGGCCTCACGCTGCCGGACCTGTTCGCGGTGGTGGAGGCGGCCGACGCCCGGCACGACGGGTTCGTGGCCGCGCTGATCGGCGAGGCGACCGCGGTGCCCGGAATGTCGGACGACGGGGGGCGTCGTCTCGCCCGGACGGCGTCGGTGCTGGCGCCGGCGCTGGCGGCGCGCGGGCGGGCCGGACTTGCGGCGCGGGTGCGCGGCGCGTGGCTCGCGCTGGGCGGTCCGGCCACGCTGGACGAGCCGATCGACCTCGACGCGGCGGAGCGCTTCTTCGCGCTCGTCGGCGAGCACGAGGTCGCCGGCGACGTTCCGGACTGGTCGGCTTTCGTCGCCGCGCTCGGCGAGCTGCGCGCGACGCCCGACCCGCGCGATGCGGCGCGCGTGCAGGTGATGACGCTGCACCGCGCGAAAGGCCTCGAGTTCGACACGGTGATCCTGCCGGGTCTCGCCCGCGTTCCCAACCGCAGCGCGCCCGCAGTCCTGCGCTGGCGACGCCGGCCCGCGGGACTGCTGCTCGCGCCGATGAAGGCGAAGGGCGGCGACGACGACCCGGTGTATGCGTACCTGAAGCTTCTCGCCGCCGGCGAGGAGAGCGCCGAGCTCGCGCGGCTCCTCTACGTCGGCTGCACGCGCGCGAAGCGCCGCCTGCACCTCACTGCCGTGCTCGAGGCGCGCGCAACGGAAGGCGAGCCGGGCAGCTGGAGCGTCCCGGCGGCGGGTTCCGCGCTCGCGAAATTCTGGGACGTGCCGGCGGCGCCGATCGCGCCGCCACCGGCCGCGACCGCGACCTCCGCAGCGTTGCCGCCGCAGCCGCTGCTCGTCCGGCTGCCGCTCGCGTGGACGCCACCGGCGCCTTCCGCGAGCGTCCCCGTCGCCGCCGTTCCGCCGCCACCGCGCGAGTCGCCACCATTCGACTGGGCGCGCGAAGCGGCAAGGCACACGGGCACGGTTGCGCACCGGCTGTTCGCGCAGATCGCCCGCGAAGGCCTCGCCGCGTGGGATCACGCGCGTGTCGCCTCGGAGGCCGGCAGGATCCGCGCCGAGCTCGCCGCGGAGGGCGTCGACGATGCGGAGCTCGCGCGTGCGGCAGCCGATGTCGCCGCTGCCGTCGAGGGGCTGCTCGCCGACCCGCGGGGACGCTGGCTGTTCGATTCCGCGCACACCGACGCGGCCGCCGAATGGTCGCTCGCCGGCCTCGAGGCGGACGCGGTCGCGCACGTGATCATCGACCGCACCTTCGTCGCCGATGGCGTGCGCTGGATCGTCGATTTCAAGACCGGCACGCACGAGGGCGCCGATGTCGTGGCCTTCCTGGACCGCGAGGTCGAACGCTACCGCGAGCAGCTGGAACGCTATGGGCGCTTCGCCGCCGAGCTCGATCCGCGCCCGATCCGGCTCGCGCTCTACCACCCGCTGCTCCGGGGCTGGCGCGAGTGGCCGTTTCGGGACTGACGCGAACGCTGCCGCGCGGCAGAAGGCCCGGAAATCCGCTAAAATTCAGAGTTTTGCTTCGTAGAGGAACGTTCGTGCGGGTCTTTCGCGGCCTGCCGATGTCCGCCGACGCTCCGGTCGCGCTGACCATCGGCAATTTCGACGGCGTCCATCGCGGCCATCAGGCGATGCTCTCCCGGCTCATCGAGGCCGCGGACGATCTCGCGCTGCCCGCGGCGGTCCTGACGTTCGACCCGCCGCCCCGCGAGTTCTTCGCCCGGGACACCGCGCCGCCGCGCCTGTCGTCGCTGCGTGCCAAGCTCGAGCGCTTCGCCGCGCACGGCGTCGGGCGTGTCTACGTCGCGCGGTTCGACGGACGTCTCGCGTCGCTTCCGCCCGAGCCGTTCATCGAGGACGTGCTGATGCGGCGGCTCGGCGCGCGCTGGCTGCTGGTCGGCGAGGACTTCCGGTTCGGCAAGGGCAGGGCGGGCGACCTGTCGACGCTGCGCCGCGTCGCCCGCACGGTCAGCATCGAAGCGATGCGCACCGTGGCCGTCGAGGGCGAGCGCGCGTCGTCGACCGCGGTGCGCAACGCGCTCGCGGCGGGCAATCTCGCACATGCGCACGCGCTGCTCGGGCGGCCGTTCGTCATTGCGGGCCGCGTCGCGCACGGGGCGAAGCTCGGGCGCACGCTCGGCTTTCCGACCGCCAACATCCGGCTGAAGCGCAGGCCGCCGGTGTCGGGCGTGTTCGCGGTGCGCGTGCACGGGCTCTCCGCGACGCCGCGGACGGGCGTCGCGAGCATCGGTGTGCGCCCGACGGTGTCCGCGTCGGGCGTGCCGCTGCTCGAGGTCTTCGTCTTCGACTTCGACGAGGTCATCTACGGGCGCCGCGTCGCCGTCGAGTTCGTCCACAAGCTGCGCGACGAGGAGCGTTACGGCGACCTCGGCGCGCTCACCCGCCAGATTCGCAGCGACGTCGCACAGGCGCGCGACTATTTCAGCGGGCTCTTCGCCACCGAGCGCTGACGCGCAACCCGCACGCAAACCCGGAAAGAATCGACCCTCCGCATGTCCGACGCCAAGAAGTTCGACTACAAGACGACGCTCAACCTGCCCGACACGCCGTTCCCGATGCGCGGCGACCTCGCCCGGCGCGAGCCCGTCTGGGTGAAGGAATGGCAGGAGCGCAAGGTCTACGAGGCGATCCGCAAGGCGTCGGCCGGACGCCCGCGCTTCGTGCTGCACGACGGGCCCCCGTACGCGAACAACGACATCCACATCGGCACGGCGATGAACAAGATCCTCAAGGACATCGTCGTCAAGAGCCGCACGATGGCGGGCTGCGACGCGCCGTACGTTCCCGGCTGGGACTGCCACGGCATGCCGATCGAGGTGCAGATCGAGAAGACGCACGGAAAGCACCTGCCGACCGCGGAGACGCAGCGGCTCGCCCGCGCGTACGCGACCGAGCAGATCGCACGCCAGAAGAAGGATTTCCGCCGGCTCGGCGTGCTGGGCGACTGGGATCACCCGTACACGACGATGGCGTACAAGAGCGAGGCCGACGAGATACGCACGCTGGGGCAGCTCCTGCGGAAGGGCTACCTCTATCGCGGCCTGAAGCCCGTCAACTGGTGCTTCGACTGCGGCAGCGCGCTGGCCGAGGCCGAAGTCGAGTACGAGGACCGGCAGGACATCGCGATCGACGTCGGCTTTCCGCTGACCGATCCCGCGGAACGGGCGAAGCTCGCGCGCGCCTTCGGCCTCGCCGCGCCGCCCGCAGGCCCGATCGGCACGGTGATCTGGACGACCACGCCGTGGACGATCCCGTCGAACCAGGCGCTGAACGCGCATCCGGACTTCACCTACGCGCTCGTCGAAACGCCGCGCGGCCACCTGGTGCTGGCGGATGACCTGGTCGAGCCGTCGCTGCAGCGGTTTCGGCTGGACGGCAGGATAATCGCGACGGCGAAGGGCGCGGCGCTCGAGAACATCGCGTTCCGCCATCCGTTCTACGACCGCGCGTCGCCGGTCTATCTCGGCGATTACGTCACGCTGGAGCAGGGCACGGGCGTCGTCCACAGCTCACCTGCGTACGGCATCGACGACTTCGTGTCGTGCCGCCGCTACGGGATGAAGGACGAGGACATGCTGAACCCGGTGCAGGGCGACGGCACGTTCGCCGCCGATCTGCCGTTCTTCGGGGGCCAGAGGATCTGGGACGCGAACCCGAAGATCGTCGAGAAGATCCGCGAAGCGGGCAACCTGCTGCACGCGGAGAAGTTCACGCACAGCTACATGCACTGCTGGCGCCACAAGACGCCGATCATCTACCGCGCGACCACGCAATGGTTCGCCGGCATGGACGACGTGCCGGGCTACCGCGGCACGCGGCCGGCCGAGCCGCTGCGCGCGACGGCGCTGCGCGGCATCGAGAGCACGCGCTTCTACCCGAGCTGGGGCAAGTCGCGACTGTACGCGATGATCGCCAACCGGCCGGACTGGACGCTGTCGCGCCAGCGTACTTGGGGCGTGCCCCTGCCGTTCTTCGTCGACAGGTTCACCGAGGAGCTCCACCCGGACACACTCGCGCTCCTCGAGCAGGCCGCCGCGAGAGTCGAGAAGGGCGGCATCGAGACGTGGTTCGAGTCGACGCACGAGGACTTCGGCGTCGACCCCGCGAAGTACCGGAAGCTCACCGACACGCTCGACGTCTGGTTCGACTCGGGCTCGACGCACCAGACCGTGCTGGGCGGGCCCGAAGGCGCGAAAACGGGCGCCGGCTCGCACGCGAAGGACACGGGCTTTCCGGCGGACCTCTATCTCGAGGGCTCCGACCAGCACCGCGGCTGGTTCCATTCGTCGCTGCTCGTCTCGTGCATGCGCAACGGCGTGCCGCCGTACAAGGCGCTGCTCACCCACGGCTTCGTCGTCGACGGCGAGGGCCGCAAGATGTCGAAGTCGAAGGGCAACGTCGTGGCACCGCAGAAGATCTCCGACACGCTCGGCGCCGAGATCCTGCGTCTGTGGGCGGGCGCCACCGACTACTCGGGCGACGTGTCGATCGGCGACGAGATCCTGAAGCGCGTCGTCGAGAGCTACCGCCGCATCCGCAACACGCTGCGCTTCCTCCTCGCCAACACCAGCGATTTCGACGCGGCGAAGGACGCGGTCCCGCTCGCCGAGCTGCTGGAGCTCGACCGCTACGCGCTCGCGAACACGCGGGCGCTGGCGGAAGCGTGCCGCGCCGACTACGACCGCTACGAGTTCCACCTCGTCGTCCAGCGGCTGCAGACGTTCTGCTCCGAGGACCTCGGCGGGTTCTATCTCGACGTGCTGAAGGACCGCCTGTACACGACCGCGAAGGCGAGCCGCGCGCGCCGCTCGGCGCAGACCGCGCTCGCGCTGATCCGCGACGCGCTGCTCGGGCTGATGGCGCCGGTGCTGTCGTTCACCGCGGAGGAGGCGTGGCGCATCGTGCATCCCGAGGATGAGTCGATCTTCTGCCGGACGTGGAACGACGTGCTCCCGGCGCTGCCCGACGCCGAGGTGCTGCTGGCGAAGTGGTCGCGCATCCTGGCCGTGCGCGTCGCCGCGCAGAAGGAGCTCGAGGCGTTGCGCCAGGCGGGCCAGATCGGCTCGTCGCTGCAGGCGGAGGTGGCGATCACGGCGCCCGGCGACGACTACGCGGCGCTCGCGAGCCTCGCCGACGACCTTCGCTTCGTGCTGATAACCTCGGAGGCGAGCCTCGTCCGCGGCGACGAGCTCGCGATCCGCGCAACTCCGAGCGCGCACGCGAAGTGCGAGCGGTGCTGGCACTATCGCGCCGATGTCGGCGCCCACGCTGCGCACCCGACGCTCTGCGGGCGCTGCGTGGGGAATCTGTCCGGCGCGGGCGAGGCACGCGCGGACGCATGAGCGTGCCGACGCGCTGGCAGCGCTGGCTGTGGGTGAGCGCCGGCGTGATCGCCGCGGATCAGCTCACGAAAGCCGCGATTCTTGCGACGATCCGCGAGGGCGACGGATGGGTCGTCACCGGATTCCTGAGCCTCGTGCTGACGTACAACACGGGCGCCGCGTTCAGCTTTCTCGCGGGAGCATCGGGCTGGCAGCGCTGGCTGTTCGCCGCCATCGCCGCGGCCGCCGCGGTCCTCATCGTGGCGCTGCTGCGGCGCGGCGGCAGCGCGCGCTACTGCGCCGGCCTGGCGCTTATCCTGGGCGGCGCGCTCGGCAATCTGTACGACCGCCTCACGCTCGGCAAGGTCGTCGACTTCCTGCTCTTCCACTACGCGGGCTGGGCCTATCCGGCGTTCAACGTGGCGGACAGCGCGATCACGGTCGGCGCCGCGCTGCTCATACTCGACAGCTTCCGCCGGCGGCACGACGAGCCGTCCGAGGCCACGAAAGGGATACGATGAACGTCCTGCTCGCCAATCCGCGCGGCTTCTGCGCGGGCGTCGATCGCGCGATCGCCATCGTCCTGCAGGCGCTGGCGAAGTTCGGCGCGCCCATCTACGTGCGCCACGAGGTCGTCCACAACCGCTTCGTCGTCAGCGACCTGACCGCCAAGGGCGCGGTTTTCGTCGACGAGATCGACCAGGTGCCCGCCGGAGGCACCGTCGTGTTTTCCGCGCACGGCGTGCCGAAGCGCGTCCGTGCCGAGGCGGAGGCCCGCGGGCTGCGCGTGTTCGACGCGACCTGCCCGCTCGTGACGAAAGTCCACGTGGAGGTCGAGAAGATGCGCGCGCAGGGGCGCGAGATCGTGATGATCGGCCACGCGGGCCACCCGGAGGTCGAGGGCACGATGGGCCAGTGCGACGGCGGGATCCATCTCGTCGAGTCGGTGGCCGACGTCGACGGGCTCGCCATCGAGAATCCCGACGCGCTCGCCTACGTGACGCAGACGACGCTTTCCGTCGACGACGCCGCCGCGATCGTCGCTGCGCTCAGGCGGCGTTATCCCCGCATCACCGGCCCGAAGAAGGACGACATCTGCTACGCGACGCAGAACCGCCAGGACGCGGTCAAGGTGATGGCGCGCGACGCGGACGTGGTCATCGTCGTCGGCAGCCCTAACAGCTCGAACTCGAACCGTCTGCGCGAGGTCGCGGCGAATCGGGGCGTGCCCTCGTACATGATCGACCGCGCCGACGAGCTCGACCCCGCATGGCTGGCCGGCAGGAAGCGTGTCGGCGTCACGGCGGGCGCGTCGGCACCCGAGGTCCTCGTGAAGGAAGTGCTCGCGCGGCTCGCCGAGCTGGGCGCAACCGACGTGCACGAGCTCGAGGGCGCCGCCGAGCGGGTCGTGTTTCCGCTGCCCCGGGGTTTGCAGGGACAGGCGGCGACGAAAGCCCCGGAAGTCGGTCCGCCGGGCCGTTGACCGGCGGGCCGCCGGTCAGCTCACCGGGGCGAAGTCGTAGATCTCGAATCCGGGGCCCTGCTCGATCAGCTTGGTGAGCACGGCAAAGCCCGTCTCGCGGCCGCGGCTCAATGCGATGCCCTGATCCACGCCGAACATGCCGGCGCCGACGATCACCTGCGACAGCGTCGCCTCGCGGCCCGCGCGCGCCGGCTCCGCGGGCAGCACGACCACCGGCACGCGCTTGCCTTCGCCGGCGTCCTCCGCTGCGGCGGCCGCCGCTTCCGGCTGATCCGAAAGGATTTCGCAGCCGAACTCGAGCCCGCTGCCCTGCATCGAGTTGCGGAACCAGCGCACCATCGCGACCTGGGGCCCCGCACGGCCTTCGACGCGCAGCCCGATCAGGTCGCCGATGCGCAGCGCGCCGGGATGCGGATCGGTCTGCCGCAACGCGTAGCCGACCGGCGTGTGGTTGATGACCTCGCAATGCGTCAGCACCGGCAGGCGTGTCGGCGGCGACGCAACCCCCGCGTGCCGGCCGCGGCTGTACTGCCACACGCTGGGGAGCTCCGTGCACATCACGACCTTCGCGCGCGACGGCAGACGGTTGAACTGCCGCGCGGGCGGGATCGCCCACTGCCGCAGCAGCCGCTTCAGCAGGATCAGATAGCCCAGCCGCGATCCCGGGTCGCGCCCGACGCCGGGCGGATACTCGGCCCCGGCCTCCAGCTTGCGCACCTGTTCCTGGATCTGGAATGCGAGATCGAAGGCAAGGAGGAAGATCTTGCTGCCTTCGATCGAGCCGCCCTTGCTCGCCGAAAACGGCGGGAAATCGTGGCCGACCGGGACGATCGCGACGGCCTTCGCCATCCGGTGCACCGGCACGACATCGGTGAGCTTCGCCCAGTGCGCGTGCTCCTCCACGTAATCCAGCACGGTGGCGAGCTGCCCGGGCATGAAGCCGTACGGATTCGCGAGCGCGAGCAGCAACGCCCGCAGGTACGCGCTTTCGGGCGTAACGCCGTCCGCATCACCCGCGACGGCGCGCTGGTGCAGGCCGCGCTCGCGCGCGAACGCGTAGATCCGGTGCGCATCGAGCCACGTGCGCGGCGGGACGGGCGCGTAGGACATGTAGCTGTTGACGAGGATGCGCACCGTCGCCTGCAGACTGCGGTGGAGCAGCTTGACCAGGAGCCGGTTGCCGCCGAACAGTACGCGCCTGTTCGCCTCGCGGAAGAGCAGGCGCTTGTACGCCGTCGACACCTCGAGGGAGAGGACGAGTGCGGCCTTCGCGGCACCGAGCGCGTCGCCGGCGAGCGGATGGGAGATGCGCAGGAAATGCGCCTGCAGGTGCGGCCACAGGGTCTCGGCGGCGGACCAGTATCGCTCCGCGAGCTCGAGCCGCCGCGCGCTTCGCATCGAGACCAGGTTGGTCGCGGAGAGCGCGTCGCCGATCATGCGCGCCGCCTCGACCGGTTCGCGCTTCAGCGCGGCGTCGAGCCACGGGAAGACCTGGGCCGGACGCGTTTCCGGCGGATGGGCCGGATGCGGATCGATCGGCGGCAGCGTCAGATTCAGCGGCATGGACGATGACGATTGTAAGCGATGGTGACGGGTCGCGCGGCCGGCCGGGCAGACGGCCGGGCAAACGGGACGACCGGTGGGTCGGTCAGGAGCGCAGGAAGTCCAGGACCGGGCCGACCTGGTCGGCCGACAGCAGCATCGGCGCATGGCCGACGTCCGCGAACTCGACGATCCGCGGCTTCGGCCCGCGCTCGGCCATCCGGGCGGCGGTGGCTGCCGACAGGAGATCCGACTTCGCGCCCCGCAGCACCAGCGTGGGGCACCTTATGGCGTCCCACAGCGGCCACAGGTCGGGGGGTGCGGCGGACACGCGGAACGGGACCGCGATCCCCGGGTCGTAGGCGAGCCCCCAGCGGCCGTCGGCCCGCTCGCGGACGTTGGTGCGGGTGACGTGCTCCCATTGCGCGTCCGTCAGGTTCCCGAACGGCGCGGAAATCGTGCGGACATACTGCTCGATGTCGGCGTAGCTCGCGAAGGTGGGATCGGTGCCGAAGTAGCTGCGGATCCGATCGATCGCACCGGGCTCGATGGCCGGTCCGATGTCGTTGACGACGAGCCGGGCGATCGGGTTCTTCGGCTGCGCCGCGATCGTGATCCCGAGCAGTCCGCCCATCGACGTGCCCACCCAGTCCACGTCTTCCGCGCCGCTGCGCGCAATCAGCGCGGTCAGCGTCGACAGGTACGTGGGGAAGACGTAGTCGTTCGGGTCCGCGAGCCAGTCGCTCTCGCCGCGGCCCGGCATGTCGACCGCGAGCACGCGGTGCGTCGCGGACAGCGCTTCGGCGACGACGTCGAAGTCGCGACCGTTGCGGCCGACGCCGTGGACGCAGATCGCCACGCGGCCGTTGCCGGGGTCGCCCCACTCGTAGTAGACGACGCGATGGTAGCCGTGCGGCGACAGCCCTTGCAGATGGCAGCGGCGCGGTGCGGTGGTGGTGAGCGGCATGAGGGGAAACCGTTTCGAAGATTCAGACACCGGCCTCGCGCAGCGTGCGGTCGAGGATCAGCAACATGGCCGCCGTGGCGCCCCAGATGTAGCGCTCGCCGTACGGGATCGCCCAGTAGTCGCGGCGCAGCGTGCCCAGCATCCGGAAATGCCGCTGCTGGTTCGCCGGATCGAGCAGGAACGCGAGAGGAACCTCGAAGACATCCGCAACCTCGACCGGATCGGGTATCAGCGCGAACGGCGGCTCGACCCAGCCGACGACCGGCGTCACGCGATAGCCGGTGACGGTCTCGTACTCGGCGAGATGCCCCAGCACCGAGACGCGGGCGGCCGGAAGCCCCACTTCCTCGGTCGCTTCGCGCAGCGCGGCCGCGGCAAGCGACGCGTCGTCGGGCTCGACGCGCCCGCCCGGAAAGCTGATCTGGCCCGCATGATCGGGCAGATCCGCGCTGCGCTGGGTCAGCAGGACCTGCAGACCCTGCGGACGATTGACGAGCGGCACCAGCACTGCGGCGGGTGTCGGCTCGCCTTCGCGCCCCGGAAGCCGGAACCCGTCCGACAGGTTCCGCGCGGAAGGCGGGGCAGGACGCGCGAGGACCTCCGCGAGCCAGTCGCGCTGTGCGTGCGGCGGGAGCCTGAACAGTGGCAGCGGCATCGGTGGCCGAGGCAGGTATCGACGGCGGGAGGGATTGCCTCCCCCCAAGTCCGCGCTCGTGTCGGAAACGCGGGCGCGAACCCCGATGATAACGCGCCGCGTCCCACCCGCGCGCACCGCTTCAGATTCCTGCGTAGCGGCGCAGCTGCGTCGGTCGCAGGTAGGCGACGGCGCCGCGCTGCAGCGCCAGCTCGCGGGCGGCCTCGCGCGTAAGCTCGACGTTGACCGTCCGCTCGTCGTGCTCGAGCGCGAACTCCAGGCGGGCGACGGGCCCGATGGTCGCCGTGTGGAGCAGGCGGGCGGCCCATGCATTCGCCTCGGGTCGCGCGTGCACCGCAATCTCATGCGGACGGGCGAAGCCGGAGGCGTCTGGCTCGCCGGGGACCGGCAGCCGGTTGACGTGGCCCAGGAACTCGACGACGAACGGCGTCGCGGGATGGTCGTAGACGTCGACCGGCGTTCCGGCCTGTTCGATTCGGCCGTGGTTCATCACGACGATTCGATCGGCAACCTCCAGCGCCTCCTCCTGGTCGTGGGTGACGAATACGGTCGTCACGTGAACGTCGTCGTGCAGCCGCCGCAGCCAGCGCCGCAGCTCCTGCCGGACCTTTGCGTCGAGCGCGCCGAACGGTTCGTCCAGCAGCAGCACGCGCGGTTCGACGGCGAGCGCGCGAGCCAACGCGATGCGCTGGCGCTGGCCGCCGGAAAGCTGGTTCGGAAAGCGGTCGGCGAGCCAGTCGAGCTGGACCAGTTCCAGCAGCGCGTGCACCTTCGCGCGTATCTCCGCCTCGGACAGCCGCTGCGCGCGTGGGCGGACCCGGAGACCGAAGGCGACGTTCTCGAAGATCGTCATGTGACCGAACAGCGCATAGTGCTGAAAGACGAAGCCGACCTGCCGCTCGCGCGCGTGCTTGCCGGTCGCATCCTCGCCATGGAACCGGACAGTACCGGCGTCGGGCATCTCGAGGCCGGCGATGATCCGCAGCAGCGTCGTCTTGCCCGAGCCGGAAGGCCCGAGCAGCGCGAGCAGCTCGCCGCTGGCGATGTCGAGATCGAGGTTGTCGACGGCGACGAAACTGCCGAAGCGCTTCTCGATGCCGGTCAGTTGAATGCTCATGGCAGTTCCTTTGCATGCAGCCCGAGGTCCCTGCGCGTGCGCCGCTCGACCGCGTACTTGAGCGCCAGCGTGACGAGGGCCAGCAAGGCTAGCAGCGACGCCACGGCAAACGCCGCCGCGAACTGGTATTCGTTGTAGAGGATCTCGACGTGCAGCGGCAGCGTGTTCGTGGCGCCGCGGATGTGGCCCGAGACCACCGACACCGCCCCGAACTCGCCCATCGCCCGCGCGTTGCAGAGAATC
>Ga0209048_10004207_pt1 | contig 13812 bp, 16 predicted proteins | sample FrelakmetCRP12CR_FD_187146 | JGI IMG/M metagenome (GOLD analysis project Ga0209048, IMG submission 187146) | Freshwater lake sediment microbial communities from the University of Notre Dame, USA, for methane emissions studies - CRP12 CR (SPAdes)... | ecosystem: Environmental > Aquatic >... | reverse complement strand
CTCAGCGGATCGCAGAACCTGCTGCTCGCGGCCGGAGTGACGGAGTCGCTCGCCGGCCGCGTCGCCCTGCTTCGCTTGCTGCCGCTGTCGCTGCGCGAACTGGCCCGCGATCCAGACAGGCCGCTGCCGTGGGAGCGGCCGCAGCGGCCGCCCGCCGGGGCTGCCTCCGCCGGGACTGACCCCACGGCGCCACCGGCCGACTACTGGGCGACCTTCGTGCGCGGCTTCTTCCCGCAGCTCGCGGCCGAGCCGGGGCTCGATCCGAGCCTCTGGCACGACAGCTACCTCGGGACCTACCTGGAGCGCGACGTGCGCGGTATGGCGCAGGTCGGCGACCTCCTGCAGTTCCAGCTCTTCGTACGCGCCCTTGCGGCGCGCTCGGGCCAGCTTCTCAATCTCAGTGGCCTGGCGCGGGAGCTCGGCATCGGCGTCAACACGGCCAAGCGCTGGCTCTCGATCCTCGAGGCCAGCTACCAGGTGTTCACCTTGCGCCCCTACCACGCTGACCTGAACAAGCGCCTGGTCAAGGCTCCCAAGGTCTACTTCACCGACACCGGCACGCTGTGTCACCTTGTCGGCTTGCGCGACGCCTCGCATGCCGCGGCGGGCCCGATGGCAGGCGCGCTCATGGAGACGGCGGTGGTCAGCGAGCTGCTCAAAGCTGCCCTTCACCGCGGTGAGACCGCCCGGCTGCACTTCTGGCGGACGGCCACCGGCGTGGAAGTCGACGTGCTCGCGGAGGAATCGGGGTCTGGCGGCGCGCGTCTGGTCCCGCTGGAGGTCAAGACGTCCGCCACCGCCACCGCGCGGATGGCTCGTGGCATCCGCGGCTTACGGGCCGACCTGGGTGACCTGGTCGCGCCGGGCTACGTCGTGTACCTCGGAGACCGTCGCCTGCCGCTGGGCGACGATGTCGCGTCGTTGCCGCTGAGCGAGCTGTAGGGGCGCGCCGGACCGGTGCGGCCGGCCGTCAGGCCGTGACGCGCACCGCCGGCCGCTTGCCGTAGACCAGCACCAGCACCACGCCGACCACGGCGCTGGCGATGGAAAACCACTGCGCCTGCGTGAGCCCGGCGAGCCAGACCGGGTTGCGGCGCACGAACTCGACGAGAAAGCGCTCGACGCCGGAGAGGATCAGGAACCAGCCGAAGGTCCACCATCCGGACTTGTCGTAGCGCGTGGCCAGGCGCCAGAGGATCCAGGTGACGAAGCTCATGGCGATGATCTCGTAGATCGGCGTGGGCTGGACTCTGACGCCGGGCGGCGTCGGCACCGTGCCGTGCGGATAGCCCATGGCCCACGGCAGGCTCGAGACCTTGCCGTAGTCGCCGTCGCCGGCGAGCTGGCAGCCGATGCGGCCGATGGCGTAGCCCAGCGCGACCGCCGGCGCCATGGCGTTGGCGATCACGTCCAGGGGGATGCGGCGCACGAGCGACCATACGACGACGCCGAGGAAGCCGCCGATGAGGCCGCCGTACCATACGAACCCGATGCCGCCGAAGGCGACGCTCCAGAAGTCGGCCTTGACCGCGGCGTAGTTCTCGATGAGGTAGTAGATGCGCGCCCCGATGAAGCCGCCGGCGCCGGCGGCCACGATGAGCTCGTAGGCGAAGTCGGCGCTCACGCCGCGCCGCCTGAGGAGCGGCCGCACGAGAGTAAGGCCGGGCACGATCATCGCCAGCGCGGCCATGAGGCCGAAGCTGTAGAGCTTGTAGTTCCCGATCTGGAAGAGGACGGGCCGCATCAGCGCTTCACGTGCACGTAGCCGCGGTCGTCCCTGATCGTCACCGCGGTGCCGAGGGCGGCGGAGAAGCTCTTCACACGCCGCAGGATGCTGAGGCCGGTGGAGCCGGTGGCCACGGTCGGTATACCGGAGCCGCTGATCTGCACGGGGATGAGCTGGGCGTCGATGGCGCGCGGCGTCACCTTGGCCTGCACGAGGACGGTCTGCGCGGTCTCGCCGGAGAAGCCGCTGAAGACGAGGTTGCCGAGGCTGTAGCAGATGAGGCCGCCGTGGTAGGCCTGCACGCCGTCGAGCAGGTGAGGGTGGTGCGCGAAGACGATGTCGGCGCCGGCGTCGATGGCCGCCTTGCCCTCGCTGGACTCAAGAGAGCTGGGCGCACGCTTGTACTCGAAATTCCAGTGCCAGGCCACGAACACGTAGTCGGCCTTCTTGGCGGCGGCGCGGATGTTCGCCTTGACCGCGTTGATGTTGGCGCGCCCGGGGGACGTGCCGGGGCTGGTCGACGTGGCGGGGTAGCCGGCCGGGAGCACGTCGCTGAAGCCGAGGAAGGCCGTCTTCGCGCCGTTCGTCTTGAGCACGGCGCCGGCCTGAGCAGCCCTGAGGTCGATGCCGGCGCCCACCACGGTGATGTCGGCCTTCTTGCAGAACTTGAAGCTGTCCAGAAGGCCGCTGTCGCCCATGTCGCCGGCGTGGTTGTTGGCCATAGTCACCACGTTGATGCCGCTCTTGGCCATGGCCGGCGCCAGCGCCGGGTTGCCTTTGATGACGACGTCCTTCCAGCCCTGCGGGTCGCCGTGGTAGGTGAGCGGCGACTCCAGGTTGACGAAGCCGAACTGGCTGGACTTGAAATAGGGCGCGATGCTGCGAAACAGGCCGCTGCCCATGCGGGCGACGACGGCGCTGACGCCGAAGCCGCCGATCACGTCGCCGCCGGCGGTGACGGTCACGGGCGCCGGTCCGGCCGGCGCGGTGGGCGTCGGCGATGGGGACGGCGCGGCGGTGGGGGCGGTGGTCTGGGCGGTGGTCTGGGCGGGTCCGCCCGTGGCCGCCGCTACCGGCTGCGGCGCGGCGCTGCCCGCCGTGGCGCCGGCGATGGTCCCGTCGCCGAACGGGCGCAGGGTCGCGAACGCGACGGCTGCGAGGGTGGCCAGGACGACGAGCACGATGACGAGGAGGAGGAGCCCGCCGCGCCGCCGCCGGCGTCCGCGGCGCGGCGGACGGCCACCGCCGGAGGCAGGAGGCTGCGGCCCGCGCGGCGGAGGCGCAGCCTCAGCCGCCGCGCCGTCCTCGCTGCGGTACACCGTGTAGGGCTTGCGTGCGCGTGGTGCGGGATCCATGTGCAGCTAGGGTACACGCGCGCCGGGGTCAGGCCAACTGCCCGTGGCTCGCAGCCCGCGGCGGCGGCTCCGCGGCGTCCCTGCGGTCCCGCGTGAGCCGCGTACAATAGGGCCATGGACTCCGCTCGCCGCACCGTGCGCCCTTGGCTGATGCTCTTCGTCGTGGCCGGCGCGGTCTTCGTCCTCGCCGGCTTCGTCTTCTTCCTGCCGCTGGCCTTCGTCGAGCCTCAGGCGGCGCTGCCGCCGGTCGTCCGCGCGGCCACGCCAGAGGAGGCGCGCGCGGCGCTGAGCCGCGCGGCGCAGGCGTTGCGCGCCGGTGACCGCGCGGCGTACCGCGCCGCCTTGCCCGCCTCCGGCCGCGCCGCCCGCCGGGCGCTGAACGACCTCTTCCGGCGTCTTTCGCCGCTTCCGTGGACCAGGCTCACACTGCTCGGCAGGCCGGTGCCCGGCGTGCCCGGCCGCTACGACGTGCGCGCCGTCGGGCAGCTTGGCAGCACGGGCCCACGCGACCGCATCGGCGGCGAGCGCATCCTCGACCTGCGGATGCTCGGTCCTCGCGTCGTCGCGACCCGTGATGCGACGCCGCCGGCGGTCGAGCGTAAGTACCTGATGGCGTTCCACGACCCGGTGGCCGTGAGGCGCAACGGGCTCCTCGTGCTCGCCGACCGACGCGCGATGGACAGGGCGCGGGCGCTCGCCGACGCCGGCGTCACCGCCCAGAAGCGCCTCGCGCTGGTCGGCGTCAGACCCGACGCCTCCGTTCTGGTCTCTGTGTACTCGTCCCTGGAAGACCTGAAGGCTTCGCTGGGCGGCGGTCCGGACGAGGGTCGGATCAGGTTCTTCTCCAATGCGGGGCCGCGTATGAGCCCGCGGCCCTGGCGCATCCGCGACATCGGCGTGCTCGGCCCCTCGCTCGACGGCACCGGCGTCTGGATGCCGTTGATGCTTGCCCACGAGATGACGCACGCGTACACGGCGCAATGGTTCGCAAAGACCGAGCACGCGCCCACGTTCCTGCTCGAGGGGCTCGCCACGGCGGTCGAGGGAGGGCGCGACTGGATGCCGCTGCGCGAGGAGGTCGCCAGCGGCAACCAGCTGTGGCCGCTGCTCGACGCCATGAGCACCGGCGACCTCTGGATGCGGAACTCGACGGAGCAGGTGCGGCTCGTGTACTCGGAGGCCGGCGCGGTGGTGCTCTACGTCCTCGACCGCTGGGGACTCGCCAAGCTCAGACCGTTCTTTACCGCGGTCGCCGACTCCGACCTCAGCAAGGAAGGCTTCGACAGGGCGACCCGTGGGGCGCTGGGCGTGAGCTGGGACGAGTTCTACGCGGGCTGGAAGAAGTACGTCCTGTCGCTGCCGTGAGCCGCGAGGGCCTGGGGACGCGGCGCCCAAACGTTTCCGTGGCTCCATCCACCGCCGTGAAGATTGGTTACGGCGCCCGCGCGTAAGGTTGCCTCGGGCGCCAAAGAGGGGTACACACTATGCAGCGGCACATCTCCCGAAGGAGCATCCATGCGCACCAAGCTGACCATCTACGCCGTCGTCGCCGTACTCGCCGTGGCGGGCCTCGTCGCCGGCATCGTCGCGGTAGCCGGCGCCGGCCAGGCCAATCCCCTGCCCGGCATCTCGGCGGCCGACCTGCTGGCGAAGATGGCGCAGCAGGACCAGCAGACCACCAGTATCAGCGGCGACGTGTCGTGGCAGAACAACCTGCTCGGCGATGTCTCGGCGCTCACCGGCGGCAACTTAGGCGCCTCGGCCAAGCTGCCCCTTGTCGCCAGCGGCTCCGGGCGCATCTGGATGAGCGACGGCGGTGTTCTCATCCAGTCGCAGGCCAGCGGGGGCGACCAGACGATGGTCTTGAACAGCAAGGCGCGGGACGCCTGGCTCTACGATTACGCTGCCAATACGGCCAAGCACTACGTCGTCACGGGCACGCCGCCCGCCGCCGGCGGCACGCCGACACCTATGCCCTCGCCGACCATGGCGACGCCGGCGGCCATCACGGCGCTCTTGCAGCAGCTGGCGCCGAACGCCGACGTCACCGTGACCGGCCAGGATGTCGTGGCCGGGCGTGAGGTCTACCTTCTCACCATGACGCCGACCGCCCCCGACACCGCCCTGGGCTCGGTGCAGGCCGCCATCGACGGGCAGACCTACGTGCCGTTGCAACTCCAGGTGACCGCCAAGGGCGGCACTTCGCCGGTGCTCCAGTTCGGTTTCACCAAAGTCTCGTACGATGCCATTCCGGCCTCGACCTATGACTTCACGCCGCCGGAAGGCACGAAGGTGACCACCAAGACGATCGACCTCAGCCAGGCCACGAAGGGCCAGAGCGGGGCCGCGCACAGTCAGAAGGCCGAGCCCACCAAGGCGCAGCAGGCGCAGATGCAGGATGTGCTGCGCAGCGCGCTGCTCACCATCCCTGAGGCGCAGAAGCTGGTCCCCTTCCAGCTCGCCTCGGCGCAGGGATACACCGCGCGGCCGTTCGACTGGGCCGCCGTCGTCAGCAAGGGCGGTCCCCTCACCGCGCTCGACCAGCCGGTCATGAAGCTCCTGGGAGCGGCCGGCATGAGCGGCATGAGCGGGTTCGGCAACGGCGCGTCCGGCTCGGCCACGAGCCCCGCCGGCCCGACCGCCGTGCTCCTCTACGGCAAGGGCTTCGGCACCATCGTGCTGGCCCAGACGGCCACGACGCCCGCGCTGCAGAAGCAGCTCGAGCAGCTCCCCGCGCTCGTCGACAAGACCTCGGTGAACGGCGCCACGGTGCGCTCGTTCACGACTCCCCTCGGCGGCGTCTTCGTGTGGCAACAGGGCGATACGACGCTGGCGGCCGCCGGCATGGTACCCAAGGCCGACCTGCAGGCGTTCGTCAGTTCCGTGCGCTGATGAGAGTAGTGGCTTGACGCACGCCGTGGCGGAAGCGCAAACGCAGAGTGAATCGATAGGGCGGCCGGAGCAGGAGAGCTGCTCCGGCCGCCCAGTCGTGCTGAGCACGCATGCCCTCACCAAGCAGTTCGGCAGCCTGCTCGCCGTCGACGGCCTCGACATGCAGGTCTGCCGCGGCGACATCTTCGGGTTCCTCGGGCCCAACGGTGCCGGCAAGACGACCGTGATCCGGCTCGTCCTGGGCCTGATCCACCCGACGAGCGGCTACGCCGAGGTCTGCGGCCACCGCGTGCCCGGCCAGCTGCAGGGCGCCTTGCGCCACGTGGCCGGGTTCGTCGACGACCCCACCTTCTACCCGCTCATGAGCGCGCGCCGCAACTTGCGCCTGCTGGGCAGCATGAGCGGCCCGTTGAGTGAGGAGCGCATCGACGAGGTGCTCGAGATCGCCGGTCTGCGCGAGCGCGCGGAGAGCCGCGTGGGCAGCTTCAGCCACGGCATGAAGCAGCGCCTCGGCATCGCTCAGGCGCTGCTGCACTCGCCCGAGCTCATCGTGCTCGACGAGCCCACCAGCGGCCTCGACCCGCGCGGCATGAAAGACGTCCGCGAGCTCATCCGCGAGCTCGGCGCCACCGGCACCACCGTCTTCCTGAGCTCGCACCTGCTGCACGAAGTGGAGCAGGTGTGCACGCGCGCCGTGATCCTCAATCGAGGGCGCATCGTCGTGCAGGGCCCTGTCTCGGAGCTGCGCCCGCAGAACGACGCCGTCAAGGTGCTGACCGACGACCAGGTCCGCGCCGCGGCGACGCTGCGCGCGCAGTTCGGCGCCGCCGGCGTGCTGGAGGACGAGGGCTTCCTCGTGGTGCAGGCGGGCGAGGAGACGGTGCCCGAGATGGTGCGCCGGCTGGTCGCGGACGGCGTTGCCGTGCGCGCCGTCGTGCCGGCGCCGGAGCAGGGCCTCGAGGACTTCTTCCTCGAGCTCACAAGTGAGGACGACGCGAGGCCCGCCGTCGAAAGACGTCGGCGCGGTATCGCCCGTGTGCTGGGCCGGCGGCGATGAGCACCGTGCCGGCAAGCACCCACGGCAGCATGGCGCCGGAGATGCGCGGCCACGCCTGGGGTCCGCTGCGGCGCGAGTGGACGAAGTTGCTCTTCCAGCGCCGCAGCTACCTGATCTGGGCCGGCATGCTCGCTATCCCGTTCCTCGCCTCGCTGGCCATCAAGCTGGCCGGCAGCGGGCCGAACGCCAACGAAGGGCCGGCGTTCCTGTCCCGGGTGCTGGGCAACGGTGCGTACGTTCCGCTCGCCTCGCTGTCGGCGCTCCTGCCGTTTCTGCTGCCCATGGCGGCCAGCATGGTCGCCAGCTACATGATCGCTGGGGAAGCCGAGCTCGGCACGCTGCGCATCATCCTTCTGCGCCCGGTCAAGCGTGGGTCGATGCTCCTCAGCAAGTGGGTCGTGGCGATGCTGTATCTCGCCGTCGGGTTCCTTCTCGTGTTCGTCGGCGGCGTGGTGTTCGGAGGGCTGTTCTTCGGGCTGCACCCCATGGTCACGCTGTCGGGCACCACGCTGAGCTTGGCCCATGGCCTGGGCCTCACAGGGCTGGTCTTCCTCTACGGTCTGGCGGGGATGTCATGCATGGTGTCGCTGGCGCTCCTGTTCTCGGTGCTCACCGACTCGAGCCTCACCGCGCTCATCGGAGCGGTGATCTTCTACATCGTGGTGCAGATCGTCATCGCGTTCAGCTACTTCGCCTGGCTGCGGCCGTGGGTGTTCCCCAACTACTTCCTCGACTACGTGAACTTCTTCCGCGACCCGATCTACTGGGCGCCGATCCTCAAGGGCCTGGCGTCGTTCGGCGCCTGGAGCTTCGGGCTGACGCTCGTCGCCTACGTGCTCTTCCGGCGCAAGGACGTGCTGTCTTAGACGGAGGGCCGGTGGGTAGGTTGAGACGCGTGTCCACCATGGCGAAAGTGAGCGCGGCCCTGTTCGTCGCCGGCGAGATCGCTCTGCTGGCGGCGACGGGTTTGGCGATATGGCCTTTGATGCTCGGGTGGTTCGGCGTCGCGGTCCTTGTGGTCGGCGTCTCGTTCGTCTTCTGGCCGCCGTGGGCGCGCATCCTGATCGCGACGCTGCTCCTGCCCGCATGCGTTTTCTTCACGTTCGAAGGCGGCCTCTTCTTCCTGCCCGCCGCTGCGTCCTTGCTTGCAACCGCGATACATGACCGCCCTCCGCGGCGCGCACTGCGTCTTCAACGAGGGTGACGATGACCGGACCGACCGAGCTGCCCAAGACCATGCGCGCGATGCAGCTGCCGGCGCCGGCACCGGCGGCCGAGGCGCCGCTCCGGCTCGTCGAGCTGCCGGTTCCCGCACCCGGGCCCGGCCAGGTGCTGCTGCGCGTGCTGGCCTGCGGCGTCTGCCGCACCGACCTGCACATCCTTGAGGGCGAGCTGCCGCCGCATCGCTCGCCCGTCATCCCCGGTCACCAGATCGTCGGCGAGGTCGTGGCGCTCGGCGCCGGCGCGGAGCGCGTCGCGCCGGGCGGCGAGCCGGGTGCGCCGCCGCTCGCCGTCGGCGAGCACGTCGGCGTGCCGTGGCTCCACCAGACCGACGAGACCTGCCGCTTCTGTCGGCGCGGCGACGAGAACCTCTGCGAGCACGCGCTGTTCACCGGCTGGGACGTGGACGGCGGCTTCGCCGAGTACACGGTGGCGCCGGCCGGCTTCGTCTACCGTCTGCCGCCCGTCATGACCGCCATGGCCGCCGCGCCGCTGCTGTGCGCAGGGATCATCGGGTATCGCTGCCTGCGCCTGATCGGCGTGGTGGGCGAGGGCGCCGGGCTGCCTGCGGCCGCCGGCTCGGCCGCGCCTTTCGGCGGCCCCCCGCCCGTCGAGGAGCCCGGCCGTTGGCCGGATTGGCCGGAGGCCGACCCGCCCACGACCGGCGACGGTGATCGCCCGCGCCGCCTGGGCATCTACGGCTTCGGCTCGGCCGCCTCGCTGTGCACGCAGGTCGCCATCTGGCGCGGCTGGGAGGTGTACGGCATCGCCCGCGACGAGCAGCACCGCGCCATGGCGCGCGAGCTGGGAACCGTCTGGGCCGGCGAGTCCGGCGACGATCCCGGCGTGCTCTTCGACGCCGCCATCGTCTTCGCACCGGCCGGCGAACTCGCCGTCGACGCCCTGCGCCGCCTCGACAAGGGCGGCATCGTGGCCCTCGGCGGGATCTACTCGTCGCCGATCCCGTCGATCGAGTACCCGTGGATCTACGGCGAGCGCGTGATGCGCAGCGTCGCCAACTCCACCCGCCGGGACGCCCGCGAGCTGCTGCGCGACGCGGCCCTCGTGCCCGTCGTGAGCCGCGTGCAGGAGTACCCGCTCGAGCGGGCCAACGAGGCCCTGCTCGACCTCCAGGAGGACCGGGTGCGGGGGTCGGCGGTGCTGCGGGTCGCGGCGGTCTGACCGGCGTGCGCCGGGAGGCGCCGGGCCCTCCTGTCACTCCCCGGTCAGATGTGCAGGAACCGCGTTTCTCCAGTTCTTTGGAGGCGCCACGCGGTATACTTATCCGGCCGCGACCGGCACCAACGAGGGAGTCCCGATGCAGCTCAAGGTAGTCGTTCACGAGGCGGAAGAAGGCGGCTTCTGGGCTGAGGTGCCGGCCATCCCTGGCTGCGCCACGCAAGCTGAGACCTATGACGAGCTGCTCGACAACGTGCGCGAGGCCATCGAGGGCTGTCTCGCCGTCGAGGTCGCTCCTATCCAGTCCGGAAAGCACGACCGGGTCATCGACATCGCCGTATGAAGTCGGTCTCAGGGCGCGATCTCGCCCGCGCCGTCGAGCGCAAGGGCTGGACTCTACTCCGGGTGCACGGCAGTCATCACATTTACGGCAAGCCCGGCAGCGTCGTCCGCCTGTCGATCCCGGTCCACGAGCATCGCGACCTCAAGGGTGGGCTGCTCAAGCACCTGATGAAGCTGGCGGAGCTCTCGGAAGACGACCTGTGAGGCAGGCGGCCTGACCCCAAAGAGCACGACCTCGAGCAGGCCAATGAGGCGCTGCTCGACCTCAAGGAAGACCGCGTGCGCGGGTGGGCGGTGCTGCGCGTCGCTGCGGACTGACCGGCGCGCGCCGGAAGCCGCCGGGCTCTCTTGTCGGTCGCTGGTCAGATGCGCAGGAACCTCGCTCATCAGCTTCTTGAAGGGGCCTCATGGAGTGTCTTGGACAGTCGCTTCGGGGCCACGGCGGTACAACCGATGGGCTCAGTTCACTCGCTGCGAGGTTGTGTCGCGATGACCGTTGACGAACTCAGACGCGAGGCCCTCCGACTCGACCATGCCGCTCGCGTAAAGCTCGCCCACGACTTGCTCGACAGCCTCGAGGACCTGTCCGAAAGCGAGATCGAGCGGCTGTGGCTGCAAGAGGCGGTTCGCCGTCGCGATGCCTTCGCCGCCGATGAGGTCGAGACCATCCCGGGCGACGAGGTGCTGGCACAGGCTCGCGCGGCGCGAGGATGACCCGACCGATACGGTTTCACCCCGACGTGACGCGCGAGCTCACCGCCCGGACGTCAGCCGGACGTTCCACCTGCCGCGTCGAGAGTCCTCGCCCGCAGCCAAGCCGCAAGCCCGCTCTCATCCAGTTCGCCGGCCGCCAGGGCCAGCATCACCGCGACCACGTCGGCCTCCGCTGCCTGGAGCTCGACGCCGTTCAGCTCGAGGAAGACCGCCATGGTCACGAATGCGATGCGCTTGTTGCCGTCGTGGAACGGGTGGCTCGCGGCGAGTCCATGGCCGTAGCCGGCGGCCAGTTCGGCGAGGTCGGCATCGGGCTCGTAGGCCAGGCGCTGGCGCGGTCGCGCCAGCGCCGCATCGAGACCGTGCTCGTCGCGCAGCCCGGGCATGCCGCCGTGCTCGCGGATGAGGTCGAACTGCACCGCCTCGACGACCAAGCGGTCGACCCAGCGCGGCTCTTCACGTCCGCTGGGCACCGCCTACTTGGCCAGCTCGCGCAGGGCGTTGCGGTACGTGCCGGCGACCTTGCCGGCGATGGCGAGCGCCTCTGCGACTTCGGGGTCGTAGGGCGTGAGCAGGATGCCGCGCTCGGTCTCAACGGCGAGCACCGTGTCGCCGGCCGCGAGGTGCAGCCGCTCGGCCATGTCCTTGGGCAGCGTCGCGCTGATCGAGCCACCAGCCTGGCGCAGCTTCAGTCCGCGGGTCATGGGGCCTCCGGTCCACGTTTGCTGTAGCACTTTCATGCTACCACATCCGCGCGCTCGGCAACCAAGCGTTCCCTGTCGATCAACCCTGAAGATGCGGAGAACATCCTGCGAGGGACGAAGAAGTTCGAGTTCAGGAAGGTCGGCAACCGGCGCCCGGTCAGTCGCATCGTGATCTACTCCACCGCGCCGGTCAGCATGATCGATGGCGAAGTCGAGGTCACGGGCACGGTGGGCGGGAGCCCCGAGGAGGTCTGGCAGCAGACAGCCGAGCTCTCGGGAATCTCCAAAGAGCTCTTCGACAGCTACTATGCCGGGAAGGAGAAGGCGATCGCCTATCGTCTCGGCGAGGTCAGCAAGTACGAGAGTCCGAAGCGACTCGCCGACGTAGGTGTCACCAGCGCGCCCAGCCTGGCGGGGGCGGTCGCGTGGGCGGAGCGGCGAACCAGGATTGGGCGCGAACTGCTTGCGTTTCCCTTGCCCCTGCGTTTCCCTTGCGCTACGCTCAATACATGACGACGCTGATCGTGACAGTGCTCGACGCAGCCGACTCCAAGGCGGCGGTGAAGGCGATAGACGCCGCCGCCCCGGCGCTCAGGCGGCGGCTCAGCGCTGCCCTGCGAGACGCGCTGCGGGGCCGCCCCGCCGCCACCCGCCGCTACGTGGCGGCGCACCGCGAGCTCACAGAGCGGCTGCTAGCGGCCATGCACGAGGCGCGGCCCGACCTGGTGGTGCGCGACGACGCCGGAGAATACTGCGTCGCGCACCCCGGCGGCTGCTCGCGCACGAGCATCGAGTTGCTGCGCACCTTCGTTGCCGACGCGCCGTTCTCGCCGTGGGTGCAGCTCAAGGGGCCGGGCACGGGCGTCGCGCTCGATCTGCTGGCCCGGGCGCGAGCGCTTCTGCCCGGCGTGGAGCCGCTGGCGCTGCCGGCCGGCGCCTTCTTCCCGCTTCTCGACGATCCGGACGCCCTGCTGCGCTTCACGCGTCTGGTCGCTGAGGCGCAGCAGGCCGAGCGGTCAGACCTCGAGCGCGTCCGCGCCGTCTTCGGCCTGAGTGTCACCGAGCTGGGCGGCCTGTTCGGCGTGACTCGTCAGGCGGCCGGCCTCTGGCTCTCCGCCGGGCCGCCCGCCGCCCGCAGGGCCAAGGCGGCCACGGTGGCCGCCATCGCCGATGTGCTGGCGCGCCGGCTCAAGCCGGCGCGCATGCCCGGCATCGCGCGCCGCCCGGCGCCTGAGTACGGCGGCAAGACGATGCTCGAGCTCATCGCCGCCGACCGTCACGACTGGCTGCTCGACTCGGTCCGTCGCTCCTTCGACTACGCGGCCACGGCGTGACCCCGCTGCTCGTCACCCGCGGCGGCGTGTACGTGCGCGTCGCCGACCCCGACTGGCACGACCCGCTGAGCGGCGCGTACGCCAAGGCTCGCGGTGGCCGCTGGAACGCGCCGGGATCCTTCCCGGTGGTCTACCTGAACGGCGACGAGCGGGTCGCGCGGGCGAACCTGCTGCAGCGCTTCGCCGGCCTGCCGTATGGCCCCGAGGATCTGGAACCTTCGGCGGCGCCGGTCCTCGTGAGCGCCAGCGTGCCCGAGGACGACTTCGTCGACGTGGTCAGCGAGTCGGGCTGCGTAGCGGCGGGCCTGGCGGCGACGTATCCCGTCGATGAGGATGGCTTGCCGGTGCCTCATGAGGTGTGTCAGCCTGTGGGCCAGGCAGCCTGGGACGCCGGCCTCCCGGGCATCGCCTGCCGCAGTGCCGCGCCGGCGGCGCCGCCCGGCGGCGAGGAGCTCGCTCGCTTCGGCAGGGGCGAGCCGCTCACGCCACTCGAAGTGCGCCGTTTCCTCGACTGGTTCTGATCGCGATCACACGAGGCCGGTGACGCCGGCGGCATCGGTCGCCGGCGCCGTCTTCCGTGCGACCCCGATGATCTCATTCGTCTGGGACGCGGTGCCATCAGCGAGGCCGACTCGCCTCAGCGGGCCTCGCGAGTCTCCAGACAGGCTTCGTAGGTAGTCCGGTCGATCGGGATCCAATCCGTGTGCTCCACTCCACGCGCGTTTCTCGTGCCCGGGCCGACGGGGTAGGCGCTCGCGATCTTGATCCAGCGCTGCTGCTCGCGGGCGATCGCCCGTACCTCGTCGGCCAGTTCGGCGAAGTCCTGGTCCTGGCTGAACAGGAGCACGACATCGCAGGCGCCGGCCAGAAGGACGCGCACGACATCGAGGGCGATGCGCACATCGATGCCCTTCTCTTCGAGGACCGTGAACTCCACAGCCGCGCCGTCGTCCAGCCGAGCCCGCCGGCGCCGGCGCCGCAGCGGTCGCGCGGTGACGATCACGCCCTCGGCGCGCATGCGCCGGAGCCTCAACGTCCAATGGCGATGCAGCCGCGGATTCTCTCGGCGATTCGGCATGCCCGTGTAGAAACGTGTCTCGATCAGATCCCAGCCGCGCTGCAGCGCAATGGCTTGAGCGAGACGAGGTACTCCGTAGGAAGCGGTCGTGAAGCCGAACGCATCACGCGCGGCTGCGAAAAGGTTCTGGCCGTCGAAGAAGGCGATCACACGGTTCGGCGCCGACCCGGCGTTCATCGGCGACCACAAAGAATAACCCCGCTGGGGGCC
>Ga0209048_10004206_pt1 | contig 13814 bp, 13 predicted proteins | sample FrelakmetCRP12CR_FD_187146 | JGI IMG/M metagenome (GOLD analysis project Ga0209048, IMG submission 187146) | Freshwater lake sediment microbial communities from the University of Notre Dame, USA, for methane emissions studies - CRP12 CR (SPAdes)... | ecosystem: Environmental > Aquatic >... | reverse complement strand
GTCGAGGGCGGCCATGCCGCGCAGCGACGTGGTCAGCGTGGGCACGCCGAGGCTGTAGTTGCCGACGTCAGAGATGACGATGACGTCGGCCTTCAAGAGCTCGGCGTTGGCCTTGACGAACTCCTCGATGCCGCCCTGGCCGCACTCCTCCTGGCCCTCGATGAGCACCTTGATGCCCACGGGGCAGTCGGCGCCGAGCGCCGTGAGAGCGCCGACGTGCATGACGATGCCCGACTTGTCGTCGGCGACGCCGCGGCCGTACAGGCGGCCGGCGCGTTCCGTTGGTTCGAAGGGCTTGCTGGCCCAGGCCTCATCCGGGCCTGCCGGCTGTACGTCATAGTGCGCGTACAGCAGGACGGTGGGCGCGCCGGGCTGGGCCGGCCGTGCCCCGAACACCGCCTGCGGCGCGCGCCCGATGTCCACGAGCCGGACCTCGGGCAGGCCGGCCTTCGTCATCAGCTCCGCCACGGCGGCGCCGGCCTGTTTCACCGGCTCCTCAGGAAAGCCCTCGAAGGCCACCGACGGGAGGCGCACGAGGCGCTCCAAGTCGGCGCGCAGGCCGGGCATGAGGCCGGCGACGGTCTGGCGTAGCGCATCCGCGTCCATGCAGTCTCCTTCTCGGGTGCGGTGGCGCCTCTCCGTTCCGGCTCAGCGTTTCGCCTGGAAGAACTCGCGCAAGAGCGCCACGGACTCGTCGGCCAGGACGCCGCTCGTGATCTCGAGGCAGTGGTTGAGGCGTTCGTCCTGGCAGACGTTGTAGAGGGTGCCGGCGGCGCCGGACTTCTCGTCGGGCGCGCCGTACACAAGATGCGGGATGCGCGCCTGCACGATGGCACCGGCGCACATGGGGCAGGGCTCCATCGTGACATAGAGGACGGTGTTGAGCAGCCGCCAGCTGCTCATGCGTCTGGCGGCCTCCTCGATGGCGAGCATCTCGGCGTGTGCGAGCGGGCTCTTGCGGAGCTCGCGCTCGTTGCCGGCGGCGGCGATGACCTCGCCGTCGAGCACGACGACGGCGCCCACGGGCACGTCGCCGTGCTTAACGGCGCGCTGCGCCTCGCGCAGCGCCAAGCGCATGTAGTACTCGTGACGAGGGAAGTGCAGTTCGCCCATGCCGGCATCATGCCCACAACCGGGAGGAAACGGAACAACGACGGCGGGGTAAAGTACTCTCTGGCCGCATCTTCAGCGCTCCGCCGCCGCGACACGGACGAGGTGACTTCGCCCCACGAGTTCGTTCAACCTGTACATCGTGTGCTTTATTGTGCCCCTGATCATCGGGCTGGCCGTCCAGGGTTGGCTGCGCAAGACCTTCGCCGTCAACAGCCAGAAGCCGGTGGCCAGCGGCAAGAGCGGGGCCGACGTGGCCCGCGAGATCCTCGATCGCAACGGTCTGCAGAGCGTCCCGATCCAACCGTCGAAGGCCGGCCCACTCAGCGATCACTACGACCCGCGGGCGCGGGGCGTGTTCCTCAGCGAGCCCGTGTTCGCCGGCCGCTCCGTGGCGGCGACGGCCGTCGCCGCCCACGAGGTGGGGCACGCTATCCAGCACGCCAAGGCTTACGTGCCCATGACGCTGCGCTCGGCCGTCTGGCCGCTGGCGGCCTTCGGCTCGAAGGCCTGGCTCTTCCTGCTCATCGCTGGCGTCATCTTCCAGTTCACCGGGCTGATCACGGTCGCCCTGATCGTCTTCGGTTTCGCCGTGCTCTTCCAGTTCGTGACACTGCCGGTGGAGTTCAACGCCTCGCGCCGCGCCGCCGCGCAGCTCAACGACCTGGGACTCGTGAACGACGCGGAGGCGGCCGGCGTGCGCCAGACGCTCACGGCCGCCGCCATGACCTACGTGGCCGGCGCCCTGGCCTCAGTCGCCCAGCTGCTCTACTTTCTGGCGATCTTCGGCGGGGGCCGCGACTAATCGGCGCAGCCCTCTTGAGCGGCCTGCGAGCCCGAAGGGCCCCGTCGCGGGCCGGACTGGCTCAGGGAGTCGGCACGAAGGTCGGAGTGATCTCGGCGGCGAGCTCGGCCCGGCGGCCCACCGCGATCACCGTCACCGCCTTGCGCGGGACGAGGCTGCCGTCGGCGTAACTCAGGCCGCCCGACACGCCGTTGAAGCCGCGCGTCTCGCGCAGCGCATCGCGCACCTTCCTGGGGTCCGCGGACTTCGCCCGCAGGATCGCTTGGGCGACCAGGTTGACGGCGTCGAAGCCGAGGCCGGCAAAGGCGTTCTCGGGGGGCCGACCGTAGGCCGATCGGTACCAGGTGGTGAACTTGCGCATGGCGATAGTGCTGTGCGCCAGACCGAAGGCGGCGTGGGTCGTGAAGTACACGCCGCCGCCGGTCTGCTTGGCTGCCGAGATGAGCGCGGGACTGTCGTAGCTGTCGCCGCCCATGATGGGCTGGCGGTAGCCGGCCGCGCGCAGCTGGCGCACCAGCGGCCCGGCGTCGCGGGGGCCCGCGGCGACGAAAAGGAGCTGGGCCCTCACGGGCGGGGCACTCTGGCCCTCGCCACCCTCGCCGCTGCTCCGGCCGCTTAGTGCAGCCAGCAGCTTGGCGAGGTCGTGTTTCCCGGTGTGGAAACCGGCGCGCAGGACTACCGTGCCTCCCAGCGCGCCGAAGCTTTGCCCGAAGTAGCGTTGCAGCAGGCGTGTGTGGTCCAAGTCCTTGTCGAAGAGGACGGCGGCGGTGCGTGCGCCGAGCCAGTCGGCGGCGTACTCGGCGCCCGCCGCCGCCTGTACGTTATCGCCGAAGCAGGCGAGGAAGAGCCAGTCGGGGACCCGCGCCGGCAGCAGGGGAGAGGTGGCGCCGCTCGTGACGAAGGGGATGCCGGCGCGCGCCGCCACCGGCGCCGCCGCCAGCACCTGCTCGGTGTCGCTGAGGCCGAGCATCGCCGTCACTTTGAGGGCGACGAGGTTCTCCGCGTCGTAACGGACGAGCGCAGGGTCGGTCTGGCCGTCGCGCTCCAGCAACTCCACGCGGCGGCCGAGCAGGCCGCCGGCGGCGTTGATGCGGTCGACGGCCAGACGCGCCCCATCCAAGGACGGGCCGTCCAGCGGCGCCTGAGATCCCGTGAGATTGTAGATGGCGCCGAGGCGGATCGGCTCCGGGCTCTTCTGCCGCGTCACGACCTGGGCGCCGCCGCAGGCCGCGAGACCGGCGGCAAGAGCCGCCGCGACCGTCGCGGCCGCCGCGGTGCGGAGGCTGAGCGTGCGTCTCACACGGGTCCTTTGCCCGACAACGAAGCGCCACCATCGTAGTCCAGAGTCGCGGCGGCTTCATCCCGGGCCCTGCGCGCCGACCCGGGCGGGCCGCCCTGCGCGGGCCCAAGGCCCGCGGCGAAGGCGCAGCGGCGAGACGTCAGGCGAGGGAGAGGGAGGAGGATGGCGCGCACGGCAGGACTCGAACCTGCGACCTTCGGTTCCGTAGACCGACGCTCTGATCCAACTGAGCTACGTGCGCAACGGGCAGGAAGTATACCCGAAAACGGGGCCTGTGGAGAACCCGGCCTTCAGCGGCCGGCGGGGGAGTAGCGCGTGACCGCTGAGACGAAGTCGCGCTGCCCGGGAGCGACCTCGAGGTCGGCGCAGGCGGGCCGGTTATCGGCGTCGACGTCACGGAGCTCGATGAGAGGCGTCATGTCGGCCTCGGGTGAGTCGAGGAGACTGGCGGAGAAGCCGGGATTCGAACCCGGGAAGGAGCTTAGCACCCCTTAACCGCTTAGCAGGCGGTTGCCTTCAGCCACTCGGCCACTTCTCCGCGCAGAGCGGGCGCCGTGGGCGCCGCGGTCACCTAGTGTAGCGCAAGAGGCCGGGCGCCGGAACCGCGGCCCGCCGCCCTCGCCGTCGGCTATCATTGCCGCGGACATCCCAACAGCAACGTGGGCGAGCAGGGGAGGGGAGCGTGGACATCGCCGAGGTCGAGCGGGAGACGAGCGAGCTGCTCAGCCGGCTCATCCAGATCGACACCAGCAACCCGCCCGGCAACGAGACGGCGGTGGCCGAGTTCATGGACCGCTGGTTCGGCGAGGCCGGCCTGCACGGCGAGATCGTCGGCGAGCCGGCCGAGCGGCGCAGTTTCGTGCTCCGTCTCGAGGGGCAACGGCCGGGGCCGTCACTGCTGCTGCTGGCCCACGAGGACGTGGTGCCGGCCAGCGCCACAGACTGGCAGGTGCCGCCTTTCTCCGGCCTCATCAAGGACGGCTACGTGTGGGGCCGCGGCGCCGTGGACGTCAAGAACCTCGTCGCGGCGCACGCCGTGGCGGTGAGGCGCCTGGCCGCTGCCGGAGCGCCGTTCGCCGGCTCGGTGACGTATGCCTGCACGGCCGACGAGGAGGAGGGCACTGTGGGCGGCGCCCGCTGGCTCGTGGAGCACCGGCCAGACCTCATGCGCTGCGACTACGTCATCAACGAGGGCGGCGGCCACTTCCTCGAACACGCCGCCGGCCGCGTGTACGTGCTTGAAAGCGGCGAGAAGGGCACGGCGCAGTTCCGCCTCGTCGTGCACGGCGAAGCCGGGCACGCCTCGGTGCCGCTGCGCCGCGGCAATGCGGTCGTTGCCGCCGCGCAGATCGTAGAGGCGCTCGTGGCGCACGAGCTGCCGGTGGTCGTCGACGGGTCGTCCCGGGAGCTCGTCGAGCTCCTGGTGAGCGACCTCGACCTGCGTGCGCGGCTGCGCGACCCCGCCGCCGCGCGCGGCGCCCTCGTCGAGCTCGCCGCGCGCGATCCCCGGCTCGCCGACATGATCGAGCCCCTCTACGGCTTCGCCTTCTCGCCGACCATCGTGCAGTCCAACAGCGTTGCCGTGAACGTCTACCCCACCAGGGTCGAGCTCAGCGTCGACTGCCGCATGCTGGCCGGGCACGACGAGGACGAGGTCGAGGCTGAGGTGCGCGCGGCCCTGGCCGGCGTCGAGGCACGGTGGGACCTGGAATGGATCGGCGTGATCCGCGGCAACGCGTCGCCGTATCCCACGGCTCTCTCGGACGCCATCCGCATCGTCTTGCAGAGTCAGGTGCCCGAGGCGGAACTGGCCAACAGTCACTCGGTGGGCTTCACCGACTGCAACTGGTTCCGCGCCGCCAATCCCGAGGTCGTGGCGTACAACTTCGCTCCGCACCTCGTCGAGAGCTACTACGAGGTGACGACGCGCTACCACAACGTCGACGAGCGCATCCTCGTGCGCGATCTCGCCTTTCAGGCCCTGTTCGCGGAGCGTGTCGCCCTGGAGCTTCTCAAGTAGACGTCGCGCCCGGGCGCAGGGGAGCGTATGATGACCGCACAGACTCTATTGGGAGGGCATCGTGCTGACACGCTTCCTGCTCATCTTTGGACTGGGGACCGCCTGCGTGCTGCTCGCGATCATCGCCATCGTCGGCTACTGGGTGATCGCCGCCAGCGCTCTTGTCGTGGTGGCGGTCGCGGTGCTGCTCTGGGGCTTCCTTCTGGGCACCGGTCGGCACAAGATCAGCGACACGGACCCCACCGACAAGGACTTGGAGCGCGCCAAGACGACGCAGTACTACGTGCGCGACACAGCCCGCCACACGGGCGGCGTCGGCTGACGCTGCGGCGAGGGGCGGCGTGACCTCACCGGCTGATCGTTGGGCGGGTTTCCAATCACCGGGACAGGGAAGGACATGCGCCGCGCGTTTTTGGGCCTTTACGCCGCCCTGGCGGTGACAGCCCTTGTGATCGCGCTCGTGCAGGCGAGCGGGGTGGCGGCCTCAGCGGGTCGGGTCCCCGCTGTTCGCGGTCACGTGCGCGTCAACCAGGTCGGCTACCCGGGCGGCGCGCCCAAGCGCGCCTACCTTATGACGTCGGCCCCCGCGCCGGGCGCCGCCTTCACCGTCACGGACGCTGGGGGCGTGATCGTGCTGTCCGGCACGGTGGGCGCCAGTCTCGGCTCCTGGAGCGCGGCCTACGGCTTCGTCTACCCGATCGACTTCTCCGGCGTGACGGCGACGGGCCGCTATCGAGTGTCTGTTGCCGGGCCGGTCGGCGCCACGTCCCCGGCCTTCTCCATCGGCGGCGGCTCGGCCGTCTTCGGACGAACGCTGCGCAACACGCTCCGCTTCTACCAGGCCGAGCGTGACGGCCCCCAGTTCATCCGCTCGAGGCTGCGCACGGCGCCCGCGCATCTGCACGACCGTCGCGCCATGACGTACAGCACGCCCAAGGTCGACGGCGACGGCGTGTTCCGCGGCGATCTGTCGCCGCTCGGCAAGCGCATCGACGCCTCAGGCGGCTGGTGGGACGCGGGCGACTACCTCAAGTTCCTGCACGCCACGAGCTACACCGAGGCCCTGCTGCTCACCGGGGTGCGTGACTTCCCGGACCAGATGGGCGCTTCGTCGGCGGCCTCCGACTTCCGCGCCGAGACGAAGTTCGGGGCGCGCTGGCTGCTGCACATGTGGGACGACAAGACGAGCACGCTGTACTACCAGGTCGGCATCGGCTCCGGGAACGCGAAGACGGCAGGCGACCACGACCTTTGGCGCCTGCCGCAACGTGACGACGCCTGGCGCCCCGCAGACCCAGTGTACCGCTACATCCGCCGGCGCCCGGTATTTCGCGCCGGCCCGCCCGGCTCACCTATCAGCCCCAATCTGGCCGGGCGCGATGCCGCGGCGCTGGCTCTGGCCTCCCAGGTGTTCGACGGCAGCGATCCCGCCTTCGCGCGTCGCTGCCTGCTGTCGGCGGTGCACATCTTCGAACTTGCCGACCTCCACCCGGGCCGCCTGATGACCGCCATCCCGTACGAGTACTATCCGGAGACGGAATGGCGCGACGACATGGAGTTCGGCGCCACGGAGCTGTACTTCGCTCTGGCGGGGGCGCAGGCTCCGGCCGGGCTGCCGCACGACGCGGCCTTCTACCTGGAGAAGGCGGCGTATTGGGCCGGCGCCTACATCGCCGGCCCCGCCGCCGCCGCCGAGTCGCTCAACCTCTACGACGTCTCCGGGCTCGCGCACTACGAGTTGTACCGGGCGCTCGAGCAGGCCGGCGATCCCGGCGGCTTGGCCGTCGACAGGGCCACCGTGCTCGCCGACCTGAAGAGGGCGCTCGACAGCGCCGTGGCCACGGCCGCCGGCGACCCGTTCCAGTTCGGCTTCGGCTGGGCGCAGTGGGACACCGCCGCGCACGGCGCCGGTCTGGCCGTGATGGCCAGCGAGTATGACGAGCTCAGCGATACCCAAGACTACGCGGCCTGGAACAGCCGCTGGCTGGGCGCCGTTCTGGGCGCCAACGCCTGGGGCACCTCGCTCATCGTCGGCGACGGGACGACCTTCCCTCACTGTCTGCAGCATCAGGTCGCCAATCTCCGCGGCACGCTGTCCGGCAAGCCCCCGATCCTGCTCGGCGCCTGCGTGGAGGGGCCCAACAGCGAGCAGGACAACGGCCGGGCGCCGGGCATGCGGATCGGGCCGCACCAAGACGCGTTCAAGCAGTTCAACGGGGCCGACGGCGCCAAGTGGCGTGACGCCGTCCAGAACTACCCCAACACGGAGCCGGCCATCGACCTCACGGCGCCGAGCGCGCTGGCCTTCGCGCGCATGATGGCCGGCCTCTTCTAGAGCCTGGCGTCAGGCGCGCTTCACCGGGTGGCGGACGATCGTCTTCAGGCGCTCCGGCGCCGTCCGTCTGGGGTCGCCGAGGTAGATCTCGTGGTGGCGGCCGCGGAGTCCGTACCCCTGCTCGGCGACGAAGGCGTGTAGCCTCTCGATGGTCGGCGCTTCGGCCGCGTAGGGCCCGATGTGCATGATCTGCGCGGCGAGGCCCTCTTCGAACTGCTCGAGGCGGACGCGGACCGCGGCGGGGAGCGGCCGCCGCCGCGCCGCCGCCTCCGCGGCGGCGGCGACCTCGGCGACCGTCACCGCGTCCGGCACGGCGATCATCATCGTCCAGTTCCAGGAGTCACGGTCTGACTGAAGGTCGTCCAGAGAGGGCGGATCTTCGTCGGCAAACCACAGACCCTCGAGCGGTGCGACCTTGAAATCGCGTTCCGGATCCGCCTTCTTCAGAGTGAACTTGAGCGTATAGGCGATGCCGTACAGCGCCCCGAGGGCGTCTTGATAGGCCTCGGAGCTGTTCGGGTCGCCGCGTCCGTCGATCATGAGAAAGGCCAACTCGGGGACCTCCACGATGGCCGGATGACGCGGCGACGGCGCGTACAGCGGCTTGAACTGCTTGACCAGATCGATCGGGCTCATGGGCGAAACCTCCGTCTCCTCATCACGACACCGGCCACTCGGCCTCGGTGAACAGCGCGCTTTCTGCGACCTCCCTTGGGTTGCATCGCCTTCCTCCTTTCGTGAGGCAGTCCGCCGTCCCCCCCGCGGGAGAGTCGACACCCGTTCAGTATGGCAGGGCGGCGAGCACGACGGCGACGCTCGCCGCCATGAACACCATCTGGACGCCGATGCCCCAAAGGCGGCCGGAGCGCCCGTGCGGGAAGCTCTTCCAGTGGCTCGGGAACCAGTGCACGTCCGGGCGTCCGCGCAGCTCCGCGATGAGGACGTCCCAGTCCGGCGCTCCGCTCAGCGGGCCCATGAACGCGAGCCAGAACGGCATCCCCAGGACGAGCCAGGCGACCAGCCAGAGCGTGAGCCCGGCGAGGAAGTCGCCCCAGCCGAAGATCACCGGGTGGCTCGTCACCGTGTAATCCCAGTGAGGGATCAGGTCCATGAGCACGTGGGCGAGGATCACCGCGGCGAGGACCAGCCACCACGGGCCGCCGAGGGCGGCGGCGATGGCGAGACCGGCGAGGACGTGCGTGGTGACCCACATGGCGCCCTGAGCCTACGGGAAGCCAGGCGAAGGTGCCAGAGCGGCATGGCCCGTCGATCGCCGTGCCGGCGCGCACGCATAAAGGCACCCGCACAGGGTAAGATGCACAAAGCGAACCGGAGGAGGGTCTCGGATGAAGAAGCTTGCGTTCCTTGTGTTGATGGTCCTTGCGGGAGTCGGCGCGTACTTCGCCTGGAAGATGCTGAAGGGCGACGGCGGCTGCTGCGGCTGGGGCGGCGACAAGACCGATCCGTGGAGCAGCTATACGCCGCCGGCGGATGACGTTGCCGCGGACGCTGCCGCGGACGTCGTCGCCGACGCCGGCGCGGCAGTCTGACCTCTGCACGAAGCGCGTGCGTCGCGAGGGGCGCCGGGCCGCAAGGCCCGGCGCCCCTCGCCGTCTTCACGCCGGCTCGCGCGGCTCAGATGCGCAGGTACGAGTCGGCGTAGATCACCTGGTTCTGCAGCATGCGGTAGGTCTTGTACAGGTCCACCTGCCGCGGGTCGTTCTCGTTCACGCGGCCCGGGTCGAGCTCCTCCATGGCCGCGCTCGCCTCGTGCAGGGCCACGATGAGCTTGCCCAGCGGCGTGCTCTCGTCGCGCTGCTCCACGATGCGGATGAACTCGTTCTGCTCCGCGTCGAGCGGGTCGGCGATGGCGCTGTCGAGCCCGGCGCCCATGAGCATCACGAGCAGCGTGCGGTTGATCAGCGGCCGCGTGTCGGGCGGGCAGCCGTTGCTGATGTTGCTGAGGCCGACCACCGTGGTCGGCGGCGGGTCGGCCATCATCTTGAACATGCGGATGGCCTCGACCGACTCACGGGCGACGTCCTGGTTGCAGGTCACGGTGAGCACCAGCGGGTCGAGGTAGACGTCGGCGATGGGCACGCCGGCGGCCTCGGCCGCCGGCAGCAGCGCCTCCATGGCGATGCCGGCGCGGCCGTCGGCTGTGGTGGGGATGCCGTCCACGCCCATCGTGAGGGCGATCACGCGGGCGCCGTACTTCGCCGCCAGCTGCATGACGCTGTCGAGGCGCGCGGGGTCGGCCGAGGCTGAGTTGAGCATGGCCGGGCGGACGCACTTCTGCAGCCCGGCTTCCATCGCCGCCAGGTTCGTCGTGTCGAGCGAGAGCGGTACGTCGGTGACTTCCTGCACCGCCTCGACGATCCACGGCATCACCTCGTGACCGAGCTTCTTCTGCGGGCCGATGTTGAGGTCGAGGATGCCAGCGCCGGCCTCGACCTGCCGCAGAGCCATAGCCTGGATGACCTTCGCGTCGCGGGCCTCGATGGCCGCCTTCACCGGCGGCGCGATGATGTGGATGTTCTCACCGATGATGAGCACCGGTGGCCTCCTTCCCCTGGGTCTGGTCCAGCACCGTGTCGACGACGGGAGCCATGGCGACGTTCAGGTGGCTGTCGTCGGGAAGCTGGAGGATCGGCCGGCCGGCGGCGTCGAACGCCGCGACCAGCGGGTCGTCGGGCAGCACGGCCAGGAGGTCCAGGCCGTGGTCTTCGATGGCCGCGCGAAGCTCCGGCGTGAGGCCCTCGGCGGCGCGGTTGACGATCAGGTAGTGCTTGCCGACCTTGGTGTTGAGCTCGGTCAGGAGCGCGGCGATGCGCCCCGCCGTGGTGATGCCCCGCACCGTGGCGTCGCTGACGATGAGCAGCACGTCCACGTCCCGGGTGGTGCGCCGCGAGAGGTGCTCGAGGCCCGCCTCGTTGTCGATGACCACCCACGGATAGCTGTCGGCGATGGCGTCGATGATGGCGCGCAGCATGTTGTTGGCGGCGCAGTAGCAGCCGGGGCCCTCGGGCCGGCCCATAGCCAGCAGGTCGACGCCGACGCCCTCGACGACGCTCGAGTTGATCTCGTAGTCGAGCAGGTCGCGCTTGGCGATCCCCGCCTCGAGGAGGTTGGCGCGCGCCTTCTCGCTGGTCTCCTCGCGGACGTCGCCGACCGTCTTCTCGAGGGGCAGGCCGAGCACCGCGTCAAGGTTGCTGGCCGGGTCGGCGTCGATGGCCAGGATAGGGCCGGCCTGGCCCTCCGCCAGGCGGCGGATGAGCAGCCCGGCCAAGGTCGTCTTGCCGGTGCCGCCCTTGCCGGCGATGGCGATCGTGGTGGTCATTGCGTGGGCCTCCGTCTCATGAGCTCTCCGGGGTGGTGGCCGGACCGGCGCCGCGCTTGGCGAGCGCCTCGTGCACGCTGGGGAAGTTGGCCAGGTCGGTGTGCGGCAGGAAGAGCGCCGACGTGTACTCGTCCATGAAGCTGTTGTCGGCGCTCAGCTCCAGGTACGTCATCTTGGCGGCCACCTCGAGGACGTCCTGGCGGATGCTGACGCACAGGAGCGCCGCGTAGGCGCCCTGGGCGCTGGTGTTGCCGAGGAACTTGAAGCGCTCCACCGGCTGGTCGGGGAGCAGGCCGATGCGGATGGCCTTCTCGATGTTGATGTACTGGCCGAAGGCACCGCCGATGAGGATCTCCTCCACGTCGGCGAGGTCGACGCCGACGCTGTGGCACAGCACTTCGAAGCCGGCGTAGATCGCCGCTTTGGCGCGGATCAGACCACTGATGTCGGACTCGGTGAGGGCGATGTCGTGGTCGGCACCGTCGTCGCCGGCGCGGCACACGACGTACTCGGGCACTCCGTCGCGCACGCGCACACGGGCGGTCGGCGCCTCGAGGTCCAGGTGCCCCGATTTGTCGAGAAGGCCGGTCACGAAGAGTTCTCCCAGGAGGTCGATGAGGCCGCTGCCGCAGATGCCCACGGCCGGGGCGTCGTCGACGGTCCGGAACGTGGGCTCCCAAGTGGCGTCCGAGATGTAGACGTCCTCGATGGCGCCGGGGGAAGCGCGCATGCCGTGCGCCACGCCGCCGCCCTCGAAGGCGGGACCGGCGGAGCAGGCGCACGCCAATAACCAGTCCTTGTTGCCCAGCACCATCTCGCCGTTGGTGCCGATGTCGATGAACAAGGTCAGCTTCTCGGTCGTGAACATCCCCGACGAGATCACCCCGGCCGTGATATCGCCGCCCACGTAGCTGCCCACCGACGGCATGACGTGGACGTGCGCCAGCATGTTGGCGTGCAGGCCCAGCTCGCCGGCCACCAGCTTGGGCGAGGCCGAGATCGTGGGGATGTACGGCTCGGCGCGCAGGTACTGCGGGTCCAGGCCGAGCAGCAAGTGCGTCATCGTGGTGTTGCCGGCCACCGTCATCTCGTGGATCTCGTAGAGCTCGATGCGGTTGCGCTGCTGCAGTTCCTCGAGCAGATCGTTGATGGTGTCTACGGCGAGATGTTGGAGACGATCGAGGCCGCGCTTGCGCTTGGCGTAGATGATGCGACTGATCACGTCTTCGCCGCAGGCGATCTGCTTGTTGTAGGCGCTCGCGGAGTCCACCACGCGCCCCGTGGCGAAGTCGAGCAGGTAGGCGACCACCGAGGTCGTCCCGAGGTCCACGGCCACGCCCATGCTGGCGTGGTGGAAGGCGCCGGGGTAGATGCGGATCAGGCGCGGCGGCAGGTACGTGCCGTACACCCAATCGCGCATCTCCAAGGTGACGCTGACCTTCCAGTTGGCCATGCGCAGGTCCTTGCCGAGGCGGCGCAGCATGGGCAGCTCGGCGCGGACCTCCTGGATGCCGTGCTGCTGGGCCAGCGCCCGCCGCAAGCGGTCGAAGTCGCTGGTGTTGTCGGCCAGCGAGGGCGGCTCGATGTCGAGCTCGAAGGTGCGCACGGCGGGGTTCTGCCGCCAGTCGCAGGTGAGGGGCAGCGATTCGGGTTCGGCGACGGCGTGACCGTGCGGCCGCACCGTCTCGGGCCGTCGCTCCGGCACCTCGACTGAGGCGGCGCCGGTGACGTACGTCTGGCAGGCCACCGCCCACCCGTCCAGGATCTCGGCGGTGGCCAGGCCGGCGTTGCTGCGCCGCTCGACCTCGCCCGACGTCACGCGGACTCGGCAGCGGCCGCAGCGACCCTGCCCGGCGCACGGGGCCGGCACGTCGAGCTCGCAGAGGATGGCCGCGTCGAGCAGGCTGGTCCCGCCCGGGACCTCGATCGTCTCACCGGACGGGGTGAAGGTGATCGGGGCCATGGCCGTGCGGGCCTTCGTGGCGGGCGCGTCGCTCACTGCAGCGTCACGCGCCCCACACGTTCTTGAGGTAGTTGGGGATGTCCACGGCGTCGCGCGGGCCCACCATGATCTGCCAGCCGGGCAGCTCTTCTTCGACCTCGCCGGACAGGCCGGCGACGTGCCCGGGGATCACCAGCTTCCTGTGGCTGATGCGGCTCTGGATACCCGAGTCCTTGACCGTCTTGGCGATCTTCTCGGCGTCGAACTTGCCGGCTGCCCAGGCCGTGAGCACCGACTGGCCGTCGCAGTCGGCGACGAGCAGCCACGCCGGCACACCCGCACTCTCCACCTCGCCGGCAACCGAGAAGTAGGTCAGCGAGAAGTTGGTCGTGATGAGCACGGGGCTGTCGGGGCCGGCGGAGCCGATCTCGTACAGCTTGGGCTCCATTTGGATCGGCTTCTGAGGGTCGGTGTAGATGTTCTGGCGCAGCGTGAGCAGCGCGTAGACCGCCGCGGGCTCGAGGTGGTCGATGATGACGACGCCGGCGTACTTGGCGACGGCTTGCGTGGCGCGGGCGAGCTCCGCCTGCCACGTGGGGCCGCCGGCGACGGCGAGGATGGGGTAGCCGAGCGCCCGGGCGCCCTTCTTGAGGGCCAGGCGGCGCAGCTGCGTGAAAGCGGCCAGGTCGCCGGCGAGGCCGGCCGTGCCGGGGTCGAGCACGATGTCTTCGACCCCGGCGCCGCGCACGCTCTCGGAGAGCTCGGCGAGACCCACGAGGTCGCAGCCCTGGGCACGGATCGCAACGGGGCAGCCGTGTCTTTTGGCGACCTCGGCCAGCGCCTGCCAGTTCGCCGCCGTTGCGGCGTGGACGAGCGGCCTGTCGGCGGCTGCGCCGTCGCTGAGGGCCGCGTCGATGGCCGCCGCGTCGCCGCTCATGAGGACGAGAGGCAGGCCGGGGGCG
>Ga0209048_10004205_pt1 | contig 13817 bp, 18 predicted proteins | sample FrelakmetCRP12CR_FD_187146 | JGI IMG/M metagenome (GOLD analysis project Ga0209048, IMG submission 187146) | Freshwater lake sediment microbial communities from the University of Notre Dame, USA, for methane emissions studies - CRP12 CR (SPAdes)... | ecosystem: Environmental > Aquatic >... | reverse complement strand
ATAGCCGCCCTGTGGATCAAGCAGATCATGAAACACGGGCCGGATCTGCGTTTGGACGAACGGCCGACTGCGGCGCCAGCCCGCACCGACGGAGAGCCGGGCGGTGTGGTGCCCTTCGTCGGGCCGGATCGACGGGACCGGCGGCGGTGGCACCGGTGCCGGCGGCACGACCTCCCCGCGGCGCGGCACGCGGCTCAGCTCGACGAGGATTGCATGGGCACGCTCCGCCACCACCTTGCGGTCGACGTCGCCCGAGAGGAACACGAAGCGCACATCGTCATATGCCACGGTGAGAACGAGCGCCTTCTCGTCGGGCGAGAGGGCATCGAGCCGCGGATCCGTCGGCGCGGCGCTGCCGTCGGCGATCTGCAGCGCCAGGTCCAGCGACGCCGGCGGGAGCAGGCTCGCTTCGTGACGCAGATTCGTGGTCACGGAGGGGCGAAAGGTCACGCCGCGGAGCAATCCCGTGTCCTGCACGACGGCGCGCACGGTGTCCGAGGGGGCCGTCCACAATTGGAACCGCTGCCAGTAAACCACATCGGGGCGCGCCACCTTGAGCAGCTCGAGCAGCTGGTACGAGCAGTTCTCGTCGAAGAAGAAGTAGTCGAAACCGACGCCGCGCAACTCCCACAGGTGCTCAAGCAGGAAATCGATCTCGTCGGGCGACAGGCTGAGCTCGTACTCCCACAGGTCGCGCTGCTCCCAGTCAGCGTACTCCGCGACCTTCTCGTAGTACGGCTGCAGGTTGAAGAAGCCCTGGTAGAGACCGAAGACGCCGCGCACCGTGAAGACCAGGGCGTTGTCGTCGCCGGGATTGGCCGAGAAGTTCGCGGCGTACGCCAGCAGGTCGCGCCGCTCGCCCGCTTCCTCGGCGTCGAAGCGCAGCAAGGTGTGGCCAAACATCGACGACGGGTTGTTCATGTACGCCTCGGGGAAAATCAGGGTCGTCGAGACCGGATGGATCGCCGTGCGCCACTGCTCGAACTTGGGGCAGGGCTGCTCAGGCAGGCGTGCGGGATCGAAGCCGAGCTGTTTCTGCAGCCAGGAGTAGCGCGCCACGAAGACGCACTGCGGATGCTCGCGCCCACGCACGGTCACGTCGGCCGCTGCGAAGAACGAACGCAGCGTCGCCTCCAGCTCCGCCTCCGGGTCGGTCGCCCCGTTGGCGTCGAGGAAGAAGCCTCCGGTGTCCGCCAGGCTCGCCGGCGTCGGGTGCCGGAACGTCGGCTCGTAGTGCAACAGGGCGAGCCACGTTGCGGAGTACGCCAGGCTGCGCGAGCGCGCCGCGGCGATCAGCTCCTGCGCATACGAGTCGTCGTCGGCGCGACAGACTGAACCGCGACCGTCAGCGGACGACGCGAGCAGTGCGACGAGACCGATCGCCGCAACGAGCCATGGACGGGTCAAAGTAGAGACGTCGATCGAGCCGCGGCGCGCTGCCGCGCGGCGACGCCCCGGGGCCGAGGCCCAAGCCCCGGCCCCCGGAAGGTTGTTACAGCGTGTACTTCGACAACGCCGGGTCGCTCGCCATGAGCTGCGACATGCTCGTCAGCATCTGGCCGGCGGTGACATCTGCGCTCGGGAAAATGTCAGCGAAGTGCGACTTCGTCATCGAGTAGAAGGTTGGTTTGTCGGCGTCTTGGATGCCCATGAGATGAGCCAAGGTTGCGAGCGACTCGCCTTGGCCGAGCGCGATGTCGCGCTGCAGATTGTCGATGTTGGCGCCCGCGTACATGTTCAGGCGTTCCGCGGAGGAAATGACGCCCTCGCCCGTGCATCCGGCCGTTTCGGAACTGATGCCGAAAGTTTGGTTAGCAAAGAGGCCGTTTGTAGTCGCTGCGAGGATCTTCGCCGTCTTGCCCCTGCTGCCCTTGAATGCCTGGGTTCCCCAGCCGCACCCGACGTCTGAATCGGCCATCGCTGTCGTCGCGGTCACACTCAGAATGAGTCCTCCCAGAATCAGTCCCTTCGCCTTCATGAAAACCTCCTCCGCTTCAGGCTGGCGCCATTGCCAGGCTGCGGCCCATTAGAAACCATTTGACGCCGCTGTCAATATTGGGGCGGCGCAAAGCAGAGTGTCAGGGACGCGGAACTGATTGCTTCGCCAGCCCTGCGCGAGAGACGGTCCACGTAGAACTACGCGCGTAGTAATCCGGGCTTACGGCGCCGCCGTGATCTGCATAAGATCTCGCTATGCCCACCTACAGCGCCAGGAGAACGCCGGCGGAGGAATCGAACAACAGGGCGGCGAGCGCAGCAAGCCCGAGCCCGTGCACGATCGACGTGGGTCGATACGTGGCGGAGATGGAACGTATCCTTCGCGACAATGGTGACCCGAGCGCGTGCATACAAGCGCTCGATATCCTACGGCGCTGGCAGTTCGACGAGATGTTGGACGATGCGTCTCGGCAGCGGGCGAGATTGCTTGTCTGGAGATTCGTGCGCCCTGAATGGGAGGACACCCGACGGCGCCCGGGTGAACGTGTGCTCGGCGAGGGTGGCTCTCCACGCCGCCTCGACGCTGGCAGCGCAGCGGCCGCATGGACTTCCCCGCCGACCACTCCCTGGGGCCGCCGCCGATTGAGGTAGTCCAACCAAGTTCGGTTGATCTGGATATCGAGGCAAGCGCCGCGCATTAGCGCCCGCGCTGTAGGATCGGCTCCACGTAGAACTACGCGCGTAGTTTTACGGGCTTCCGGCGGTGCCGGGGCCTTTTGTATAAAGCCCCTGACATTATGCAGACGAGGACGACAGACAAACGTGCCGGATGCTCGCCCTCATTCGTCGTCGTGACTGCTGCGCATGGTTCGATCCGTCGGCCTCGCGACGGCGGTACCGGCGTGGCTGCAGATTCGGCTTCATTGCGCTCGCCTGGGAGGAGACGTGCATGCGCATATTCCTGATTCATATCCGTGACCCGCAGTTCTATGCGCTGCCGGCTGCCACCCGCGCCGCCAATGGCCACATTCGCGTCATGGGCTTCCCGCCCATCGGCATCATGTCGCTCTCGGCGGTGCTCAAGCGTGCCGGCCATGAGTGCGTCATGTTCGATCAGGCCAACCCTGAAACCCCCAACGACGTCATCATCGACGCGGTCCGCCGGCAGCGCCCGGCGCTCGTCGGACTGAGCTTCCTGAGCACGACGAGTTACCCGTATGCCAAGATCCTGGCGCGGCAGATCCGCGCCGCCGCCCCCGAGGTGCCGCTCGCATTCGGTGGGGTGTTCGCCACGCTCAATGCGCAGCTCGTCAAGCTGCAGTGCCCCGAGGTCGACTTTGTCTGCCGCGGCGACGGTGAGCAACTTCTCCTCGACCTGATCGAACGGTTGGATGCGCCGGAGAGTGTCCTGGGGCTGACGTGGGCAAAGGACGGCAAGCTGGTGCACAACCCCAACCGGGCGCTGGATCGCAACCTCGATCAGTGGCCGTTCCCCGACCGCGAGAGTCTGCCGCTCGACTTCATCGAGTCGATACCGCTCGACGTGCCCGCGGTCCTGTCGATGGAGCGCTTCACGACGATGCAGACCTCGCGCGGCTGCCCCTGGCCGTGTGTGTTCTGCGACATCCCGATTTTCAATGAAGGCAAGTGGCGCTCGCGCAGCCCACAGCACGTCGTCGACGAGTTCACGGAGCTGCAGCGGCTGGGCTACGGGGCGGTCTACTTCGTGGACGATCATTTTCTCTTGCAACCGAAGCGCATCGAGGCGATCTGCAAGGGCATCAACGATGCCGGCGTTACGATCCAATGGGGTTGCGAGGGCCGCGTCGATTCCACCGCCCAGCATCTTTTCCCGAGCATGGCCAGAGCCCACTGCCGCACGCTCATGTTCGGCGTCGAGAGCGGCAGCCAGCAGGTGCTCGATCGGTTGAAGAAGGAGCAGACGTTGGCCGACACCGAGAGCGCGGTGAACAAGGCCAAGCAGGCGGGCATCGAGATCGTGCATGGGTTCTTTGTCGTGGGCACGCCTGACGAGACCGTCGAGGACCTGCGTGCGACCTTCGACTTCGCGTCCAAGTTGCGACTCGATACGTTCGCGTTCAATCGCCTGTGTGTGTACCGCGGCACGCCGCTCTGGCAGGAGTACCTCAAGCGCGGCTTGGTCACGGACGCCGACGATTGGTACAAGTACTTCAAATGCTCGGAGATCGATCCCACCTGCTTGCCGGGTGAGGTGATCAACGCCGAGCGTACCGCGGGATTCCGGCGGCTGTTCCGCTACAAGCTCGCGCACTATCCAATCCAGACGCTGCGGTTGCTGCGGCGTTTCATGCGCCACATGCCGCTCAGGGATGTCCTGCATCTGCTGATCAAACCGTTTCTCGGAAACACGAGCGGGCCAACGAAGAACGAGGTGCTGTCCCGCGCCGTCGAGCACCCTGCGGCGAAAGACGCAGCGGCCAGCCTGACCCAGCTGTCCGAGCGGCTGCTCGATCGCGTCGTCGTGGAAGCCAAGGCCGAACGCCAGCGGCTGCAACAACGCACCGGCAGTTCACTAGACGATGCTGCGGGTCCGGAGAACATTGGTGCCATCGCAGGGTAGGATCAGAGCCCTTCCTCGGTGGTAGGTTCAGCGGTGGGCATCGGGTCGTCGCCGCGCTGATCGCACTGACAGGCGGGCTGGCTTGGTGGAGGCGATGAAATCGATGAGCACCGCGACGAAGCGTTCGGGGGCCTCGCAGTGCGGGTAGTGGCCCACGCCGTCGAAGATCTCGAGGCGGCTGCCGGGAATGGCCTTGTGCGCCGCGACCGCGTGGCGCACCGGAATGAACGGGTCTTGCGCGCCCCACACGATCAATGTCGGCAACTGCGCTGCCCGGTACAGCCGGCCAAGGGCGCTCACCGCCTGCCCGCTGAAGTCGATCACGTCGCGCAGGCTGCGAAAGAATGCGCGGCGGCTCGCGGCGTCCGCCAGCGACGCGTAGCTCCGCCAGATCTCCTGGCTGGCGGGCGTGGACCGCACACCCGCGCGGCCGAGCCACGTGGCAAGCAGGTTTCCAGCGTCGCGCAGCCGCGGCGTGCAGAAGAGCGGGAACACCGACTCGAATCCGGGTACGGTCAGCATGCGAAGGTAGAACGTGACCTCCCGGCCCAGTCCACCGCTGTCCACCAGGACCAAGCGCTCGCAGCGCTCCGGGAACTGATAGGCAAACTGCATGGCCACACCGCCGCCGAGCGACTGGCCGACGACGGTGACGCGCTTGTGCCCGAGCGCATCCAGCAGGTCGCGCAGCGTGTTGGCATGCGCGCCGAGCGAGTAGTCGCCACGGGGTTTGCCTGACTGGCCCTGTCCGAGGAGATCGGGCGCCAGGACCGTGAACCGCTTGGCCAGCGCCGGCATGACGTGCCGCCACGTCACTGCGCTCCCGGCCATGCCGTGCACGAGCAGCAGCACCGGCCCCTTGCCGCATCGCAGGGAGAACGATTTCTGATTGTGAGAATGCGAAGCTTGAAAAGCGTCCCGGCATGTTGCGCATGACGAATGCCTGTCGGGCACAGCCGTTGCTCTGTGACCTGTAGGAAAAGGAGGATCGACCATGGCGAGCGGCAAATCGGATGAACTGAAGGGACGCGTGAAAGAAGCTGCGGGGGCACTGATCGGCGATAAGAAGCTGAAGCGGGAGGGGAAGGCCGACCAGGCTGTCGGAAAGATCAAGCAGAAGGTGGAGAAGGTCATCGATAAGGTCAAAGATGCGGTCAGCTGAGTCTCGGTCTTGATAGCGGCCCACGGCAGCGGCGGTGGGTCGCTGGGAATATGATTCCGATCGGCACCACCTCACGGGTGGAGGAGGAGCAAAATGCTCGAAACCATCGCGGTCATCTTAATCGTTCTCTGGCTACTGGGTCTGGTTTCTTCATACACAATGGGCGGATTCATTCACCTCCTCTTGGTCATTGCGGTTGTGGTGATACTGGTTCGTGTTCTCCAAGGTCGCAGGCCCTTGGGATGATCGGAGGATGCTTCCGCCCTGCGCTGATTTTTCTGCAGGAGGAGACGAGATGAACGCAATCAAGATTGTGGCAATCGTGTTGATGGTAGCCGGCATCCTGGGATTGGCGTACGGCAAGTTCAGCTACACCAAGGAGACCCACGAGGCCAAGATCGGCTCGCTCGAGCTGTCGGTGAAGGACAAGGAGACAGTCAACATCCCCGTCTGGGCTGGCGTGGGGGCGATAGTGATTGGCGGGATCCTGTTACTGGTACCCATGAAGAACTAGTCCCCGCCTCATCGTTGCCGAGCCCGCCTCGCTCACTGCTGAACTCCAATCGTTCCACCGACTCGGGGAAGTATCATGCCGCAAACGCCGCACATGGAACGCCATTTCACCGGTTCCGCAACCGTGCGGGACCTGGTGATCGGCATGTCCGATGGGCTGACCGTCCCGTTTGCGCTGGCGGCGGGCCTGTCCGGCGCGGTCGACAACACCGGCATCATCGTCACGGCAGGTCTGGCGGAGATCGCTGCGGGATCCATCGCAATGGGACTTGGCGGCTATCTGGCCGCGCGGAGCGATGCTGAGCACTACGACGCGGAACGGGTACGCGAAGAAACGGAAGTGCGGGAGAAAGCCAAGGTTGAGGCGGAGGAGGTGGCGGACGTCTTTCGCACCTATGGTCTGACGTCGGCGGAGTTGCAGCCGGTGGTCGACGCGCTGCGCACGCGCCCCGAGGCCTGGGTTGATTTCATGATGCGCTTCGAGCTGGGACTGGAGAAGCCCGATCCCCGCAGAGCTCTCGCCAGCGCAGTGACCATTGCGCTGGCCTACATCGCCGGCGGCTTCATCCCGCTCGGTCCCTACATTGTCCTGAAAGCAACGATGGCGCTTCCTGCCTCGGTCGGTATTACACTGCTTGCGCTGGCGATCTTTGGATACGTGAAGGGACACTTCACCGGTGCGTCACCGGTGCGCAGCTCCCTCCAAACGGTATTGATTGGCGGATTAGCCGCCGCGGCAGCATTCTTGATCGCCAGAGCGATCTCATGAGTCTAGTGCGGCGGACCATCACCACTAAGAGGTGGATTCTCATTTGACGGAAACAAGGGCCACGATGCGCGCGCTGCGAGCGACCGGCGCGGGAAGGAGAAGACCATGTCCACACAGGCACCAAAGAAGCATGCCAAGTCCCCCAAGGCACCAAAGAAGCATGCCAAAGCGATGAGTGCGCCCCGGCGGGCGCAGAAGGCGATGTCGCGCGAGGCGCGGGCCATTTACGCCGAGATTCAACAGGGCGTCAGGCACCTGGAACAATCGATCGGTGAGATCCAGCGCGACTTGCGCAAGGCGGAGCATAAGCTGGAGACCGATGCGCGCGCGCGGATTCGCGAATTGCGCAAGGACGCGCGCACGCACTTGAGCGTCTTGAAGGCGAAGCGGCATGAGGCCGCAGGGACCCTCAAACGCGTGTCCAGCGCCGCCGGCGGCTCGTGGGCAGACATCAAGCGCACGGTTGATTCCGTCCTCGCCGATGCCCGAGCGACCGCTACCGCAGCCGTCAAGCGCTTCCGCAGCGCGTTGGGCGGCTAAACGCGGGTGGATGCCTGAAAGGGAGGGTGCATGAATGATCGATCCACCGCGTTGCTGCTGATTGCCGTCGCGCTGGCGGGATACGGCGTGTACATCGCGGGCTACGTGCCCGCGATGCTGCTCAGCCCGCCCGTGCCGTTGCTGCTGATCGGCTTCGTCCTGCAAGCGGTGTGTGCGCTCGCGGCCGCGGTCGGCGTGTGGCGCGGCCAGCCGTGGGCCGCCGGCGTAGTGGTGTTGCTGGGCGTGATCATCGCCGCCACGTGGCTGATCGAAGCGTTCGTCTTCGGCATCGTCGCCTGGCTGCACGCCCTGCTGGTCGCGGTACTCGCCATCGTCGTCGCCTTGATCATCGCGGCGTACCTCAACCGCCAGCACGGACGGCGGATCGACTGATTGCAGCCGCGGTGCAGTCAGCCTTCGCAGCCCGGGCGCGCGGTGGTCGTCCGGCGTTTCGGTGGAAGGAGCTTTCATGGATGGGGGCGGGCCCGCATTCCCGTTAGAGCAACGATTTCCCAGCCTCGATAAGCCGCATCTCGACAGGCACGTTAGGCACGAGGAGCGCTAATCCGGGCACAGCCGTTGCTGCAAAGATCTGCAGAGAAAGGAGGATGATCATGGCCAGTGGCAAGTCGGATAAACTGAAGGGACGCGTGAAGGAAGCTGCCGGGGCTCTGACCGGCAATAAGAAGCTGAAGCGGAAGGGTCTGGTCGACCAGGCGGTCGGGAACATCAAGGAGATGGTGGAAGACGTTATTGAGATGGTGGAAAACTTCTTTGATTGGGTCAGAGGTTTGTTCGCGTGAGGTGAGGATCGGAAGAATGGGACAGCGGTCCACGGAAGCTGCGGTGGGCCACGGGGTTATGATGCGGATCGTCGCCGCCTTACGGGCGTCACCGTAGTGGTGAAGAACTCCGTGGCACGGCTGATCGGAACCGTCCCACGGGGATGCAGCGCCTCGATGCCGCGGTCGTGGCGCGGTCAACGCTGGACATCTGCTCGGTGCGGAACGATCTGTGCGTCGCGGACTAGCCTGGCAGAGCGGCGCGCGATCGAGCGAGGTGAATCGTGGCACTTGCAGAAGCACACGCAACCCAGGGCGACAGTGCTGGGGGGCACGGAGCGACGGGCGAACCGTCCGTATCGTCATCGTTTGAGCATTTGGTGGCCGGCAGTCAAGGCGTGATCACCAAGCGGATCGATTTGGCGCTGCTCGAAGGGCAAGAGCTGCTCTCGCGCACCCTCCAACGCGCCGCATTGGCCGCCTTTGGCATGGTCTTGGCGGCGGGAGCGTGGTTCGCGGTGGCGGCATGCCTGGTTCTGTTGGTCACCCCGGCCGCCAATCCGGTCCTTCGTTTGGCCGCCTTCGGCTTGCTCAACGCAGGAGGTGCGCTTGGGCTCGTCGCGCTTGCCATGCGCGGTCGGCCACAGACACCGGCACGCGCGAACGGCAACGTGTCCAGCACAACAGAGGAACCATAACGGCACGAGCGCATTGCATTCACCCGAAGGAAGGCATTGGCGGTGGACAAGACCGACTTCGCCGAACAGCGTGAGGACCTCCTGCAAGGGATCGAGCGGGACCAGGAAGAGGTGCGCGTCGCCGTGCACGAGCTCACAGGTGCCGCCGGGTCCAAACTCGACGTGAGCGAGTACATCAGGAAGTTCCCGCTGACGTGGGCGATCGGCGCATTTCTCGTCGGCGTGTGGCTGGGTAGTCGCGGCGCTCCGGCGCAGGTGGCCGGACAAAGGAGAGCATGATGATCACAGATCAGATCGCGGAGGAGTCGCCATTGGCGCGGCAAGCGCAGCAGGGGCAACCAAGACTCGTGGCAGTCCGCTCCAGACTGACGGATCTGGAACAACAGGCCCGCACACGTATCAGACAACGGCCGGTCGTGGCGGTGCTGGCAGCGGTCGGCGTCGGCTATCTCGTCGCCCGCCTCGTCTCTCGCGTAATGAGGTGACCGCCATGCGTGATGCAAAGCATTCGAACGAACCAAACGGCGCGCCGAGCGGAACAGAACCCCAGGGGCAGCGCTCACTCGGTGAGCATGGTCGACAAATATACTACGACGCGCACGCACTTGCCGCCGCCGTGCAGGACGCGGCCGATGACTTGGAACGCTACGTCACGGAGCAGGTGCAGCGGCGACCGTACCGCACCTTGGGAGTGGCGGCCGGTGTAGGTTTCGTTCTCGGCGGGGGTCTCCGTCCACGGTTGACCGCGGTGTTGTTCGGCGCCGCGGCGAGATTGGCTATGGCTCTGGCCGCACGCGAGCTTGCTGCCCGGTTGTCGCCGGGCGCTTCCGCGTCCGTTCAGAACAAAAGCTCCTGAGAACGTGTGGGAGCAGGAAAGGAGCGATCATGAAGATTGAAGACATTTTGGCAGCACTGCCATCGAAAGAAGACATCGCGAGCGCGGTCGGTCTCGAGGCGCGGAGTTCCACGAGTGGGGACATGCTCACGGCCTTCGCCATCTTCGGCACCGGGATGATCCTGGGCGCCGGGCTGGCGCTGTTGTTCGCGCCGAAGCCCGGTCACGAGATCCGCCACGACATTGCCGAGAAAGTCGGCGAGATTGGGGAACATCTGCGCGCGCAGGCACCACAGCCCGTTGCGCCAGCCAATCCACCCAGCGCCTGAACCTCGGGCACAAAGGAGAACGTCATGTCACTGCTGCTGCTGATTATCCTGTTGGTTCTGGTCTTCGGTGGCTTACCCAACTGGGGCTACCATAACTACGGGTATGCGCCATCCGGGATCGGCGGCATCATCCTGATCATCCTGCTCATCCTGCTGCTGACTGGACGGCTGAACTTCTGAGAGGGCAGGCCTCTCACTTCTCGAGTCGAGGCTCGCGCCCTCGTGGCTTTCGTGTCGTTGTGCCCTTCGTTGGCCCTCGAGCTCAGCTGCGCTCCCTGCAACGCTGCAGGTCGAGTTGGGCGTCGTGCAGCTGCCGCAACGGGCCGATGTGTCCGACGGTGATCACCATGGCGCCGGGGAGTTCCTCGCGCAGGACGCGGTAAAGGTATAGCGCCGACTCATCGTCGAGGTCGGAGGTCGTTTCGTCGAGGAAGATGAGGTTGGGCCGTTGCAACAACAGCCGCGCGAAGGCCAGCCGCTTCTGTTCGTTGAGGGAGAGCCGCTGTGACCAGTTCTGCTCGTCATCGAGGCGGCTGGCAAGATGCGCCACGCCGCACAGGCCGAGGGCTCGCTGCAGTTCGACGTCGCTTGGGAAGCCGCTACCTCCCGGCCCGACGGGTGCTCTAGAGTATGCCGCTTCACCGTCGCGCTCGGCCAGGCCGGCGCGCTGGGCACTGCCGATCTGGCTCGGATCCCACTGCAGGTCGTCACCGGCAATGCGCGCGTCGACTTGCGGGTAGGTAAGCGCCTGGCGCAGGGTGCCGACCGGAAGATACGGTTTCTCCGGCATGATCACCTCGCGCCCAGTATCGGGAATCTCGATGTGGCCCTTGCCGTATGGCCAGATGCCGGCGATGGCACGCAGCAGCGTCGTCTTGCCCGCACCGGGAGGACCGACGATGAGCAACGAGCGGCCCGGGAGTACCGTGAAGCTCAGGGCGCGCAGCAGCGGAGCCCCACTGGGCAAATCGATATCGAGATCGTCGACATGCAGTGCGGGGGTCGGCGAGCGCCGGACCTCGATGCGGCGCCCGTCGCTCCCACACGTTGCCGGGTTGCGCAGCCCGCGTTCGAAGCCGACGAGCCGATCGACGGCGGCACGCCAGCGGGCGATATCGGGATAACTATTGACGATGAAGCTCAGCGCACTCTGCACTTGCCCGAAGGCCTGCGCCGTCTGCATGAGGCCGCCGAGCATGATCTGGCGTGCGAAGTAGCGCGGCGCAGCAACGAGCAGAGGAAAGACCACCGCGAGCTGCCCGTAGATCCAGGTGAACGCGCTCAGCCGCTTCTGCCGCCGCATGATCGCCCAGTACGTGCGCAAAATGCGCGTGAAACGCTCGCGGAAGCGGACCCGCTCGTTGGCCTCGCCGCGCGTCAGGGCGATGCTCTCGGCGTTGTCGTGCACCCGCGCCATGCTCAAGCGGAAATCAGCCTCGTAGCGCTGCAGGTCGAAGTTCAGCCGCACCAGCGGTGCGCCGATGCGCAGCGCCAGCCAGGTGCCGAGACTGGCGTAGAGCAACGCCGCCCACACCATGTATCCCGGAATGCTGACCGCACCGAGCGGTCCGAGCGGAACCAGCAGCGATCCGGAGAGACTCCAGAGGATCGCGATGAACGACACCAGCGTCACGGCTGAGCTGAGCATCCCCAGCGTCATGCTCTGGGTGTATACGACGAAGAGCCCGATGTCCTCGCTGATGCGCTGGTCCGGGTTCTCCGCCACTGCACCGAGGAGAACACCACGGTAATACGAGTGGTCTTTGAGCCAGGCTGCCAGAAACGACTCCGTGAGCCAGCGCCGCCAGCGGATCTGCAACATCTGGCCGAGGTAGACCTGGTACACCGCGCACACCACGTTGGCGGCGGTCAGCCCGAGGAAGATCAGCAGTTGGCGAAAAAACTCGGGGGCGTCGAAGGCCTGCAGCGCGTTGTAGAACGCCGCGTTCCAGTGGTTGACCAGCACGGCGATGTAGATCGAGCCGAGCGACAGCCCGACGACCAGCGCCAGCAGCCCACGCGCCACCCACTTTTCTTCTGACACCCAGTATGGCCGCGCCAGCCACCAGATGTCGGCCACAAACGACCGGCCCCGCACGTGCACGACAGTCGCTTAGGGCAACCTGGTGACACTCATCGCCCGGCGGACGGCTCGCCGCTGCGGATCTCCAGGCGCAAGAGCATGCCGGCGTTCTCCAAGAAGCTTTCCACCGTGGCGCGCGCGCGATCCGGGTCGCCTTCGACGAGAATGACGCCGAGCGGCTGGGCCATCAGCTGCGCGAACTGCTCCATGAAGCGGTGCAGATCCAACGGACGGTGGCACAGCGGGCTCAACTGGCCGCTGTTGAGGAAAACATGCTCCGCGATCCGGTGCCGGAACTCGGCAGCTGCCAGGTCGATCGCCATGAGCGTCTGCACCGCGGTGTTTCCAATCTCCATCGTTCGTCCTTTCTCAGCCGCGCTGCTGCAACCCCACACGATGAGCCGTGAGCGATCAAACTTGCCACGATCAAAACATCACGGCAAGCAGGCAGAATTCCGGAGACGGGGCGCGCAATCGGTTCACTTGCTGAAAGCGACCACGGCGCTTCCTGCCTCCGTCGGCATTACAGTGCCTTGGATAGAGGGGCGTGCCACCATGGTGAATCCTCCCTCCACCAACTATCTGAACCGAAGAGATCCCAAGGGTCCAATGATTCCGAATGCTTGCAGTAGCCATATGCAAACCGCAAGGATGACAATGATATGAATGATACGTTTGATCGTCGCATCAATTGGGAGGAGAGTCTCTACGACGTATAGAAGAACTCCAACAACGACTAGAACTATGATCACGTTAATCAGTGGCATATTGACTCTCCTTTCGGCGCCTACGCAGCCTCTTCGCGCTCGCGACGGCCTACTTCCGCTCTTTCTTGGCGCTCTGCTTCGCGATGACAAACTTGCCGAACGAGACGCCGAGGTCGACCCCCTGGCCGGTGCCCGAGAACGCCAGGGAAACGGTGCCCTGCGTCACCACCTGCGCAGCCGACGACCCACCCATCCCGGCATGGGCCTCAGCAGAAGCATAGCTCCCGAAGAGTTCGCTGATGTCAGCCACCTCCGAAAACGTCCCGCTGCCGTTGACGATCTTGGACTTCCCGGCCGTGGGCCCGCCACCTGTCGCCCGAAGGGACACGCGCGCCGACTGGCCATTGTCGCAGGTGATGGTGCCGCTGCCGCTTGCCGTTGAGTAGCCCGCCGACCACCCGGCAAGAGAGTACTTCATTGTGCACTTCGCCGACCCACCCCACGCCGGCTGAGCCAGCGCGACAAGGGACAACATCGCGACCTTGGCTACCCCGCCGCTCCAGCCTGGTTTCATTTGTCTCGCATCCTTCTTCGAACTCGCCATGATCGCTCCCTCCTTTCGTGCAGCTGTGGAAAGCAAGGGCTGCGCCCGGACTAGCGTGCGTCATGCGGCAACATACCCTAGATGCCTGTCGTACTCCGGATTCTCACTACTGGAAAATCGTTCGCTCCGATGGGGTGCGGCCCATCCCAATCCATCCGCTATGGTTCCGTCTAGTTCTTTCTCGATTGGACCCCTCTTCCCAAGCGCCGAGTCGCGATAGTATGGCAACACACCGTCGGGCGCGATCGGAACGTC
>Ga0209048_10004204_pt1 | contig 13818 bp, 15 predicted proteins | sample FrelakmetCRP12CR_FD_187146 | JGI IMG/M metagenome (GOLD analysis project Ga0209048, IMG submission 187146) | Freshwater lake sediment microbial communities from the University of Notre Dame, USA, for methane emissions studies - CRP12 CR (SPAdes)... | ecosystem: Environmental > Aquatic >... | reverse complement strand
CAGGTGTGTCTTTTGCTGTTTGCCTTACAGAGAATGCAAAACGCCGGAGCCCTGAACTTATGCCCCGCCTTTTCCGTCGCCGCCTTCAAGTTTCGTGAGACGTGCCGAGATGCCCTGTATTTTCTTTTCAAGCTTTTCAAGGTCGTCGCGGGTCGCTATATTCAGCTTTTCAAATGCACCAGCGACAGTATCCTTGACCTTGAGGTCCATATCCCTGGTGCTTTCCTCGGCCTTGGACGTCCACTCCTTCACTAGTTCGGCGGCGTCGCTCTTGGAAAGTTCTCCTGCCTTGACCAGTTCGTCGACTAATTCCCTGGCCTTTTCCTGAGCTCCCAGCCCTAGCAACATTGCTTTTTTGATAACATCCGAGACATTCATGATGACCTCCTTGGTTAAGTCTAATTATAACATAACTCAAATCCCGGTGAGAGAACGGAAAAGAAACCTATTACAAGAAACCGGCGGCACCCTCTTTGTCGGCACCTACTTGGCCGCTTTTTTTACTGCATCGTACAACGCGTCGAGAGCCGCGTCCAGTTTTCCGGGATCCTTTCCGCCGGACTGGGCCAGATCCGCTTTGCCCCCGCCCGTGCCGCCCAGGATAGGCGCCATCTCCTTGATGATGGTCCCGGCATGGAACCGGGACGTCAGGTCCTTTGAGACCATCACGATCAGACTCACCTTGCCATCCTTCACCGAACCGAGCGCCAGAACGCCGCTCTTGATGTTGTCCCGCAGCTTGTCGCCAAAGTCCCTGAGGTCCTTCGGGTCCATGTTCTCCACGCGCCTGGCCAGCACCCTGACGCCGTTGATCATCTTAGAGCCTTCAATGATGACCCCGGCCTGAGAGGACTGCAGCTTGTGTTTCATCCGGTCGAGCTCTTTCTCGCTTTCTTTGAGCTGTGCCACCAGTTTCTCGACCCTTCCGACAATATCGGCGTCTGATGCCTTGAGTGCCTGGGCTATCTCCTGAAGGCTCCTCTCTTCTTTTTTTACTTCACGATATGCCCGTTTTCCGGCAAGCGCCTCGATCCGGCGAACCCCGGCTGCGATGCCGGACTCGGAAACGATCTTGAACATACCGATATCTCCGCTCGCACGGGTATGGGTCCCGCCGCAAAGCTCTTTACTCACGTCCTTCACCGTGACCACCCGGACTTTGTCCCCGTATTTCTCATCAAAGAGCGCCATGGCGCCGGAGGTAATGGCCTGGTCTATGTCCATGACCGCCGTGTCCACAGGATGGTTCTCAAAAATACGCTCGTTCACCAGCTCTTCAATCCGTTCCTTTTCCCGTTCCGTAAGCGACGTGTAATGCGTGAAATCGAAGCGGAGCCGTTCGGGAGATACGAGCGATCCCGCCTGTTTCACATGTTCGCCGAGCACTGACCGGAGCGTTGAGTGGAGTATATGGGTTACCGTATGGTGCCTGGCGATATCAGCCCGATTGTCGGTCTCGACCTTCGCGAGTATTGCATCGCCTGTCTTGAAGGTCCCTTTCCTGATCTTGCCTTTATGAACGATCACGTCCTGGACCGGCTTTATCGTATCCGTGACGTCAAACTTGGAGGCCTCTCCCAGAAGCTCACCCTTGTCCCCCACCTGTCCGCCTGACTCTGCGTAGAACGGCGTCCGGTCAAGGATGATCTCCACCTCGTCGCCATCATGTGCCTCGGTGACTTTTTTGTCTCCCTTGATGATGGCCAGGACCTCCGCAGTTCCTTCGAGTACATCATAGCCGACGAAGATCGGTTTCTTGATGCCTGCAGAGACCTCCTTGTACACGGGCTTGACCTTCTCCTCGCCCGAACCGGCCCAAGCAGCCCGCGCTTTTTCGCGCTGTTCCTGCATGGCGCGACGATAGCCGTCTTCGTCAAGCTCGAGATGCATGTCCCTGGCCATGTCGGCCACAAGGTCCAGGGGAAATCCGAAGGTATCATAGAGCCTGAACAGTACATCGCCGGGAACCATGACCTGGCCCGAGGCCTTGAGTTTTGCAACTGACTCGTTCAGGAGTGCAAGACCGGCGTCGAGCGTGGCAGCAAACCGCTCCTCCTCGAGAAGCACCAACTTAGCCACGTGGTCCCGGCTGTCCGCGAGCTCGGGGTAGGCTTCCCGCATCTCGTCCACCACAGACCCGGTGAGCTTGTACAGAATAGGTTTGTTGATGCCGATGAGCTTAGCGTAGCGGCTGGCACGGCGGAGAATACGCCTCAGCACATATCCTCTTCCCTCGTTTGAAGGCAGTACGCCGTCGGAGATGAGGAAGGTCATGGCCCGAAGATGGTCTGCGATCACCTGGTAGGAGATGTCTGATTGCTCATCTTTATGATACGGAACGCCGGCCAGGTTAGCAATCTCCTTAATGATGGACTGGAACAGGTCGGTCTCAAAGTTACTCCTGACCTTCTGCACGACGGCGGACAAGCGCTCCAGGCCCATGCCGGTATCGATGCTCGGCTTCGGCAGGGGCGTGAGCTTGCCCGTCTCGTCGCGGTTATACTGCATGAATACCAGGTTCCAGATCTCGAGGTACCGGTCGCAATCGCACCCCACGGCGCATCCGGGCTTTCCGCAGGACATGTCCGGACCCTGGTCGATAAGGATCTCGGAGCACGGGCCACAGGGCCCGGTGTCTCCCATCGACCAGAAGTTGTCCTTCTCGCCGAGGCGTACAATGCGATCAACCGGCACGCCTATCACGGTCCGCCAAAGCTCGAAGGCCTCATCATCGTCCTTGTAAACCGTCACCCAGAGCTTGTCAGCCGGGAGGTTGACCTTCCCGGTGAGAAATTCCCAGGCGTACTCAATGGCTTCCTTCTTGAAATAATCTCCAAAGGAGAAGTTGCCCAGCATCTCGAAGAACGTATGGTGCCGTGCCGTATGGCCGACGTTTTCGAGGTCGTTGTGCTTGCCGCCGGCGCGAACGCACTTCTGGCTCGTAACCGCTCGCTTGTAGTCCCGCTCATCCTCTCCGAGGAACACGCCCTTGAACTGCACCATTCCCGCGTTCGTGAACAGGAGCGATGGGTCGTTCTTCGGAACGAGGGACGAACTCGGCACCACCTTGTGCCCTTGTTGGGAAAAATAGTCAATGAACAGCCTTCGTAATTCGTTCGACTTCAATATACTGCTCCTTACCATATAAATATATTATTTCCGTTCAGAACTTCCTACGAATGCGCGAATCTTGTCGCGTGGTATGCTCACCAATACGTCATTCCCGAACGCTCCTATCAGTATCCCTCAGCACATTCCGGATAATGTCGAATGAGAACCCCTTCCGTTCGAGAAATCCCGCCAGCCGACGTCTGCGGGTCTCGCGGTCGAGAGCCTTCATTGTATTCAGTCTCTTTTCGACAACCAGCTTCGCGGTCTCGCTCTCGGTTTCCTCACTGAAAACCTCGGCAAAGACTTCCCGAATCATCTCCTGGCCGATCCCCTTATTCTTGAGCTCCAGCCCGATCCGGCGCCTGCCGAATCCCCGAAGCCTGATCCTGCTCCGCGTCCAGTCATGCGCAAACTGCAGGTCATTCACATAACCGAACCGTTCCAGGTCGGCAACTACGGCACCGATTATCTCATCATTGAATCCCTTATCAACAAGCTTTGCCTCGATCTCCGCCCTGCTGCGAGGACGATACGTGAGAAGACGGTAAGCCGCATTCCTGGCCTTCGTCAGCGCTTTTTCTTCTAAATCCGAATTCCGCAATCTGCAATCCGCAATTGACTACTTGTCCCCGAACCGGTCGATCTTGAAATCGCTGTCCTGTGAAGTTCCCTTGTACTCCCGCGCTTCGCCCTGCTGCTGAGAAGAACCCAGGGTATTTCCGGCTCCTGATTTCGTACCACCGATCGTTCCCTTTATGCCCGTGGACGTTCTCTTCTCGTCCACTTCCATCGCAAGATCGCTCGTTGACTGGATACCCTTGACCTTGAGCGCAAAATCGTCGGGATTGCTCGCCGTCATCAGCGCCTCGTCGTAAGTGATGATCCCCTTCTTGTAGAGCATGAGAAGCGACTGGTCGAAGGTCTGCATCCCATAATGAAGCTGTCCCCCGGCAATGATCGTTGGTATCTGGCGGGTCTTGGTTTCGTCGATGATCGCCTCACGCACAGACAACGTGCCGAGCATCACTTCCACAGCGGGCACGCGGCCGGAACCGTCAGCCCTGGCCACCAGTCGCTGGGAGATGATCCCCTTGACCACGGATGCGAGCTGCATCCTGACCTGCTTCTGCTGATAGGGCGGAAATACCGTGATAATACGATTGACCGTCTCCGACGCGTCCAGTGTGTGCAGGGTGGACAGCACCAGGTGTCCTGTCTCGGCCGCGGTCAGCGCCGTGGAGATGGTCTCGAAGTCGCGCATTTCGCCCACAAGGATAACATCCGGGTCCTGCCGGAGCGCGCTCCGGAGCGCGTCACTGAATGAAAATGTGTCCGAACCGATCTCACGCTGATTAACGATGCTCTTTTTATCCCGATGCAGAAATTCAATCGGGTCCTCGATCGTGACGATATTGGAGGTCCGTGACATGTTGATGTAATCGATCAGCGCCGCAAGGGTCGTGGACTTGCCACTCCCCGTCGTTCCCGTAACCAGGATGAGGCCGCGCTGCTCGCTCCCGATTTTCTGGAGCACCGTCGGAAGCATGAGGTCATCAAAGCTCAGTATTTTGCCCGGGACCAGACGGAAGACCATGCCCACGCTGCCGCGCTGCTGGAACACATTCACGCGGAAGCGGCCCATCCCCGGCACGGCGTATGCCATGTCAAGCTCTTTTTTCTCCAGGAACCTTGCCTTCTGGACGGGGTTCATGATGCCCAGCGCAGTGGCAAGGGCTTCCTCCTGGGTCGTCCTCTTTTCCGTTTCGATCGGATTCAGCCTGCCGTCGATCCTGAGGATTGGCGGCACGCCAACCTTCAGATGAAGATCGGATGCTTTTTTTTCAATGGTTATTTTGAGTAGATCATTCAGATTCATGGAAACCTCCCGTGCGCTTCGTTGCCGCTATTTCCCTTTCGAGGCCTTCGCCGGTTTTTCCGGGGGCGGAGCAGCCTCCTTTTCTTTTGCCGCCGCGCTCGCCGGGGCGGAAGCAACAGAACCGGTCAGACCAGCGGCCTGACGCACTTTGATCTCGATCTCAGAGGCCATCTCGGGGTGGTCGTGCAGGAACAGTTTGACGTTCTCCCTGCCCTGGCCGATCCGCGTGCCGCTGTAGGAGAACCAAGCTCCGCTTTTTTCAATGATGTTCTTCTCCACGCCCATGTCGATGATCTCGCCGCTCTTCGAGACCCCTTCATTGAACATGATATCGAATTCAGCCGAGCGGAACGGCGGTGCGATCTTATTCTTTACCACCTTGACCCTCACCCTGCCGCCGGTCACTTCCTCACCCTCCTTGATGGCAGCGATCTTGCGGATGTCGAGCCGCACCGAGGCGTAGAACTTGAGCGCGTTGCCGCCCGTAGTTGTCTCCGGGTTGCCGAACATTACCCCGATCTTCATGCGGATCTGGTTGATGAAGATGAGCGTTGTTGCCGACTTGCTGATGGCACCGGTGAGCTTTCTGAGCGCCTGGCTCATGAGCCTCGCCTGGAGTCCCATGTGCGCATCTCCCATCTCGCCTTCGATCTCGGCCCGCGGCGTAAGCGCTGCGACGGAATCGACCACGATCACGTCGATCGCGCCGCTCCGTACGAGCGTTTCGGTGATCTCGAGCGCCTGTTCGCCCGTGTCGGGCTGGGAGATGAGAAGGTCATCGGTGCGCACACCGAGCTTGCGGGCGTACGTCACATCAAGCGCATGCTCCGCATCAATGAAAGCGGCCTGGCCGCCCGCCTTCTGCGCCTCGGCTATGATATGGAGCGCCAGCGTGGTCTTGCCCGAGGATTCGGGGCCGTAGATCTCGACGATCCTGCCGCGCGGCACGCCGCCCACACCGAGTGCGATGTCCAAACCCAGGGATCCGGTAGATATCGCAGGGATTCCCGCAGGGACCTCCTCCCTGCCCAGACGCATGATGGAACCCTTGCCGAATTGTTTCTCGATCTGGCCTACTGCCAGTTCCAACGCCTTCAACTTGTCCTTATCCGCCACTGTGTATCTCCTTTCATTTCCCAATTACATGATGGACGATGGATGACAACTCCTACGCGCACGATGGACGATTTTGTCTTTACTCTTCGTCCCTCGTCTCTCGATCATTTCAACTGCACCCTGCCCATTTCAGTGTACACCGCGCCTGAAGGCTTGAGTCCACTCTGCATCAGGCTGACCGCGGTTGCATCGAATCCCGTCAGGCTTCTGTCCTTGAGCTCTGCTAATAGAGCGAGCCATTGATCGCGAGACCTAATATATTTTATCCTGCCAAGGGTAAGGTGCGCGGTAAATTTCCGTTCATCAGGCGCCAAACCGATGCCGGCCATGGCATTTTCCACGGCTCCCTGCAGTTTCGTGAGCTTCCCGATATCCCCTGAAAGCCCGATCCAGACCACGCGCGCGTTCCGCGGATTGGGGAACGTCCCGACTCCTTTGACTTCAAGCCGAAACTGACCAATCCCCTCCGCGGCTTTTTGCAGACCGCTAACAATCTCTGCAATCTTCGTCTCGGGGACTTCCCCCAGAAATTTCAGTGTCAGATGCATCCCCTCCGCGCGCGGCCAGCTTGCATCTATATTCGCTTTTCTGAGCTGTTCCTGGACCTTGACCATTTCCTTCTTGATCTCGTCCGGAATCTCTATGGCGATGAAGAGCCGCATGACGAACCAGAATACAGGAGTCAGCAGTCAGGAGCCAGAAGTCGGAAAAGATCGACCTTCCTTTTGACTTCTGAATTCTGACTACCGTCTCCTATCCTATGAGATATCTCCTGACCATGTCCAACGCCATCTGCGAGGCCCTGATACGGACCTGTTCCCGCGTCCCGAGAAACCGGTGCTCTGCGGTCTTAATCTCCTGCGGTGATGCGAGCGCCGTGTAAACGAGCCCCACCGGCTTTTGTTGTGTCCCTCCGCCGGGACCCGCGATGCCGGTTACGGCCAGTCCGAGGTCCGCGTGCGCGGCTTGGAGCATCCCCCGTGCCATGGCTTCCGCTACCTGGCCGCTTACCGCTCCATGTTTTTCGATGAGGTCCGACGGCACACCAAGCATCTCGGTCTTTGCAAGATCACTGTACACCACCACGCCGCGCTCGAAATACTCTGAACTTCCTGCAATGCTCGTGATCCGTACGCCGATCAGCCCGCCGGTACACGATTCCGCAACAGCTAGCTTGAGCCTTCGCTGTTTCAGGAGCGCGCCGACCACCTCTTCCAGCTCCTGGCTATCCACACCGTACACCGCATCGCCGAGTTTTTCCCGAATTCCTGCGTCTGTCCTGTCCACCTGCTCCTGCACCCGCTCGGTATGGGACCCGCGGGCGATGATGCGAATATCCACACCCGTTTCCTTTGCGGTCAGACCGACAGCCGGTTCACTGCGCTTCAGAATGTTCTGGATCGCCTGGTTCACCGCCGATTCAGTCAGACCGCAGGTGCGCAATACGCGCCGCCTGATGAACGTCTTCCCGCCGAACCGCTCTTCGAGCGCGGGCCGGAGCCCCTCGTTGAACATGGCTTGCATCTCTTTCGGCACACCGGGAAGGACCGCAATGAACAGTCCTTCCTCGTCGCTGAAGAAACCCGGGGCAATACCTATGGGGTTCTGGAGCAGCCTCGCACCGGTCGGGATAAGCGCCTGCCGGTCATTCGACGCGGCAAATTCCTTTCCCCTGCCGGCAAGCCTGGTGTGAATGGCCTTCAGTGCATCCTCGTTCAGGACCAGGCGTTTCTTGACGATCTTTGCGATCACCTTGCGCGTGATGTCATCCTCGGTCGGCCCGATCCCGCCGGTTATGATCACAACCGCCGCCCTTCCGAAAGCCCTCCGAAGCGCCTCTTCCATGTCCTGCTCATCGTCCCCCACCACGGTCTTGAAGGCGGTCTCAAGGCCGATGAGCATGAGCTCTTCGGAAAGGTAGAGGGAGTTCGTGTCGATCACCCCACCCGACAGGAGTTCGCTGCCGGTGGCGATTATTTCAGCGCGCATTGATATGCCTTCAGGTGACAGGATTGATCAGGTTTAAATGCTCTTTCTCTTTCGTTTCATGTCGATCCTGTAGTTTAGCCTAAACAAGTTTGACATGGACCGCAAGCTGCAGCAGAACATTGGTATATATCCCCGCCCCCACGTCGTCGAGCATCACGCCAGGGCCGCCGTGCAGCTCCTGGAGGCGCTTGAGGGGCCAGGGTTTCATGATATCGAACACCCTGAAGATCACGAAACCGGAGACAATAAAAAACAAGCCGGATGGTACCATGAACATGGCCGTAAGAAACCCGGCGATCTCATCGATCACGATCGAGGTACTGTCCGTTCGGCCGAGTATGATCTCCGCATGACCGGCAGCCCACATCCCAACAAGGATTACGAGGAGGCAGACAGCACCATAGTGCACGGGATGCAGGCCCTTCAATCCCAAGTAGATGAACACCCCCACAACCGTCCCCGCCGTGCCGGGGGCGACCGGGAATTTCCCTGCATAGGCGCCCTGCGAAATAAATAGGATGATCGCTCTCGCTGCCCTGTTCATCTGCCTCTATTCATTGAAAATTTCTGCACATTGTAGCATCAGGCCGAGCTTACAGTCAAGGTTTGTTTTGGCGTGTGAGGGTGAAATTTTTCATCGGCTATATACATCATACGTCTGACAGAGTATAATAAATAAAATTGGACGTGCACAGAATTGATGTCGTATACGCTGATATGGTCTACGGAGAGGTGTCCATCTCGGGGGAAAAATACAGTAGCTTTTTTTCTGAAAAACTGATAAAAATAGGCCTACACATTATGACCTTACCATGAAAGGAGGCGTTATGGGAAAAACAGTTTTAAACTTTAAAGGGATGTCCTGCCCCATGCCGGTCATTAAACTGTCGATGGCAGCAAGAAAAGGGGCACCCGGCGATGTCTTCGAGGTCGTTTGTGACGACCCGGCGTTCGAACCAGACATCACGGCATGGTGCAATGAGACAGGGAATGAGCTCAACGGTATTACGAAGACCGGCAAGGATATCACTGCGACCATCACCAAGAAATAAATTCAGACGGAGGAAGCATGGAGCAGAATGACTTGGCAAAAAATGTGCGGGAACTGGAAATCCGGCTCGCAAAACTCGAAAAGAACAGCTCTCAGCTGACCATGGTGCTCTTCAGCGGTGACTTCGACAAGGTCTTCGCCGCCTTCATCATCGCAACCGGCGCTCTGGCCATGGGGAAAAAGGTCGCCGTGTTCGTTACATTTTGGGGACTCGACGCCATAAAGAAACCGGTCATGAAAACCGCGGGAAGGCAGTTTCTCGAGAAGATGGTCCTCTGGATGAGGCCCAAAGGCCCGGACAAGCTAGGGACATCCAAGATGAATTTCGGCGGCATCGGCCCGCGCTTGTTCCGCTACATGATGGGTAAGAAAAACATCGAATCCCTTCCATCCCTTATCGGGCTGGCGCAGGAAATGGGCATCAAGATCGTCGCCTGCCAGATGTCCATGGACGTCATGGGCGTCAAAAAAGAAGATCTGCTCGACGGGATCGAGTTCGGGGGTGTGGCAACGTTCCTGAGCGATTCCTTCAGTTCGAATACCACGCTGTTCATCTAGCTATTGCAAGAGAGGCAGAACCCGCGAAAAAAATCGTGTATATATTGACCCACGACCCCAAGACGCGACCGGAGCTTGTATCAAGCGTCTTTGCGCAGGCGTTGACTTCCCTGAGCTTCGGATACGAATGCGAAATGTTCGTCATGGATAGCGGCATCAAGGATCAAGGCCTCATCATTCGACCCGCTGATTGAATTGATCCAGCATTATCAGAATATGGGGGGCAAGCTCTATGGCTGCAATCCCTCTATCGCGGCCCACGACATCACGACCGAGAGCTGCATGGGCGGAGTTAATGGATTTGTAACTACATCGAAACTGATCAAGAGCTCCGTGGCTGCTAACGCTGTCTTTACCTATTAATGTTCAACGTATAAGCGAGGGCAATTTCGGATACCGGGATGCGGCGCGTAACGGAACGCATGGACGTACTGTCTATTCCTCGCAGATTGCGGGCCCCTCGATGGCAACGCCGCCATCCGTTCCCTGCGGCACACAGCAGCGGATTGCATCAAAGGCGAGCAGTATTCGCTTTTCCTTCTCAAGCCGCTCCGGCGAAAGCGGAGTGAAAGAATATTCAGAAAGCAGTTGAATGATCCGGTCTCTGACAGGTATAGCGCCGAAACCCTCTCCCAAGACCTTACCTGTCGCAACATCAAGGACCTCTGCGTTCACGGGGTCCGCCACGACCGCAACGGGCACGGGGGTTGATCCGACCAGTCGGGCAGCGGCCAATACCTGGCGTTCCCGTGAAGAAAGGGAGCCCGCGGCGCACTTGATGACCATGGCCTTCTTCCCCGAGATTGAAATAAGGAAATCCACAGAAGAATACGCCGTCTCCTGGCCGAGTTTCACTTCGAATACCACCCTCTTCTCAATGTCCTCCGGCAGGTATCCCTTTTTCTCAACCAGCAGATAGGAGACCATCTTTCTCGCCTCGGCAGCCAGGCCCTCGCCGTCCTCGAGCTCCTGCTCAAGAATGGATTGGATCTTCTTCTCCCGTACTACGAACTCGTCTTCCATATTAGTTTTTGTCATTTCGAGCGATGCGAGAAATCTTTCTTTTCAATCAGTAAAGACCCTTCGCCTCGTTCAGGGTGACGCATTCTGACTTTACGAATGCGTCACTTTTTCTTCCCCGTCTTCTTAACGGATGCTTTTTTCTTTCCCGTCTTCGTGCCTGCTGCTTCTTTCTTTTTTGTCACCGGGGCTGATACTTTCTTCACGAGCGCCGTTGTTCCTTTGGCGGACGTGGATGCCGGGATCTGGAGCGGTTTGCTGCCCGCACCCGACAGGGTGCCTAGGATATCCCTTTCTCGAACAAGGACCAGGTCCTCATTATTGATGGTATAGGTCTGACCTGCATAGCGTTCATAGAGTACCACGTCGCCGGGCTTCACCGTCGTGGGAATGAACTTTCGATCCTTTTTTTCAATCTTCTTCTTTCCATACTTCTCTTCCTCGAACGCGCCCGGCCCGATCGCCTCAACAATACCTTCCTGCGGCTTTTCCTTCGCGCTGTCCGGAATATAGAGCCCTCCCGCGGTCTTCTCCGCCGCGTCGGACGGCCGTATAACTGCCCAATCATTCATCGGTTTCAACTTCATGGCATTCCTCCTTCAAGAGTTTATCGTTGAGGGCCATTATACGGGAAAAAAATACTGCTGTCAAAAGGTAAGGCGTGTTGACCCGAGTTCCGCAGTTTTACTCTGATTACCTCTTATTTGTGGCACGAGGAAACAGAGCGCCCACACTTGGATTTAATTTGGCGGTCCGCGCTGCACGACACATTAGCGATCACCACCCGAGACTATATTGTGAATACATCTGGATTGCCGCTTCAGGTGAATAACATGATAGACAGAGTTAGCTCAGGACCTTCTCGACGGGAAACACAGGGATATGACAGCTCTCCGCAACGAAAGAGGAGATCAGTCAACAAATAAAACCGCGGCTTTATAAAATAATGCTTAGATTTCCTCAAACAGGATGTCTGCCTGTACATGCCTCACGTCCGGGGTGCCGGTCAGCAGCATGGTCTGGAATAGTTCTCCCTTCATCTTGTTGAGCATGAGAGAGACCCCCTCCCTGCCGCCTCCGACTGCTCCGATGGCCAGCGGCCTGCCCACGAGAACAGCGTCCGCTCCGAGCGCGAGGAGTTTCAGTACATCAGCGCCGGTGCGCACGCCTCCATCGGCAAAGATGGTCAATTTGCCCCTCACCCGCTCGGCAATGGCAGGAAGAACTTCGGCGGCTCCCGGCGCGAAATCAAGGACTCTTCCTCCATGGTTCGAGACCACGATCCCGGCGGCCTTCGCTTGCACGGCGAGTTCAGCTTCATCAGGGGTCATGATGCCCTTGAGGACAAAAGGCAGTGTGGTCAAGGCTATCACTTCCATTACCTCTTTCAGGGTTTTGGGGCTCACCGGCTGCCCTTTCATCGCCATGGTGACCAGACCCGCGCCATCGATGTCCATGCCGACTGCCAATACACCTGCCTCTTCCGCGCGGCGGATGTATTTAATGATCTCCTTTTGCTCCCGCGGCTTAATTATGGCGATCGTCGTTTTCTTATGCGCCGCGCCGGACTTCAGGCCGCTTTCGTACATGGACGGATCAGCGCCGTCACCCGTCATGCTGAAGGTGCCGGCCATCAGCGAACCGGTCACGATCTCTTCGATGAAATCTGCCTCGCTCATCGGGCCGCCCAGATTATACGGGGTGCCGGTCATGGGCGCGGCCAGGATGGGCATGCTGAGCTTCCCGCCCCAGAGTTCGAATGAGAGGTCCGCTTCCTTAACCGCGTGTATGGTCCTCATATTCAGGCGATAGTATGCCAGCGCCTCAAGATTGGCCATGAACGAGCTTCCCGTCCCCGCCCCGCCCATGCCTGGGACTTCCCCGGCGCATGCGCGGCCGTCGCACACCGTGCATACCCGGCAATACCCTTTCAATTTTTCGCGCGCGTTTTCTCTGACTATCTTCAGATCCATTGAACGACCTCTCCCATCATCCCTCGAATGTCCAATCGCACTTCGAACAGGTTATGTGTACGGTGAATCCGAGGAAATTCTTTTTCACGAACCGGTGCTCAATTTTCCCCCCGCAGGTATGACAGCGTATCGAATCATCAAACCTGCCGGTCCTGTGCTGGTTCTTCACCCGGACAACGATCTGGTACAGGCGCATCTCAAGCAAATCAAGGCAGCATCCCATAATGCCTCTTTTCTCAATTATGGTCCCAATACAAAAAACGGGAAGGGCAAGCGTCGATCTCCCGCTATGCCCTTCCAGTCAGTCTGGTTGCTATTACAGCCTGATTTCTCCGTCGCTGCATATTTTCCCGTCTTTGCTTTCCTTTGAAGCATCGCCAGAAGGCTTTGCGGGCCCACCCCCGCAGGTGGGCTCTTCCTTTGTGAACCAGCATTTGATCCTGGCGAATATCGATTTCTTCTGTTGTCCCGCTTCCGTTGTTTCGACCTTTTTTTCCATAACGCCCTCCTTTCGTTGGCTCCCTTTTCTACTCTTCCACGACCTCAAGAACGAGATCACCATGCGCGTCCGTGACCGGCTGCTGGATCCGAAGAAGCTCGTTCCAGCGCATAAATGCCGAAACCAGCACCATCGCAACCAGCGCCATGATGATGACGGAGAGTACGGCAAGGAGATACTTTTCCTTCGGAATATAATTTGTCGTGATGTTCAGGTATCCCGCGTACATCGTCGTAATGGCCATGAAGATGCCGGGTACGGCGGTGATCCAGGCATATTTCTTTTTCCCCATCCTGATAATCATGGTTGTTCCGATGATCAATGCGCTCGCGGCAAGGAGCTGATTGCTCATGCCGAACAGCGGCCAGATGGTCGTGATATCTCCAGTATACACCAGATAACCCCAGGAACCCGTGAAAATGAGACTGGTCAGGATGATCCCCGGCATCCACCGCTTTTCAAGGAACCTCGGAAACACCTTGCCGACCAATTCCTGGAGGAAGAACCTCCCGACCCGCGTACCGGTGTCGACCGCGGTCAGGATAAATACAGCCTCGAACATGATGGCGAAATGGTACCAGTACGCCATCAGCCCCTTCATGAAGGGTACCGATGCGAAAATGTA
>Ga0209048_10004203_pt1 | contig 13818 bp, 14 predicted proteins | sample FrelakmetCRP12CR_FD_187146 | JGI IMG/M metagenome (GOLD analysis project Ga0209048, IMG submission 187146) | Freshwater lake sediment microbial communities from the University of Notre Dame, USA, for methane emissions studies - CRP12 CR (SPAdes)... | ecosystem: Environmental > Aquatic >... | reverse complement strand
CCCGGTCGACAGCAACCATGACCATGGCGCGAAGCTCCTGCTCAATGGCTATACGCTACCCGCGGGAGGCACGATCATCTCCGACCTCACCGCCGCGATTCACAACGCCTTCATGCATCCCAACGTCGGGCCGTTCGTCGGCAAGCAGCTCATCCAGAAGCTGGTGACCGGCGATCCGACGCCGCAGTACGTCAGCCGCGTCGCCACGGTCTTCAACAACAACGGCAGCGGCGTGCGTGGCGACATGCGCGCCGTGATCGACGCGATCCTCACCGACCCCGAAGCACGCGGTGCGGTCAAGCTCGACCCCGGCTACGGCAAGCTGCGCGAACCCGTGCTGTTCATGACCGGCGCCGCGCGCGCGTTGGCGGCGACGAGCGACGGCGTCTACTTCGGTCAGCAAAGCGGACAGCTCGGACAGCAGCTGTTCTACCCTGCTTCGGTGTTCAACTACTACCCGCCCACCTACGTGCTTCCGGACACCACCCGTGTTGCACCCGAGTTCGCGATCGCGAACTCGAACACGACGATCAACCGCTACAATTTCGCGAACACACTGGCCTTCGGGACCATCGCCCCGCTGACGACGCTACCCGGGGCAGTGGGGACGACGCCCGACTGGACGACTCTGTCGGCGCTGGCGGGCGATCCCAATGCCTTGCTGGACCGGCTCAATTCGCTGATGCTGCACGGAACGATGAGCGTGGCGATGAAGAGCTCCATCATTCCCACGATCACAGCGATACCGGCAACCTCTGCTGCCAACTTGCTGACGCGCGCCAAGACCGCCTTCTACCTGGTGGCTTCGTCGGCGCAATATCAGGTGGAGCGCTGACCATGGAGAACACTCGCATCGATCGCCGTGGCTTCCTGCGCAACCTCGGCGCGCTGTCCGCATTCGGTCTGGCGTCGCGCCTGGACCTGCTCAATCTCGTCGCCGCGGCCGAGGCGCAATCGTCGACCGACTACAAGGCACTGGTCTGCGTGTTCATGTTCGGCGGCAACGACGGCAACAACACGATCATCCCCATCGATACCGCAGGCTACGGCCAGTATGCGGCGGTCCGCACGAGCGCATCGGGAATCAACCTGCCGCAGGCGTCGCTGCTGCCGATTACGCCCATCAATGTCGGCACGCCTTTCGGCTTGCACCCCGCGCTGGGCGAGCTGCAGGCGCTGTTCAACCAGAAACGGATGGCGGTCCTGGCCAACGTCGGCACGCTGGTTCAACCGATCAGCAAGGCGCAGTACGCCGCGGGAATTCGGCCGGACTCGCTGTATTCGCATTCGGATCAGCAGGCGCAATGGCAAAGCTCGGTTTCGAACACTGCGTCGGCAACGGGCTGGGGCGGAAGAATCGCCGACAGGGTGGCGTCGCAGAATGCCGCCACCGGCTTCCCGGTGATCACGTCGCTCGACGGGACGGTGCTGTTCGCGACCGGTGCGAGTACCGCGCCGCTGGCGATACCCGCGACGGGTTCGTTCGCGCTGGCCGGATACTCCAGTTCGGCAATATCGACCGCGCGGCTGGCCGCTGTCCAGCAGCTCCTTGCCGAATCTTCCGGCAGCGCTTTCGTCGGCGGAATGAACAAGATCGGCGCACAGGCGCTGAAACTGTCGACGACGGTAAACCCGATCCTGACGAGTGCCAACTCGACGGTGGCGCCGCTGTTCGCGAACCTCAAGACCAGCACGGCGGACCAATTCTTCCAGGTCGCCAAATTGATCGAAGCGCGCGCCGCGACCGGGACGAAGAGGCAGATCTTCTTCGTGCAGCTCGGCAGCTTCGACACGCACGGCGACCAGATCAATCGGCAGCAGAATCTCTTCGCCGAGCTATCGCCGGCGCTCAAGGCCTTCTACGATGCGACCGTCTCGCTGGGTGTCGCAAGCCAGGTGACGACGTTCACGCTGTCGGACTTCGGACGCACTTTCCAGCCGGCGTCGGGTGGCGGCACCGATCACGCGTGGGGCAATCACCATTTCATCATCGGTGGCGCGGTGCAGGGCGGCTCGTTCTACGGTCAGTACCCGCAGCTGGTGCTGGCGGGTCCCAATGACGCCGAGAGCGAGGGGCGCTGGCTGCCGACGACCGCCGTGGACCAGTATGGCGCGACGCTGGCAAGCTGGTTCGGCGTCGCGCCGACGGATCTAGGCGCAGTTTTCCCCAATCTCGGCAAGTTCCCGACCAGCAATCTGGGGTTCATGGGCTAGCGCGGTCCCACACGCCTGCACCGACGGAACGGTTCACCCCGCTCATCGGGGAACACGTCGGGCATTGGACCGATTCGCTCCGGGTGGAGCGAGTTTCGTCGCATTTCGGCCCACCCCGGGGAGCCTTGGCTACGCTTGGGATGAGACATCGACCCGGCAGTGCCCTGTGACTGGCACGCGACGCCGTTCGCCATGGCCTGGGACCGCTGCCCGACCGAGGGCGGAGACGTACGGATCTGCGCGCGCATCGCGGACGGGCGTTTGCGCTTGTCGGTCGCCGACACCGGGTGCGGCCTGACGGAGAGTTCTGGCGCCGGCGTCGGTCGTGCCAACAGCCGCTCGCGCCTTCGTTCGATGTATGGCGGCAGGACCCGACTCGCGCTGGTGCAGAATCCGCGGCGCGACGTGACGGCAACCATCGAACTGCCGGTGTCGGAATCGACGCTCGTCCAGGCGATGCCGTGAGCACCGCGCGCTCGCCTGCATGGGCGATCCCGGCAACGCCCGGCGTTCGCGAACTCCCCGCCGAGGCGGGTGGCACGACGCGGGTTCGCGCCGCATATCTGGTACTCGCCGTGGGCCTGGGTATCGCCTGCGGTCTCGTCAACACGGCCGCATGGCTCCTCGGTGCAGGCAGCGCCAGCCCGTGGAAGCTGGGCGCATTTCTCGTCCACGCTTCAGTGCTCCCGTTTGTCCTGCTCGTTCCCGGCATTGCGGTCGCCGATGCATTGTCGCGTCGCGGGATCGCTGGACCGCTCCCCTATGCCGCGGCGGCGTTGCTCGCGGCGATACTGGGTCAAGTCTCTTTCATTGTTACTGCACCCATGATCGGCGTCGACGCCTGTGGATGCAATATGGATGGGTGGTCACTTGGCGACAGGAGCTTTGAACTGTTTGCGGACAATTTGATTGCCTGCGGATTCCTGACCGCGTGCTATGTCAAGCGGCGCGAGGCAGCGAGCAAGACGGCGCGTCTGAGCGCGATCGAGCTTGAGCGCGGACGGTTGTCCCGGCAAGCCATGGAATCGCGCTTGCAGGCGATGCAGGCGTGCATCGAGCCCCCGTTCCTCTTCGACACGCTGACCGACATAGAACGCATCCACGCCGCCGAGCCGCACCTCGCCGCACGCCTGCTCGAAGACCTCATCGTCTGCCTGCGCGCCGCACTGCCCCATTCGCAGGACGGCAGGTCGACAGTGGCGCGGCAGTTCGAGCTCGTCAAAGCCCATCTGGACATCCAGTCGTTGCGTCATTCCGGCCGCCTCGCATTCAGTGTCGACGTTTCCGCCGAGGCCAAAGATGCAATATTGCCGCCGACGGTAGTGCTGCCGTTGATCGAATCCGCATTCGGCGATCATCGGGAGGCTCGAACCGGAGAGGTCACGCTGGCGGTCGGCGCCGGCATCATCGACGGCAGGCTGCGCTTGACGATCCTGGCCCGCGCCATTCGCTCGCCAGGCGCGAACGCCGAAGTGCCAACGATGGCTGGCATTCGTGAACTGCTTCATGAACTTTATGGACCGTCCGCGCGCCTGGACGTCCGTTGCCAGGCGGACGACAAGCGGATGATCGTACTGGAGATACCCCATGAGCGCTCCCAACGCGGTAATCGCTTAAGACGAGCCTCTGCGGCGGGGCGAACTGAAGGCGGCGCTCGCGGGGCTGTGGCCGGAGCTCGTCGTCAGCGCCGAGGCCACCGACGGCTTCGAGGCGAACCGCGCGCTCGACGAATGTGCACCGGACATAATGTTCCTCGACGTGCAGATGCCCGGTCTGACGGGACTCGAAGTCGCGCGGCGAGCGAGCGGCAAATGCCACGTCGTGTTCGTCACCGCGTATGACAAGTATGCCGTTGCGGCCTTCGAGCAGGGCGCGGTCAGCTATGTGCTCAAGCCGTTCTCGCCTGCGCGACTCGCCGAGACGGTCGCCCGTCTCAAGGACCGCTTGCGCCAGACTCCTGCCAACCTCGACGGCATTGTCCGGGCGTTCGCATCGAAAGTCGATCGACCCCGGGAATATCTGCGCTGGGTTACAGCGTCACAGGGATCGAATCTCTCCGTCATCACGGTCGACGACATCTGCCACTTCAATGCGGAGAACAGGTACACGGTGGTCATGACCGCGGACGCTGAAGCCTTGATCCGCAGGCCGATCAAGGAATTGGCCGAGGAGGTCGACCCCAAGGTGTTCTGGCAAATTCACCGCTCGACGCTGGTCAACGTCGGCGCGATCGCCGGAGTCACGCGTGACTTTCGTGGGCATCTGAGCGTCAGCCTGAGGGAGCGCAAGGAATCTCTGGCGGCGAGCGATTGCTACGTGCACCTGTTCAAGCAGATGTAGTGCTGCTGCCGTCGGCCAGGCGCAGCGAACGGCGCGGGAGGTGCCAAGCGAACAGTGCGCGCGGTGCTTGTCTTTCCGCATGCCTCTCCCGAAATTACGACGTAACGCTGCCCAAGCGGCGTTGGATCGAGTATGCTTTTTTGCTTGGCAGTATGCGCGCGCCTTTGCGGCGTCTTGCTTGCAACTCCTTGAAGTCGTGCTTTGCCGCTCCGTCGACATGCATTAGTCCGAGTCTGTCGCTACTCGGAGAGCGCCCACGGTGCCGAATTGGTTGCCAGGCATTTGACGAAAACCAAAGTAGGATAACGAATGAAAAAGTTTGCGATGACGGTAGTCCTTGCGGCAATCGGCTGGGGTGGGACCGCGCAAGTGAGTGCTGTTGTCCTGGTGGTCGTCGATAGTAATGGCAACCAGGTTCCTGCCGTCGGTCCTTGGCCAGTAGAACCAGTTCATGTGCCTTTCGAGTCCGGTCCGCAGGGGCAGATGACGATAGGATCGGATGAGGCGCCGTCAGCGTTTCCAGACAACATTCCGACCGGGACCAGGGGCTACGGTGGGATGTTCCTCAAGTTGGTCGCTTCAGGTGCGCCCTCTGTTCCTGTCACCTTCACATTGAAGGGGCACGGCGACGCAGCGTTCAACAACAACTTCGTCGTGACGGGGTGCCCCATCAGCTGGTTTACTGCAACTACTCCTGTTAACACCACTGTCACGTGTTCCCTCCTAACGAATCGGCTGATACCGTTCACTTTCACTCCCAACCCCAACCCGGCCAATGGGACCGCCGTGAATAATGGCGTCGTGACACCGCCGAACACGTTAACGCCTGGAGGCAATGGCAGGCCTACGCTCAATCCGCCGTGGAGTCAGCCCGACTTCGGCCTCTTCGAGGTGAGCCAGACCGCGCTCAACCAGGGCAACGCATTTTGGATTGGCCTTAGCGACGGGGGCGGGGGGGGTACTGTCGATTTCGACATGCAGGACATGGTCATCATGGTTAGCGTTCCGCCAGACACGGCGGCTGTTCCCACGCTGTCCCCCATCGGAGCGATGATCTTGGCCGCGCTCCTCGGAGTCGCGGCAATTGCCTCCCTGGGGAACCGCCGCAAGATCGGCTGACGGGAAACTCGTCCGTTATGCGCGGGCCGACGAGGCGACTGAACACAAGTCGGCCCGCTCTTCGATTGCCCCGTCATGTGATTCCCGGCCGCCGTTCGGCACAATGGGCCTTTCGGTGCGGGACACACCCGGTGTTGATCGACGAGCGGCAGCTTCTGGCAATTTGAACGGCGACGCTGAATTGGAATCGACCCCGCGGTCGCGGACGGAATCGAATGGAAATCGAGGATATTCTTAGAGCCGTACAGACTACGATCAAATCGATCGCGCCGGATACCGATGTACAGCAGATCCGGCCCGATCGGCCCTTGCGCGAGCAGATCGAGCTCGATTCGATGGACTGGCTCAATGTAATTGCCGACCTGCACGATAGGCTGTCCATCGAGATTCCGGAATCCGACTATGGACGGCTCGCGACCCTGGATTCAATAGTCGCCTACATGGCGTCCAGACAGGCGGAGCATCCTGGCGGACCGCTGCGCACAACGGCGGCGACCCTGGCCCAGCTTCCCTGCACGCGCCATCTGGTCAACGGCACGCCGGTGGCGTTGCGGCCGATGCGCCCCGACGACATGCCGCTGGAGCAGGACTTCGTCCGGCACCTCTCCAATGAGACTCGCTACGAGCGATTCATGGTGACGCTGAGCGAGCTTCCGCAAGCGAAACTGAAATACCTGACTGATGTGGACCAGGTTCATCACGTTGCGCTGGTAGCGACCGTGGATTGCAAGGGCCAGCAGGTTCTGGTGGGCGTCGTTCGCTACATCGTCGACGCGGCAGGCACCGGCTGCGAGTTCGCGGTCGCGGTGGACGACGCATGGCAACGTTCCGGGTTGGCAGGCATCCTGATGCACGCCTTGATGGAAGTTGCCCGCTCCCGAGGCCTAAGCTCGATGGAGGGAATCGTGCTGGCGACGAACACCAGAATGCTGAAATTCACGCGTCAACTGGGATTCAGCAAGCAGCGCGACCCGGAGGCTCGCGACACCGTCCGCGTCGTCCGCTCGCTCTGAGCGGCCGCCTGGAGGAGGCGCCACGACCGGAGTTGGCCGCACGTGACATTCGCGATCGGCCGAGCTTACGCTCGCGCACGCGTTACGCGGTGTTCTTGGTCTCTGTGCGAATTCGCCCAGACTTGACCGCCTTGACCAAGGCGGCGTGGTCTTGCTCGGTCTGATCCGCATAAGCGCAGGCGAAGCGCCTTAGGGCTTCGTCGAAGGCATCATTGCTACCGAGATAGCCGCTGATTACGGCCGCATCGCCGGCCTTGGCGTGCGCCCGCGCCACGGCCCAGCCGCAGTAGTGCGCATAGTTCATGAACCCGGCAAGTGGCAGTGTGTCCAGATTCACCGTTACCTTCGTGTCACGTAGCTGCCGGAAGTAAATGTCAACCGGTGGCTTGCCGATCCGGGACCACCCCAGGAACATGTCGCTGGCTGACTGCATCAGCCGTTGTCCGACGACCACGCGCTCGGCCTGATTGCGGTACACACTCTTCCCGGCGTATGGCTCAAGGACCGACGGCCGCGCCTGCTTGAGCTGCAGGAAGAGCGGATCGTCCACGTCGGCCTGGAGCAACGCCACCGCGCAAAACGTGCCTACGCTGCCCACCCCGACAACTTTCATTGCAACGTCAATCACCTCATACCGGTCGACCAGGGCTCGCCGATCCGCTGGCAGACTATGCCGATACTCCTGGATTGCCGCCCGAACCTGCAGGAAAAGCGCCTTCTCGCGTCGAGGATGATAGACGAGCGGGGGCTCGTCCTTGATGCGCCGCATACCGCCGATTAATTCCGTTAGCTTCGGCAGCAAGCGCGCCGACATGTTGGTGGCTGCACGCGCGTCGCCCGCGGCTCCTGGCCGCGACGCTTTGGCCTTGGAAGCTTTCGCAACCATCTGCTCCGCATCGATGCGTGCATACCAGACCTGGAGCTCTGGCCACGTAGCGTACTCGGCCAGATTCTCGCGGTACGCGCGCACGGCCATGAGCACCGCCTCAGAGCATCGACGCTCGGCGAAGCCGCGATAACGGCCCGCCACCATGATGCTCGCCGCCAGCCGCTTGATATCCCATTCCCAGGGCGCGGGCAGCGTCTCGTCGAAATCATTGATATCGAAAATGATGTGTCGCTCCGGCGTGGCGAAGGCACCAAAGTTCAGCAGATGGCAATCGCCACACGCTTGGACCCGGATTCCTGTCGTTGGGCTTTGCGCAAGATCGAACGCCATCACCGAGGCGGATCCGCGCAGGAAGGCGAACGGTGATTGGAGCATGCGCGCGTAGTGGACCGGTACCAAAGTCGGTATTCGGTCGCGATCGGATTCACCAAGAATCGCGACCGGGTCGCGCCCTTCAACCTTTGCCGTCCAGCCAGCATGCGCGGACCGAGGCACCTGTTGACGCAAAGCCTTACCCTGCCGTGCTCGCACTGAACGTAGCGACAGAATGCTCGATTGGCGCATCGCAATAAGCCCCCCTCTGACAATACCGCCAATTCGGCGCTTCTAGCATTTCACCGAACACTGCGGCACGAGTCAAAATGCTCCTTCGGAGTGTACGTCAAACGCTGGCGGGGTCAGATTGCGTATTGTCGGGTTCAAGTGGCCACGAACATGCGACCGTTTGCCGCCACTCACGGGCGGGCCCATCGGCCGCGCCGGAGTTTCACTGCGCCCCATGCCAGAACAGCTTCAGGGCGTTCTGAACTGGTATAGGTTCTGCGATGCCAGGAAGTCGAGGCAGCCACAGGGTGTCAAATCCTTTTGTACACACGGCACGGGCTCCGCCCGGCCTGCTTCTGTCTGCGCATAGAACAGCGCATCGCGCATAACCGTACTCGGGACGTACTCTGGCACGTTCGACGCAGCCCATCGGGTCGCGCGCGGATGGCCGTCGACCGTGTAGCGGAGCCGCACACTCCAGAAGTAGGTTGACCCTGGCTCCAGCACAATTTCCACTTGGTGTTGTGTTTGCGTCAGACCTTGTCGCGCATAGATCATGTCCCCGGGGGCCGCATCTAAGGCCTTCCAGATTCTGAGGTCGTAACGGAGGTCCCTTGCTCGAGCCCAGGGGGTCTTGACGGACTCCTGGCTGCCGGACGGCAAGGCTTCCCATACGAGGCTCGGAGCAAGCGAGTTCACGGTGGGTGCTTCCAGCAGCATGGCCCCGAACAAAGGGCTTGCCCGTTGCGGTTTAGGGTTGACCGGGACGACGCCACATTCCACAGAACGCATCAGGGCATCACGTCCGACCCAGAACTCCGTTTGCAGAAGCACGCTGTCGACGATGCGCTCTGCCAATGTCAAATACGCTCGTTTCATCTCTCTGCTTAGCAGTTCACCGTCATGACCTGTCCAGGCACTAGCCTTGTGCCGCGGGCTTTCGTAGGCAAGGCCGCGCATCCAGGTCGGGCGCCCGGTTGCGGTGTCGACGAACCGCGCTTCCGCGGTCAGGAACATGGCAATATCTGGATCGAGCCCACCCGCCCCCACGAATCCGACCCTGGTGATCCTGATTTCAATGGCCCCCCCCGAAACCGCGCTCGCGGAGGAGTCGATAGCTCGGCAGCTCGTTCTTGGACGTCGGCCCCTCGCCCTCGATCACCTCGGCGCGATAGCGTGTGACTTCGGATATATCGGTCGCGACGGCGCCCGCGGTCAACTCGGGCAACCGTAGACCCGCAACGACGGTGTCCACCGCGCGTTCGATCGCCGCCGCCCGCACTTCCGGGACCACAGCGGCGGCGCCCACGGCGGCACCGCCTACGACTCCAACACCGAGTGCGCCCGCCATGATGGCTGGAATCGCAACCATACCGGCAGGTCCTGCCAAGAGTGCAAGCGGAGCTAAAACCAAACCCAACCAAGCACCACCGAGACCGCCGCCCAGCGCCCCCGCCACGGCGCCTGCTGCATAACTTCGCGCGAAGGTGGCGAAATTCGACTCGGGGGCTTAGCGCGCAGGGACGACCGCAATGGCCTGCGGCGCCCCAGGCTGTTCAAGCGGATTTCTCTCGAGCGTCGGCGGGACTGAGGCACAACCCGCCAAGGCGGCGAAGAACGAGAGGCGGACAACCGACAGCAGCCCGCCTGCGACCTTTGCACCGAGGTGCCGAAGGAATTGAACACGCAATCCGCCTGCCGATTGCGTCCTTTTCAAGTCCGCGGCGGCGAATGAGACCAACTGACGAAATCGCAGGCAGTCCGACCTGGGCACATTGTTCTCATGCACGCAATGGAAACGCATCGTATTTCGCTCCTTCCGCGAGCACGGATCGGGGTCGCCCGCATCTGTACAAACCGCCCATGCCGACAGCGCTGCCCGCGAACGTCCAGTGGCTGGACGATCGGTAAGCCACTCGTTGCATTCTAGCGACCGAGTGGAAAACCGGCTTGATCGCGCGCAACTCCGAACCCGAAATGAGGTCCCCTTGACGGTACGGCAGCGAGTGGCTCGTCCATACGACGCGCAAAGGATGCACAGATCTGGTCTGAACAAGCGCCGCATTCCAGACCAAGCTCTTGCAGCACACGCCACGTTTCAAGTGCAGCAGAGCGACCAATCTTGCGCGGTGGGCAGCTGCAAAGTGTCGGTTCATCGTCAAATTGAAATGTAACGGCGAAGGCCTGCTCTTGGCCGCCCTGCGAAGTGCGTGATCAGCTGAAACTGGCCGACACGGGCCGTCAGGGTGTAAATTTACGAGTCATCCAAGGAGGAAGCGATGGGCAAGACGATCAACTACAAGCGGCCGGACGGCCAGAGCGTTGTTGGCTATCTCGCCGAGCCTGCGAAACGCACGGCCGCGCCTGGCATGGTAGTGATCCAGGAATGGTGGGGTCTCAACGATCAGATCAAGGGCGTCGCGGACCGGCTGGCGGCGGCCGGCTACCGAGCATTGGTGCCGGACCTCTACCGCGGCAAGGTCGCGCTGGAGGCCAACGAAGCCGAACATCTGATGAACAACCTCAACTTCGGCGATGCCGCCGGCCAGGACGTGCGCGGTGCGGTCCAGCATCTCAGGGCGTCGGGCAGCGCGAAGGTCGGCGTGACCGGTTTCTGCATGGGCGGGGCGCTCACGCTGCTTTCGGCGGTAAACGTTCCGGAGGCGGACGCTGAGGTCGTCTGGTACGGCTATCCACCGCTCGAGTACATCGATGCTTCCAGGATCAAGTCGCCGCTGATGGGCCACTGGGCCACCGAGGACGCGGCGTTCCCGATCGCCAAGGTCGACGAGCTGGAAAAGAAGCTCCGCGGCGCCAACGTGAATTTCGAGTTCCACCGCTACCAAGCGAAGCACGCCTTCGCCAACGAGACGGCGGACTCGAAGAACCTGCCGATCCTGAAGTACGACGCTGCAGCGGCCGAGCTCGCCTGGCGCAGGACGCTGGACTTCCTCGCCAAGCACCTCAAATAGTTGCTGCGTTGGGAGGTTCGCCGAATCGTTCGTGACCGATCAAGCAGGTCTGACCAGCGGCGAATACGGACACCGAATCAGTCGAACGCGGTCGACTATCGCGGAACCGGTTCCTTGAATGCCCCCGGGCCGCTCTGCCCATTCTGGTCAACTGTCGGCAGAACTGCTCGATCTTCCGTGAGCGCTCTGACTCCACGCACCTGGGGAGCTTCAGCATGAACACGATATTGGCCGCACCGCTGGAAAAGGTGCTGCCGGCCGCGCGTCCCTTGCGAGCCATCCAGGAATATGAGCTGGAAGTGCATTTCCGCGGGGCGCTCGCGGCCCGCGATGGTGTCACGGGAGCCCACTGCATTCACGAATGGTGGATGCGCAATGCGTTCCCCAGCCGCATTGAAGCGGCGCTTGCGCAGTTATGGCAGCACGCGGCACAATCGATTCCCGAATGGCTGCCGATGCACTATGTGTCGTGGCTGGCACTCGTCTACGAGGTCGCGGCAAAGTTTCAGGCCGCGAAACGGGGACGGCGGAACATTTATCTCGTGCGGCTCGACTACAGCGATCGCGGCAGCGACTTGCAGGGCATCTACGTTGGCATGACCGCTTACGCGCCCGCGCAACGCTTCGACCAACACAAGGCCGGCATACGCGCGGCGGGCAGCGTGTTGAAGCGCGGTCAGGAACTGCTGATCGGCCCGGTGCTGCATCTGCAGCATGTCGCGCAGGCCGACGCGGTGTGCATCGAACGGAATCTGGCAATTGCGCTCGCCGATGCCGGGCTTCTGGTCGACGGTGGCCACTGAACAAGAGCATTGCAATGCGCGGCCGAATATTGTCGACCAGCATTCCCCGCACGGGGACCTTCGCGATCGGCTGAGAACGACCCCATCCGGTCCTTCGCGTCAGCTGTGAGCAGTCGTTAGGGCGAGCCCAAGAAGTTCTCCCTCAACGTCCAGCTCTCGGGGCGCGCGGCAGCTTTATGGTTTGCGGAAGTGCAGAAAAAAACGCCCGTCGTGACGACGGGCGTGTATCGGACGCGGCGAGGATTTGGTTCGATTTGCGGCGACGTGATGCTGCGAGACCGGCGAGGCCGAGAAGGGCGAGCGTGGCAGGTTCGGGGACGGCTGACGCAACGAGTATTTGCGCTTGTAGGGAATCCTCGCCATCGAACATGGTGCCAGTTGGGCCAAAGACTCCACTTTGGCCGGCAATTACGCTGCCGCCACCCAGAAAGTCGTGGTTGGCAACAATGGAGTTGTTGCTGGTGTTGGGACGCGATAGGGTGAGGCGGATCTGGTCAGCGTTTGCCACGGGAGCAAAGTCGGCGTAGGCGAGTGTTGTAATGGTGCCGCCAATAATATCTTATATGAGCGATACAACCGCTTATTATCGATTAACGACGGCTAGCGCCGAGCAGAGGGCGACTGAATTTGCCATAGTCGCGCGTGAGGACGTCACAGACTTTGCCCGCTCGAGCACGCAATTCCGACCCTTGGCCGACCCCGAGCTCGCGGCGCAAGCTGATAGCTTACATTGATCACCTCGCAGAAATCGCAGGGGATCGCAAGACTTGGCTGAGCATTACGAAGACCTTTCAGGGTGCGGGATTTGGAGCGTCTACGCCTGCCTGCCGCGATCGAACCGAGTCCGTGCCGGCCCGTCTTCTACACTGCGCGCACCGTCAGGCCAGCGCGGCGGGCAGCCCCGAGTTGGCGCGTGTCGGCCGAAACGAACAGCGAGGGCGCGTAGGCAATTGCACAGCCAAGTTGGATGGCGTCAAGGGTCCTAAGCGGTGCGGATTCCAATTGCACCAAGGTGTGCTTCATGACCTCTGGCGTAATGTCGCAGATATCCACATCTGCAAGATCCGTCATAATTAACGTGTGCAACTCGCCGTACTTCGCTTTGGACAGTTTGCGCTCCCGCACCAGCCGACAAAGCGTCGACGTCAGCTCAGGCAAGCTGAGAATGCTCAAGCCGATGCTTTCAGCTTCTTCGCATAACACGAGTACCGCGTCGCTCCCGGTCTCTGCCACATAACGCTTCGCGAAAGCAGAGGTGTCAAAGAAGAGCTTCATGCCCGGGATTGGACCCGATCTTTGAGGATCTCTGCGCTCATCGAGACACCCTTAACGACCAGAGGTTGGGCAGCGCGCCGTTTCCAGGACGGGGTCTCCGATACAACCGGAACGATGTCCGCAATTGGCTTTCCGTTGCGAAACACCCGGACGACCTCGCCTCTTTCGACGGCGTCGAAGAAAGTCTTCGCCTGATTACGCAGTTCCGTGAACGTTGTCTGCCGCATGATTTGCGCCTCCGTGTCCAGATTGGAGATAGTGTACATCAAAATGTACATATTGCACATACCCATACACTGCTTCCTCAAGACCGTCCAAGTTCCCAAAATGATGGATGGGTGGCGCCGATGCACGTCGCAGGGAGCTTTCCAGATAGCGCTCTCGCCACCGTGAACGTGTCGCGCCGTCAATATATCGACTGGGGCAACCGGAGTCCCTCTTAAGCGCCCGTGTTACGTCCCGCGCAAATCTAGTCGATCTGACCCCGCCTATCCGAGGTTGAGACGGCGGCCGTGTCTCGTCGATTTTCGGGAGAGGCACGGCCACTGAATTCAGCGGGACTTCGGTTTGCCGGGTGTCTTTGGTGGCGACTGCCACGGTGCGTTGGGGTCGTCGAGTTCGAGATGGCGGGCGTGATGGCGCTGAAGGTG
>Ga0209048_10004202_pt1 | contig 13819 bp, 13 predicted proteins | sample FrelakmetCRP12CR_FD_187146 | JGI IMG/M metagenome (GOLD analysis project Ga0209048, IMG submission 187146) | Freshwater lake sediment microbial communities from the University of Notre Dame, USA, for methane emissions studies - CRP12 CR (SPAdes)... | ecosystem: Environmental > Aquatic >... | reverse complement strand
GGACAACCATTTAAGCTCTATTTCCGTTAAGGGAAAGGATGAACCAGTCAGGGTATGTATGTTGAAATTCCCAGAATTATTGGAAATGATAACATAACGCATTAAAACAAAAAAATAATTTTTAAAAGGGGACAATAGGGAAAACCCTAATTCTCAACAAAAAGAGCTGAAAATAATAATAAGCTTTTTCTAAAAAGAATAAAATTTAATGATAAATTAGGATATTTTGGGGAGCCTATCTATGATAAAACAAAAACTTATAATTTTAACCGTGGTATTAGTTGTTCTCGTCACCTTATTGTCTATTTTTTTTATATCGCAGCTTGGGGCAATTAGCAAAATCCACCAAAAAGTTGCTGACATTACGGTTCCGCTGCAAAAAGTAACCTCAGCCATGACGGTTGCTTTACTTGACGCTAAGCTAAATCTTTATAATTTGGTCAAAGTGGATCGTGATCTTGAAAAATTCACGGCTCTAAAAAAAATAATCCAAACCAAACTCAATGAATATCAAATATTAGAACAGGCTCTTTTAAATGGTCATGAAGATCTGGGGAAAGAGATAAAGGGCCTAGAGGGACTTAAGGTGATGCCCTGCGATAAGGGTGGAGAAATAGAGAGTTTAACGAAAAATGCTTCTATCCAATTTGAAGATTTTAAAAACATTTGCAATCAAATTATAGACCAAAAAGGAGAGGAAGTTAAGCTTACCAAAAGTTTCGGAGAGGCTGACAAAAAGGGAGGTGGCAATACCGGTGTTGTCAAAGATTTGGACGATAGTTTGGGTAAGCTTGCAGCTTCTCAAGATGATATTCAGTTTCAATCGATGATTTTTGATATCAAAAGATATCAGGATAAAATCATACGCGATCCGAATAAAAACGATATGGATGAAATAAAGATGGTCTTTGAAAATTTAATTTTGGTCGCGAATGATTCTGGGAAGCAAGCAGCTGCGAATTATTTCTCGCTTTATGAGGGTGTTGCTAACAAGTTGCTGCGGGTAATGAACCTAAAAAATTCCATTGATCAGCTGAACAATAAAGACCTGGAGGATAAACATGAGCTTTTGGGCCGAGCATTAACCGCTCTGGTAGTAAGAACGCATGACGAAATGATTCGGGATTCTTCTGAAGCCGCTGCTATGGAAAAAAATGTCAAATTATTTGCTATTATTATATGTATTGTAGTGATTGGATTTAGCAGTGTCTTTGGATATTTTTTCTCTGGCAATCTTACTAAAAAACTTGGCAAAATTATTTATAAACTGACTGAAAGTGAAGAACATTTGGCTACCGCTTGTGCCCAGGTTTCAAGTGCTAACCAGTCAGTTGCTCAAGGAGCGTCTCAGCAAGCTGCTTCCATTGAAGAAACATCTTCTTCCATGGAAGAGATGGCATCCATGACTAAAATGAATGCCGACCATGCCAACCAGGCCGATAAATTAATGCAAAACGCTTTGCAAGTCATGACTGAGGTCCAAAAATCGAGTGAGGATGTTGCTAATTCGATGAGCAAAATCTCTCAGGCAAGCCAAGAGACATCAAAAATTGTGAAAACGATCGATGAAATTGCCTTTCAAACCAACCTGCTTGCCCTTAATGCGGCTGTAGAGGCGGCCCGTGCCGGTGAAGCTGGCGCTGGCTTTGCGGTCGTAGCAAATGAAGTGAGAAATCTTGCGGGCCGGGCAGCTTCTGCAGCCAAAAGCACGTCGGATTTAATAGAAGGGATTGTCAAGCAAATCAATGAAGGCTCACAAACAGTCAAAAAAACCGGTTCACTCTTTAAGGACTTAGTTGGTAACGTCCGCAAAGGAGGTGAATTGGTTGCCGAGATTTCTGCTGCTTCAAAAGAACAATCAGAGGGGATAAATCAAGTCAACAAAGCAGTGGGTGACATGGACAGTGTTGCCCAGCAAAATGCCGCTAATGCCGAGGAATCAGCGAGTGCCGCCGAAGAAATGAACGCCCAGACGGAGAAATTAAAGACTATGATCAAGGAATTGAATAACATGGTTGGGGAGGGAAAGGTCGGATTCACGATGCAGGATGCTTCGTCTTTAAACGAGTCGAAAAAATCTATTCATAAGCTTATTTTTTCCAAGGTCCAAAAAAAGTTTGCAAATAACAAGAAAGCCATTCCCCCTCAAGGATCCTTGACTGATTCGGTGATCCCTTTTGATGAGAAAGAAACCAATGATTTTTAATCAGATAGTTTTTGCTTTAAAAAGCGGGATTAAAGACGGGTAGGGGACAGCATTTTCGTGCAGGAAAATAAAATAGATTCTCACACGCTTAAAGTTCTTGAATTTGATAAAATAATCAATTTTTTGGGTCGATTTGCTTCCACCGAATTAGGTAAACAACACTGCCACAATATTCTTCCGCAGATAAATCCATTTTTGGTGCAAGAGAGACTCCAGGAAACAAGCGAGATGAAAGCTTTTCTTGGTGTTTCTGCCTGCCTTCCTTTTAACACGTTACGAGATATTACCTTTCTTTTAAAAAGAGCTGAACCCGAGGGCGGTGTTTTGTTACCCCTTGAATTATGGGAAATTTTGTCGCTCTTAGAATCAAGTCGTTTAGTCAAAGATTTAATTAAACCACGTAAAGAACAATCACCGGCACTCTGGTCGATAGCCAATAAGATTAAACCTCTTTCCCCTGTTGAAGACCAAATAGGCAAGGCGATAAATGCTGAGGGGGAGATCCTTGATTCCGCAAGTAAAGAACTTGCGCGGATCAGACTAAAAATCAACCAAGTTAAAATCCATATCCGTGCAGTTCTGGAAGAAGTTTTAAACCACCCTGAAACTTCTCTTTTTGCTCAAGAAAAAATTATTACCTTGCGACATGATCGTTATGTCATTCCCCTGAAAGCTAATTTTAAAAAACGCATCCCGGGGATAGTCCATGACCAATCTCATAACCAAGCCACCTATTTTATCGAGCCGTTTCATGTGGTTGAACATAATAATGAACTAACGTTGCTTAAGGAAGAGATGAAGAGAGAAGAGGTTCGAATATTAAAAAATCTCACCATGGTGGTGAGAGGGGAGAAAAAAACTCTTTTGGAAAACCAAAAATATTTAGGGATATTGGATAGTATTCAGGCACGTGCGCGGATGAGTGCGGCAATGAAAGCGCGAGAGCCAAAATTGATTAAAGAAAAAGAAATTAATTTTTTGCAGGCTCGGCATCCCATTCTTTTAAATCAATCCTTCCCAGACGCTCTGGAACAGTATCCACGGTTTGATAATAGTACAATTACACCGGTTGACCTGTTCTTTCCCGCTCTCCATTTAGGGATAGTTATTACTGGCGCAAATATGGGAGGAAAAACTGCAACATTAAAAACTGTTGGTCTTTTGACCCTTATGGTTCAGTCAGGTATGCATATTCCCGTGGCAGAAGGCACTACACTGCCCATCTGGGAAAAAATATTTGCCGATATTGGTGATGAACAAAATTTAGAAGAAAGTATTAGTACATTTTCTTCCCATGTGGTCCACCTTAATGAAATTCTATCGCGCGCTGATGAACATTCTTTGGTCCTCTTGGACGAAGTCGGTTCAGGTACTGACCCTGAGGAAGGCGCAGCATTAGGATCTGCAATTTTAGATGAGCTAAGAAGCAGAAAAACCAAGGTAATCATAACCAGTCATCTTAACCTGTTGAAGGCCTATGGAATCTCCCATCCTGATGTTTTGAATGTTTCGGTTGGGTTTAACCCCATTACCTTGAAGCCGACTTTTAAACTGGTTTTTGGAATTCCGGGAACGAGTAAAGCACTGGAAACTGCTTCACGCCTTGGGATTTCACCCCAAATTCTTTTTCATGCAAAGTCTTATCTCAAGGAGAATGATCGTCGTATTTTAGCCCTCACTGAGCACTTAGAGGATATGCTTCGAAAACTGAATGCAATTAAAATAAACTGTGACGAAACACTCAATGCAGCGGCTCGTTACGAAGAAATAATGGCTAAGTTTGTCGATAACGTTAAAGGTAAACAGAAAATTCTCTTTGACCATGTTGAAAAAAAAGCTCAAAGACTATTTCGTGAAATTGAAATAGAAGTAAAGAAGCTTAGAAAGTCAAATTTTTCTTTTAAAAGTTTTAATGAAATAAAAAACAAAGTGAGCGCAACAGTAGCAAAAACTTCGGAGGATCGGAAACGTATCAAACTTTCTACTCAACTATATGAGGGGCTAAAAAAAGGAGATAAACTTTCCCTGGGTGGGAAAGAAGGAAAGGTGGTTGCCGTTGATCTTTCTTCAAAAAGAGTTGAAATTCAGACCGGGGGAGTTCGATTAAAAACCGGCCTGGATGAATTGGCACGCATTGAATGTATCCCAATTCCTTCTTCTCAATCACCAAAGGGGTCATCTTCAAAAATTAACGTAACCACTTCTGAACCGTTAGGCCCGGTATCTTCTCTCAACCTGATAGGGTTAAGGGTTGATGAAGCCATACCATTGGTGGAAAAATTTATTGACAATGCTCTGCTTTATGGGATAAATGAACTACGGATTATTCATGGAATGGGTACCGGAAGACTAAGATTATCAATTCATCAGTTCCTTCAAAATCACTCCAGAATCAATAATTTTTTTTTGGGTCCTCCGCTTGCAGGAGGCGCTGGAGTAACGATCGTTGAACTCGAACCATGATTTGATTTGCAACAGTTTACATTAAAAGCATTTATATTCATAGCCTTGATCGGAGTGATCGCCTGTTCTTCGTTTCATCCAAGGAAAAACGATCCTACTGCTTTTACCACGTGGGCGACCAAGGCTCATTATTCTCCGGTGGTTGGTATTCTTCCTTTCACCAACAAAACTAATCAGCCTGATTTACCGGAATTAGTGAGAGTTGGTTTTTACGGTCATTTCTCCCCTTTGCCTTTCAATGACCGTGAATTAGGTGACATTGACCGAACCTTGGAGCTTTTGCAAAAAAACCAAAAAAAATCTTTTCACGAACTTTCCTATAAGGATATAGGAACTCTTTTAGGTGCTCAAGCTTTAGTTTATGGTGAGGTAACTAAATTTACTAAGGTTTATGGCGGGGTATATTCCCAGATTGGAGTTAGCGCGAAAATTAAAATTGTGGACTCTCAAGACGGGAAGACCCTTTGGGAAGATTCTTATGACACACGTTTTCACGAGGGAGACATTCCCCTTAATCCAATTTTGGCTGTTTTTTCCTTGGTAAAGACATATACCAATATCCGGTCAACTCAGGAACTTCGTACGATTGACGATCTCTGCCGCAACTTAGTGGCCCGCATACCAGAAGTCTCATTTCCCGAAGATGAAAAAGGTTCACGCTCCTTTTTGTGCGAGATCCAAATTGGAGCGTTTAAAGACCTTGAACGTGCTCAGGAGCTGCAAGAAGAGTTAAAAAATAAAAATTACGAAGCGTTTATTAGGACAATAGAAAACCATGGAGTCGTTTGGCATCGCGTCCTGATTGGCCCATTCGATTGTGGTCACGAAACGGATACCTGGAGGGAAAAAATTAAAACGGAATTTGGTTTCCCTGCGATACCCATAAAAATTGATGCTTCTGTTCAACCGTAGGAATGAATGCTAAGAAAGGAGGAATTATTATGGAACTCGGGGATAAAATAAAATTTTACTTTGGAGGGAAAGAAAAAGAGGGTGTGGTTTATAAAATTTTTTCTAAAACCATCTATATTTTAACTGATTTTAATAATCACAAAGGTAAAATTATCCGGAGAAAACTTTCTGACTTAAACGAAGACAAAGGAAAGAAGAAGAAAAAATGATCATAGGCTCTGCTTAGATATGCAAGTGGGAGGTTAGCACTAAGAACTAATAGGCATTTAAACCCAGTAAAGATATCTGCCACAATTTTCACAATTGCGCAACACCTGATTGCCCATCTCCCGACTGGATATTTGAGTAGGAATTTTTATAAAACAGCCGAGGCAAATGTTCTCCCGTACCGGAGCTATGGCTCTACCATAACGTGTTCGCACCCGATTATAGTGATTAAAAACTTCAGGGGGGATTTTTTTTATTAATTCTTCACGCGCTTCGGTTAATTTTTCTAATCCATTGATTTCAAAACCCATTTCTTCTTGCTGGGTGATAATCTCGGCATTGTTTAATTCCGAGATCATTTCATCTAAATCCTGTAAAATAACTAAATTTTGTAAAATATCATTCATTGGTTAAAAATTCCGTGATTACCTTTTTAAATCCTTTAAAGCTTTTTACTCGAAGAAGCCTTTTCCTAGCCAATTCATCTCTTAAAAGCTCAACCAGTTTTCCTAAAAAGGGGAGGTAATTAACATCTTGAGGGGGGGCAATGATCACAAAGACTATTTTAACGGGAAGCTGATCAGGAGCATCAAAATCAATGCCTTCTTGTTTTAATCCCACGATCACTGTAAGCTTTTCAGCAGCCATAGAACGGCAATGAGGAATCGCAATGCCCTTACCAATGGCCGTGGTGCCTAATTGCTCCCGTTTTTCCAGAAGATCGATGATTATTTCGGCTTTAAAAATTTTTTTTGTGGTTTCTAAGAGGTTCGCTATTTCCTTAAAAACATCCTTTTTGGTATGAGAAGTAAAATCCTCAATAAAAAGGTCTGAATCAAAGAAAGTTAAAAATTGTTGAAGAATCATCACAACATTCCTAAAAAATATTTGTGTTCAGCAAAAAGGTTGTCAAACAAAGTTTGTTATTTTAATATTAAATTGTTTTATTATAATTTTACTAAGCAAATTTGTCAAATATTTTTTTAGTAACCCGTAAATTTTTTAAGGTTAATAAAGAGTATGATCGCTTATTTTGATTGTTTTTCCGGGATAAGTGGGGACATGATTTTAGGAGCTTTCCTTGATCTTGGGTTTCCCCTATCAGAGCTTACTGCGTCTTTAGCCTCCCTTAAAATCCAAAAATATACCCTTGAGGCCTTACCTGAAAAACGAATGCATTTAAAAGGGACCCGTTTGCGAATAAACGTGAAGCAACCGGGAAAAGATGAAAAAACTTTTAAAGAAATCCGCACAATGATTGAGGGAAGCAAAATAAACAAAGACGTAAAAGAAAAAAGCATCGATATTTTTTCTTGCCTGGCCAAAGCCGAGGCTTTTATTCACCGAAAAAGGATCGACCAAGTCCATTTTCATGAAATCGGTGCCGCTGATTCCATAATTGATATTGTTGGGTCGGTCCTTGGGATTCACTACTTCAACATTAAGGAAATTGTATCTTCTCCTTTACCCTTGGGAAATGGTTTTATACAGTGTAGACATGGTACACTCCCCTTACCCGCTCCGGCAACCTTTGAGATATTAAAAAATATACCGGTATATGGAATCGGTAAACCGGTTGAGACGGTTACTCCTACTGGTGCCGCAATAATTGTAACCCTCGCCCAATCCTTTGGTCCTTTGCCACCTATTACCATAGAAAAAGTTGGATATGGGGCAGGAGAGCGAAAAGACAATGAAGTGCCAAACTTGCTTCGGGTAATATTAGGACGAAAAGAAAAAAAAGTTTCCAGGGAACAGGTAGTTGTTATTGAGACCAACATAGACAATATGAACCCCGAGATTTACGAGTATCTCATGGAGGTGCTTTTAAAAAAAGGCGCTTTAGACGTTGCTTTGATCCCGGTGCAGATGAAGAAAAATAGACCGGGAATACTTCTTAAAGTTATTGCCAGGGAAAGTGATAAAACCGAATTGATAGAAAACATATTCAACGAGACAACTTCGCTGGGAGTGCGCGTCCATACGGTAGAACGTTATAGCCTATCGCGGAAAACGAATGTGGTTGAGACTCCCTGGGGGAAAGTTCGGATTAAAATCATTGAGGAACCCGATGGAAGGATTGTAACCTCCCCTGAATTTGAGGATTGTAAAAGAATCGCGCGCGCAAAAAATATTCCGTTAAAACAAATTCTTTTTACAATGAGTAAGATAATAAAACCTTAAAAAGAATTTGTATTGCATTTACCTTTGTAAGAGTTTATATTAATTAATAAAAATTAATTTTTAATTATGAAAGGGCACTGAAGATGCCCATTTATGAGTTTCGGTGTAATGATTGTGGAAATGAGTTTGAAGAACTTGTCTTTGGAAGTGATACCGACGTTATGTGCAAGAAATGTCAAAGTAATAAAATTAAAAAGCTGATGTCAGCGGTTAGCTTTAAGAGCAGTGGTGGTTATACTCCTGCCTCAGGTGCATCCGGTTGTTCAAGCTGTACAGGAAAGAGTTGTAGCACATGCAAATAACTCACCTTTTATATTTTAAACAGATTGATCTCTACCTTTTTTACCTTACCCTTACCATTTATTGTATTGGCACCATTAATTTTCTTATTTACCTCATCAAACCACGACCATTCTTTTCCCTTTTAGCTTTTTATATAACGATTATTGGATTTGTTTTTCACAGTATAATTTTTATCTTCCGTTATTTTACCTATGCCTGTTTTCCCGTAATCGATCTCCATCAGTCACTTTTTTTCTTTGCCTGGTGTTTTGTAGGGGTTTTCATTATTTTTAATATCAAGCATAAAATTCCGGTTTTGGGGTCATTTGTAACTCCATTGGCCATAGTTTTGCTTATCTCTTCAGCTACCCTCTTTACTCAAAAGCCGGTCCAGATTCCACCGCCGCTTCGAAGCATTTGGTTACCTATTCATACGACGCTTGCCTTTTTAGGGGAAGCGTTTTTAGGACTCGCCTTTTGCGGGGGGGTCATGTATTTGATCCAAGAAAATCAAATTAAAAATAAAAAGTGGAGCCAATTTTTACATCGACTTCCTTCTCTCCAGACCCTTGATGACCTTAACTATCTTTGTCTGAGCTTAGGTTTTCCTTTTCTTACACTTGGAATAATTACCGGTTCAATATGGGCGGAGTATGCCTGGGGCTCTTATTGGAATTGGGATCCTAAAGAGACCTGGTCTTTGGTAACCTGGCTGATATATGCTGCTTTACTTCATGGGCGATTAACCATTGGTTGGCGAGGCAGACGGGCAGCTTACTTTTCAATCATTGGTTTCGCCGTAGTGTTATTTACCTTTTTGGGAGTAAACCTTCTATTGCCTGGGCTCCATAGCTACGACAGTTTTACCTCTCCCTAACATCTTATCATTTTTTTGCAATGAATATTATTGTAGCTGGGTTAAGCCATAAAAGCGCATCGATTGAAATAAGAGAAAGACTTTGTTTTTCTTCTCATAATCTCACTACTCCTCTTCAGGAAATAGTAAATTTCCCAGCAATATATGAAGCCATCATTCTTTCTACCTGTAATCGTGTGGAAATTGTCTGTACTGCCGCGGATCGCGAAAAAGTTATTCGGGAGATCAAGATATTTTTAGCTGATTTTCACAAACTATCTTTGGACGAAATCACTCCCCACCTTTACTTTTATACTGGCCAGGATGCTATCCGGCATGTGTTTAGAGTAGCCTCAAGTCTGGATTCAATGATTGTAGGCGAACCGCAAATACTCGGTCAGTTAAAAGATGCATACCGTTCCGCAGTGGCAAATAAAACAACCGGTTCAATCCTCAACCGATTTCTTCATAAAGCTTTTTCGGTGGCTAAACGAGTGCGCACTGAAACGGATATCGCCTCAAGCGCAGTATCGATTAGTTTTGCGGCAGTGGAATTGGCACGCAAAATTTTTGATAATTTAGAAGACAAAAAGATTCTTTTGATCGGTGCAGGGGAAATGGCTGAATTGGTTACTCGACATCTCGTTTCCCATATGGTGAAGGAACTTTTTATCACAAATCGAACCTTCGAAAATGCTTTGCTTTTGGCACAGGAATTCGGGGGAAGAGTTTTAAAGTTTGAAGAGCTTTTTGATAATTTTGCCCAGATGGATATTATCATCAGTTCTACTGACGCACAGGATATCATCATTACTTATGAGAAAATTGCAAAAGCTCTTCACGCAAGAAAAAACAAACCAATGTTTTTGATTGATATTGCGGTCCCACGAAATATTGATCCTCGCGTCAATGACCTCCCGAATGTTTATCTTTACAATATTGATGATCTTGATGGGATAGTTGAAAAAAACCGCCAGGTAAGAGAAAAAGAAGCAAAACAAGCGGAAGAGATTATCGAAGGGGAGCAAATGCGGTTTTATGGTTGGCTTCAACAGCAAGAGGTAACTCCGACAATAATAACATTAAAAGAAAAGTTTGAAAGTATCCGCCTTAAAGAAATTGAAAAGACTTTCTCACACTGGGAAGGGTTAAGGGAAGAAGACAAGGAGAACATTAATGCTCTTACCCACGCAATTATCAATAAGATACTTCACGACCCGATAAATTTCTTAAAAGCCAAAGGTGAAAAAAACAGGTTTCCCATCGAAGAAATAAAAAAAATATTTAATTTGAGTGATGAAGAAGATGCGTAAGCTGTGCACCCGGTAACATTGAGGGAGTTTCCTTGTCCATGAAATCGGTTTTCCTCATTTTATCTGCATCAAAAGATTTCCCAATTTTAAAATGATAACGAGTTCCCCAAACCGGAGCAACCGTTCGATTTAATGGAAGAACATACTTTAAGGTTTCTTGTTGATCACATGCTCGGAAAACTGGCCAAATATTTACGTATGCTGGGCGTTGATACCGTTTATTTTACTCAAACTGACGTATCCACGTTAATTGAGAAGGCATACCAAGAGAAAAGAATCATCCTCAGCCGCAATACTAAGCTTAAACACATTGACGGTTTTCCGGATTTTGTTTTTATAAATGATGACCAACCGGATAAACAGCTTACTGAGGTGCTTAAGTATTTTAAAATTCACATCTCTCATGACCAGCTTTTTACGCGGTGCCTCACGTGCAATCAAAAACTGATCGTTGGTAATCACGAAGATGTAAAAGGAAAAGTTCCTCCCTATATTCTCGGAATCCACAAAGAATTCTCCTTGTGCCCCCAGTGTAAAAAAGTTTATTGGGAGGGCACCCATTTAAAAAAGATGAAAGAAATAATTTGGAAGGTCTTGGGAAAAAAGGACCCGAGTGATGATTTTATTGACGCATGACACCGAAGCGTTTTTTTTACCTGCTTCCGCAGTCGCTGGGGTCGCCTTTGAGTTTGGCGAGTGCGTGGGGGATTACCGGTAACAAAGTGGAAAGATTTTCGCGGACTCCTTTGGGACTTCCCGGAAGGTTAATAATGAGAGAATGACCTCGTGTACCGACAATACTTCGGGAGAGCATGCCAAAAGGAGTTATTTTGAGTGAATCGAATCGCATTGCCTCAGCCATCCCGATCACTTCCCGATCGATGACCTTTTTCGTTGCTTCTGGAGTAACATCACGCGGACTTAAGCCAGTGCCCCCTGAGGTGATGATAAGATCTAATTTTTCTTTGTCAGCATAGGTAATTAAAGTCTCGATAATAATTTTTTCCTCATCAGGAATAATCGTATAGGCAGTTATTACGGCGGCAGGGAGATGGTGTATTATTTTTTTTATTTCCTCAACACTCAGGTCTTCCCGTTCTCCTCTGCTCCCTTTATCACTGATGGTAATAATGCCGACTTTAATCATAATTACATTAGATAACACGAATAGATATGCGGTCGGAGATACGGAGCGTAAAACTCACCGTGCTTATCTCGTATCCGAAATTACTCTTCTTCCTTTTCTTTCTTTGCCGCGGCAATAATTTTATCAGCTAAATATGAGGGGAGTTCATCATAGTGGTCAAGGATCATGGTAAATGATCCCCGGCCGCGGGTTATGGATTTGAGGGTATGGTCATAATCCAGTATCTCCGCCATGGGAACATGCACACGGATAACCTGATTTTTATTTTTAGGATCCATACCTAACACCCGGCCACGACGGCTGTTGAGATCTCCAATAATATCGCCCTGACATTCCTCGGGAACAGTAATTGCCATTTCCATGATTGGCTCCAGCATGATAGGGTTAGCTTCAACGAAACCCTTTTTAAAACCCATTGAGGCAGCGATTTTAAAAGCCATATCCGAGGAATCAACGTCGTGATACGATCCGTCTACCAACGTTACCTTAATGTCAACAACGGGATAACCAGCTAGAATCCCGTGGGGCATGGTTTCTAGGATTCCTTTTTCAACTGAAGGAATATAGTTTCTGGGAATAACCCCACCAACAATCTTGTCCACAAATTCAAAACCCTTACCTCGTGGTTGCGGCTCAAGCTCAATCCACGCATCACCGTACTGGCCTCGGCCCCCGGATTGACGTTTGTATTTGCCTTGAACGCGGGTTTTTCCCTTAATGGTCTCTTTGTAAGGAACCGTTGGTGTTTTAAGTTCAACTTCTACTCCAAATTTTCGTTTGAGCTTTTCAACCATGACTTCCAGATGGATCTGTCCCATCCCGGATATGAGAAATTCCTTGGTTTGCTCATCCCGACTAAAATGAACGGTTGGATCCTCTTCCTGGAGACGTGCCAGGGATCCGCTCAGCTTATCTTCATCACCGCGTGATTTTGGATTGATGGCATAAAAAATAGCGGGGGTTGGATACGTAAGTCCCTCAAAAATGATGTCGCTTTTGCCATCGGTCAGCGTGTCATTGGTTGTCGTCTCCTTTAATTTAGCGAGCGCGACAATATCACCTGCCACTGCGGGATTAATCGGTTTTTGGGATTTACCTTCGAGCTTTAAAACCTGTCCAATCTTCTCTTTGACGTTTCGGGTAATATTAAAAATGGTTGAGTCAGAATTTAGCGCCCCAGAGCATACTTTTAACACTGTTAATTTACCGGTGTAGGGGTCAGACACGGTTTTAAAAACAAATCCATAAAAAGGTCCCTGAGAGCTCATTTGCAAAATTTCTTCAGCACCAGTTTTTGCATTTTTTGCTTTTCTAGAAGGTCGGTTTTGGGGGCAAGGGAAGTTATCGGCAATTAAATCTAATACTGGCTGAATGCCCATATTGAACAGCGCTGCACCGCACATAACCGGAGAAAAAGCATTTTTAAAAATTCCGGTTCGCAAACCAGTACTTACTTCCTCGTCAGAAAGCTCTCCTGAATCAAGGTATTTCTCCAAAAGAGTATCATCAGATTCTGCAACTGCTTCAACTAATTTTTCTCGGTATTCGCTCGTTTGATCTTTTAATTCCTCGGGTATGTCTGCTTTAGTAATTTCTCCGCTTTCATCATTAGAAAACAAAAAGGCCTTTTGTGTTATGAGATCCACCACCCCTTTGAAATTACTTTCTTTACCAATGGGAATTTGAAGGATAACGAGTTTGGTCTTTAAATTATCCTCAATGCTTTTTAGAGCAGAGAAAAAATCTGCTCGTTCTCGATCCATTTTATTGATAAATATTGTAGTGGGAATGTTGTTTTCCCGGGCAACCTGCCAAACCCTATCCGTTTGTACCTCTACCCCGGCAACCGCATCAATCAAAAGCACCGCGCTGTCAGCAATACTCAAAGAAGAAAAAGTTTCGGTAATGAAATTGGTATCCCCTGGGGTATCAATAATATTGATGATTTTCTTCTTCCATGTTAAATAATGGAATGCAGATGTTATCGTAGTTTTTCGTTTGATTTCTTCAGGTTCAAAGTCTAAGACTGAATTCCCATCATCAACTCGACAGAGACGATCCGTTACCTTGCCATTAAAAAGGAATGCCTCCCCCATAGATGTCTTCCCCGCACCTGAGTGGGCAATAATCGCAATATTCCGAATATCTTTGGTTTCATACGCGTTCATTATTCCTTTCCTCCTGAAGACAAAAATTAAAAGAAAACGATATCCTAAAAAATAATTAAAATAATGTCAATAAAAAGAAAA
>Ga0209048_10004201_pt1 | contig 13820 bp, 14 predicted proteins | sample FrelakmetCRP12CR_FD_187146 | JGI IMG/M metagenome (GOLD analysis project Ga0209048, IMG submission 187146) | Freshwater lake sediment microbial communities from the University of Notre Dame, USA, for methane emissions studies - CRP12 CR (SPAdes)... | ecosystem: Environmental > Aquatic >... | reverse complement strand
TGGGCAAAGTGCAGCGCGTCGTCGCCGGCGGTGCACGCCGGCAAGATTCGGTGTTCGCGGCGCTGCGCGCCATGGATGAGCCCACGGACATCGTCGCCGTCCACGACGGAGCGCGTCCGTTCGTGAGTCCCAAGCTCATCGCGCGCGTGATCGAGCAGGCGCGGGAGCACGGCGGTGCGATCGCTGCCGTGCCGGTGAAGGACACCATCAAGCAGGCGAACGAGAGCGGTACGGTGCACAAGACGATCCCGCGCGAGCGGCTCTGGGCGGCACAGACGCCCCAGGCGTTCTCCTACGAACTCCTGTACCGGGCCCACGAAAGCGCGGAGGCGGACGGTTTCCTGGGCACCGACGACGCGGAACTCGTCGAGCGGCTGGGCGGCACGGCCATCGCGATCGTCGAAGGGTCGTACGAGAATCTGAAGATCACGACGCCCGAGGATCTCCTCATCGCCGAGCGTATCGCCGCCCGCTTCGCAGACGAGGCAGGACGCATCGGATGAGGATCGGCTTCGGCTTTGACGCCCACCGCCTCGTGCCCGGTCGCCCGCTCATCCTGGCGGGCTGCCGCATCCCCTTCGATCGCGGCCTGGAGGGCTATTCCGATGCCGACGTCGCCGCGCATGCGGTCATCGATGCGCTGCTCGGCGCCGCCGCCCTGGGCGATTGCGGCTCGATGTTCCCGGCGGGCAACCCGGAGTTCGCCGGCGCCGACAGCGTCGGGTTGCTGCGCCGGGCGGTCAAGCGCTTGACCGATGCGGGGCACGCGGTCGGCAACGTGGATTGCACGATCGTCGCCGAACAGCCGGCGCTCGCGCCGCACGTGGAGAAGATGCGTCAGACGCTCGCCGATGCGATCGGGAAGATACTCCTCTCTCCGGATCTCCGCGCGGCGATGGGGAAGGCGGGACGGGAGCGGGTGCTCGCGAAGTTCGACGAGCGCAGGATCGTCGCGCGCGAGATCGGGTGCCTCAACGTTCTCGCCGGGAAGAAGCTCGGCGGTTTCAGCCCGCCGGAGCCCGAGAAATAGCTTGTTGGACGCCATTCCTTTGGTTATCATACCGCAATCAAGGCAATCTGATTTGTGCTGCGTCCGGGGCGTATCTCTATGGCTGAACTTCTCTTTTTCCTTGAAGCGTTTTGTATCTCGTACCTTCTGACCGGCGCCATTCTCCGTTTCTCCCTCAAGCGCCGGCTCCTCGATATTCCGAACGACCGGAGCTCGCATTCGATCCCGAAACCGCGCCTGGGCGGCGCTGCGATCACGGTCTCGTTCTATGTCACGTGCGCCACACTCCTCGTCGCGGGATTCAGGCCCTTCGCCAACGCGTCGATCCTCGCGGGCGCGCTCGGGGGAGGCGCCGTGATAGCGCTCTCGGGGCTCGTGGACGATCTGAGGGGTATCGACGCGCGGCTCAAGCTCGTTGTGCAGTTCTGCGCGGCGGGCGTTGCCGTCGCCTCGGGGATCGTTCTCAGGGAATTCAGCATTCCGCTCATCGGATCCATCAAGCTCGGAGTCGTCGCGGCTCCGGCCACGCTTCTGTGGATCGTCGCGATCATCAACTTCTACAACTTCATCGACGGGATCGACGGCCTCGCCGCCGGCATCGGTCTCATCGCCTCGGCGTTCCTCTATGCAATCGCGGGAATGACGGGTGCCGCGCCGCTCCAGGGTCTCTACGCGGCGCTCGCCGGATCCTCGTTCGGGTTCTTGCGCTTCAATTTTCCGCCCGCGCGCATCTTCATGGGAGACATGGGGAGCACCTTCATCGGGTACACGTTCGCCGTTCTCTCCGTTATCGCGCAGGGCGCGGGCGTGCCGGCGTTCATCACGCTTCTCCTTCTCGCGGGGGCCGTCGGAGACGTCGTGCTCACGCTCGTCCGCCGCGCGCTCAAGAAGGAAAAGCTCTTCTCGCCGCACCGCACGCACTACTACCAGCGGCTCACGAGCCTGGGGCTCTCGCACAAGCAGGTGACGCTCCTCGAGTACCTCGTCGCCGTGCTTCTCGGCGTGAGCGCCATTCTCGCGTTCCACAAGGCGTGGACGTTCGTCACCTTCCTTTCGGGTCTCTGGATCGGATTCTTCATGTGGGCGCTCGCGAAGATACGGAGCATGGAAAAAGGGGGGGGGATCCTCTGGGGCGGGCGCGCCCTCGGTGTCGCATTCGGGGATCTCGCGTTCATCGCGGTGAGCTACGTGCTGAGCTACTACCTGCGCCTCAACTTCAGATTTCCGCACGCGGAGACGGCCTCGATGCTCATCAGCCTTCCCATCGTCCTCGTGATCAGGACCGCCGTATTCTACTCCTACGGGCTTTACCGCGGCGTGTGGCGGTACACGACCTTCGACGACGTTATCCGCATCGGGAAGGCGGTCTCCATCGGCTCGGCGATCATGGTCGTCTCGTTCACGCTCCTCTTCAGGTTCAAGTCGTTCCCGCGGTCCGTATTCATCATCGACTGGTTCATTCTCACCGTTTTCATGGCCGGCTCGCGCATCGCGACGCGCTGGTTCCACGAGCTTCCCTCGCGGGAGGAGATCACGGGGGCGCGCGCGATTATCGCGGGATCGGGACCGCTCGCGGAGCTCGTGCTCCGGCAGGTCGTGAAATCGGGTGTGATGCGCCCGATCGGTTACCTCGACGATCGAATCGAGATGACGGGGCGGGTCCTTCACGGGATCAAGGTCCTCGGTCCCGTTTCGAAGGCGGAGGAGATCGCGCGCTCGCACCACGCCGATGTGATTCTCGCCCTCCCGACCTTCTTCGACCGTATCCCGAAGGACGCGCGAGAACGGCTCGAGGAATCGGGAATCGCGGTCCGCGCCGTGTCCGATCCGTCGGAGATCGGCTCCTTCGCCGGGGAGCGTCTCGGGGAGGCGCCGTGTGTGGGCCGGCGCGTCCTCGTCGCCGGAAACGGCTCTCTCGTCGAGGCCGCTCAGACGGTTTTCCCGCGCTCGTCGAAGCTCGTGCTTCTCTCGAACGATCATCGCGCGCTCGATGCGAAGGCGTTTCGCGGCTCTTCCCCGCAAGGCAGCACGAGCCGGCGCCTCGGCGTGTTGAACGATCGGGGCGCGCTCGCGAGGATATTGGAAATCGAACGCCCCGAGATCGTGTTCGCCGACTTCTCGACGGGGGAGGTCGGTCTCGAGAACGCCTGCGAGGCGTACGTGCGGACGATCCTCGCGCCCCTTGAGAAGATCGCCTCCGAAGTCGCGCACCGGCCGCCCGCGCGGCTCGTCGTGTTCGAGCGGTGGGCGAAGGCCGCCCCGCACGATACGATCCGGGCGACGGAGCTCGTTCTTCTCGGCATTTTCCGCCGGGATCCCTCGCGCTGCGCGATCGTCAGGATCGAAGGGGAGCCGGCGGCGCGCGATTGGTGCGCCATCATCGGGGAACTCGGCGCGGGGAGCGGCGTCTTCGGAGCGGTATCGAACGATGAGGCCGCGGGGAAGTTCGCGATCGTTCCCTACGCGATCGAGGGCCCCGTGAGCGAGACCGGTCATCTTCGGCTCGTGCTCGACAGATGCCTCGACGACGGGGACGCGGCGGCGATGACACGGGTTTTCTCGGAGATGGCGAGCCTATCCCCGGTGAGGGAATATGCGTCGTGACACGTCGAACGCGCCGGCGGGCACGATTTGCTTCGCGCTTCAGCTCATTCTCGCCGCCGCCGTTTTCTGCTCCACCTTCACGATCGCCGGCACCCAGACGGCGTTCGGTCTCACCATCATTCTCTGGATATTCTTTCTTCTTCGAGGCGGCGCCCCCGCTCCGCGTCGTACGATGCTCGACGCGCCGCTCGCCCTCTTCGTCGCGGCGTCGCTCGCGGCGGCGCTCTTCTCCGCGCGGCGCCTCGAGAGCCTCGCGCACCTCAAGAACCTGCTCCTCATGAGCGTCGTGTACATCGTCGCGTTTCTCGCCGGCGATCCGAAGCTCCGAAGACGGCTCTTCGCGCTGCTCCTCGTCTCGGGAGCGGGAAGCGCGATCTACGGAATCGTTCTCTATCTCCTCGGGAGAGGGCATGGAACCCTCGGGAGAACGCACGGATCGTTCTCGACGGCGATGACCTACGGGGGGATCCTCCTTATTCTCTCGACGCTCTTCCTCGCGGAGGCCGTGGGCTCCCGCGCTTCGCTCAGGCTCCGGATCGCCTCGGGGCTCGCGTCGCTCGCGGCGGTCGTAGCGCTCTTCTACACCTTCACCCGCAGCTCGTGGGTCGGCGCGCTCGTCTCCGCCCTCGTCATCCTCGCCTTTCTCCGGAGGAGGCTGCTCGTGCCGTTCGCCGCGGCGCTCGTGATCTTCGTCATTCTTCTTCCCGCGCCGTACCGCGCGCGTGTCGCGAGCATATGGGACCCGAGCTACCGGACGAACGTCCAGCGGCTCGAACTCTTGCGCGGCGGCGCGGCCATATTCAGGGAGCATCCGGTCATCGGCGTCGGCACCATGGACCTCGCCGATGTCTACCGGGATCATATGCCCCCCGGCGCCGTGTACGTTCACGGGCACATGCACAACGATTTTGTCCAGATCGCGGTGCAGATGGGGATCGTCGGGCTCGCCGCCTTTGTCATACTTCTCGTTTCGTTCTTCTGTCTCATGGCCCGCAACCTGAAGCTCGACCTCCCGCCGGGGGAGCGCGCCTTCGTCGTGGGCTCGATAGCGGCGCTCGCCGGATTCATCGTGAACGGGCTCTTCGAGTGGAACTTCGGCGACGCCGAGGTCGTCACGCTCCTCTACGTCATTATCGGGGCGAACCTGGCTCTCTCGCTTGAACATTTGCGCGCACGGTGCTAGAATCGTACTCTATGGACATGAAGAAGCTCTGGTACATCCTTCTCTCGATGAGGCCCCGCCAGTGGACGAAGAACCTCGTCCTCTTCGCGGGCGTCGTTTTTTCGAGGCACCTCTTCGACCGCTCGCTCCTCGATCTCAGCTTCTACGGGTTTGCCGTGTTCTGCCTCCTGTCGGGCGCGGTCTACATTCTCAACGACGTCTTCGACCGCAGGAGCGACGGGGAGCATCCCGTCAAGCGGCGCCGGCCCATCTCCTCGGGACTCCTCCGCACGGTGGACGCGCTGCCCTTCGCCATCGTTCTCATGACGGCGCTCCTCGTGGTCGCGTGGTTTCTCGGGCCGGCGTTCTTCACCGCGGCCGCAATCTTCACGGCGGTCAACGTGGCCTACTCGATGTTCCTGCGGAACGTCGTGATTCTCGACGTGTTCTCGATATCGTTCAATTTTCTCCTGCGGGCGGTGGCCGGCGTGGCCGTTCTCGAGCCGCGCGTTCCCGGCATCGAGATCAGCCCTTGGCTCCTCATCTGCACGCTGTTCCTCTCGCTGTTCCTCGCCTTCTGCAAGCGGCGGAACGAGATCGAATTCCTCAGCGAGGCCTCGGCGCATCGCCATTCGCTCCAGCACTATTCGGTGCGGCTCCTCGACCAGCTCGTCGGTCTCTCGGCGACGACGGCGGTCGTCTCGTATTCGATCTACACGATCTGGCCGACGACCGTCGAGAAGTTCGGCACGAGCAACCTCGTCTACACGATTCCGTTCGTCGTGTTCGGCATCATGCGGTATCTTTACATCGTATACAGCAGGAACGAGGGAGGGGATCCGTCGGGAGTGCTTCTCACCGAGAAGTCGATCCTCATAACGGTGTTCCTCTGGTTTCTGACGGTGATCTGGATCCTGTGGCGCGTCTGAGAAACGGGGTTTGGTTCATGGCATCGACGGTCGCGGTCCTACGAACGACGCCCGCAGCGGTCCTCGACGATATCGGACGGGCGATGGATCTCGCCGGGGCTCCGAGGCACCTCGCCGCGCAGCGCGAGCTGCTCCTCAAGCTCAACCTCTCCTGGACGAAGTACTTTCCCGCCTGCTCGAGCCAGCCGTGGCAGCTCGAGGGGGTCGTGAGGTATCTCCTCTCTCACGGGTACCGGAAGGACCAGGTGCTTCCGATCGAGAACAAGACGGTCGTCACGAACCCGCGCAAGGGGGCCGCGAACAACCTGTGGCTGCCCGTGCTCGAGAAATACGGACTCGGCTTCACGCCGCTCCCGGAGGTCGAGTGGAAGGTGCACCGGTTCCGGGAGCCGCTCCTGAGACTCCACGAGCTCTTCCCCGAAGGGATCGAGATTCCCGCGATGTTCGAGGGGAGGGACATTCTCCACCTCCCGACGGTGAAGACGCACGGCCACTCGATCACGACGGGCGCCGTCAAGAACGCGTTCGGCGGTCTCCTCAAAGAGGTGCGCCACTACGCGCACAAGCACATCCACGAGGTGCTCGTCGATCTCCTCATCATGCAGCGCGAGCTTCATCCGAACGTATTCGCCGTGATGGACGGCACCGTCTGCGGCAACGGCGCGGGCCCCCGCACGATGGAGCCGTTTGCCGGGAACGTGGTGCTCGCGAGCGCCGACTCGGTCGCGATCGACGCGGTCGCCGCGAAGATCATGGGCTTCGATCCGATGTCGATCCCGTACCTGCGCATGGCGACCGAGCGGGGACTCGGCGAGGCGCGGATCGAGCGGATCGATGTGGCGGGAGCGGACATCGGCGAGATCAATTTCCATTTCAAATCGAAGCGCAGCTTCGTTATCTGGGGAGACCAGATGCTCCGGATTGGTCCGCTGCGGTTCCTCGAGAAGATCGCGCTCCACTCTCCGCTCATGTTCTGGGCGCCGCTCGCGTCGAACCTCTACCACGATGCGTTCTGGTATCCGACCGTCGGACGCGGCAAGATCGCTCGATTCATGGCGACCGAGTGGGGAGAGCTCTGGCAGAGCTACCGCTCGCGCTCCCGATGAATCGAGCGGCACCGTTTTCAGTTGGTTCGGTCCTTCGATGAAAATTCTCGCGTCCGCAAAGCTCAACCTGTACCTCGACGTGATCGGCCGCCGTGACGACGGCTATCACGAGATCGAGACATTCTATCAGCCGGTGTCCCTGTGGGACGAGCTCACGATCGAGAAAGCGCCGTCGGGTGTGACCGTGGAGGGAGAGGACGCGGCGGTTCCCTGGAACGAAGACAACCTCTGCCACCGGGCGGCGCGGCTGATTATCGCGAAGGCGGCCTTGAGGGCGGGCGTGAGGATCCGGGTCGAAAAGGGAATTCCCTCGGGTGCGGGGCTCGGCGGCGGGAGCTCGGACGCGGCCGCCACGCTCCTCGGCGTCAACCGGCTCTACGGATGCGGCCTCGCGGACAAGGATCTCAGCGAGCTCGCCGCGGCGATCGGGAGCGACGTTCCCTTTTTCATCCTCGGGAGATCCGCGATCGGCCGCGGCAGGGGGGAAGTGCTCGAGGAGGCGCCGGGGCTCACGGCCGGCTGGATATTGATCGTAAAACCGGAAGTAACCATTTCAACGAGATGGGCTTATCAGAATCTCAATTTAGTGTTGACAAAGGGTTCGGGCACAGATAGACTTGCAGCGTTAGTTGAAGGATTGCAAAGATTTCCGGATATCCGGCTCGATGCGCACAACAGCTTCGAAGCCGTCGTACGGGAGCATTTTCCGAGCGTTTCCGGGATTCTCGACGCTCTTAAGGCGGAAAAGCCGGTTCTCAGTTCATTGAGCGGAAGCGGGTCCGCCTGTTTTGCAGTTTTTGCCGAAGAGCGTGAAGCGAGGGACGCGAGTGAGCGTCTGAAGGGGCAGGGACTATTCACGCGGATCGTGCAACCAGTTACCACGGCCATACGCTTTGTGTAGGGTAGGAAGGAGCGGTCTCGACAATCTAGGGGGAGAACATGGAGATCACCGAGATCCGTATTTCTCTGAGAAGCGACAACAAGCTCAAGGCCTTTGCGAGCATTACCCTCGATAACCGGTTCGTGATCCGGGGCCTCAAGATCATCGAGGGGGTGAAGGGCGTTTTCGTGGCAATGCCGAGCCGCAAGCGCCCCGATGGGACATTCCAGGATATCGCCCATCCGATAAACAACGAGACGCGCTCATGGATGGAGGAGAAGGTTATCGCCGCATACCACAAGGAACGGGAGAAGATGGCCACGGAGGCGGGCGTCGAGATCTAGAGCGCGTGAGCCGGCGTACGGGATCCACATAACGGCTGGGGCGTCGTCAAGCGGCAAGACACGGGACTTTGGATCCTGAATCGGAGGTTCGAATCCTCCCGCCCCAACCAGAATGGTTGTTGGAAAGGTGGCCCGAGCGGTCACCTTAGTTTTATGGAGGGAATCGGGATGAACTATGAGCTCAAGCTGATCGCGGGTACGGCGAATCCCGAGCTCGGAAAGAAAATCTCGGAGAACCTCGGGGTCCCTCTCTGCGAGGTCGAGATCGGGCACTTCTCGGACGGCGAGCTCAAGGTGCGCATCGAGGATAATATTCGGGGCAGAGACATCTTTATCATCCAGTCGACGTACGCGCCGGCGGACAACCTGCTCGAGCTCCTGCTCATCATCGACGCATGCCGCCGCGCCTCGGCGCACCGGACGACCGCGGTTATACCCTACTACGGCTACGCGCGGCAGGATCGCAAGGATCAGCCCCGTGTGCCCATCTCGGCGAAACTCGTCGCGAATCTCATTACGACCGCGGGGGCGGATCGCGTGCTCGCCCTCGAGCTCCATGCGGCGCAGATTCAGGGATTTTTCGACATCCAGGTCGATAATCTTTTTGCGGCGCCGGTGTTCTTTGAATATATTCGGGAGAAGAAATTGAAGAATATCACGGTCGTCTCCCCCGACGTCGGCGGTATCAAGGCGGGCCGGGCCTTCGCGAAACGCCTGGGCGCCAACCTCGCAATCGTCGACAAACGGCGGACCACCGCCGACCGGTCAGAGGTCATGAATATCATCGGCGAGGTCAAGGGGAGCGACATTGTGATCTTCGACGATATCATCAGCACGGCCGGGACGATCACCCAGGCCGCCGAGGTTCTGAAGGCCGCGGGAGCGAGAAAGATCATCGCCGCGGCAACGCATCCCGTCTTTTCGGGTCAGGCGCTCGAGAAGCTCGAAGAGTCGCCGGTCGAGGAGGTCATCGTGACGAACTCGATACCCTGGAGGGACGGTTCGCGATGCGGCAAGATCAAGGTACTGGACGTGTCGCCGCTCCTCGGCGAGGCGATACGTCGAATCCATACGGGAGAATCGATCAGCATTCTTTTCGATTGAGTTGGAGGACGGCATGGAGAAACCGAAACTTAAGTCGCACACGCGGATCGGGGCCGGCAAGGAAGGCGCCAAGCGTCTCCGCGCCCAGGGGGAGATACCCGCGATCCTGTACGGGCACAAGCGCGAGCCGATGTCGCTCGCCGTTTCCCAGAAGGATATCTGGCACATTCTGCACACGGCGACGAGCGAGCACATGATCCTGAGCCTCGACGTCGAAGGCTCCGACGAGGGAGCGATACTCACGCTCGTCCGGGACATCCAGCATCACCCCGTTACGGGGGATGTGCTCCACCTCGATCTTCAGAGAATATTGGTCGACGAGAAGCTCCATATCGGCGTGCCGATCGAGCTCGCCGGCGCCGCGAAGGGCGTTAAGGACGAGGGAGGCGTGCTCGATCACGGCATCCGCGAGGTCACGCTCAACGTGAAGCCGATGGAGATTCCGGAGAAGGTCTCGATCGACATCTCCCATCTCGAGATCGGCCAGTCGGTCCACGTTTCCGATCTTATCGCGCTCTATCCCGGTTTTGAGATCGTCGACGATCCCAACGTGACGATCGCGCACATCTCCGCGCCGAAGAAGCTCGAGGTCCTCGTTCCAGAGGCCGGCGCGCCCGCAGCTGCCGCGGTGGCCGAGGAAGGGGAAGAGGCGGAGGGAGAGGAAGCGGCGGAAGGCGAAGAGGGCGAGGGGGAGGAAAAGGGCAAGGGCAAGGAGAAGGGCAAGGAGAAGGGCAAAGAGAAGGGCAAGGAAAAGGGCAAGGAAAAGGGCACGGAGAAGGAGAAGAAAGGGAAATCGTAATTCTCCATGGCGGAGATCTCGACCGTATGCGGCCTCGGGAATCCCGGTCCGCGATACCATGCAACGCGACATAATCTCGGATTCATGGCGCTCGATGCCCTGTCGAAGCGCCATTCTTTTTCGTGGAAGCGCGCACCGGGCCCCTCGCAGACCGCCCTCTGGCGCGTCGCCGCCCGCACCGTCACCCTCGTCAAGCCTCTCACCTACATGAACGAATCGGGCGTCGCGCTCGCGCGTTGCGGGGCCTCCGGAAGCGGCGAACTCCTCGTTGTGTGCGACGATCTGAACCTTCCCCTCGGGCAGCTTCGCCTGCGTTCGCGCGGCGGGAGCGGCGGGCACAAGGGGCTCGAATCGATCATCGAGCACCTCGGCACCGAGGACTTCGCCCGGCTCCGGCTCGGGATCGGCGGCGCGCCGCCGGAGACCGACTGGGTCGAGTTCGTCCTCTCCGACTTCGCCGCGGAGGAGCGGGCGACCGTGGACGGCATGATCGAGGCGGCCGCGGATACGATCGAAACGGCCGTGCGGGCGGGGTTCGACGTCGCGATGCGGCGCCTCAACAAGGCGGACAGACCCTCAGACCCCGCTTGACCGGACGCTCGAGCGGTGTTATATTTCACGACACGTGCGGCGAACGCATGCGCCGCGTTCTTAAATCCCTACCTTCACGCCGGTTCGCCGTGCGATGAAGGTCGATTCAAGTCCGAAGGGAGGAACTCATCTATGCGGGCCTACGAGTGTATCTACATTCTCAACCCGTCTCTCGACGAACAAGCGGTAAAGGACAAAGCCGTCAAGTACAGCGAGATCATCACCTCGCGCCAGGGTCAAGTCACGAGCGTGGACCAGTGGGGGAAGCGCCGACTCGCCTATCCGATCGAGAAGATCTTCGAGGGATTCTACACCTTCATACGCTTCTCGGGGGACAACGAGATCCTGAAGGAGCTCGACAGGGTGTTCCGTTTCGATGAAACGGTGCTCCGCCACAGTCTCGTCGTCGAAGAGCGTCCGAAACCGGCCGAGGCGCCGAAATCGCCCGCGGAAGGGAAGTGAGGAACTATGGCAATAAAGAACGATCGCAACGAGAAACGGAACGACAAGCGCAAGAAGAAAGAAAAGCGCATGCTCCCGATGAAGCCGTGCAGATTCTGCATGGACGATCTCCCGATCGACTACAAGGACCAGGCCTTTCTGAGCCGGTTCGTCACGGAGCGCGGGAAGATCACGCCGCGGCGCATCACGGGGACGTGCGCCTGGCACCAGCGGCAGCTCTCGAAGGCGATCAAGCGCGCGCGCGCCATCGCCCTTCTACCGTTCGCCAGGGAATACTATCGTTAGAGGGAGAGTCACATGGAAGTCATCCTTACGCAGAAGGTCCAGGGCCTCGGGGATCGGGGAGACGTCGTCCGGGTGAAGGACGGCTACGCGAGAAACTACCTCTTCCCGAAGCGCTTCGCGCTCCCGTCGAGCGAGAACCAGAAACGCGTGCTCAGCGAGGAGAATCGTCTCCACGACGCGCGGGACGTGAAGCTCCGGCAGAGCGTTCAGGCCGTCGCCGAGAAGATGAAGGGGCTCTCCTGCACGCTCGTCGTGCAGGCGGGGGAGGAGGACAAGCTTTACGGCTCCGTCACGGGACACGACATCGCGAAGGCGATCAGCGATCAGGGATTCGCGGTCGATCATCATCAAGTCGTGCTCGATGAGCCGATCAAGAAGCTCGGTGTCTACACCGTTCCCGTCAGACTCCATCGCGACGTCGAGGTTTCGATCAAGGTCTGGGTCGTCAAGGAGTAGGACCGGCGTTCCTCGCACGGGGAGGATCGACATCGCCATTCCGGCGCATATATTCAGGGAGTACGATATCAGGGGCGTCGTCGGCGCCGATCTCACGCCCGAGCGCGTGCGAAGGCTCGGCCTCGCCGTGGCTGCGACGTTCCGCCGCGAATCGATCGGGGAGGCCGTCGTCGGAAGGGACGTCCGCCCGAGCAGCGACGAATTTTTCGATGCGCTCGCCGAAGGGCTGACGAGGGGAGGCGTGTCGGTCGTCGATATCGGGGTCGTTCCGACTCCCGTTTTCTACTTCGCGGCGAAGAAGTGGGGCTACGCGGGCGGGGTCATGATCACGGCGAGCCACAATCCGAGCGAGTTCAACGGATTCAAGGTGCTGCGGGGGGAGGGGACGATCTACGGCGAAGACATCCTCGAGTTGAGGGACGTCGCCGAGGGAAATCTCGCGGAGCCCGGCGGGGGCCGTATCATGGAGCGGGACGCCCGGGGCGAATACGTCGACTATCTCGCGCGGAACATCACGCTCTCACGGGCCGTCTCCTTCGCCGCCGACGGCGGGAACGGCACGGCGGGGATCGTCGTGCGGGATCTCTTCAGGAAGCTCGGCGTGAAGCCGCTCGAGCTCTTCATGGAGCCGGACGGCACCTTTCCCAATCACCACCCCGACCCGTCCGTTCCCGAGAATCTCGCCGCCCTGCGGGCCGCGGTGCTCGCGAACAGGCTCGAGCTCGGCGTCTCGTTCGACGGCGACAGCGACCGCATCGGAGTCATCGACGATCGCGGGGAGATTCTCTGGGGGGACCGTCTGCTTGCGCTCTTCGCGCGCAGCGTCCTCGCCGCTCATCCCGGTTCGACCGTCATCTTCGAGGTGAAGTGCTCCGAGAGCCTCATCGAGGACATCGCCCGCCACGGCGGCACGCCCCTCATGTGGAAGGCGGGGCATTCGCTCATCAAGAAGAAGATGCGGGAGACGGGAGCGCTCCTGGCGGGCGAGATGAGCGGCCACATCTTTTTCGCCGACCGGTACTTCGGATACGATGACGCGCTGTACGCCGCGTGCCGGCTTCTCGAGATCGTCTCGCGGGGCGCGGCGCCGCTGAGCCGGCTCCTGGCCGATCTTCCCCGCTACGAATCAACGCCCGAAATACGGATCGACTGCGCCGACGAGCGCAAGTTCGACGTCGTGCGCGAGGTGCGCGATCATTTCCGGAAGACCCACGACGTGATCGACGTCGACGGCGCGCGGGTGAAATTCGACGGCGGTTGGGGGCTCATCAGGGCGTCGAACACGCAGCCGGCGCTCGTCCTCCGGTTCGAAGCATCGACAAAGGAAGAGCTCGCGGCGATCAGGGGCGAAGTCGCCTCCGTTCTCGCGCGGTACGTCGACGTATCGACGCTCATGGATGCGTGATTCTCATGTACGGAGTGATTCTCGCGGGCGGCAGAGGAAAGCGATTCTGGCCATACAGCCGCTCCGCCGCGCCGAAACAGTTTCTCGACATCACGGGCGAGGGGAGCATGCTCGCCCTCACGTTCCGGCGTCTCTCGGCGCTTATGCCGCCGGAGCGCATCTTCGTTCTCACGCTCGAGGATCTCGTCGGCGCCGTCCGGAAGGAGCTTCCCGGGCTCGGGAGAAATCGCGTTTTTGCTGAGCCGGTCGGGCGCAACACGGCGCCCTCGATCGCGATGGGAGCGGCCCTCGTGCGCCGGGCGGGGGGGGACGAGCCGATGCTCGTCTGTCCCGCCGATCACGCGATCGCCGACGAACGCGCGTTCCGCCGCGCCGTCACGGCGGCGGCCGCCGTCGCCGCGAGGCGCGAGGTGCTCGTCACCTTCGGCGTCACGCCCTCGTATCCCGCGACGGGATACGGCTACATCGAGGCGGGCCGCGTGTTCGAGAGAGCGAAGGGCCATGCCGTTCTCGCGGTGAAGCGGTTTCACGAGAAGCCCGAGGCAAAGAGGGCGGCCGCCTACGTCAAGGCGCGGCGGTACTACTGGAACAGCGGCATCTTTCTCTGGCGCCCGTCCGTGTTCATGGACGCCTGGGCCCGCCATCTTCCCGGCGGACGCGCGCCGCTCGCGGCGATCGCCCGCG
>Ga0209048_10004200_pt1 | contig 13820 bp, 14 predicted proteins | sample FrelakmetCRP12CR_FD_187146 | JGI IMG/M metagenome (GOLD analysis project Ga0209048, IMG submission 187146) | Freshwater lake sediment microbial communities from the University of Notre Dame, USA, for methane emissions studies - CRP12 CR (SPAdes)... | ecosystem: Environmental > Aquatic >... | reverse complement strand
AGCGTCAGCTCGACGCCGAGGAACACGACGATCGCGATGTAGAGCACGATCTTGTAGAGCGAGTGGATCGCGTCGGCGTTCGGCGATCCGCCCGACTTCGGGGTCAGGAAGTCCGCGAACGCCCCGGGAGCGAGGGCCAGCGAGGCGATGATCGCGAGCGCGAGCGCCAGCAGCAATCCGCGGCGGCGGCGTCGGCGGCGGTGGTGGGCGTCGGTGAGGTCGGGTCGCAAGGCCGCGGCATTCTATCCACGGAGGGGGCGATCGTGATCACCCCTGGCTCTCCGGTCCTCAGCTCGCGGGCGGCGTCTCGATCACCACGCGGCAGGGCCGGTGGGCCAGGAGGTAGCTCGCGGTCGGTCCGAGAGCGCGCTCGGAGGCGGGTGCGTGCTCGGTCCCGAGGTAGATGATCTCGGCGTGCCGGCGCTCGGCCTCCTCGACGATCGCGGCCCCCGGATTGCGGGTGCGGATCAGCCGCGTCTGCACCCGCAGTCCGGCCTGGCGACCCCGCACCTTGGCGCTCTCGAGCACGCTCAGGCCGAGTTGCTCCTCCTCCTCGAGGCCCGCGTCGAGCGACAGCTGGTTGGGGACGCGCAGGACGTAGACGGCCTCCACGGTGGCGTCCTCGCCGACGAGCTTGGCGGCCGTTCTCAGCGCCGTGGCGTCGACGTCGGTGCCGAAGATCGGCACGATCGCGGAGCGGTACGCGAGCTCGACGAACGACACGGGCCGCTCCCGGCGGGCGATCCGGTACCGCTGGCAGAGGTCTAGTCCCTGGCGGCGGCGGTAGACCACGTAGCCGACGAGGCCGATGACCATCCTGCCGACGCCGACGGTGCGCGCCTCCGTGTGCAGGACCAGCACCGAGATCCAGGCCAGGAAGGTGCCGATGCCGCCGAGTACGGTGGGGATCAGCAGGATGCCCGCGATCACCGAGAAGGTGATGATCGTGAACCACGGCGTGCGGTAGCGAGGGTGGAGGCTCGAGAACAGCCCGGGCAGCTGACGGTGCTCGGCCAGCGACCAGGACAGGCGCGAGATCCCGATCAGCCCCGCGTTGGTGGCGATGAACAGGATCGTCGCCGTCAGCACGCCGACGGTGACCAGCAGCGTCGGATCGAGGACCAGGAATGCGCCGACGATGATCAGCAGGACCTGCGTGACCAGGTCGGCGACGGGAGGAAGCAGTTCAACTTCGCCGACTCCCCCAGCCCGCGGATGTTGAGTACCGCCAGCAGCACGATCACGACGATCCCGCCGATCACGTCCCCGGGCCCGTGCGTGAGGGCGGGGAAGAACGCGCCGAGGTAGTGCGGCACGAAGAAGGCCGAGATCGCGATCGTGAGGATGTAGTCCAGGCTCAGCGCCCAGCCGGCGAAGAACGAGACGAGCTCGTTGAAGGCTTGGCGGGCGAACGAGGAGGAGCCGCCGGCCTCGGGGAACATCGAGGCTCCCTCGGCGTAGGTCTTGGCCGTCAGCGCGAACAGGCCGCCGGCCAGCATGAACACGACAGGGGTCAGCCCGAGCGCGTGGGCGGCGACCAGCCCCAGCGCGTAGTAGATCGAGTCCTCGATGCTCGTCTGGGCCGCGGACTCGAGCTCGGGCAGGGCGGCGTTGATCGGGACGCCGGCCGCGGCGACGTCGAGGTGGAGCGCGGTCACGGTCACGAAGGCGAGCAACGTGCCCAGCCCGCCGACGATCGCGAACGGCGGCAGCTCACGGCCGGCGATGCGGATGTTGCCGACCCCGCCGAACAGAATGATCCCGATCCACGGCGTGCGGAAGCGCGGGCGCAGCCGGCGCAGGCCGTCCGGCAGCTGGCGGTGCAGGCCCATCGAGTACACGAGTCGCGACACGCCTCGCCGAACGTATACTGGCCGCGACTTGCGCATGTCTAGGGGTATTCGAGCGACCGCCTGGGCCTTGGTCGCCGCAGGGGTCGCCGCGCCCGTTGTGCGCGGCCGCCTGCGTCTGCCGCCCGCTGCCGTGATCGGGGCGGGGGTGATCGCGCCGGTGGCTCTGTGCGTCGCCACGCCGCGCTCGCGCGGGCGCGACGCGGCCGTGTGCGCGCTGAACATGTGGGGCTACGTGGCGGCCTATGAGATGCCGAACGACGATCCGGATCGCCTCCTGCGTCGGGTCAAGGTTCGCTACCCGATCGTGATCGACCGCATGCTCGGGTTTGGGACGGCGCCCACGGTCCGGCTGCAGCACCGCTTCGCCCGTCCCGGGGAGGTCAACCGCACCGAGCGCGTGCTCGTCTTCTGCCACTGGGTGTGGTTCGCCGTCCCGCACGGCAGCGTCGCCTACATCCTGCTGCGCCACCGCGAGCGGTTCGGTAGCGCCGCCGCGCGGATGTACGCGGTGTTCGATATCGGCGCCCTCTTCTATTGGGTGATCCCGACCGCCCCTCCCTGGTGGGCCGCCGCTCGCGGTCAGCTCGATGACGGTCGCGGTCTCCCGATCCGGAGGATGATGATCGAATATGGGGAGCAGTTCTGGGAGGACCGCTGGGGCGCCCTTTACGATGTCCTGGGAGGAAATCCGCTTGCTGCAATGCCGTCGCTTCACTTCGCCACGTCTGTCATGGCCGCTCACCTGCTGACTGAGGCCGGCCCCGTGCCGGGTGCCCTCGGCTGGGGGTACGCGGCCACGCTCGGGCTCGCGCTGGTCTATCTGGGAGAGCACTATGCGGTCGATCTCCTGGCTGGACTCGCCCTGACCGAAACCGTTCGCCATCTGGCACCGCGCGCCGCGCCCCTCGCGGCCACGTTCTCACGGGCAGTCCAGCGACTCGAAGCACAGGCGGGGTCGGCATAGGAGAACGGGTGGCCGACGACGCCCTCACCAAAGCGCGGGCGCCCGAGTCGACCGACCCTGTCGTGATGACCTCCTCCGAGGAGGAGATGCCGCGGGTCCGGTTCACGCGCAACCGGGTTCTCGCGTTCGGCCTGTTCGTCGTCTCGTCGGTCGCCTTCATGTACTTCGTGCTGCCGAAGGTGCTGGGCCTCCAGGACACCTGGAACCGGATCCAGCAGGGGAACACCTGGTGGTTCGGGCTCGCGGCGATCCTCGAGGTGTGCTCGTTCCTGGGCTACATCGCCGTGTTCCGGGCCGTGTTCGTGCGCGGCGACTCGCGCATCGGCTGGCGCGAGAGCTACCAGATCACGATGGCCGGGCTGGCCGCCTCACGCCTGTTCGCGGCCGCGGGGGCCGGCGGCATCGCGCTGACGGCGTGGGCGGTCAGGCGCTCGGGGATGGAGGCGAGGATCGTGGCCTGCCGGATGATCGCCTTCCTCGCCCTTCTCTACGGGGTCTACATGGCGACGCTGGTGATCAACGGCATCGCGCTGTACACCGGCGTGTTCCCGGGCAAGGCGCCGTTCGCGATCACGATCATCCCGGCGATCTTCGGCGCCTCGGTGATCGCGATCTTCCTGGCCGTCTCGCTCCTGCCGGGGGACTTCGACCGACTGGTGGCGCGCTGGACCAGCGACAGCGGCCGGATCGGGCGGATCGCCCGCAGCCTCGCGACGGTGCCGGCGTCAGCGGCCACCGGCGTCAGGACGGCGATCGGGCTCGTCCGCACCCGCGATCCCCACCTGCTCGGAGCGATCGCCTGGTGGTATTTCGACATCGCGGTGCTGTGGGCGTGCTTTCACGCCTTCGGCGCCTCACCGCCCAAGGCGGTCATCGTGATGGGCTACTTCGTGGGCATGATCGGGAACACGCTGCCGCTGCCGGGCGGGATCGGCGGCGTCGACGGCGGCATGATCGCCGCCTTCACCGCCCTCGGCGTGGACGTCGAGGTCTCGGTCGTCGCGGTCCTCAGCTACCGGGCGTTCGCGTTCTGGCTGCCGACGATCCCGGGCGCGATCGCCTACCTGCAGCTGCGCAAGACGGTCCACCGCTGGCGGAGCGAGCCGGCGATCGCGATCCGCAGTACCTCCGGCGCGTCCTGACGGGCGCCTCCCGGCGGGCGAGCGGTCGGGCTAGGAGGTCCGCGTGGTGACGGGGGCCGGCGCGGCTGCCGGAGCGGGGGCGGGGGTGGCGGCGACTGGAGCGGCGCTCACCGGCGCGCTCGGAGTGGACGGCACCGACACCGCGCTCGGCGCGCCGCCGCCGGCTGCACTCGCGGCGGAGGCGGCCGACGTGGTGGTGGATCCCGGCTTGGACGCGGCGGCGGCCTGAGCGGCGGCTGCCTTCGTCGCGGCCGTGGCCGCGGCGGCCAGTCGCGCGTTGGCCTGCAGCAGACGCTTGCGGACGAGCGCATCGTCGGCGCGCGCCTGCGCGAGGCGCGCGCGCAGGATCTGCTCGCTGTAGGCCCGGTGGGCGGCGATCGCGGCCTGTTGGCTTCCCCAGGCGGTCACCTGGGCGAGGCCGGCCCGCAGCTGGGCGGCGCTGCGGGCATTGGCCCGCGCAGCGGCACGGCGCAGGGCGGGGTCGTTGCCGGAGGCAAGCTGCACGAACACGGCCAGCCAGGCGGCGATGAACAGCGCCAGCGAGGAGACCACGACCCGGCGCCGCAGGCGCTGAGTGCGGCGCGCGCGCTTGCGCAGACGGGCGCGCGCGGCGAAGTCGATCTGCTCGGTGTCGCAGTCCATGGGCGGCTCTCGGCCTGTCTATCGGCCCAACCTCAGAAGAACGTAAACGCCTGCAAGATTGGAGTTTTCTCATGTGCTCCACACCCCGTTCTTAGGCGCCGATGTCGTACTGAGAACCGATGAACCCGCTGACCGACCCAGGCCCCCACCTGTTCTGGATCACCAGTCGCGCCGCCGGCAACCTGGCCCTCGTGCTGTCGAGCCTGTCGGTCGGGCTGGGGCTGCTGATGGCCACGCGCGAGCTCAAACATCGCGGTCCCGATCTGCGCGTCGTCCATGAGACCCTGTCGCTTGTGACCATCGTGGCGCTCGGCGTCCACGGGATCTCGCTGATCGGCGATCGTTTCATGCACCCCACGCTCGCCAACGTGCTCCTCCCGTTCTCGTGGTCCTACAGGACCGGCTGGGTCTCGGCCGGGATCATCGCCGGCTGGGCGATGGTGCTGCTCGGTCCGACCTATTACTTCCGGAGGCGTATCGGGGCCGCCCGCTGGCGCTCGCTGCACCGGCTGGTGGCAGTGGCGTGGATCGCCGGCGTCGTGCACGCGCTGGGCATGGGGACCGACGCCGGCCAGACCTGGTTCCTGGTCATGACCAGCACGGTCGTCGGCCCGGCGGCAGTGCTGCTGATCGCCCGCTGGCTCAAGCCGCCGGCGCCCAAGGCAGGGGTCGCGTTGGCCGGCGCCGCGACCGGGGTCGCCGGGGCCTCGAGCACCCAACCTTCCCGTCGGCGGTCCGCCCGGGACTTGACACGACGATGAACAGGAGCTGACCATGGCCCACGAGATCGAGATCGATGAGGCCGCCTGTGCGGCACACGGGGACTGCGAGGTGATCGCCCCCGACGTATTCGAGGTCGACGACGTCGCCCACGTGATCGGCACCGCGCCCGACGATTTGCTGATGGAAGCGGCGAAGGCCTGCCCGTCGGTGGCGATCAGACTGATCGACGCGAGCTCGGGGAGGCAGGTCTACCCGTGAGCCACGCGCTCGGAGCTGGGCTCCTCCGTTCGCGGAGCTGCGCTCGCCGGGCGCAACGGGCGGATGCTGGTGCTCGGGCTCGCGGTGGTCGCGGGGGTCGTGCTGGCCATGCTCGTGATCCCCGATTTCGCCGCCTGGCAACACCATCACCACTTCCGTCACCGTGGCTAGCCGCTTCTGTCGCGCCGCGGTATAGGGTCAGTACCCTGGTGTCGGGCCTCGACACCCTGGCTATACTTAATGAAGTGACTGAGAACCGTCCCATCGAGAAGGTCGCGATCATCGGGAGTGGACCTGCTGGCTACACCGCCGCGCTGTACACGGCCCGCGCCAACCTCACTCCGCTCGTGTTCGAAGGCTTCGCCTGGGGCGGCCTCCTGCAGCAGACGACCGACGTCGAGAACTACCCCGGCTTCCCCGAGGGGATCATGGGCCCCGAGTTGATGCAGCGGATGCGCGAGCAGGCGGAGCGCTTCGGTGCCCGGCTCGAGACCGATGACGTCACCCGGGTCGAGCTCTCGCGCGACGGCGGTCTGCACAAGCTGTATCTCGGAGACGACCTGCACCTCGCCCAGACGGTCGTGCTGGCCATGGGCGCGCAGCATCGCAAGCTCGGCGTCCCCGGCGAGCAGGAGCTCTCCGGGCGCGGCGTCAGCTACTGCGCCACCTGCGACGCGGCCTTCTTCAAGAACGCCGAGACGCTGATCGTCGGCGGCGGCGACTCCGCCATGGAGGAGGCGATGTTCCTCTCCAAGTTCGCCGGCAAGGTCGGGATCGTCCACCGGCGCGACGAGTTCCGTGCCTCCAAGATCATGCTCGAGCGCGCCCGCGCGATCCCCAACATCGATTGGCTGACCCCGTACGTGGTCGAGGAGCTCCACCCGGCCGAAAATGGTTCATTGGGACACGCGCGCCTGCGCAACACCGCTGACGGGTCCGAGCGCGAGATCCCCATCACCGGCGCCTTCGTGGCGATCGGTCACGAGCCGCAGTCCCAGCTCGTCCAGGGCCAGGTCGAGACCGACGAGACCGGCTACGTCGTCACCGAAGGCCGCTCGACCCGGACCAACCTGCCCGGCGTGTTCGCCGCCGGCGACCTCGTCGATCACACCTACCGCCAGGCCGTCACGGCCGCCGGCTCGGGCTGCCAGGCGGCGCTCGACGCCGAGTGGTACCTGCGCGATAACCCTACGCCGGCGGCTGACCAGGCCGCCACGGAGACCGCGACGGCTTAGGGTCTGACTATCCCGGTAGGGCGTGCGACTGGGGCGCATCCAGGCGTGCGACCTAGTGGGATAGGCCCTTAGATTAGGCCGAAGTTCCCCCTTCGGATTAGGGTCAGGGAGAAGCGTTCCAGCTGGAGTTCCTGCGGGCCGGAACTGAGATCGAACGCTGCATCATCTCGAAGCGCTGCAACTGAGTGCCGGGGGCCGGAACTGAGATGCAGCACTTCGGCTCCGCCGCCGCGCGAACCAGGCCCACTGTCCCCAGCCGCCGTTCGCGCGGGGCTCCGGGCGCCCGGAAACCCCACATCCGGAACCCCCGAAACTCCCCTACAACCCCGCGGACACCCCCCTCGGCCGGCCGCCCGTTGTGCGACGGGGGCGCGGCGCCGGCGGGCAGGCCGAAGTCCTGGGTCCAGGTCGCCGGGCCGCTGGCGAAGCGCGCCAGCGGGAGGGGGTTCACGCCGACGCCGATGTGGGCGTAGAGGGGGTCGAGGATGTTCTGGCAGTGGCCGACGGCCGACGTCCACGCCGTGATCACCGAGGCGGGCGTGGGGAAGCCGGTGGCGATGTTCTCGCCGGCGGCCGACGAGCGGTAGCCGGTCGCGCTGATGCGGTCGAACGGACTCGACCCGCCCGGCGAGACGTGGGCGAAGTAGTCGCGCCGGGCCATGTCGTCACTGTGGCCCTCGGCGGAGCGGTCAAGCCGGACGCTCTCGCGCAGGCGCGGCAGGCCGAAGCGCCGGCGTTCCTGGTTGACGAGGCAGACGATGGCGGCGCGCATCGTGCGCGCGGAGGCGTGGTCGGCGGGCGTGTTCGCGTGCGGGCAGGCGGCCACGCGGGACCGGGCGCTCGCCGCCGCGGCTCGCACCCCGCCCGCCGCCGCGGCCGGAGCCACCGCCACGCACAGCCCAGCCACCGCCGCCAACCCGCGAACCGCGCGCGCCACCTTCGCGCTCACGCCAGGTTGCTCCACACGGTCTTTGTCTCGAGGTAGGCCTCGAGGCCCTCGCGGCCGTGCTCGCGACCGAGCCCGGAGGCCTTGTAGCCGCCGAACGGCGCGCCGGGATCGCTCGCGGCCCAGCAGTTCACATACACCGAGCCCGCCTTCAGCATCCCGGCGAGCTGGTGGGCGCTGCGCACGTCGCGGGTCCAGACGCCGGCCGCGAGGCCGTACACGCTGTCGTTGGCCCGCGCCGCCACCTCCTCGAGCGACTCGTAGGGCATCGCCACCAGGACCGGTCCGAAGATCTCCTCGCGGGAGATGCTGAGGCTGTCGTCGGTGGCCGTGAACAGGGTCGGCTCGACGAAGTAGCCGCCCTCGCCGGCGCCGCCGCCGGCGACGAGCTCGGCGCCCTCGCGCCGACCGGCCTCGATGTAGGACAGCACCCGCTCATGCTGCTCGGCGGAGACGACCGGCCCGAGCTGCGTCGAGGGGTCGAGGCCCGGCCCTACGCGGGTCTTATCCGCCCGGGCGGCCAACGCCGACACCACCTCGTCGAACTGGTCGCGGTGCACGAACAGGCGACTGCCGGCGTTGCAGGCCTGCCCGGTGTTGTAGTAGATCGCCTGGAAGGAACCCTTTACCGCGGCGTCGAGATCGGCGTCGGGCAGGATGATGTTGGGCGACTTGCCCCCGAGCTCGAGCGTCACGCGCTTGAGCGCGCGCCCGGCCTTGGCGCCGATCTCGCGCCCGACCTGGGTCGAGCCGGTGAAGGCGATCTTGTCGACGCCGGGATGGTCGACGAGCGCCGCGCCCGTCTCGCCGTCGCCGGTGAGCACGTTCAGGACCCCGGGCGGGATGCCGGCTTCGAGCGCCAGCTCGCCGAGGCGCAGCGCGCTGAGCGGCGTCTGCTCGGCGGGCTTCAGCACGACGGTGCAGCCGGCGGCGAGCGCTGGGCCGAGCTTCCAGGCCGCCATCAGCAGCGGGAAGTTCCAGGGGATGATCTGGCCGCAGACCCCGACCGGCTCCCTGCGGGTGTAGCAGAGCATGTCCGGCTGGCGGACCGGGATCGTCTCACCGAAGATGCGCTCGGGCCAGCCGGCGAAGTGCCGGAAGTGGGCCACGCTGGAGGCGACGTCGACGATCTTGGCGAGCTTCACCGGCTTGCCGTTGTCGAGCGCCTCGAGCTCGGCCAGCTCGTCGGCCGACGCCTCGATCAGATCGGCCAGGCGGGCGATCGCCAAGCCGCGGTCGGCCGCGCTCAGCGAGCGCCAGGGGCCGTCCTCGAGCGCGCGTCGGGCGGCCTGTACGGCCCGGTCGACATCCTCGGCTCCGGCCTGGGCGACGGTTGTGATCGCCCGCGCGGTGGCCGGGTCGACGGTCTCGAACGTGCGGCCGTCCGCGGCCGGGACCTGGGCGCCGTCGATCAGCAGCGCGTGCTCGCGGCCCGCGAACGCGCGGGCCCGGTCGGACAGCTGCTCGGGGAGGGTGGTGACGGACAAGTGGGTCCTCCTGCGGGGTTCGGGGCGCAGCCGTTACGGCGTGAGCACGATCTTCAGAGCCTCGCGCCGATCGTAGACCCCGTACGCCTCGGGAGCATCCTCGAGCGACATGTGGTGGGTCACGAGCGGAGTCGGGTCCAGTGACCCCGACGAGAGCATGCCGAGCACCCGGTCGACGTGGCCGATCACGTTCGCGTGGCCGGTCCTGATCCCCAGGGCCTTGATCCACACGAGCCCCATGTGGACCTGGCACGGCTCCGCGTAGACGCCGATCGCGACGACGGTACCGGCCTTGCGGGTGAGGCGGACGGCGAGATCGAGCGCGTCGGGGTGCCCGACCGCGTCGATCGCGGCGTCGACGCCGCGGCCGCCGGTGCTCTGCTTGACGACCTCGCGCGGGTTCTGCTCAGTGAGGTGGACAGGGATCGCGCCGAACCCGGCGGCAACCTCGAGTCGCTGGGCCACCGTGTCGATCGCCAGCACGGGACCGGCGCCGCTCGCCACCGCGACCTGGACCGCGCACAGCCCGACCGGCCCGAGCCCGAGCACGGCGATGCTGTCGCCGGGCCTGGTCGCCGACTCCTGCACCGCGTGGTACCCCGTGCCCATCACGTCGCCGGCGAACAGCGCGACATCGTCGCTCAGGCCCTGCGGCACCTTGCGCAGCGTGAGGTTGGCGTTCGGCACGAGCGCCTGGTCGGCCTGCGTGCCCTGGAGGGAGCCGAGGACGGCCCCGTGTCCGAACGTCCGCATGTGATCGCACTTGTGGTAGAGGCAGCGCAGGCAGAAGAAGCAGGTGCCGCAGGCGCTGTGGTAGCAGCCGAGCACGCGATCGCCGACGGCGACGCGGGTGACGTCGGCGCCGGCCGCGGTCACGGTGCCGACGAACTCGTGGCCGATCGTGAACCCGGGCTCGATCCTCACCCGGCCGTGGTAGATGTGCAGGTCCGAGCCGCAGATCCCGCTCGCCTCGATCCGCACGATCGCGTCGTCGCGCGCCTCGAGCTCGGGCTCGGGACGGTCCTCGACCCGGACCTCGCCCGGCGCCTGATAGGTGACCGCTCTCATCGTGGGACGCCTCTCATCGTGGGGCGCTATTCATAGCTGAAGAAGCCCTCGCCGGTCTCCCGGCCCGTCCGGGCCGACCACGACAGCGCCCGCAGCGCCGGCGCGGCGCGGTAGCGCTCCTCGCGCCGCTCGTCGTAGAGCCCGTCGAGCACGGCGAGCACGTGATCGATGCCGATCTGATCCGCCCAGGCCAGCGGGCCGCGCGGGTAGTTGAGCCCGTGCACCATGCCGGTGTCGATGTCCCCGGCGCTCCCGACGCCCTCGCCGAGCGCGAACGCCGCCTCGTTGATGACCTGCGCGACGATCCGGCCGAGCACGAGGCCGGGGGCGTCGGCGACCCACACGACATGCATGCCGAGCGTGCCGAAGAACCGCTCGGCCGCGGCGGCCGCCGACGCCGCGGTGTCGGGCCCGCGGGTCAGTTCGACGAGGTGGCATTCCGCCAGAGGGGGGAGGAGGTGAAAGCCGACGCTCGCGCCGCCGGGATCGAGGGCCGCGAGCGAGCCGGCGGCACAGCAGATCGCCTGCGGGCCGCCCTGCAGCGGCAGCTCGAGCTCCTCGCCCGCCGACAGGTCGAGGATCAGGAACGGGATCTCGCCCTCGGCCTCGAACGGGGAGGCGACCTGCCACCCCGCAGCGTCGGCGAGCTCGTCGAGCTCGGCCGCGAGGGCGGAGTCGCCGGAGATCACGATCAGCCCGTCGCCGCCGCCGAGGAGTGGCGGATCGGGGTCGGGGGGGCGGTGCGCTTCGCCCTCGGGGTACTCGTAGTAGCCGCGGCCGGACTTGCGGCCCAGCCGCCCGGCGGCGACCGTCTTGACGGCGATCGGCGACGGCTGCCAGCGCGGCTCGCCGAAGCTCTGCTCGTAGAACGAGCGGGCGACCGCCAGGCCGACGTCGACACCGACGAGGTCCATCAGCTCGAACGGGCCCATCCGGAAGCCGCCGCCCTGGCGGCAGATCCGGTCGATCTCGGCCAGCGGCGCGACCCGCTCGGCGAGCAGCTTCAGCGCCTCGAGCCCGAACGGCCGGTTGCAGCGGTTGACGAGGAAGCCGGGGCCGTCGACGGCGTCGATCACACGCTTGCCCATCAGCTCACCGGCGGCACGGGCGACCGCGAGCGCGCGCTCGGAGGACTGCTCGCCGGCGACCACCTCCAGCAGCGCCATCACCGGCGCCGGGTTGAAGAAGTGCATCCCCACCACCCGGCTCGGGTCCTCGGCGGCGGCGGCGATCGCCGTCACCAGGAGCGACGAGGTGTTCGTCGCCAGCACGCACTCGGGGCCGACGGTCCGCGACAGGCCGGCGAACAGCTCGCGCTTGAGCTCGAGCTGCTCGGGCGCGGCCTCGATCACGAGCTCGGCGCCGGCCAGGTCCTCGAGCGGCGGCGCTCCCTCGAGCCGGGCCTCGGCCGCCGTGGCCTGCTCCTCGCTCAGCCGCCCGCGCTCGACGCTCCGGCGCAGCTGGCGGCGGATCGCCTCCAGCCCGCGCTCGAGCGCTTCGGGCACCGGGTCGTGCAGCAGCGTCCGCGCGCCGCCGGTGCAGGCCAGCTGCGCGATCCCCGCGCCCATCGTGCCGGCGCCGACGACGCCGATCGTCTGCGGTGCCGCCACCGCCTGGCTCAATCCGGCACCAGCGCGTTGATTCCCGTCACCGCGCGCCCGATGATCAGCTTCTGGATCTGCGAGGTGCCCTCGTACAGCGTCGTCACCCGCACGTCGCGGAAGTAGCGCTCGACCGGGTGGTCGTCGACGTAGCCCGAGCCGCCGTGCACCTGGATCGCGGTGTTGGCCGAGCGCACGGCCGCCTCGGTCGCGTACAGCTTCGCGATCGACGTCTCCGTCGTGCTGGGCTTGCCCGCGTCCTTGAGGTAGCCGGCCCGCCAGACGAGCATCCGGGAGGCGTCGGTGTCCACCACCATGTCGGCGATCATCGCCTGCACGAGCTGGAAGCTGGCGATCGGACGGCCGAACTGCTCGCGCTCCTGGGAGTAGCGCACGGACGCGTCGACGCACCCCTGACAGATCCCGACGCAGCCCGCGGCGACGCTGTAGCGACCGGAGTCCAGCGCGCTCATCGCCACCTTGAAGCCGTCGCCGACCTGGCCGAGCATGGCGTCCTCGCCGACCTCCACGTCATCGAGCGAGATCGCCGCGGTGTCGGATCCGCGCAGGCCCATCTTGTGATGGATCGCCTGGGGCTGGAAGCCCGGCTGGCCGGTGTCGACGAGGAAGCAGGCCAGGCCCCGGTGACCCTTCTCGGGATCGGTCTGGGCGAAGATCAGCGCGAGCTTGGCGTGGTTGCCGAGCGAGATCCACATCTTGGCGCCGTTGATCACCCACCCGTTGTCGGTGCGCCGGGCGCGGGTGCGCTGATTGGCGGCGTCGGATCCGGTGTCGGGCTCGGTCAGCCCGAAGCAGCCCAGCCACTCGCCCGAGCACAGCTTCGGCAGGTAGTGCTGCTTCTGCTCCTCGGTGCCCCAGCGCAGCAGCGAGGAGCACACGAGCGAGGTCTGCACGGAGATCACGGTGCGCATCGCCGAGCAGCCGCGGCCGATCTCCTCGACCACGATGCCGTAGGTCAGGTAGTCGAGGCCGGCGCCGCCATACTCGCGGGGGACGATCGCACCCAGGTATCCCTGGTCGGCGATCTTGCCCACGAGCTCGAGGTCGAAGCGCTCGTTGCGGTCGTTCTCGCGCGCACGCTCGACGATCTCGTTGTCGGAGAACGCGCGGGCGGTCTCGCGGACGAGACGTTGTTCATCTGTGAGTTCGAAGTCCATGGCCGGGCACGCTACCTGACCTGGGTAGGCTCACACCTTCCAACGGCCCGAGAGACTCGCTACGCACGCAGCGGCGAGATCCACATCGCCTACCAGGTCGTGGGCGAGGGACCCATCGACCTGTTGTTCGTGCCGAGCTGGATCTCCCAGGTCGAGCACTACTGGGAGGAGCCGGTCGTCGCGCGGTATTTCAACCGGATGGCGTCGTTCTCGCGGTTGATCATGTTCGATCGCCGCGGGTCGGGATTGTCGGACCCGGTGCTCACCGCGCCCACGCTCGAGGAGCAGATGGACGACGTCGTCGCGGTGATGGACGCGGCCGGTTCCGAGCGGGCGGCGGTGTTCGCCCAGCTCGAGGGCGGCGCCATGGCGGCCGTGTTCGCGGCCACTCATCCCGAGCGGACCGGCGCGCTCATCCTCTACGAGGCGATGCCGCGATGTCCTGGGCGCCGGACTACGACTGGCCGCTGCGGAGCGAGGAGCGGGAGGCCTACGTGCGCAGCGGGCTGCACACGGGCGAGATCGAGGTGATGGGCGCCGACGTGGGCGGGATCGCCGTGCACATCGGAGCCCGCGTGGGCGCGATCGCCGGTCCCGGCGAGGTGCTCGTCTCGGGTACCGTCAAGGACCTCGTGGTGGGCTCGGGCATCGCCTTCGAGGACCGGGGGGAGCACGAGCTCAAGGGCGTCCCGGGCAGTTGGCGCCTGTTCGCCGTCGCGGCCT
>Ga0209048_10004199_pt1 | contig 13820 bp, 9 predicted proteins | sample FrelakmetCRP12CR_FD_187146 | JGI IMG/M metagenome (GOLD analysis project Ga0209048, IMG submission 187146) | Freshwater lake sediment microbial communities from the University of Notre Dame, USA, for methane emissions studies - CRP12 CR (SPAdes)... | ecosystem: Environmental > Aquatic >... | reverse complement strand
CGGGCCGCGGCAGGCGCCGCCGCCAGGCGCTTCTGCAGTCGCGCCGACTGCAGGTACGGGTAGAGCGGGTAGCTGCGCAAAGCTTCGCTGTCGCTGGTCGGCTCGGCGCGCGCGCTGCCGACCTGTCCCCAGGCCGACAGAAACTGCTGGCGGCCCTCGGCGTAGGGATCGGACTGCGCCCACACGGCGGAGGCGAGACCGGTCAGCGCGAGCAGCGCGAGACGTGACAGGTGGCGAGACAGCGACATGATGGCGTGCGGGTGCGCGACGACGGTTCGGCGTTGGCGCGGCTAGCATATACGGGAGAACCGGCAAATGCGGGCGGCGTCCGCCGGCGCTCGATGCGCTGCGTTCCCCCGCCCGCGGTGCACGCTGGGACCGTCGGGCCCACGCGCGGCGCAGCGCGCGGCCGTCGGCTGTTGGCAGGTGTTCCATGGCTCGTTAAGTCCTTGATCTCGCGGCACTCCGGATCTGGCGGCACGATGCCGGGCGCGGCTTGGGTTAAGCTGTGCGCCGCCCCAGCGCGAGCCCGCGGCGCGAGACGGTGGCAGCGTGGGTCAGACGGGGTTCGTATATCCCCGATTAACAAGTCTGGTGCGCTGCCACAAACTGCGTCATGCCATGGCCGCCCGTCCGAAGAGGCGGCCGCCTGCACTAGGGAACCTGACGAAGGGAGACGCCTCATGCTCTATTCCGGACCCGCTTTCAGCGTCGCCGCGCTGGGCGACGGCATCGTTGAACTGAAGTTCGATCTCGCCGGGGAATCGGTCAACAAGCTCAATCAGACCGCCCTCAAGGATCTCGACAGCGCGACCCAGGCGATCGCCAAGGACGCGAGCGTCAAAGGCGTGATACTCACCTCGGGCAAGACGGTCTTCATCGTCGGCGCCGACGTCACCGAGTTCGGCGCGATGTTCGCGGCGGGCGAGGAGAGCGTGGCGAAGGGCGTGCTCGAAGTGAACCGCATGCTCTGCCGCTTCGAGGACCTGCCCGTCCCGACGGTCGTCGCGATCAACGGCGTGTGTCTGGGGGGCGGTCTCGAACTCGCGCTGGCCTGCGATTATCGCGTGATGTCGCCCACGGCCTCGGTTGGCTTCCCGGAAGTGAAGCTCGGCATCTTCCCGGGTTTCGGCGGTTCGGTGCGCCTGCCCCGCGTGATCGGCATCGACAACGCCGTGGAATGGATCTGCTCCGGTGCCGACAAGAAGGCGGACGCGGCGCTGAAGGACGGCGCAGTGGACGCAGTCGTCGCTCCCGAACATCTGCGCGATGCGGCGATCGCGATGGTCAAGCAGTGCATCGCCGGCAAGCTCGACTGGAAGGGCCGGCGCGCTGAGAAGCTTGCGCCGTTGAAGCTCAACGCGATTGAACAGGCCATGGCCTTCACCTCCTCCATGGCCGTGGTCGGCGCCCAGGCGGGTCCCAACTACCCGGCGCCGATGCTGGCGCTGAAGAACATGCAGCAGGCCGCGAGCCTCGGCCGCGACGCCGCGATCGAGGTCGAGGCGAAGTACTTCGCCAAGGCGGCCGTCACGCCGCAGGCGAAGGCGCTGATCGGCGTGTTTCTCGCCGATCAGGTCGTCAAGAAGGCGGCCGGCGCGTGGGAGAAGAAGAGCACGAAGCAGATCAGCCAGGCGGCCGTGCTCGGCGCCGGCATCATGGGCGGCGGTATTGCCTACCAGTCGGCGGTCAAGGGCACGCCGATCGTGATGAAGGACATCCGCGAGGAGGCGCTCGCGCTCGGCATGGGCGAGGCCAGCAAGCTGCTCTCGAAGCAGGTCGAGAGGGGCAGGATCTCGCCGGAGAAGATGGGCGAGACGCTCGGGCGCATCCGCCCGACGCTGAACTACGGCGATTTCGGCGGCGTGGACATCATCATCGAGGCCGTCGTCGAGAACCCGAAGGTGAAGAAGGCCGTCTTCGCCGAGGTCGAAGGCGTGGTGCGCGAGGACACGATCATCGCCTCCAACACCTCGACGATCTCGATCACCTCGCTCGCCGAGGGCCTCAAGCGCCCGCAGAACTTCGTCGGCATGCACTTCTTCAATCCGGTGCACATGATGCCGCTGGTCGAGGTCATTCGCGGCAAGCAGTCCTCCGACGCGGCGCTCGCCGCGACGGTGAAACTCGCCACGAAGATGGGCAAGACCCCGGTGGTCGTCAACGACTGCCCCGGGTTCTTCGTCAACCGCGTGCTCTTCCCGTACTTCGCCGGCTTCCACATGCTGCTGCGCGATGGCGCCGACTTCCTGGCCGTCGACAAGGCGATGGAGAAGTTCGGCTGGCCAATGGGTCCGGCCTACCTGATGGACGTGGTTGGCATGGACACGGCCGTGCACGCGGCGGGCGTGATGGCCGCGGGCTTTCCGGACCGCATGAAGCCGGACTGGAAGACCACGACGCAGGTGATGGTCGAGAACCAGCGCTTCGGTCAGAAGAACGGCAAAGGTTACTATGTCTACGCGCCCGACAAGAAGGGTAAGCCGAAGAAGACGGTCGACCCGACGGTCAACGGGCTGATCGCGCCCGTCGTGGCGCCGCGCAAGGAGTTCGCGCCCGAGGAGATCGTCGCGCGCTGCATGGTGCCGATGGTCAACGAGGTCGCGCGATGCCTCGAGGAGAAGATCGTCGCCACGCCGTACGAGGCCGACATGGCCCTGATTTTCGGCATCGGCTTCCCGCCGTTCCGCGGCGGCGCCTGCCGCTACGTGGATCAGTCCGGCGTCGGCAACTTCGTCGCGCTGTGCGAGAAGTACGCCTCGCTCGGCAAGCCCTACGAGGCGCCCAAGCTGCTGCGCGACATGGCGGCCGCCGGCAAGAAGTTCTTCGGCTGATCGCTCGGCCCAACACGATTCATGGAGAGATCAAGATGAGTCTCAATCCCCGCGATGTCGTCATCATCGATGGCGTGCGTTCCGCCATGGGCCGCTCGAAGGGCGGCATGTTCCGCAGCGTCCGCGCCGAGACGCTCTCGGCGGAGCTGGTCAAGGCGCTGTTCAAGCGCAACCCCGGCGTCGACATGAATGAGGTCGAGGACGTGATCTGGGGCTGCGTCAACCAGACGCTCGAGCAGGGCATGAACGTCGCGCGCAACGTGCTGCTGCTCGCGGGCCTGCCGCACACGGTGGCGGGGCAGACGGTCAACCGCCTGTGCGGCTCCTCGATGCAGGCGCTGCACACGGCCGCCGCACAGATCATGACGGGGCAGGGCGATGTGTTCGTGATCGGCGGCGTCGAGCACATGGGCCACGTCGGCATGATGCACGGCATTGACCTCAACCCGGCCGCGTCCAAGCAATACGCGAAGGCCTCGAACATGATGGGCCTGACGGCCGAAATGCTCGGGCGCATGCACGGCATTTCGCGCGAGATGCAGGATAAGTTCGCCGCCCGCTCGCATGCCCGCGCGTGGGACGCCACGCAGACGGGGCGCTTCAAGAAGGAAGTCGTGGGCATCGAGGGTCACGACGCGAACGGCGTGCGCCAGTTGTGCGAGATCGACGAGGTGATACGGCCCGAGACCACGCTCGAGGCGCTGGCGGCACTGGCCCCGGCGTTCGATCCGAAGGGCGGGACGGTCACCGCGGGCTCCTCCTCGGCCATCTCCGACGGCGCCGCGGCCATGCTGGTGATGAGCTACGAGCGGGCCAAGGCGCTCGGATTGAAGCCGCGGGCGAAGATCCGCGCGATGGCCGTGGCGGGCTGCGACCCGGCGATCATGGGCTTCGGCCCGGTGCCCGCGACCAATAAGGCGCTGAAGCGCGCCGGCATGAAGATGGAGGACATCCAGGTCGCGGAACTCAACGAGGCCTTTGCCGCGCAGTCGCTGCCGGTGCTGAAGGAGCTCGGTCTGCTCGAGAAGATGGACGACAAGGTGAACCTGAACGGCGGCGCGATCGCGCTCGGTCACCCGCTCGGCTGCTCGGGCGCACGCATCACGACGACGCTTCTGAACGCGATGGAATGGAAGGGCGCGAACGTCGGCCTCGCGACGATGTGCATCGGCCTCGGTCAGGGCATCGCCACCGTTCTCGAACGCAGCTGAGTCGGTCGGCACCGGCAGCTCCGCCAGGGGGCCGCCGCCGCCGCGCTGAGCGCGCCGTCCGCGCGGACGCGAAGCCGCGGCGCGGTGCGTTGCACCGCCGGCGCGGGGCGCCCTGCGCCGCTGCGCAGGCGTCCTGCACATAACCGCAATACCCGCCGGCCCGCGATTGGGAGATATTCGGCGTCACGGCCAGCACCTCTGGAGGATCTCTAAATGGACGACAAGGGCAAAGACGTCGCCATGCAAATGGCGGAGGACGCGCGCCAGACCGAGTGGGAGAACGTCAGCTTCACGGCGGAGGTCTTCAAGGGGAAGTTCCGCTGGGACCTGCTGCACCCGTTCCCGGCACAGTCGCCCGAGGACAGGAAGATCGGCGATGAGTACCTCGAGAAGATCCGCCCGGTGATCGAGAAATTCATCGATCCGTACAAGATCGACGAGGAGGGCGAGTATCCGCGCGAGGCGCTGGACGCGATGGCCGAGGTCGGCCTCTTCGGCATGAAGATCCCGAAGGAATACGGCGGGCTCGGTTTCTCGGTCACCAATTACGCGCGCGTGCTCGGCTTCATCGGCAGCTATTGCACGAGCACCGTGAGCTACCTCTCGGCTCACCAGAGCATCGGCGTGCCGCAGCCGCTGAAGGAGTTCGGCACCGAGGAGCAGAAGCGCAAGTACCTGCCCCGGCTCGCGAGAGGCGAGATCTCGGCCTTTGCGCTCACGGAGACGGGCGTCGGCTCCGACCCGGCACGCATGTCGACGACGGCGACGCTGTCGGCGGACGGCCAGTACTTCTTGCTGAACGGCGACAAGCTGTGGTGCACCAATGTCAGCGACCCGAAGACCACGCTGATTGCCGTGCTCGCGCGCACCCCGGACAAGGTGCTGCCGGATGGCCGGGCATTGCCGCAGATTTCCTGCTTCGTCGTCGAGACCGCCTGGCCGGGCGTCGAGCGCACGCGCCGTTCACGGTTCATGGGTCTGCACGGCATTGCGAACGGCGTGGTCACCTTCAAGGACGTCAAGGTCCCGGTCGGGAACCTGATCGGCAAGCCAGGCGAGGGGCTCAAGATCGCCTTGGCGACGCTCAACGTCGGGCGCCTAGGGTTGCCCGCGGCGGGCATTGGCGCCGGCATGGCGCTCATCGAGGACGCGCGCTGGTGGACCTCGACCCGCCAGCAGTGGGGTCAGCCGATCGGCAAGCACCAGGCCGTCGCGAAGATGATGGCCAATTACGCCGCGCACCTCTTCGCGATGAAGAGCATGGTCTACCTCACCTGCGCGTTCGCCGATCACAAGCATGCGGACATCCGCCTGGAAGCCGCTGCGGCAAAGTATTTCTGCTCCGAGACGCTGTGCCGGATGCTCGATGACTACCTGCAGGTGCGTGGCGGGCGCGGCTATGAGCGTGCGACCTCCCTGTACGCGCGCGGCGAGCGGCCGAACGGCGTGGAGATGTCGCTTCGGGACGCGCGCGTCAGCCGCATCTTCGAGGGTTCATCGCAGGTGATGCACCTGATCATGGCGCGCGAGGCGCTCGACACGCACTTCAAGCTCGTCATGCCGATCCTGCAGCCCAAGCCTGGCCAGAAGCTCGGCAAGCGCGAGGCGATGATGAAGGCGGCCGGCTTCTACTCGACGTGGCTGCCGAAGCTGTTCATGCCGGACACCGGCCATCACTTCGACGCCCCGCACCTCAGCGAGATCAACCGCAAGCATCTCGCGTACGCGGCCAAGGCGAGCAAGCTGCTCGCACGGCGGCTGTTCGCGACGATGGCGAAATACGGGCCCAAGCTCGAGAAGGAGCAGATCATCCTCGGCAATTTCGTCGACATCGGGGTGGACCTGTTCGTCATGGGCACGGCGCTGTCCTATGCCGACCACCTGCTCGCCACGAACCCGGCCGACCAGACGCCGCAGGCGCTCGCCGACCTGTTCTGCCGCGAGGCGCGGCGCAGGATCGACGGCAATTTCCGGGCCGTGAAGAGCAACTACAACCGCTCGTACAACAAAGTCGCCGGCCTGCTGATGGACGGCAAGCTCGGCTGGCTGGCCGATGGGGCGACGAATCCCATCCCGCCCCGGTACCGCGACTGGGAGAAGAACGACGTCGAACATCCCGGGAAGACGGCGGGCCCGGCCAAGGGGGCGCCGAACAGGCAGGCCGCCGCGTAGGCCTGCCGCGAACTCCCGGTCCGGCACGACGTGGCCTCATCGCATGGTGGGGGGGGCCACCCGGAGCCGAGGCCTCGTGGCCGGCACGGCGCGCCCGCATGGCATCCGAGCCCGGCGGCCCGGCTTGCCGGTTGCCTGGGGCCGCGTGCGATGATGCGCCCTCGCTCCCCCTTTACCTGAGGTGCTGCTCACCATGATCGGCTACGTCACGCTCGGTACGAACGACCTGCCGCGCGCCGCGGCCTTCTACGATGCGTTGCTCGGCGTCATCGGCGCCGGCCGGGCGATGGAGTCCGAACGCTTCATCGCCTGGGCCGTCGCGCCGGACAAGCCGATGCTTGGCGTCATAAAGCCTTACGACGGCAAGGCGGCCACCGCCGGCAATGGCACGATGGTTGCCATCGCCCTCGACAGCAACGCCAAGGTCGATGCCCTCTATCGCAAGGCGATGGAGCTCGGTGCCAAGGACGAAGGCGCTGCCGGTCCGCGGCAGCTGCCAGGTTTCTACGCCGGTTATTTCCGCGACCCCGACGGCAACAAGCTCAACTGCTACTGCTGGACCCAGGCTTGAGGGGATCGCGGGAGACGCCTCAGTCTCCCGGCGGGCGCCAGGCGCGCGGCGCAGCGCGGCTCGGCGCGCTGCTTCTCCTGCTCGCCGCGGGGCGTGTGGTCGCTGCGCCGATCGACGTCTACGCCGCCGGCGACATCGCGGACTGCGCCAACGTGACGGCGGCGCAGTCCGTCGCCGCGGCGACGGCACGGCTCATCCCGCCGGGGTCCACCGTGCTGGTGCCGGGCGATGCGATCTACCTGGCTCCAACGCTCGAGAATTACCGCTCCTGCTACCAGCCCACCTGGGGCGCGTTCCTCGCCACATCGCTGGTCGTCCCCGGCAATCACGACTACCAGAATGGCCGGGCCGACGGCTTCCTCGAGTACTTCGGTGCCGCCACCGCGGAGCAGGGGTATTTTGTCCGGCGCGTCGGCGAGTGGCAGGTCATCGGCCTCGACAGCAACTTGACCGGCGAGGACCGCGAGCGACAACTACGATGGCTGCAATCCACGCTGGAGGCCAATCCCGACGCCCGGTGCACGCTCGCGTTCTGGCACACGCCGCTCTTCTCGTCGGGACCGCATCGCGGCTCGGGTGCGCACATGCAGGCCTTCTGGAAGATGCTCGATGACTACGGCGCCGACCTCGTCCTGAACGGTCACGAACACTTCTACGAGGCCTTCGAGCCGCTCGACGCCGACGGCGGCCGTGTCGCGCAGGGCCTGCGCGAGTTCGTCGTCGGCACGGGAGGGGCGCGGCTGTACGGCTTCTGGCGCCCCCCGTACGAGAGCCGATCCCGCATCGAGCGCCACGGCGTGCTGCACCTGTCGCTCGAGGACGGCAGCTATGCGTGGGAGTTCATCGACCTCGAGGGCAAGGCGTCGGATCCTGGCAGGGCGACCTGTCGGCGCAGTCCCGGTCAGGGGACGGTCGACCGGCCGAGTCGCGACGAAGACGGTGTGCGCCGAGCACCGGAGGCTGGACAGTGAACGTCAGGCTCGGTCTGCCCTGCGAGGACTCGCGCCACCTGACCGGCGACAACCTCTTTGGTGCCGGTCCGGGAGCATTGCTCGAGGCGCGGCCGATCGCGCAAGTGCCAACTGCGACAGTGGCGGCGGCCGCGCTCCGGCCGGACCTCCGCGCGCTGATCGAGGCTGCCGATCAACCGACGCTGACCGCAGGGCGCCGTCCAGTCAGTTCGCCGATCTCCACACCCCTTCGCGACGGGGATCGGCGCCCGTCTCGAGTTGGCCGGGCGCCCGCACCATGACGCCGTGCAGGCCCGACTCCTCGCCACGGCCCGTCTTGATCTCCACACCGCGCGCCGCGAGCGCGGAGCGCAGCTCTGGCGAGAGCTTGGTCACCTCGCCGAAGAAGTCCGTGCCGCGCGCATAGACGTTCGGCAGGTCGATGGCCTGCTGCAGTGTCAGGCCCCAGTCGAGCACGCCGACAAGAGTCTTCGCGTTGTAGTCCAGGATCGCCGACCCGCCCGGGGATCCGAGCGCGAGGAGCAGACGACCGTCGCGCCCGAGCACGATCACCGGCGACATCGAGGAACGCGGTCGCTTGCCGGGCGCCACCGCATTTGCGACCGGGCGGCCGGCCTCGACCGCCGCGAACGAAAAGTCGGTCAGCTGGTTGTTCAGGAAGAACCCGCCCACGGCGCGGCCGGACCCGAACAGCGACTCGACCGAGGTCGTCATGGACGCAACATTTCCCCGCGCGTCGACGACGACGAAGTGACTCGTGCCGGCCGCTTCCGTCGTTGCGTCGGCACCGCGCGGCGAGGCCGCGAGCGGCTCGCCGGCGGGCGGGGCGTCCGGCAGGGCACGCTCGCCGATCAGCGCCGCGCGGGCGGCAACGTACTTCGGGTCGAGCAGCCCATCGACCGGCACTTTGACGAACGCCGGATCCGCGACGTAGCGATCGCGGTCGGCGTACATGAGGCGACTGGCCTCGACGAACAGGAACCAAGCCTGCGGATCGTTCGGACCGCGCGACGCAATGTCCGTGTGTTCCAGGATCGCCAGCATCTGCAGCAGCGAGACCCCGCTCGAGGGCGGTGGCGGCACGCACACGACGTAGATGCGGTACGGCCGGCACAGCGGCTGGCCGCTCTGCGGCCGGTAGCGGGCAAGGTCCGGCGCGGTCAGCGTGCCCGGCCGCGGGTCGGCGTGGGTGCGTGCAGCGATCTGCTCCGCGATCGGCCCCGCGAGCAGGGCGCGGGGCCCCGTCGCGGCGATCGCGCGCAGCGTCGCGGCATAGGCGGGATTGCGGATGATCTCGCCGGCCGGCACCGGGGTGCCGTCGGCGCGCGAGTACAGGGCCTTCACGTCCGGCAGTTTCGACTGCGGGAAGGGACCGTTGACGAACCGGCCGAGGCGCTGCGGGACGGCAAAACCCTGCTCGGCGGCGCGCGTTGCGGCTCCGAACAGATCCTTCCAGGGCAGGCGACCGAAACGCTCGTGCGCGAGGCCGAGCATGGCGATGGCGCCGGGGGTGCCCGTGGAGCGGCCGCTCAGCACGGCGTCGACGAACGACAGCGGCTTGCCATTCTCGCCGATGAACATCGCCGGGGTCGCGCCGGCCGGCGCGGCTTCGCGGCCATCGAACGCCGTGATCTTCGCCGTCGCCGCGTCGTAGTACAGAAGGAAGGCCCCGCCGCCGAGTCCCGAGCTCTGCGGTTCGACGAGCCCGAGCGCCGCCTGCACAGCCACCGCCGCGTCCACCGCGCCGCCGCCGGCACGCAGTATCTCGATGCCCGCGTCGACCGCGAGCGGGTTGGCGGCGACCACGCCGGCCGGCAATGGCGAGACGGTGGCGGGAGCGTATGGTGCCGGTGCATGCTGGCACGCGGTGAGGAGCGCGAGGGCGAGGCAGGCTGTCAGACGGCAGCGGTGCATCGGCGCAGTCTATACAAGCGGCGTGATCAGTGCCGCAGCCGCTCCGTTGCCTGCTGCCGCGACCGCAAGCGCGGCGTGTCGCGGCAGGGGTTGATCGCGCGTCAAGGCTCGTGCGCGAACCTGCGGCCGATGTTCAGCCGGCTGGCTGCCAATGCACGGTCGCCTCCGCGCTCGAATGCCCGATGCCCGGGCCATCGCTGACTCGCGCGGCGCACGCGGCGGATTGCGACCGTCCGCGAGAGCAGGTTCGTGCGGCCAGATCCAGGCCGCCGGGCTTGACGCTGCGGCCCGGCCGTCGTACCTAGGTACCCAACCAGCAGGCTGTCTCTGCGTCACAAGCCGACCAACATGACTTCGCCCGTCGCATCCGAGGACCTGGCTCTGCAGCGGCTGTACCACTGGGAGCGGTCCAGCCCCGAGCGGATCGCATTGACCCAGCCGATGGGCGGCGTCGTCATGGATTTCACCTGGCGCGAGGTGATGGCGCAGTCGAGGCGCATGGCGGCCCACCTCAGGGGCCTCGGTCTCGAGCCGGGCTCGCGCATCGCGCTCTGGTCGAAGAATACCGCGCACTGGCTCATGGCGGACTTTGCCATCTGGATGGCGGGCCACGTGTCGGTGCCGCTCTATCCCACGCTCGCCGCGGGCACCGTCCGTCAGATCCTCGAGCACAGCGAAGCGAAGCTGCTCTTCGTCGGCAAGCTCGACGGCTGGGACGGCATGAAGGCCGGTGTGCCCGCCACGCTGCCGTGCATCGCCCTGCCGATGTCGCCGCCGAACGACTACCCGAGCTGGGACCGCATCGTCGCCGATACGCCGCCGCTTGCCGAGAGCCCGCTGCGCGACGGCGAGGAACTCGCGACCATCATGTACACCTCGGGGACCACGGGCGTGCCGAAAGGCGTGATGCACAGCTTCGCGACCTTCGCGTGGTCGGTCGCGACGGCGCGCAAGCGGCTGCGCATCGAGGCCGATTCGCGCGCGCTCAGCTACCTGCCGCTCGCGCACGTCGCCGAGCGCACGTCGGTCGAGCACGGGCTGCTCGCGAGCGGCATGCGCGTGTTCTTTGCCGAGACTCTGGCGACCTTCGCCGCGGACCTGCAGCGGGCGCGGCCGACCGTCTTCTTCTCCGTGCCGCGCCTGTGGGTGAAGTTCCAGCAGGGCGTTCTGGCAAAGATGCCGGCGCAGCGGCTCGATCGGCTGCTCAAGGTCCCGGTCGTTCGCGGCCAGGTGCGCCGGAAGATCCTCGCTGCGCTCGGCCTCGATCAATGCGAGACGGCCGCCGGCGGCGCCGCGCCGATGCCGGTTGAGCTGCTGCGCTGGTATGCGCGCCTCGGGCTGACGATTATCGAGGTCTACGGCATGACGGAGAACTGCGGGGTCTCGCACTGCACGCTGCCCGGCAAGCCACGGCCGGGCACGGTCGGACTGCCCTACGAGGGCGTGCAGAGCCGTCTCGACCCCTCGAGCGGCGAGATCCAGATGAAGAGTCCCGGAGTGATGCTCGGTTACTTCAAGGACCCCGAGCTGACGCGGCAGACGATCACGGCGGACGGCTGGCTGCGTACCGGCGACAAGGGCGAGCTCGACGCGGAGGGCAACCTGCGCATCGTCGGCCGCGTGAAGGACCTGTTCAAGACCAGCAAGGGCAAGTACGTCACGCCGGCGCCGATCGAGGACCGGCTCGTGATGCACGCGGCCGTCGAGGCCTGCTGCGTGACCGGCGCCAACCTCGGCCAGCCGGTCGCCCTCGTGATGCTCAATCAGGAGGCGGTGCAACGCGCCGCGGATGCGGCGGAACGCCTCGAGCTCGAGGCCTCGCTCGAGTCGCACCTGAAGGGCATTAACGCAGCGCTCGATCCGCACGAGCAGCTCGACTGCCTGGTCCTCGTCACGGAAGCGTGGACGGTGGAAAACGACCTCGTCACACCCACGTTCAAGGTCAAGCGCAACCGAATCGACGCCGTCTACTCGCAGTACTACGAGCGCTGGGCAAGTCAGGGCCGGACGGTCGTCTGGCATTCGTAGCGCTGCGCGGGTCGGGCCATCGAGCCCGCGATCCGCCGGATTTCGGCTCCGCCCGGTCCGCCCGCCGGTACCATAGGGCCATGGCGGATCTCACCAGACGAAAGCGCAGCGCCGTACCCGCCTCGCGGGTCGGCCGCATGCTGCGATTCGGCATGCTGGGCGGTGAGCTCGCTCTGTCGGCCGCCATGACCGCGGCCAAGAGCCTGTCGAGCGGCAAGCGCCCGGACCTGGCCGCGGCGTTGCTGACGCCGGGAAACGCCGAACTCCTCGCGCGGCGGCTCGCGACGCTGCGGGGCCCGGCGATGAAGGTCGGGCAGATGCTATCGCTGCAGAGCGAGGAGATCGTGCCGGCGGAGTTCCGCAATGCCCTGTCGATGCTGCGCTCGCAGGGCTATGCGATGCCGGACACGCAGCTGAGGCGCGTGCTCGGGCGGGAGTACGGCAAGGGCTGGGAGGCGCGCTTCGCGTCGTTCGACCCGGAGCCGGTCGCTGCGGCGTCGATCGGCCAGATCCACCGTGCGCGCAAGCACGGCGGGCGCGAGCTCGCGCTCAAGATCCAGTATCCGGGCGTCTCGCGCAGCGTCGACAGCGACGTGGACAATCTCGCGAGCCTGCTGCGCCGACTCGAGTTTCTGCCGGTGACGCTCGACGTCGAGGCCATCGCGGCGGAGGCGAAGCGGCAGTTGCGGCTGGAAACGGATTACGAGGCCGAAGCGCGCCATCTCGAGCGTTACGCTCGGCTGGTGGCGGACATGCGCGAGGAGGTCATCGTGCCGCGCGTCGATCGCGCGCTCACGACCCGGCGCATTCTGGCGATGGACTGGATCGACGGCGACCCGCTCGAGGTGCTGGCGAGCGAGGCGGTCGCGCAATCGAGGCGCAATGCGGTCGCGCGCACGCTGCAGCAACTGATGTTCCGCGAACTGTTCGAGTTCCACTTCATGCAGACCGACCCGAACGTCGCCAACTATCTGTTCCTGCCGGCGACGCAGCAGCTGGCGCTGCTCGACCTGGGCTCGGCCTATGAGTTTGCGCCTGCGTTCGTCGAGTCTTACCGACGCGCGTGCCGGGCAGTGCTCGCCCGCGACGAGCCGGGCATTCGCGAGGCGGCCTTCGAGATCGGCTATGCGCATCCGGAGGATCCCGCCGAGATGGTCCGCGGCGCGGTGGAGATTATCCAGCTCGTCTGCGAGCCGCTCAGTTATCGCGGGGCGTACGATTTCGCCGCCTCCGGCCTGCTCGGGCGGGGGCGCGACCTCAGTCTCGCGGTGGCCTTCAAGCACGGCCTGCGTTCTCCGCCGCCCGAGACGATGTTCCTGCACCGCAAGCTGGTCGGGACGTTCCTGGTCTGCGCCAAGCTGCGCGCGCGGATCAACGTCCACGCCCTGATCGAGCGCTTTCTCTAGCCCGTCTCGCGTGCCACGTCGGCGAGGAAGTCGCTGCGCTGCATCGCCCCGAGCTGCTGCCTGAACCCCGGATAGTAGGCGGCAAAATCGGCCACCATCCGCGCGAGCGGCACATCGTCGAAGCTTCCGCGCTGTGCGAGGTATTCCATGTGGCGCTGCCCTTGACGGTCGAACGGATGGTAGATCGAGTCCTCGCGTCCGTTGAACTCCAGCGGCAGCAGGCCGAAGCGCTCGCACAGCTCGACGTTGAAGGCGGGCGTTGCCTTGCGCCAGGCGCCATCGATCCAGATCTCGGTGAAGCCGTGCCAGTAGAAGATGTCGGTGCCGAGGGACTCGCGCAGGCGCGCGGTCGAGAGGTGATTGCGGACGTCGGCGAACCCAAGTCGAGCCGGTATCCCGGCCGCGCGGCACGCCGCCGCCAGCAGGGCGGCCTTGGTCACGCACCAGCCGTAGCCGACCGCGAGCACCGTGCTCGCCTTCATGCCGTGCGGCGACAGGTCGATTCGGTACGGATCGTAGCGAAACCCGTCGCGTACCGCGTAGTACAGGGCGACCGCGCGCTCGGCATCGCCCGCGCCACGGGCGTGAGCCGCGCTGAACGCGATCACCGCCGGATGATCGCTGTCGACCGAGGTCGTGGTGCCGGTGGATGGAGCCGCGGGGTGGCGCATCGCGCTATTCTAAGCCCTCCGGCAGCGAGGTGCCCGACGTGC
>Ga0209048_10004198_pt1 | contig 13824 bp, 11 predicted proteins | sample FrelakmetCRP12CR_FD_187146 | JGI IMG/M metagenome (GOLD analysis project Ga0209048, IMG submission 187146) | Freshwater lake sediment microbial communities from the University of Notre Dame, USA, for methane emissions studies - CRP12 CR (SPAdes)... | ecosystem: Environmental > Aquatic >... | reverse complement strand
CCCTGACCCCTCTCAAGAGGGGAATTATCCAATTCGTCGCTCTGAAGGGGGATTGAGGGGCATTGTTGAAAATTAACACCTTACTAAAATAGCCGTGCCCCGCAAAGCACATAATCGTTAAGCCTATTAATGCGAGGAGCACTATGGAATTTAAAAAATTTGGCAATGTGTATGTCGTGCGCCTGGACAAGGATGAAGAAATCATTGAAACGTTGAAGGGCTTTTGCGCGACCAACCAAATCACGCTCGGCTGGGTCAGCGGCATAGGCGCGGTGAATCGGGTTACGTTAGGCTTGTTTGAGACGAAACCTAAACGGTATATTGCGGAAGAGTTAACCGGAGACTTTGAGATAACGGCTTTGTCGGGGAATATCACCACCATGAATAAAGAAGTTTACTTACACTTCCATGCCACAGTATCCGACCTTCAGCACAAGACCTACGGAGGGCATTTAACTTCAGCGGTCGTGAGCGCAACGGCAGAATTAATTGTTGTGTCAGTCGCGGGTGTTGTGGATCGGAAATTCAGCCAGGAAATCGGCTTGAACCTTTTAGAGTTTAGCTGAGATTTTTTTGTCAAGGCAGTTTTGACCACGAATCTCCGTTCAGTCAGGAGCGCTTCGCTTCCTGATGAATGGATGATGCACGATATAAAATTAAAGGAGGAAGAGCGATGAATAAAGCATGTTACCGGGAGTTGCACGGATATAAGTACCAGCTGATGGAGCAGTATTTTCTTGACGTTGGAATTAAAGAATATGAGATTGATACACCCTATCTAAGCTTGGGGAATGATGGTCTACTTATAATAAAAAAGGGATATACCTGGGACGGCCCGAGCGGGCCGACGATAGATACTTTAAATTTTATGAGGGGATCGCTGGTTCACGACGCTTTTTATCAGTTAATGCGCATTGAAAAAATACCACCTTCGTACAAAGACTATGCTGATCGGCTATTGCAAAAAATTTGTATAGAAGATGGCATGTCAAGATTCAGGGCATGGTATGTTTACCAAGGGGTGAGACTTTTTGGTGGGGCAAGCGCGAAACCGGGCAGCGAAAAGCCGGACAAAATTATATGCGTTCCAAAAGAGCATTAACAGGGCACCTCAGTGCGGAGCTTGCTCACACAGGCAGGTTTTGCAGCATTAAATAGAAAATTGATTAGACGTGAGTTTTTTAAATAACAAGGAAGCTGACCTGCTTCGGCGTTCTTGCATATCGAGAAGAATTTCTCGACTCGGGCGAAGGCGAAATTTAATTCAGGAGAGCTTGTGTTCAGAACTATTCTTATTGCTGTCGTCACCTTAGTGCACCTTTATGTCTTCTGGCGCACTGCCTCAGTGCCGTTTGTGGGCCGCCACATCTCTAAGAAGCTTCTTGTTGGGGTATGCGTGGTCCTTTGGGCAGGCTTTTTCTTCGCCCTTTTCTTTGGGCGCGGCGGAACAGGAGCTTTGGCTGCGACGCTGGAGTTGCTCGGCATGAACTGGCTGGGCATTTTATTCCTGGCCTTCATATCTTTTCTTGCGGTTGACCTCATCACCGGGTTCAGTTTGCTTTTCCCCCGGATAGCGCCTTCGTTACGAGGCTGGGCGTTAATCGTCAGCGGGGTGCTTTCTGTGATCGCGCTCATCCAGGGCGCGAGGTCGCCGGTGGTGCAAAACTATGAGGTGCGTCTTTCCGGTCTTCCTAATAAAATGGATGGCACGGTGATCGTCGCCATGTCCGACCTTCACCTTGGCTCACTGCTCGGCAAGCAATGGTTGGAAGCGCGGATCAAGCAGGTCCAAGCGCTGCGGCCCGACCTTGTCGTTTTGCTCGGCGATATTTTTGAAGGACACGGTGAACCCCAACGTGGCTTGCTTCCGGTTTTGCGTGGCTTGTCAGCGCCGCTCGGCGTCTGGGCCGTCCTTGGCAACCATGAGTTCCACGGCGGCCATGGGAAAGAAATGTTCTTAAATAATGAGGATGGCATCCAGCTTCTGCGCAATCGTTGGGCAGAGGTCCGTCTCGGTATCGTCTTAGCAGGCGTGGACGACCTTACTGCTGAACGCAGGGCTGGTCAGGGGGGTGATCCGCTCGCGCAGGCGCTCGCGGGACGACCTTCGGGTGTTACCATTTTTCTTTCTCATACGCCGTGGCAGGCCGAAAGAGCGGCGCGCGCAGGCGTTGGACTGATGCTCTGTGGTCATACCCACGGCGGGCAGATATGGCCCTTCGGCTATCTGGTTCGCCTCTTCTACCCGCTTCTGGAAGGGCGGTACGAGGTGGACGGCATGACGGCCATCGTCTGCCGCGGAACCGGCACATGGGGACCGCGCATGCGGCTTTGGCATCCCGGCGAGATTCTCCGCGTTACGCTACGCAAAAAGTAAAAGTGAACAAGCATAGAAATCACCAAGAGAGCTTTTGTTCGGCAATGGTGATGAGCTAAGCCAGCTGATTGTTCAATCCTCTTTAGACCAAAATTCGATCGTCCTTCCTTCGGGATCCTTTAGTTCCACTACCTCTGCGCCCCAGCGGTGGTCTTTCTGTTCCACAGCCTCTTTACATTTTTCTCGCAGCAGCTCATAAGTCTTTTCTCTATTCGCAACGCGAAAGGAAAGAACGATAGTTTCCGGTGCAGTAACATTTCTTTTGGTTCGGGAAACATCCATCAGACCAATGCGGACATTGGGCGCCGGCTCAAGCTCCACCAGGATGTTATTATCAAAGACAACGGGAAACCCAAGAACATCCTGGTAAAAGGAAATGCATTCCTTCCATTTCCGACAGTAAAGAATGGTGTGGCAGCTCATAATGGGAAGCATAATTTTAGCTCACACGCAATGTGCTCATATCTTTTTCGACTGAAATCTCTTTTGTAAATTATTCCGCCAAACGCAGAGGGATTTTCTGAAGCGTGAATCTTTAAGGGGTTCCGAATGCTCCATCCTTAAGATCGTTATAAAATTCAACCGGCCAGGTTGATCCTTTACCAGCCCGATAGTATCGCGTTTTCCCGGTTTTAATGCATTTGATAACCGCTTCACCGGAGATTGCCATAATCCAAGCACAGGGCAGAGGATCTGATCGCTCTGAAAGATCAAAATCTTCCTCTCGATATCCATGCTCCCGGAGAGCGGTGCGGTAAAGTTCCATTTCTTCTCTTTCAATAAGTAAAAATCCATTTCCCATGGTGCTTAGATAACCTCGAAAATTTATTTATCCCCCTTTTTCCCAAGAAATGCAGTCACCCGGACACATGGCCATTGCCTCTTCAATGCACGTTTCGTCTCCTCCTTCAGGAAGAATGACCCAAGCCTTCTCGGTTAATTCATCCATAGCAAAGACCTCCGGGCAGAGCTCAACACAACTGCCGCACCCCGTGCAATAACCCTGGTCAAGGACAACTGTTTGTGCCATTAGGCTTTTTCTTTTCTTTCATGGAGAATTTTTGAATGGAGCGTGCTCTTGAAAAAGCGGCTCTAAGGCCGGCCATAATGTTTTGAGCACCTGAACTGCCAAGGCGCTGGTGAACTCGTATTCTGAAGCCTCGGGGCCTTCGACATGAGCAGTAACTATCCCAAAATAATGGCCCACAAAAAAAACAAAGGTGCTGGTGCGGGAGAGGATTTTTGAGCTTGTGACTTCTATTTCATCTGCGTTGCGCCGGAAAGTCTCAAACCGATTATCGCCAGTTCCTGTTTTTCCTCCTATTTCAAGGGGAGTGCCGTCAGGGTTTACAAAAGTATTTTTAATCCGTTGGGCGGTACCCCCCTCAACCACGTTTTTTGTGACCATTTTTAAAACGTGGGCAACCTCAAGGGGCATGACTTTTTCTCCAGGGAACGGGGATTTGGTAAAGTGAGTTTCATAGGGAGTGTTTTGAGCAAAGTGTAAACTCTGGATACTTAAAGAAGGCTTATAAACCCCTTCATTGAGGATGATACCCATCAACTCAGCCAAACTCGACGGCCGATCAGCTGAACTTCCGATGGTCGTGGCCAGAGAAGGCACGAGAGATTCGAAAGGGTATCCTAACGATTTCCAGCTACGGTGAATTTCCGAAAAGGCCTTTTTTTCCAGCATGGTCATTATTCTTAAGTTTTGAGCAGTTTGAAAGGAAGATTTAAAAAGCCAGGAAGAAGAAAGTTCCCGTGCTTTTTTGCTTGCTTCCAGAACTTCAGTCCAAGGCGCCTGAGGGTGCTCTTTAAAATAACTGATGAGCCAGTCCTCTAAGGGGTGTTTGCCGAGCAAATACGCTTCATCCATCAAGTTAAAGGATTTTCCCCGATAAGCGCGAAACAGTTTATTGAGATAAGCGAGGTCTAGGGTATTTTCCCCGAAATGCGCCTTGGCCTGAGTTTCTAATTGGTTAAAAGTAGTCATGGGGTTTTCTTTTAAGTAGAGGAGCACCCAGTTCCTTAGGGGATGTTCTTGGGATTGGCGGAGCAGATTCAGAGACTCAGCATAACTTTTGGGCCGATAGATCCAATAAAATTTCCTGAGGAATTCAACCGCTTCTGCTGCCGCAGCTTCTTTCAAGAGCGGTATTCGCTCAGGGTCGTTTGGATCGGCAAGGAGCTTTTTTTTGTCATAGCCGAGCTCGGCAATATAATAATTTACCACATCTTTCATGAGCCGGATAAAGACTAAATTTACCGACTGGCACAACCCCTCCTCAATGGTATACGTCTTCTCGTCCTGGTCCTTTTTGAAATTTTTAAAAACATGTAATCCACCGCCAGTGAAAAAGGCTTGATGAGGGTCGGCAGAAATTTCTCTCAGGAGGCTGGCCCTAAGCAGTTCTTCTCGCGTTGCTTTGGGGTGCAGGAGACGATACTCGGCTACCCATTTTGACAACATGTCCGTAAGCGGTTTTCGCGCGGAAGGGTCTTGGGTGGAAAAGGAATCATCGAGATGATCAACAACCATGAGATAGGTGGCCAGGGTGCGAAGCTTGGCGGTTGAGCCGAGTTCCAGCTTTATACCGGTAGAAATATTGAGCGGTCTATTGAGCGTATCGGATTGGACCCGCAAAAAATTCCCCTCAGGCCGGCTTTCAAAAAGGGTAATGCCATAGATTACTTTTCCTGGATCACCGGTGTTTAAAAGATAAGGAGATATAAACCCCTGTTCCTTTAAAAACTCCTGGTCATAAAGAGCGTTTAAAATGGTATTGACTTTTTGCTGAGTTTCGAAGTCAAGGGTTGTGTCAGCCGTAAGGTCTAAACGATCCAGTTCATAAAGGGTTTTTATGCCCAAGAGATCAAGCAAGTTTGTCCGCACAGCATCCATTCCTTTTCGACGCAGCAAAGAAATGGGGGGTGGAAAGGGTGCACCGGGTTTAAATGTTAAGGGGATAGAAAGGGCGGCTTTTGTTAATTCAGGACTAATGATTCTATCTTTTTCTAAAAGGCGAAAATAGCTTGTTGCTTTTTTGTTCAAGATCACCGGGTCATTTTGCATGTAAAAGGAAGGATAGCGCGTGGCAATAATTAACGAAAAAGCCTCTTTTAAGGTCTTTGCCTTTTGATAAATTTTATCGTGATTTGTTTCCGGAAGGGTTAAGTCGGCTATCAATTGGTTCGTGGTTTTGCCATACCAGGCCCACATCCCATTGCCAATGCCATTGATTTCCCCAAAACCCGGAGCTGCACCCAGTGGCATTCCATTAAGGTACTCTTTGACAATTTCCTGGCGCACCACAATAGTATTAGGGTTCTTCTGATAGGCCCAGATGCTTGCTCCCGCCATTTGTTTAAGCTTATCCGCAGGAGTGCTGGTCATTCCTTTGCTGGAGTGTCTAAATTTTATTAGTTGGGTAGCCAAGGTGCTTCCGCCCATCCCGCCCGAGGGCCTGAAAAATTTTTCATCCACATAGTTTAAAAAGGCTAAACCAAACCGGCCCCATTCAATCGCTGGGTTTAAAAAAGGACGCTTATAGTTTAAGAGCTCCCGGTTTTCCCGGTGAAGCAGAAGTTGTACCAGCAAGGGGGGTATTGCTTGAAATGAAGAAAATTGTTCGGTGTTGAGATTAACGTAGTATATCTGAGCGCCATCCTTGTCATTAAGGCGAAGGCCAGGAGCAAGTTTTTTATCATAGGGGATCGCAACCCCCTTTCTCAACAAGGTTTGGATTTTCTGGGATTGTCGGGCCTGACGGGAGATTAGATAGCCGGTATTTTCAAGTTGTTTTTGAAAATCCGGCAACCGGGAATAACCCATGGTGATGTCATAAGGGCCATCCAGAGGAAAAAGAATGCGGTTGTTTTTCCCTTTGTCAACCTCCCAATTCATGTCTTGGGAATACCAAGAAAAAAAGGTGGCTTCTATCTCATTGGTTTTTAATTCGTAAACGATTGCCAATAAAAAAGGCAACGCCAAAAAAGAAAGGGCAAAAATTTTTTTTAGGAAACTAGGTTTTTCCTCTTGGTGTTTAATCATAACTTTGTGAAAAAAAGAAGCGGCGATAGCAGCGCGCGTTAGAGGTGATCATGAAGGAAGAAGTCATATATTGTTAGACTGTTGCCTAATCGGGCCGTTTAAGAAACTAACGGATTCCCTGGTGGAGGATTATTGGATTAAGTCCAAAATATTTCCAAATACACTCTTTTGTCTTCTGGGCGCTTGATAAATCTTGATAGAATCCAACTTTGACTCGATGGCGAACGGTCCCATTTTTTAAAGAGGTCTTTTCAACAAATGATGGATATCCATTATCAGAAAGCGTCTGATTAAGGCCAAGCGCCTTTTCTGAGTCGGAAAACGACGCAACCTGCAGGACGTAACTCCCCTTTTTGCTTGGGGGTGAGCTGATCGCCAGGGAAGATTCTTCCTTTAAGATTTCTGGGTGTTGGGCAATTTTCAAAACACCATCCCCCTTGTTTGTTCCCCCTTCATTAAATCCAAAGTCGAGCAGTCTCGTGACATCTTTAAAGTGATTTTTAGAACCCAAAACGCAGACCAAAAGATTTTTTCCGTTCTGCTGTGCTTCTCCCACAAAACACTTACTGGCACGGCGAGTGTAGCCGGTTTTACCACCGATCATTCCCGCGTACGTGCCCAGGAGCTTATTGTGATTTCTTAGATAGATCAATCGCTGGTTGGGGCCTTGGATAGACATTGACTCGGTTTGGACTATTTCCCGAAAGGAAGGATTATTCATTGCATATTTAAATATCAAGACAAGATCCCGGGCAGTAGAATAATGATTCCTTTGATCAAGACCATGAGGATTACTAAAGCGAGTATTGTTGGCGCCAATTTCTTTTGCCTTAAGGTTCATGCGCCGAGTAAAATTCGCAATTGATCCAGCACTTCCTTCAGCGATTACGATACAGGCATCGTTGGCTGAGTTCAGCAGGATGCAGCGCAAAAGATCATCCATTCGCCATTCTTCCCCAGAGCGGATTTCGACTTTACAGGGCTGCACGCGACTTGCATCCTTGGTGGCGCAGACAACTGAATCGAGTTGGTTATTTTCTAAAGCGACAATCGCGGTCATGACTTTGGTGGTGCTGGCAGGGGGCAAACGGAGATCGGGATTCTTTTGGTAAAGAATAGCCCCAGTGTCTGCATCCATTAAGAAAGCAGCCTTGGCAGAGATAAACTCGTTAGGGTTGATTTTGGCTTGAGATTTATCAGGGCTACCGATTACAAACACGAGGATCGAGAAAATAATAACGATAAATTTCTCGGATAAAGTTTTGACCATACGAAAAACCTCAGTCCTTTAAAATAAACTCAGACGAAAAAACAGGTACTTTGCTTTGAATGACAGGTAACGACTTTTCAAAGTATTACTTTAAAAAAATCTCTCTATCTCGTCAATAGAATTTTAACATCTCACAGAGTGAAAATTTCTCCGGTGGTAAAAATACTGAAGAAAAGAAGAAACTTATGTGCTCACGAGATTACCATTGTATAAAGTGAAAGATTTTGTTAAAATATTTTTATTTATAAAAAAAGTTAACCAACCTTGACCATTTTTGCGGAGAATGTTCCTGCGTGATCCTTCGGGAAATCCAAAAGAAATACCGAATTCTTTTTCACGGAATGAAACAATAGAAGGTTTTAACCCATGAAAAAAATTTTAACGGTCGCCGGCTCAGACTCTTCTGGAGGAGCTGGAGTTCAAGCTGACCTAAAAACAATTACTTTACTGGGGGAGTATGGCCTGAGCGTGATCACGGCCTTGACTGCTCAAAACACCCAGGGGGTTTTCGGAATCCATCCGGTGCCGCTGGATTTTATTTCCTCCCAGTGGGATGCAGTGGTTTCAGATATCAGCCTGGATGCAGTTAAGACAGGAATGCTCTGGGACGAAAAAGTTATAAAACTCATTTCCCAAAAAATAAAAAAAAGTAAAATCCCGATCAAAGTATTCGACCCGGTTATGGTCTCAAAATCCGGGGCTGCTCTCCTTACCAAGGAAGGCCAATCGGCCTTTATTAAGGAGCTGCTTCCTTTGGCCACGATCGTAACCCCCAATATCCCGGAAGCAAAAATTCTTTCCCGCCGTGCAATCCGAACTGTCCAGGACATGGAAAAAGCCGCAAAAAAAATTCACCAGATGGGTGCGAAAACTGTTGCAATAAAAGGAGGACACCTTCGGGGGCAGGCAGTTGATGTCCTTTTTGATGGCAAGGAGTTTCTCCATTTCTCTTCTCCCCGGATTAATACAATTCATACTCATGGGACAGGATGCACTTTTGCCACTGCAGTTGCGGTTGAGCTCACGAGAAATCCGGATATTCGGGTGGCGATTCAAAAGGCTAAAGATTTTATCACCGCCTCGATAACGAATTTTATTCCCCTGGGGAAAGGAAGGGGTCCGGTAAATCCCTATGCTTCTTTTGCGCGGGAAGGAGAAATGTACCGCGCGATTCAAGCATTGCAGCAGGCAATAAAAAAAATTCAAAGCTATCCGACAGGCGCGCTCATCCCGGAAGTTCAGTCCAATTTGGGATTTGCTCTTCCTTCGGCAAAATCGGCAGAGGATGTTATTGCTTTTCCGGGCCGGATTATTCGCTTTAAAGACAGCGTCCATGTCTTCTCTCTTCCTGAACCTGGAGGATCACAGCATGTTGCCAATATCATTTTAACGGCGATGCATTTTAACCCTGATTACCGAGCAGCAATGAACATTCGTTATTCAAAGGAGATTATCCAAAAGTGCCGGGAGCAAAACTGGAACATTAAAAAATTTGATCGCCGGAAAGAACCTGATAGAATAAAACTTAAAGAAGGAGCGAGTTTAGAGTGGGGAATTGGTTCTATCCTTAAAAAATGCGCTTCTATCCCAGATGTTATTTATGATTTAGGAGATGTGGGTAAGGAGCCGATGATCAGGATTTTTGGAAAAAACCCTGAGGAGGTTATAAATAAAGTATTATGTCTGCTTTAACAACACTTAAAAGAGCTCAATCCGGAGAAATTACTCCGGAAATGCAACACGTGGCAAAAGATGAGGGGATTTCTCCTGAGCTTCTCCGCAACGAGATTGCCGCGGGAAGGGTGATCGTCTGTAAAAACAAACACCGCGCGCATTGTAAACCGGTAGGGATCGGCAAGCACCTCACGACGAAAGTGAATGCCAATATTGGCTCATCAGAAGCTCATGCTGATCTTAACGTGGAACTGGAAAAACTGCGGGTGGCGATTAAGGCGGGGGCGGATGCGGTTATGGATTTAAGCACCGGCGGGCCAATTAAAGAAATTCGCCAGGCGATTTTAAAAGAAGCATCAATTCCGATTGGTACGGTTCCGATTTATCAAACCGCAATTGATACCATTCGAAAAAGAAAGAAAGGGATTGTGGAGATGTCCGCGGACGATATTTTTTCCACGATCCAGGAACAGGCTGAAGAAGGAGTGGATTTCATCACGGTCCATTGCGGCATAACCAGACAGGCAATGGAGAGGATCAATCGCCAGGGACGGCTTCTGGATGTGGTCAGTCGAGGAGGATCATTTTTAGCTGCTTGGATGGCTTATAATGATAAAGAAAATCCTTTGTTTGAAGAATATGATCGTTTGTTGGAAATCGCTGCGGAGCATGAGCTGGTTCTGAGCTTGGGCGATGGGCTTCGTCCTGGGTGCATTGCTGATGCTACTGATCGAGGCCAAATTCAGGAACTGCTTCTTTTAGGCGAGCTTACCCAGCGCGCTCATGAATATGGCGTTCAGGTAATGATCGAAGGCCCAGGACATGTCCCGATTAATCAAATTGAAACCAATATCCTTTTAGAAAAAAGGCTCTGCCACGAAGCTCCTTTCTATGTCTTGGGACCAGTGGTTACCGACATTGCGCCGGGGTATGATCACATTACTTCCGCAATCGGAGGGGCCTTGGCTGCTTCAGTGGGCGCAGACTTTCTCTGTTACGTTACGCCTTCCGAGCATCTCCGCCTTCCTACGGTAGAGGATGTGCGCATGGGCGTCATTGTGACCAGGATTGCTGCTCATGCTGCTGATATTGCTAAGGGGATACCATCAGCGATTGAGCGGGATAACCAGATGGCTCGCTTCCGCAAGGAACTAAATTGGGAAGGGCAAATTGATACCTCTATCGATCCGGAAACCGCGCGGAAGCTTTGGGAGGGGAGCCCTTCCAAAAATGGAACAACCTGTACCATGTGCGGGGAATATTGCGCCATAAAATTAATCCACACCAAAGTAAAGACCCCCTGCACAAAGTAAGCTCCTCATCCACAAGTAAGCAAGGGAAAAATGAAAATCATTATTAAACACCCCGCGTTCTCATTCCCCAGGTTTTTTATCACGGCAAAATCTCTTTTTCTCTTACCTGTTCTGTTTCTCATGTTCGCCTGTTCAAAGCAGCCGGAGGAGAAACCAAAAGTTTCCCCAGTACCTGTAAGCGTCGCCACGGTAATGCAAAAAAATGTTCCGGTTGATGTCCGGGCGATAGGAAACGTTGAAGCATATTCTACCGTATCAATCAAAACTCAAGTAAACGGAGAGTTGCGGCGCACCTATTTTACTGAAGGTGGGGAAGTAAAAAAGGGAGATCTCCTTTTCACAATTGATTCCAGGCCTTACGATGCAGCGCTCAAAGAAGCAGAGGCAAATTTGGCGAGAGACATGGCAACAGCCGAGAAAGCCAGCCATGATGCCCGCCGTTACGCCAAGCTTTATAAAGAGGAAGTGGTATCCAGGGAACAGTATGAACAGTTCCGATCCAATGCCGAGTCACTTGATGCAGTGGTTCAGGCTGACCGGGCGGCGATAGAGAATGCTAAAGTTAATCTCGGATACTGCACCATCCGTTCTCCCCTTAGCGGATTTACCGGAAGTCTTTTGGTTCATGAGGGGAACGTGATTAAAGAAAATGAAACCATCCTGGTGGTGATCAACCAGGTGAGTCCTATTTATGTTAATTTTTCAGTTCCTGAACAATACCTCAAGGATATCGAGAAGAACCGAAGAAAAAATCCTCTTAAGGTTATTGCTGTCCCACCGGGTGGGGAGCACTCTTCAGAGGGTATACTTACCTTTGTTGATAATGCGGTAGAGACAACAACCGGAACCATCAGGCTGAAAGGAACCTTTGAAAATCAGGAAAAACATCTCTGGCCCGGGCAGTTCGTCAATGTGGCGCTTACCCTTTATACGCAATTAAACGCCTTGACGGTTCCTTCTCAGGCAGTCCAGGTCGGACAACAGGGGGAATATGTCTTTGTTGTTACACCTACCCGCACCGTAGAATCCCGGCCGGTCATCGTCAGCCGGAGAATCAATGGGGAAACAGTGGTGGACAAGGGACTTAAAGCCGGGGAGACTGTGGTCACTGACGGGCAGTTGAGATTGATCCCGGGGTCACCGGTGAGCGTGAAACAAATACCGGGGGGAAAAGCGAAACATTCATGAATATTTCCGAAATTTTTATCCGCCGGCCAGTCATGACAACGCTCGTGATGCTGGCCATTTTACTGTTCGGGATTATTGGATATCGCGCGTTACCGGTCAGCGACCTCCCGAGTGTTGATTTTCCTACGATTCTGGTTTCGGCGAGCCTTCCCGGCGCCAATCCCGACACGATGGCTTCCTCCGTAGCTACCCCGTTGGAGCGGCAATTCTCGACCATTGCCGGCCTTGACTCAATGACCTCTACGAATGCTCAAGGCATCACCCAGGTTACCCTTCAGTTTAGCCTTGACCGAAATCTTGATGCTGCCGCCCAAGATGTGCAATCCGCAATTTCAGTAGCGCAAACCCAGCTCCCCAAGGATATGCCCAACCCACCCTCCTTTCGGAAAGTGAATCCTGCTGACCAACCGATTTTTTACCTGTCGCTTAACTCGCCGACCCTGCCCCTTTATGTAGTGGATGAATATGCTGAGACGCTGGTTGCCGAAAAGATCTCAATGGTAAGTGGGGTAGCTCAGGTTCAGGTTTTAGGTGCCCAGAAATACGCGGTGCGTATTCAGCTTGACCCGATGGCATTAGCCACCAAAAAAATTGGCATTGATGAGGTTGCCGATGCGGTGAGAAATGGAAATGTCAACTTGCCGGTTGGAGTTCTGTGGGGGAAACACCAGGCTATTACCTTACAGGCAAACGGGCAATTGATGGAAGCCCAAGCTTACCGGCCCTTGATCGTGACCTATCGCAATGGCATGCCGGTTCGCTTAGGTGAATTAGGTGAGGCCATTGACAGTGTGGAAAACAACAAAATAGCGAGCTGGTATAAAAATCGGCGCTCGATCATTTTAGCGGTCCAGCGCCAGCCCGGAACCAATACGATCAAGGTAGTAGATTCTATCAAGGGACTTTTACCTACTCTCCGGGCACAAATACCTGCATCGGTAAACCTGGATATTCTGTACGACCGTTCGGTATCGATCCGGGCCTCAGTCAATGATGTAAAATTTACCCTTTATGTGGCACTCGGTTTAGTGGTGTTGGTGATCTTTCTTTTCCTGCGTAAACTCTCGGCCACCATTATCCCCAGTTTGGCGCTCCCCATGTCAATCGTGGGCACGTTTATGATGATGTACCTGCTCGGCTATTCGGTGGATAATCTTTCGCTGATGGCTTTAATGCTCTCAGTAGGGTTTGTCGTGGATGATGCGATCGTGATGCTGGAAAACATTGTCCGACATACTGAAATGGGAGAAGAAGTTCATCAGGCGGCACTCACCGGATCCAAAGAAATCAGCTTCACCATTGTATCCATGACGCTTTCGCTGGCAGCGGTTTTTATACCGGTTTTTTTTATGGGAGGGATTCTGGGGCGGTTGCTCCATGAATTTGCAGTGGTAATCGGGGTTGCAATTTTGATTTCCGGTTTTGTTTCCCTGAGTCTTACCCCCATGCTTTGCAGCCGGTTCTTGCGCCCGGCTTCAACCGAACGACACGGAAATCTTTATGCCCTTTCAGAACGATTCTTCACAGGCATGTTTAAGGCCTATGAAGGGAGCCTGAAAAAGATTTTAAAACACCGCTTGGCTACCCTGATTTTTTCCGGCTTTCTCCTGGTGGGGACCATATACTTTTTCAAAGTTATTCCCAAAGGGTTTCTTCCGACTGAAGATATGGGATTTATTTTTGGTTTTACTGAGGCGGCACAGGGAATTTCCTTCGAAGGCATGGCGCAACATCAAAAGGAGATAACAGGGATTATCGCACAAGATCCCAATGTGAAAGCTTTTAGCTCCAGTATCGGAGCTGGCGGCCCGAACATAGCCGGCAATACCGGCCGCGTTTTCCTTGTCCTGAAACCGCATTCCGAGCGTCGCCTGACAATAGACCAGGTAATTGAGGAGTTGCGCCCCAAGCTCGCCACAGTTCCGGGTATCAAGGTCTTTCTTCAGAA
>Ga0209048_10004197_pt1 | contig 13826 bp, 14 predicted proteins | sample FrelakmetCRP12CR_FD_187146 | JGI IMG/M metagenome (GOLD analysis project Ga0209048, IMG submission 187146) | Freshwater lake sediment microbial communities from the University of Notre Dame, USA, for methane emissions studies - CRP12 CR (SPAdes)... | ecosystem: Environmental > Aquatic >... | reverse complement strand
CCGTCTTTTACCTGCACCATCTTATGATACTCTTTTTTCTGGTGGTACCTCAGGTAGATGATCAGCTCGTATCCCGGAAGGTCAGTAGCAATGACTGCCTTTGAATATATTTTGAAAAAATCTTCAAAATCCAGTTTTTTTCCTTTGACAGTAAGCCCGTAGGTGTCGCAGAGCGATTTGATTGCCTGGGGGTACATTGCGCCATAGAGCACTTTTTTTACCAGTTGCCCGGTCTGGTCAGGAATTTCGGGGAATTTTCTTATCACTTTCTTTGTATCATTTTTTGAAATGTCTGAAAATATACTGTTACGAACTTCGTCATGGTAACGCTTGTAATCAAACGGATTTTTAACCGGGATATCTGTAGCACGGATTAGCTTTTTGTGGTTTTCCGGTTTGTTATACAGGATTCTCGGACGGTAGTGCTTGACAATTGACTTGATCTCTTCGCAGGAACTGGTGTGAATAATCGCATTTGTCCGGTCCTTTGCCAACCGTTTTACTACTGAATAGTTTGAGAGATCAAACGATGAGACGAGCAGGAACGGTGTGGTTTTCTGGTTGTAGAGGTATCCGAGTAATTTTTTCTTGTATGCGATCTCCTGCTCAAACTCTTTTAAGTCCGCAGGAGAGGTAACTACCTCGGCAAATGCAACATGATTATCTGCGTCGACCAGCAGCAGGTCAAACTCGGCAAGGTCCTGTCCGTTACCTCTGATAGTGATATCACCATATTTTGAATAGAAGACTCCGTTTTGCCCGATGCGGACATTATCGCGTTTTTTTGGGGCATCTGCTCCTTTCATGGCAAGGAATTTGATTCGGTCGGATCTCGTTGCGATATCTAAAAACATCTCATAGACAATGGCTTCAAACCACCTGCCTTCAGCAGTCCGCATTGGTTCGAGGTCCGGAGAAAAAAGTTTTTTCCGCTCAACCAGGTTCATATGCCGCGTGGCATTGAGGGCAATTATTGCGGTTGGTTTAAAATTTTTAAAATTGGAGTTCAGCCACGGGATCATGATTGCAGAATAAAAATCCGTTTCCAAAGTAAATAACAATCTGCATGCAGGCTGTTGTTAAAAAACCTTAAGGGAATAATAAAGTATTTATAACATAGAAAGATACTTCCTTCGTACCTTAGTCATGGAAGTTTCCCATGGCAAGGGAGTGAAAGTCGAGGGGGTCGAAAAGAAATGGCAAAAGCAAAAAACATAACCGGCCTGGCTCCATTGCCACAATATATTATGCCGGATGCATCGGAACCTGAATACCCGCTTATCATGGAACAATTGCAGGACTATCGCCAATCCTTGATCGGGTCATCACATTACTATATCAGAGCTGTTGACGACCGTAATTACCTCTGCAGGATTGTTCATGGCGGTGGGAAGGTATTCTTCCATGAGCTTGTGGATCACCATAAACATGGGATCAGTGATGAGGATATTGAGGAGTCAGTGAAAAGGGATACCGGGACGTTCACACTACCGGGACTTTTTCCTGTTTCTCCGCATATCGAACAGAAGTTACGTATCTTATATGAATAATAATCCATTTTTTAAATTTTTTTTAATAACTTATTTTACCTTTAATAAAAAAAAATCATCTCTCAAAAGATTGATTTTTGTTTTTCCTAAAAAAAAAATCTTATGTCTCCATCTCACCTGTCCGAATTCTGATAGAGGTATCGACCGGCATTATGAATATTTTACCATCCCCGATTTTTCCTGTCCGGGCAGCTTCAGTAATGGTTGTAATCAGAGTATCAACATCGGAATCCCTGACAACAATTTCCAGTTGTATCTTTGGCAGGAAATCAACGGTCATCAGGCCGCCTCGATATTCGAGCGTGATACCTTTCTGTTCGCCCCTTCCTTTCACTTCAGTGATGGTCATTCCGACGAATCCTTTGTCTTCAAGTGCTTTTTTTACAAACTCGAACCGTTCAGGTTTGATAATTGCTTTTACCATTTTCATGATGACCCTCTGGTTAGCACCGCTCTCCATGCTGGGAGATATCAAGGCCGACATACTCTTCTTCTTCGGTTACCCGCAGACCAATGGTTTTGTCAATGACTACTGCAAGGACATAGGTTACTACGAACGCATAGATAAGCGCAGCAAACGCACCGGTTGCATTTGCGACGAACTGATGGACATTTCCTTCAATTAATCCTGATGCACCGTTCACCGCTGCAACGGCAAAGATACCGGTTGCGAGTGCCCCCCAGAGGCCACCCATCCCGTGAATTGCCCATGCATCCAGGCTCTCATCCAGACCTTTCCGGATTCGTAAGAGCAGCATCCCGTAACAGACCGAGCCACCGATGGTACCAATAATCAGGGCTCCCATGGGTGTCACATACCCGCAACCGGGGGTGATTGCTACCAGCCCGGCAATTGCTCCACTGACAAATCCAAGAGAGCTTGGTTTGCCGTGAAGCCAGCTGATGAGAAGCCATGCCAATCCTCCGGCAGCTGCTGCTATGTTTGTGGTGACAAACGCTTGGGCTGCAAGACCATTTGCTCCAAGTGCACTGCCCGCGTTAAACCCGAACCAGCCAAACCAGAGGAGTGCAGCCCCGAGGATGGTCAGGGGAATATTATTCGGCTCCATTGCATACTTGCCAAAACCGACACGTTTGCCGATCACAAGAGCGAGGGCAAGTGCGGCAAATCCGGAACTGATGTGTACGACAGTCCCGCCCGCAAAATCAAGGGCCCCGAACTGGGCTGCCCATCCTCCGCCCCAGACCCAGTGGGCAAGCGGATCGTACACAATCGTCGTCCAGAGAAGCCCGAATATCAGAAATGCACTGAATTTAATGCGTTCAGCAAATCCGGACGTAATAATTGCTACGGTTACCGCAGCAAAAACGAGCTGGAATACCATGTACAGCAGCCCGGGAATCGCCGTGCTGTAAGGACCGGGTTCCATCCCGACGTTGTTCAGTCCCATATACTCAAGGTTACCGATGAACCCGCCAATATCACTCCCAAATGCGAGTGAGTACCCGATCATTACCCATTGGATACTCACCAGTGCAAAAGCAATGAACGCCAGGGCAAGCATTGAGATTAAATTTTTCCTGCGTACGAGTCCCCCATAGAAGAAGCCTACGCCCGGGGTCATGATCATGACAAGTGCCGTGGCGGCGAGAATCCATGCTGTAGCTCCAGAATCAATTGCCATTTTTTCACCTCATGTTATCAGATAAGCATTGTGTATCACGATAGATTTGATAATTTTGACCAGAATCCCGTTCCAGGACATCCGGATCTGCCGGTGTCCAACTGTTCCAGGTCCTCATGCCGGATTGAAAGTCCGGGGAATTTCCTTACTACCTGGCTCTTGAAAATCATCATGACACTTCTTTCACCTTACGACAAATTTGCTTGTTTTGTAGGAAGGAAGTTATCTTCCATGACTTATAAACATATGTATTAAGGTAAATTTCCTGGTTCGAAATAATCCCGGATACCCTATACGAAAAAGAAAAAGTTGGGAATTGACAAATCTATGCCGACATTACTGTCTTTTAGTGTTCCATCTCACCGGTTCTGACCCTTATGGCAGTATCCACCGGTAATACAAAAATCTTACCATCTCCAATCTTTCCTGTTTTTGCAGCCCCGATAATTGTGGTAATAAGATCATCTGCCTCATTGTCACGGACGATAATTTCTATTTGTATTTTCGGAAGCATATCGACAATCATAGTTTTCCCCCGGTACTCAAGGGTGATACCTTTTTGTTCCCCTCTCCCCTGGACTTCTGTGACGGTCATACCCGTCACTCCTTTGTCTTCAAGAGCCTTTTTAACGGCTTCGAACCGTTCCGGTTTTATGATTGCCTTAATCAGTTTCATCAGATCACCTCAGACTCGCTCGCCATGCTGCGAAATATCAATTCCAACGTACTCTTCATCCGCGGTTACCCGTAACCCCATGGTTCGGTCAACGATACTAGCAATGATATAGGTAACAATAAAGGAAAAGATCAGTGCCGCCAGCGCAGAAATTCCATTGATCATGAACTGGTACGAATTACCTTCAACCAGACCTGATATTCCGCAGACAGCCATTGCTGCGAATGCGCCGGTTGCAATTGTCCCCCAGAGACCCCCCATACCATGAATTGCCCATGCATCCAGGCTCTCATCAAGTCCTCGTTTTATCCGGAACAACATTGCCCCATAGCACAGCAGTCCGGCTATGGTACCAATCAGTATCGCAATTTTCGGGGTAACATATCCCGCTGCAGGGGTAATCGCAACCATGCCAGCTATTGCCCCACTCACCATACCGAGTGAACTCGGTTTTCCATGATACCAGCTGGCTACCATCCATGCAAGTAAACCTGCAGCGGCAGCGGCATTAGTGTTAACAAATGCAATGACCGCTATCGCATTTACCCCGAGTGCACTGCCAGCATTAAAACCGAACCAGCCAAACCAGAGCAGGGCTGCCCCGATCAGGGCAAGGGGTATATTGTAAGGCTCCATTGAGTATTTTCCGAACCCGGCCCGGCTTTTCATCACAAGGGCAATAGCAAGTGCCGAGAACCCGGAGCAGATTTCAACTACAGTCCCTCCTGCAAAATCCAGAAGACCCATTGATTGTGCCCATCCTCCTCCCCATGCCCAGTGAGCCAGAGGACAGTACACAAATGTTGTCCAGAGAAGCATAAACACAATAAATGAGGAGAGCCGTACGCGCTCAGCAACTCCAGATGTTATAATGGTTAAGGTCACCGCTGCAAAAAAGAGCTGGAAAACCATGAACCCCAGCGGTGCATATCCTTTCTCGCCGGCAAATGCACTAACTCCGTTCAGGAAGGCAAAGTCAAGGTTCCCAATTACACCACCAATATCCGGGCCGAAAGCAAGCGAATAGCCAATCATCATCCAGAAAATACTTACCACGGCAAGTACGACAAAAGAGAGCGCGATCATCGAAATAATGTTTTTTCTGCGAACGAGTCCTGCATAGAAAAGACCCACACCAGGTACCATGAGCATCACAAGCGCTGCTGAAACCAATAACCATGTAGTAACACCGGTATCCAAAGCCATGTATTTCACCTTTAAATAGCCTTTTCCTGGAGACCGTTGCTAAAAAGGGGATTGTTATTTTGTCCAGAACTGGTGAAGTACGCGATACTCAGAATGTGTGTCCATACATATGAGTATCCATCACTCCAATCTGAACGCCGTCTTATCCCTTTTTTAGTACGGCAGCCAGTACCGGATTACAAGTCCGAACCTTGCCGAAGATTTACTAAAAATTTTTGATTAGTAGGTTGCCAGGTACCTGTCCAGTTCCCATGGGTGTACTGCGAGTCGAAAAGAATCGGTCTCCATCTGCGCAATGCTCGAAAGGTTTGTAACTACATGGTCCCCAAGGGTTTTACAGAGCACTTCATCTTTTAAGAGTGCTGCATTGGATTCCATAAGACTGCCTGGAAGCATATCGATATGGAGTCTCTTCCTTGCTTTCTCATCGAGATGGTAGATATTCGTGTTCGTGCTTTCAGGAGGCATAACCTTGTTTTTGATGCCATCCATTCCTGCAGCAAGCATACAGGCAAACGTGAGATACGGGTTGCACATCGGGTCAGGACTGCGGAACTCTGCCCGGGTGCTGTTGCCGCGGGCCGCCGGAACGCGAACGAGCGCGGAACGATTGGCCGCACTCCAGGAAATATAACAGGGAGCTTCGTACCCAGGAACAAGACGCTTGTATGAATTGATAGTCGGGTTTGCAACACGGGTGATGGCCTTTGCGTGTTTCAGGATACCCCCGATGTAATACAGGGCAGTGTCGGAGAGCTGGTTCTCACCATTGGGATCGTAGAAGGCGTTCTTGCCATTCTTTGCAAGGGATCCATGCGTGTGCATTCCACTGCCATTGATACCCGCAATGGGTTTTGCCATAAAGCTTGCATGCAGGCCATACTGGAGAGCGATCGACTTGGTTGCAAATTTGAACGTAATGACCCGGTCAGCTGTGGTGAGTGCATCACCATATTTAAAGTCAATTTCATGCTGGCTTTCAGCAACTTCATGATGAGAGGCTTCAATCTCAAATCCCATGTCGGTCAGTGCAAGGACAACATCACGTCGTACATCTTCTGCAGAATCAGTTGGAGCGAGATCGAAATACCCGCCGCGATCTTCAAATTCTGTTGTTGGGATACCCTCATACATTTTAAACAAGAAAAATTCGAGTTCTGGTCCGGTATTGAACGTGAACCCCATCTTTGCAGCTTCGGCAATGGTTTTTCTCAAAATAAAACGGGGATCCCCATCGAACGGTTTATTGCCGTATGTCTGGACATCACAGATAAAACGGGCAACTTTTCCTTCCGTTGGTCTCCAGGGAAGGACCGCATAGGTTGCAAGGTCCGGCCGTAGCATCATGTCGGATTCTTCTATCCGGGCAAATCCTTCGACGGAAGACCCATCAAACCAGATACCCTCGGTCAGTGCTTTCTCTGCCTGAATCACCGGGATCGAGACATTTTTCGGCTGACCCTGGATGTCAGTGAACTGAAGGCGGATGAATTTTACCTTATCTGCCTCAATTTTTTTCAAAAGTTTGGTTACATCTGCTGACATATTGGAAGACATGTTCCACCCATTCATATTTATACTTATTCAACCAATCTGATTGAACGAACGTTCAATATCCCATGAACATATGTTCATCATAAGAACATCATTCTGTACTGTGATAATATGTGTGGTATTATAGGTGTGCTGGACAAGCGCCGCCAGAGCGTGGATGGTGACAAAATAAAAGAAGCCCTCTCCATGATGAACGAGCGGGGAAGCGGGGAAGGAGCCGGGTATGTAGCCTACGGAATTTATCCTGAATATAAGGATTATTTCGCGCTGCATGTTTTTTTTGATAATATCCGTGAAAACAAAGCTGCACTTGATACCCTGCTCGAGAAATGGGGGACCATTGTTCATGACGAACAGATCAAAACGTATGAGCAGCCCAATATCCGCAAAGTCCACACACCCTGGCGCTACTTTTTCCGTCCGGACAGGAGCCTGATGCCAAAAAGTACCACTCCTGATGAAGACATTGTCACCCATCTTGTCATGAAAGTCAACGCGGAAAAGAATGGTGCCCTCATCTTCTCTTCCGGGAAAAATCTTGGCGTATTCAAAGCGGCCGGCTGGCCTGAAGACGTGGCAAATTTCTATCGAATTGAGGACTACAAAGGATATCTCTGGCTTGCGCATAACCGGTACCCGACAAATACCCCCGGCTGGTGGGGCGGAGCGCATCCGTTCAATCTCCTGAACTGGAGTGTTGTCCATAATGGTGAGATAACTTCCTACGGTACCAACCGGCGCTACATTGAAAGCTACGGGTATAAATGCACAATGTTTACTGACACCGAAGTTGTTGCATACCTTGTTGACCTGTTAATCCGGAAACACGGGCTTTCAGAAAAGATGGCGGTACGGGCACTTGCACCTCCTTTCTGGCAGGATATTGACCGGATGCCGCCAAAAGAGCAGGAACTCAACCGTGCAATCCGTCTTGCCTATGGTTCCGCACTCATGAACGGGCCGTTTGCGATCTGTGTTGCGAATGAAAAAACCCTTGTGGGTTTTACGGACAGGATCAAGCTGCGCCCGCTGGTAACCGGTGAACTTGGGGACCGGCTCTACATCTCCAGCGAGGAAGCAGCAATCCGGCGGATGGAACCCGAAGTCGAAAATATCACCATGCCAAAAGCCGGTGAACCGGTGATTGGGAGAGTTATCGCATGACCATCGGCAGTATCCCTCTCCGGTATAAAGTGGAGATCGATGCCGACCAGTGCATGCTCTGCGGACGCTGCGTGGAAAACTGCTCGTATGGTGTGTTCAGGAATGACGGTGATGCGATCCGGGTGAACAATTCCAGAAACTGCGTTGCCTGTCACCGGTGTTCAGCATTCTGCCCCCGGGATGCCATCAGCATTTATGAGAAACCAACGGATTACCGGAGTCACCCGGTCTGGACGCGTGAGGCCCGCGAGAACATCTTCAACCAGGCAAAGACCGGAAAGATCGTCTTAGCCGGTATGGGGAATGCACTTCCCTACCCGATAATTTTTGATCGCCTTTTGCTGGATGCCTGCCAGGTAACAAACCCCAGTATTGACCCCCTGCGCGAACCCATGGAGCTCCGGACATACCTTGGTAAAAAACCCTCATCCTTGTCCCTCAAAGAATCACCTGACGGTGATGTTGAGCTCATAACAAAGCTCTCTCCCAACCTCCAGATCGAGACACCGATTATGGTGGGGCACATGAGCTATGGTGCCATCAGTCTGAATGCCCAGACTGCGATCGCAAAAGCTGTCAGCAGCATCGGGACGTTCATGGGTACAGGAGAAGGCGGACTTCACGAATCGCTCTACCCGTACCAGAAAAATATGATCGTCCAGGTAGCAAGCGGGCGGTTTGGTGTTGATATCAATTATCTTGAACGCGGCGCTGCCATTGAGATTAAAATCGGCCAGGGAGCAAAACCCGGTATCGGCGGGCACTTGCCGGGTGAAAAGGTCTGCGCTGATGTATCCTGTACACGTATGATTCCTGAAGGAAGCGATGCGATCAGTCCTGCACCCCACCATGACATCTACAGTATCGAAGACTTAAAGCAGCTCGTCCGAAGCCTGAAGGAAGCGACCGAGTGGAAGAAACCTGTCTTTGTGAAAATTGCTGCAGTACATAATTCTGCTGCAATCGCCGCGGGTATTGCACGATCTTCTGCCGATGCAGTGGTTATTGACGGCTTCCGAGGAGGTACCGGGGCAGCCCCGAGAGTGTTCCGGGATCATGTTGGGATACCCGTGGAAGCAGCAGTAGCAAGCGTGGACGCCAAGCTTCGCCAGCAGGGAATCCGGAACAAGGTTTCGATTATTGCAAGCGGTGGGATCCGTGAAAGTGCAGATGTGGCAAAGATCATCTGTCTTGGTGCTGATGCTGTGTATATCGGTACTTCTGCGCTGGTTGCCATGGGATGCCGTGTCTGCGGTACCTGTTACCGCGGGCAGTGCGCATGGGGGATCGCAACACAGAAACCCGAACTCACCCAAAGGCTGGATCCCGAGGTCGAATCTGTTCACGTCGCAAACCTGATCCATGGCTGGACTCTCGAGATTGCCGAATTGATGGGTGCGGCGGGAATCAACAGCATCGAAAGCCTGCGGGGAAACCGCGACCGTCTGCGGGGTTATATGCTGGATGAAGGACTGTTGAATGTCCTTGATATCAAGACCGTGGGGGCATGAGGATGCATACTGTCCGGATTGATGCAAAGAACCTCCATTACACTCCACTCAACCAGCAGATCCGTGCTGCGGTGGCGAGCGGTACTAAAGAGATTATTATTGACAATGTCCTCGGCCAGCGCTTTATTGGTGACGGGTTGCGTGGCGATGATGTGACCATCACGGTAAATGGCGTGCCGGGTGGCGACCTTGCAATGTTCATGAGTGGACCAACAATCATTGTCAAGGGAAATGCCGACCACGCTCCTGGTAATACCATGGATAAGGGAAAAGTCATCATCCATGGCAGTGCCGGAGATGCCGTGGCCCATAGCATGCGGGGTGGCCGGGTGTATGTCCGCGACAATATCGGCTACCGCGGGGGCATCCATATGAAGCAATACCAGGAAAAGCGTCCGATCCTCGTCGTAGGGAAAACCGCACAGGCATATCTCGGCGAGTACATGGCAGGAGGGCTCATCATCGTTCTTGGTCTTGGGGGAGGTCAGCCTATCTCTGAACAGGGTGTCGGCAGTGGTATCCATGGTGGAGAAATTTTTGTCCGGGGCAAAATAGATGATCTCTGTTTAGGGGGCGGAGCGAAACAGGCACCTGTTACCGACGAGCAGAAGGCAATGATCGTCCCCATTATCAAGGATTTCGCCCAATCGTTTGGCATTGATCCAGCGCCCCTGCTTGCGTCAGAATACGCCCGCATCGCCGCCACCAGTGCCCGGCCGTTTGCGAGCAAATATACCTGGGAGTGAGTGCGATGGCAGTAAAGAGTTATCTCGATTTGAAAAGTGAGGTCTGGGATGAGAAGGTATGTTCGGGATGTGGTGCATGTGTTGCCGTCTGCCCGGCAGATTCCCTTTCTTTTCCTGAACGTGAAATGGTAACCGCACCAACCAGTAACGGGTACTGTAAACAGGCAACCGATAATGTCACGTGTGGGGCATGTTATGCGGTTTGCCCCCGGATCGGCAACCAGCCGGCTGAGACACTTGGTGAATATCTTGAACTGCTAAGTGCAAAAGCGGGGTTTGAAGTCCCGCATAAACAGAGCGGTGGAGCGGTTACGGCGATTCTTGCAAACGCTCTGGATGAAGGACTCATTGATGCCATCGTCACGGTGACCGAAGACCGCTGGACGCTTAAACCCTCATCTGTCATCATCACAAAAACCGATGTACTCATCCAGCAGGCGGGAAGCCGTTACAGCTGGTGGGTACCCCTTCTCGCAGCCCTCAAGACCGCGGTGGTCGGGCGAAAGTTCAAACGTATTGCCGTGATCGGTGTTCCCTGCACCGTGCAGGCAGTCGCACGAATGAGGGAAAGCGACAACGATCTTGTAAGGCCATACGGTAAAGCGATCCGGCTGGTTATCGGGTTATTTTGTACCGAGTCGTTTGATTATCAGGCCCTCATTACGGGAAAACTCAAAACCACCTACCATCTTGAACCCCACGACATAAAGAAACTCAATGTGAAAGGCAAGCTCGAGGTTTTAAAACAGGACGGGAGCACTACGACCGTGCCGCTTGCGGAGCTGGAAACCTGCATCCGGACTGGCTGTCATTCCTGCACGGATCTCACCGCTGTACGTTCTGATATCTCGGCCGGCGCAATGGGGAGCCCGGGAGGATCAACAACGCTGATTGTCCGGACACCAGTGGGCAAAGGGTTTGTTGACCGTGCAGTGCAGAATCATAAACTAGCTATCAGCACCGGTGTCGATACTGCGGCCATTGAGAAGCTGGCATTGGCAAAGATTAAGAAAAATTCAAAAAAATAATTCTTTTTTTTTTAAGATCCAGAACTACAGGTCTCGGAAAGGTAGAGGATACTGTTGGAAAGATGTTTTTTGCTCTGGAGAAATAAGCATGATTTAGAGTCCTTTCTCATCCAAGAAATTGAAACAGGAGGGTTCCCCGCATCAGGGCCTCTCCGAGGCACGGCGGGGCAGGGAGGTTTTTTATGATTTTTGCATCCGAATCCTGTAGTATCAAAAATATGGTTACCCTTGAAAAAGTTAGAAAAAAAATTCCCTTTTTAACGGGAATGTTTGAAAAGGGGGGTCAAGGGAATACACCCCTTGGGCTGCATCCCCCTCTGGGGGAGAGAGGGGGTCACTCTCATATTGAAAGTATGGCTGTCCAGTATCCTTATTTATCCCGCAAAATTCGGGTCAGGGGCGACAAGCGGTCAAAGAATTCTGCAATAAAAGGTGCAAACTCTTCCTGCCAGCATTCAGGACCTTCGTGAAGTGTCCACCCCTGCTCTAATGACAGGCGAACATGTTTTCCGAGACTTGCTGTCAGCAATACAGGAGAGGCCAGCAGGCTTTTTGCGGTCTGGAATTCTCTTTTCACTTCCATCTCGTACCGCCCGTCTTCAATAAATGGCCCCGGAAGCTGTCCTGAAAGGTGCTTGTTCCGGAATTTATCTGCATTTACCGGGTTCCAGAGCGGTGGTCCGAGGTGCAGCCGGATTGCCGGAAGGTCCCCCACCAGCAGCTCAAGGAGGATCATACATGTCTCTTTTTGCATATCGTAGGAAGCATGGTGGACTAAAAACCCGTTCCGTTCCAGGAGTTCACAGATTGCAGAGACGCTCCGCTTGAGCTGGGGCACAACTACTTCGGGGATGAATGGAGGTGTCGCAAACGTGATTCCCAAAACAACTGTCTTTCGACGGGCGATCGTATCTGCCAGTTCTTTTTTTAATATGCAGCGCTCCATCGGGTGCAGGAAGAATTCACATGCGGGTGTCTCGCAATACCCCCGGGCCAGCTCAACAAACCCTGCAAGGCGATTTAAGGACACTGCTGCTGCGACATTCCGGTTCGGATCAACCGGATCAATAACGACCAGCGGTTCAGTAAATTTTTTCTGCGCATGCTTTTCAATATCGATAACAAATCCCGGTCGCCACGATGCCGCTGCCTCAATGAGAGGAGAAAATCCCCCGTAGTGGAGGATCAGGAGCTCACACAGGTAGCCGGAAAATCCTTCGGTCATCTGATCGGAACCATAGATCCCTCCGGCTTTTGTGAATTGTTTTAAAAGGAGGACATCGTCAACCAGACCGTTGATCCTGCTGGTGATATACCGGGTGTGGAAGGGCGTGCGGTCAACGGCACTCTGGATCCGTTCGGCACTTTCAACATTGTAACAGGGAACGATGTCGACATCCACGTCATCAATGGTTGCATTAATGTAGGGGTGCTCGGCGTATTTTTCATGAAAGCGTTCGGTAAATGACAAGGCAATAATGCGGGCAAGGGCGAGCCCGTCTGTTTCAAGGGCTTCACGGGACAACCCCGGGTCAAACAGCATAAAAATATCGAGATCACGGTCGCCCCGTACCCAGGTGTTCCGGGCAACAGAGCCAACAACCATCCCTTCTGCTTTCCCGCTCTTTGCAATTGCAGCCAGCATGCGCTGGGCAAGGCCGCATATATGACTCCGGTCCTCATCAGTCGGGCGGAGCCGTTCAAGCACTGAATCTTCAAGGGGCAGTCGGTTCACCATTTCACTTCCAGCAGGTCTTCATATACGGGACCTTGTGGCAACAGGGTGCTCTTCATTAATTTCATACCACAAATCCTGCAACTACCATACGAAGCAGCGGTAAGAGTATTCAGTGCGGTGAACAATGATGGGTCAAACGATTTCACCCGCGCTATAGTAGCATGGGGAGTAAAACGGCGCGTTTCACGTGCGAACCCGAGCGGTGCCAGCGCATCTTCAATAAGCACAAATAACCGCTCACTCTCGTCCATATCCTTAATTGTACACCACACCGTATGAGGGCGATTTTTATTATTGACCGTTACATTGCCCGTCGTAATCGGGTATGGCACAAACGAGACTTTCGAAAGTGCATCCATCACCTCCCGAAGTTTCTTATCATCGACTTCACCAAGAAATTTAACGGTAATGTGGATAATTTCTGGATCCACAAACGTGAGGTGCGCTTTGCACCTGCGGAGTGTCTGCTGCACGACGGCCAACTGATCTTTGATATCGTTTGAGAGCTCGAGTGCAATAAACGTCCTGGTCATTACGGTACTATTATTTCATACCACTACTAATGATAATCGCTGTCAATGAGGCTCGGACGTGAAGGTAAAACCATGATTTTTTTATCTCCCAAAAACCTATTGCTTACATGACTTACCTGGGTGTTTTTAATGCCAAAAAATTCACAATTGATCCTGTATACTCTTGAATGTTGCCCGAATTGTGACATTTTAAAGGGATTTTTAAAAAAGACTGGCTATACGTTCATGGAGCGCGATCTTTCTACCGCGGAATCACTCACCGAGCTGCGACTCAACGGGGTTTTTGTAAATGAAGCCCCGGTTTTACAGAAAAACTCGGATTTTTACACATCTGCAGATATTTTTCCCGCAGGCAAACTGGATGGAGAGCACCTCGTAACGCTGATATCTGGTGTATAATGGCGCGCCAGGAGACAAAGCAACTTACTTTCGATGGAATCACCGTTCCTGTACTGCCATCAGTCCGTACCTCGG
>Ga0209048_10004196_pt1 | contig 13829 bp, 11 predicted proteins | sample FrelakmetCRP12CR_FD_187146 | JGI IMG/M metagenome (GOLD analysis project Ga0209048, IMG submission 187146) | Freshwater lake sediment microbial communities from the University of Notre Dame, USA, for methane emissions studies - CRP12 CR (SPAdes)... | ecosystem: Environmental > Aquatic >... | reverse complement strand
TCTTCGGAGATAGCTGGTGGAGGCGCACACGCCGCCGTCTCAGAGGATCAGGTAGCAGAAGTTGACGAGGAAGAGTTTTCACAAAATGTGAGCGATAAAGTGCATATGCATGCTGGGAATGTAGAGGCTGGCTTACTAGAGGCAGAAGTTGTAGTTGAGCGAACATTTACAACCAGCGTGGTGCACCAATCCTATTTGGAGCCACAGTCCATTACGGTTGTTCCGGATGACCACGGCCATCGCATGAGTATCTGGCCTAGTTCTCAGGCTATGCTTGGCGTGCGTTCGGATGTCGCTCAGGCTCTTTCCATTCCAGAACGTCAAATACGAGTAGAATCTGTGCCGATTGGAGGAGCATTCGGCGGGAAATTCGGACTCATCGAACCGCTTGCCGCCGCCGCCGCTTTTACTTCTCGCCATCCGGTGCGTCTGACTTTCACACGTTCAGAAGATCTTTCTGCGGGTAATCCCGCACCCCAGTCGATCATATCCTTGAAAATCGGCGCCAAAAAAGATGGCTCGCTCACCGTAATGCAGGGGAGAGTCATTTTTGATACCGGAGCATATGCAGGTTCAGCGGTATTCCTGGGAGGTCTTATCCTTGGCAGCAGTTATCGTTGTCCCAATTTCGACTTCCATTGCTTCGAGGTAATGACAAATAAAGTTGGCGTGGGCGCCTATCGAGCTCCGGGCGCTCCACAGGCTACCTTCGCGCTCGAATCTACAATTGATGAATTGTGCCGGGAACTGCATATGGACCCTGTCGAGTTTCGCTTGAAGAATGGTTTTAAAGAAGGTGATCCTTCAATGGATCCACGTGTCACTTTGCCTCGCATAGGATTGCTCGATTGCCTTGAGCAAGCTCAGCAACATTCTCTCTGGGCAGAGCGACTGGAGCAGAAAGATGTGCCAGAGGAACTGAAAGGCTGGAAAGTCGGTGTTGGTGTTGCTGCCGGTTTCTGGCCTGGCGGCACTGAACCTGCTGCAGCTGCTTGCCGCCTGGAAACTGATGGCACTATGACCTTCATCGTTGGTAGTGTTGACCTGACTGGTTCTGATACCTCACTCGCGCTTATCGCCGCTGAAACCATGGGCATGCCGGTAGATGCAGTGAATGTGTCGCACGACAACACCGATACGATGCCTTATAGTGGTGGAACGGGTGGTAGTAAGACCACGTACACGATGGGCGCCGCTGTGCTTTCAGCAGCACGGGATGCTCGCAACCAGATATTGACCATCGCTGCCGATATGCTTGAAGCCTCTGCCGCAGACCTTGAGATCGAGGGTGATAAGGTTGTTGTTCGAGGCGCTCCTGGCAAGAGTGTTGAATTGAAGCAAATTGCTTCGGCTTCGATGCGATTTGCCGGTAAGTACGAACCAATCTACGGACGTGGTCGTTCAGCTCTTAAAACAAGTTCGCCTCAATACGGCGTGCATGTTGCAAGAGTAGCTGTTGATCCCGAAACAGGAGAAGTGCGCGTCCTGGATTATCTTGCTGTGCAGGATGTTGGTTTTGCGATTAACCCTGGCGAAGTTGAAGGGCAGATTTATGGTGGTGTTACGCAAGGTCTTGGCTGGGCACTTTTCGAACAACTTGTGTATGACGAAAACGGCCAGTTGCTTACATCGACCCTTATGGATTACGCGCTGCCACATAGCGTGGATATTCCGCATTTCACATCGATCCTGGTCGAGGTTCCATCCGAACTGGGTCCATTTGGAGCCAAAGGCGTTGGCGAGCCTCCGGTTGTGCCGGTTGGTGCCACAATAGCAAATGCTATTTTCGATGCCGTGGGCGTGCGTGTAACGCATCTCCCTATTACCCCAGAACGTCTCTTTATGGCCATGAAGTAACAAAAAGAAAACATGAGAGGCTTTCGGTATCCTGACTGCTTCTCATGTTTCCTTTTGTTTTGATCTTTTACTTTGCATCACGTGGAGATGTGGCATGATGTTTCTGCGGTAAAGTGACAATTTGTCTACGGTCCAAAAGATTAAATGGTCTGACCAGGCTTCATGACTACCACTTCAACGTCATACAGGCCAAGAGATTGTAAAGACTCGCTCAGCGCAGCAGGAGTGCCGATTAGAGCGGGGAATGTGCCGTAGTGCATGAGGGATCACATACTTGACGCCCAGCATCCATACCGCTATGGCGGCTTCACGCGGCCCCATAGTGTAAAAGTCACCGATTGGCAGCATGGCCGCGTCGGGTCGGTAGAGTTCACCGATGATAACCATATCGCTGAACGCGCACGTATCGCCCGCGTGATAGAGCTTGAAGCCATTTTCGAACTCTATCACAAAACCGGCCGCGTCGCCTACATAACGAACCATCCTCGACGCCCGATGTGTGAATAGCGTGCGTCATCGAAATCTTAATGCCATCGACGTTGGCAGAGCGGGTTACTTCGATGTTCATTGTATCATATTGGCCTGTGCTTGCTCATTCTATCATGAAACAACCTGGAATATTTGATGGCGTTTGCATGTTATGTAATTCGAGTGCCTGACAAAAGATAAGCGGCACTACCACAAGAGCTTTTTCCTTGACATGCGAAAAAAATAGGTGGTAATCTTTTGAGTGAACTAATAAATAGTAAGTTGATATACTTAGTCAACAATATCGAGAGGTAATTCCACATGGGTAATGCATCACGCGAAATTATGCGACAGGCCCGAAGGCAAGTACCTGAATGGTCGCCGTCTCAGGTTCATGAAGCATTAGCTGTTCAACACGAGGCAGGACCAACAAATCAGGAGATCGTTCTTGTAGATGTACGTGAAAAGCACGAATGGAACGAGGGGCATCTTCCTGGCGCTATCCATGTGGCTCGTGGTTATCTCGAGTTGCAGATAGAAGAGGCTGTTCCTGATAAATCGAAGACTGTTGTACTGTATTGTGCTGGCGGCGTGCGATCACTGATGGCAGGCGTAACCTTACAGCAGATGGGGTACGAAAATCCGATTTCTATGTCTGGTGGTTTTGGACAATGGAAGGGCAACGGGTTTCCATTTGTGCAACCTCGCACGATGAGTGAGGCGCAATCAAAACGCTATAGTCGCCATGTCCTTATTCCAGAAGTAGGAGAGGAAGGCCAGTTTAAGCTCCTTGATTCGCGTGTCTTGTTGATTGGCGCTGGGGGACTCGGTTCTCCTGCGGCCTATTACCTGGCCGCTGCTGGTGTCGGAACGATAGGCATTATCGACTCCGATGTAGTGGAAGAGAGCAACCTGCAACGTCAGATTTTACATAATACGACACGTATTGGCCAGTACAAGGCGGAATCAGCCCGTGAAACTCTGGAAGCGTTGAACCCTGATGTTAAAGTAATCACATATCTCGAGCGTCTGGACGAAACGAACGTGGCGCGTATCATAGCTGATTACGATGTCATTCTCGACGGCACTGATAATTTTCCCACACGCTACCTGCTGAACGATGCGGCTCTGATTGCGAATAAGCCGGTTGTTCATGGCAGTGTCTTCCGTTTTGAAGGTCAACTGACCATCTTCAAGCCCAACAGTGGACCTTGTTATCGTTGTCTGTATCCAGAGCCACCACCTCCCGAGCTTGCGCCAAGTTGTGCTGAAGCTGGAGTATTGGGTGTCTTGCCTGGAATTATAGGTCTGCTTCAAGCGACCGAAACCATCAAACTTTTGCTCGGTATCGGTGATCCGTTAGTTGGACGTCTCCTGACTTATGACGGCCTTGCCGGTGAGTTTAACGAATTACGTCTTTTCCGTGATCCTGAGTGCCCGGCTTGTGGAGAGAATGCTCATCCAGAGAATTTGCCGACATATGCCGAGTTCTGCGCAGTTCCGGCCAGATAATCATTGCCAAACACCTTTATAGTTAGATGAGGAAGATAGAGAAGGAGCATTCAATGTCAACGGTACGTCTTGCACCCGTCTTAAGACCCTCCGTAGGAGGATCAAAACAGGTAAGTGCCGAGGGTAACAATCTTGGTGAAGTATTGAACGATTTGTTTGAGCGTTTCCCGGCGCTGAAAGAGCAGATTCAGCCTGACGGCAATCTTAGTCGCTTTATTAACATTTATGTCAATGATCAAGATGTGCGCTATCTGCAGGGCCTTGATACAAATGTCGGTCCTACAGATACGGTAATCCTTTTGCCTGCCATGGCAGGCGGACGTGGATAATAACTTTTTCAGGAAAATACCATGCTCTACAATAGCATATTAGATACCATCGGAAATACACCGCTCGTGGAGCTGAAAAGTTTCAGCCCTCGTCCAGGCGTGCAAATTTTTGCCAAGCTTGAGGGGTTTAATCCTTCCGGAAGTGTTAAGGACCGCATCGCCAAATTGATGATTGAAGAGGCTGAGGCTAGTGGGGCTATTAAACCTGGTTCCATTCTTTTAGAGCCTACCAGTGGTAACACTGGTATTGCTCTTGCAATGATTGCTCGTGTCAAGGGCTATGAGTTTACAGCAGTAATGCCCGACAATGTGACCCAGGAACGCCGCCAGATGCTCGAACTTTTTGGCGCGAATATCGTTTACTCTGACGGGTCTAAAGGTAGCAATGGTGCGGTGAAACTCGCGCAAGAGCTGGCTAGCAAAGATGACATGTATGTGATGCTCTACCAGTATGGAAACGAAGCTAACCCGCGCGCGCACTATGAAGGCACTGCTGTGGAGATTATCAAAGATCTTCCTGATCTGGACGTCTTCGTAGCAGGTCTCGGTACAGGTGGTACGCTCACTGGCAATGCTCGTCGTTTGAAGGAATATAACCCCGCGATTAAAATCGTGGCAGCTGAACCTCTTCAGGGCGATGGAGTGCAGGGTTTGCGTAGTCTCGAAGATGGTTTCGTACCTCCCGTGTTGGATCAATCGCTCCTTGATGCAAAAATTCTTGTATCCGCCCGAGACTCTGTATACAGAACTCGCCAACTCAAAGATCAGGAGGGTATCTTTGCCGGCCCATCATGTGGCGCTGCACTTCATGCTGCTCTACGTGTTGCTTCAACGATGGATCGTGGTAAGATCGTCGTGATCCTTTCCGATGGCGGTTGGAAGTATCTGAGTGAAGACCTGTGGACGCGCGACCTCGATCAACTTGAAGATGACCTCGAGGAAATTCTGTTATGGTAGACGTACAAGGTTTCGTTGTCCATGTTCCTCAAAAAATCTACGCAGATATGCTCAAGCATGTTGTGGCGGGTTTTCCCAATGAAGCCTGCGGAGCATTAGGCGTTAAAGATAGCCGGGTAGTCAAGCACTACCCGACTGCCAATGCTGCCGAGCATCCCGATGATTTTTCCATCATCGACCCTACTGATTTGCTACATATTTACGAAGATATCGAAGAGTACGATGGTGAGATGATATATTATCACTCGCACCCCAAGAGCGAAGCTTATCCGTCCAAAAGAGACAAGGAATGGGCGATACGCAACAAGCTCTACTACATCATCTTCTCTCACAAATTTTACCCCGAGCCTCCCTATGCTAGAGTTTTTTGGATTAACGATGATGAATCTGTGATCGAAGGGAAAATAGAACTCATCTCTTAATGCGGCTAAGTAGAATTCCATATGTGAGACGTCGTTCGTTGGGTTCCCACCTCAATTCCTCGATACATGTGTTAATCCCCTCCATCAGTAGGATGAACCAACCCAAAGCTGGTAGAAATATCGTTTATCTAATAGGGCAAAGATTTTGACCACTCTAAATAACCATACTTCTTATAGGCATATGGTCAATTTCTACTAAACTCCTCAATTTCGAAGTTAGATATCATAGATTATGTATTATTAGCGGATGTTTGAGGTGCCGTTTGCAAGAAGTGCAAACTACTCTCCCCATGGGAAGTATTTTACGCGAACGCTATGTTGTTGAGGGGCTGCTTGGCAAGGGTGGTTTTGGCGCAGTTTACCTGGTAAAAGATATTAGAGTTCAGGGTAACCTTTACGCTCTAAAAGAAGCAATCAATCCGCAAAGACGAGATCGGGAGCGGTTTGTATTTGAAGGCGAGCTACTCAAGCATTTAGACCACCGTTCGCTTCCACGTGTGTATCGTGTATTCGAGGATGATGTAAATCGCCGGGCCTATATGCTCATGGATTTTATAGAGGGGCCGAATCTGGAAGTGTTGCGCCAGTTCCAGTCTGGTAAGCATTTCTCGTTACAACAGGTTGTGAAGATCCTTGCTCCTATTGTTGATGCAGTCAATTATTTACATCATCAAGATCCCCCTATTCTGCACCGTGATATTAAACCCTCGAACATCATCGTTCCTGTATCAGGTGAAGATGCAGTGCTTGTTGATTTTGGTATTGCGAAGGAATTCAACCCCGATGCAACTACGACAGCATTTCGCACAGGATCTCCAGGCTATGCTCCTCCCGAATTGTATAGCACGGGAACCAGCACGCGAAGCGATATATATGAGTTGGGAGCAACATTCTACACGTTGTTGACTGGCTCTGTTCCAGCTGATGCTCTTCATCGCATTACCTTAATAGGTAGCGGTCAGTCCGACCCACTTGTGCCTATTAGCAGACTCGATCTGAATGTACCAGGGGATGTAGCAGGGGCTATTCACTGTGCTTTGTCAATTAACAGCAATGATCGTTATTCAAGCATTGAAGAATTCTGGCGGGCAATGGATATACAGCCTGGATGGAGGCCGTTAGATAAAGCAGTGGTTGCGTTTTCGGCTCCCTCGACTCAACCACTGACTGCAAATAAAATCACTGATACTCCTATGCCTGCTGTGGTAGCGCTACATAAACAGCCTCAGGCCAGTCGCTCCAAGAAATTCTGGTTGGGGATGCTTGTATTATTGTTAGTCGTACTTTTTGCCAGCATTGGGACAGGATTGTACTCCTATTTTGCGAAATATTCAGCCGTAAGTTCTATCGCCTCTCCATCCCAGGTACAGGCTAACAATACGGTACCCACAGCAGTTTCTCCTACCTCATTACCAACACAGGCCGCTACTCGAGCTGTTCCTACCCCACACCCAAAATCTACTCCAACATCCATGCCAGTTGTTATACCAACCCCTCACCCGCCATTGCAGCCAACACCAGTTCCAACCACGATCCCTACGCCTCGTCCAATGCCTTCACCTACTCCGACTCCTGTTCCTTATCCAAAGGTGGCAGGAAACTACAATGGCACCATTGATGACACCACTGCGAATATCATTACCGGTATGGCATTATCTATTCAACAGCAGGCAGGTCATGGTGCGATCAATGGGTACTTCGCGGTGAATCCTCCATTGGTGGGTAGTGGTGGATTCAATGGATCTGTCAATACAAACAACTATGTGCAATTCGTTGTACAAGCGTACAAAAAAAATAGCGCGCTCTATTTCTGGGGCTGGCTGAAATCCAATGGAATTCTCAGCGGTGATTATTGCAGCTTGAACAACCACAATCAGTGCGATCCAAACGCAGGTGCCTCTGGCACCTGGAATGTCGCCCCTGCCGCTCAATAAGAGCTTGCCTCTATTAATATATAACAGCCTGGTTTCTGTGTTAGCAGAAACCAGGCTACATTTTCACTTCAGTTATACTTTACTGTACCAATCGAATAGTCCAAAAATCACTTGAGAGGTTACGACTGGTAAAGTAAGCATACGGTAACGTGAAATACCCCTGCATACCCCAGCTTGTTCCCCAGGAATTGCGGACAATGAAACATTGATTGGCATCATCGTAGCCAACTGCCATCACAGCATGGCCACCTAGCGTATTCTCTCCGTGTTGCGGCATTGGAGCATGGCCAGTCTGAGCCACTTGCTGGCTTTCGAAGCTCTCATAGACAGTAAACCCAAAAACGAACGGGTAACCGGAGGCCAGGCAGCCTTTCATCTGGATGAGATCCCTGACCACTCTTTGGTAGAGTATCGCCTTATGCTGGAGAGCTGTTTGATAACAGGCATCTGACGGCTTCTCGGCAAAATTTGCAATGGTGTATGGCCACATGTCTTCGGGACAATCTCCTAGTGAGCCTACGCTTTTCATGCCATCTCGAATCTGTGCCCCACTGTCAGAGTTGACAGTTCCCTCCATATCACGTTCATTGTAGTAGATGAATAGTCTGGACGGTGTAAAAATCTGAGCCAGGGTTTGTTTCATCTGCTCGAATTGGATTGCGCCTGCGATGGCATTGGCGGTGCAGTTATGAACGCCAACACCCTCTGCAATGTACGAATTATCACCAGAAACGCTCAAATTATACACATAACCGGCAAATGGCTCATTTTCAATCGCACGCACTTTTCTCCACATATACCTATCATCTTGCTGTATTCTCCAATTGTCATCTTTCGAAGCTAGATCAACCGTGATGCGCGGCTGTCTCACTTTTACATGATGCGATTGAACAGCTTTTCCCCAATTTATAGAAGGTCGCAGCCCAAGAGCATTCGCGATATCAAACACACTTAGTGCAAGATCTTGCGAGATAGAAACACCAGAAACCCCACAACGGGGTTTCGCTGGAATCCAATTTCAAGCGGGGAACCAGCATGCGCGCTACTTGACGATTCTTTTGATCTCATTGGGAACGCTCCTGGTACTGGTGGAAGCCATTCCTGGCACTTCCAGGCTGTGAAGAAAGGTTCTAGCAAGATCGAATTTGCTTATCGAAGATCATGGGAGCAAGACAGACCAGCAGCACAAACTTTCACTCTGAGCGTTCATGTCCGAGCATAATACATATATTTGATCGTAGTGGAAACGCCTGTTTTGATTCCTCAAGATGCTCCTGTATTACCCTACGTCTTGACTATTTTTCGCTGACTTTCACTATCATGAAAAAAAGGCATGCTTGTGAACCGGGTTATGTGAATGAACTCCTTGACTTTTCTCTTTCACTTCGAGTATCGTATAATTAGACAATCGAAATGATATCAGGAAAGTAAAGAACATGCTACAAAATCCAGTGCATAAAAAAGTTGACCTGTCAGAGGCACTTCTGGATATTGTGCCTAAACTCTTGAGACGCCTGCGTGCGGATATTCCCCTGGACGAAACAGCAGAAGTAGATCCTCAATGGCGAAACGTGGTCGAGTTACGTGCAACACCAGGACAATTGACGCTCCTGGGGATTCTGGTCGAGCATGAACGTTGCACGATGCAAGAGCTAGCTGAACATCTGGCTGTGGCACCATCGACGACGACAGCAATGGTGAAGCGTTTGTTGTCCCAGGGTTATGTCGAGCGCAGTCACGACGAAGTGAACTGGCGAACCGTGTGGGTTACACCAACTGAGTCTGGTCGCCTGGCAGTATCTGTTTTTCATCAAGCACGTTTGAGTTCATTAAAGTTTCGTTTGGATCGTCTGACCGAAACTGAACGTGCTTCTATACTGGCGGCACTGCCAGCACTCCAGCATCTTGTTGAGGCATAACCAGGACTCTACCTTTGTAAGTTCTGACATGTATGCAATGAATAGAAGGATTACAATGCGCGAATCTCGTTTTTCTTCGTCGGAGACAGCTATTACAAAAACAGAAGCAGCTGAAGCAGTTGAGACTGAATCAGTTCAGCATAAAGATAACTATCCATGGGTTGCGCTCTCTGTTACAACCGTTGGTGCCCTGCTTGCCTCTATGCAAGGCTCTGCGCTACTCATAGCTTTACCAAGTATTATGGCTGACCTGCATGCTACGTTTTTCACCATCATGTGGGTATTGTTGGGGTATCTCCTGGTTACAACTGTACTTACGCCGGTTGTTGGACGCCTGGCTGATATGTGGGGAAGGAAACGACTGTATAATAGCGGCTTTGCTGTTTTTGTGCTTGGTTCGCTTGTTGCGGGCCTCGCTCAACCTCAGTTTCATGGCGCCGACCTCATTCTGGGACGTCTCATACAGGGCGTAGGAGGAGCGTTGCTGGTAACAAATAGTACTGCCATTGTCACAGATGCTTTCCGTAAAGGACGGGTTGGATTGGGTCTGGGCATTAATCAGATAGCAGGTGCGGCTGGATTCTTGATTGGGCCAATCATCGGCGGTTTACTGACTGAGTGGTCGTGGCGCCTGGTCTTCCTGTTTAATGTTCCGCTGGGTATTTTTGGAGTCATCTGGGGTATATGGCGCCTGCGCGAACCAGTAAAATTTGCCAGGCATCAGCATATTGATTGGTTTGGTTTAATTACCCTCACTGCAGGTCTAACGGGCGTATTGCTCGGGTTAAGTATGCTAGCATTCCCAATTCTAAGCCCGTTTATGACCTATGCTCTAATTGGGACAGGTGTGGTCAGCTTAACTCTCTTTGGCATCATTGAACCTCGTATCAAAGATCCGATGGTGCAATTACGACTCTTTCAAAAACGCTTATTCTTGATGGCAAATTTAAGTGGACTGCTGAATGGGATAGCACGTGGCGCTGTGTTGTTTCTACTCATTTTCTTCTTACAGGGTCCATATGGAAAGGACCCGTTGAGTGCGGGATTGCTTCTGATCCCCTTTGGTCTCGCTTTTATGATTATCGGTCCAATCAGTGGAAGAATATCCGATAGCATCGGGTCGCGCATTCTCGCTCCTGTAGGATTAGGTGTCTCATCCTTAGGGTTACTAGGGCTTGCTACCATTACGCCGTCAACCCCTTACTGGCTGCTTGCCCTGTATATGGCTCTTATGGGTGGAGGTTCAGGGCTCTTTGTTTCACCCAATACAAATGCCATCATGAGTTCTGTTGAGCCACAGAAACGAGGTTCGGCAGCAGGTATCCTGACCATGTTGAATAACACAGGACAGATGCTAAGTATTGCTATTGTCTTTCCATTAGCTCTGAGCGCTGTGCCAATGGTTGCGATGATGCAAGTTTTCATTTATGGTGGAGGTATGAGCCAATATCCAGCGGCCCTTGCCACCTTCCTTCATGGTCTGCACCTTGCATTCCTGGTCTCTTTTGGCATCAGTGTGATAGCGATGATTGTAGCCGCATTGCGTCCAGCACATTAAATTCCATTGTCAATTTGCTCTGTGTTCTCTTTGTGATAATACGCATTAACTCAGTGATGTTCTTGTGATATTGGAATGCTACTTTCTAACAAGAAGGAAGTATCTGTTATACTATACAAAATGGATACGGTCCTATTTATTGCTCTTCTCGAGTATCGTTCAGCATCTGGACTAATTTGTATTGGAGGAAAGCCATGGATATTCTTCTGATCGGGGCGCCGGGAGCAGGGAAAGGCACTCAGGCTGAGAAACTTACCCAGCTTCTCGGACTCAGGCATATCGCAAGTGGAGATTTGTTCAGAAAGGCATTTGAAGAACAGACTGAGCTTGGATTAAAGGCTCAGAGGTATGTCGATCTTGGGGAACTGGTTCCCGATGATATTACAATCCCAATGGTTATTCGTCACATTGAAGAACCTGAGAGCATGAACGGGGTATTGCTTGATGGTTTTCCGCGTACGCTTACGCAGGCACAAGCGTTGGATGAAGAGTTTCAGCGTTTCAATCGCAAGATAGATCTTGTTATTTACATGAAGGTTTCTCGTGATGAGTTACTCCAGAGGCTTGGTGGTAGAGTTTTCTGTCAGGCAAACCAACATGTCTACCATCTTAAAAATCATTCTCCGAAAGTAAGCGGCATCTGTGATCTTGATGGAAGCAAGCTCTACCAGCGCCCAGATGATGCTGGAGAAGCAATGCGCAGGCGACTGGTCATCTACTTTAATCAAACTGTCCAGGTGCTTGAATACTACAGCCAACAGCAGAAATTGAGAGAGATAGATGGCAACCAGAATATCGATCAAGTACATAAGGCCCTCATGGTAGAGATAAATGCTTATACGAGAACTGCAGCTAAAAGTTGATATCTGTACGTAATAGAAAATCGTAGTTCAAGTTACACAAAGTAGCGGGCTGTTCGCGCAATAGAGTCTAGTCGGCTGCTTTGTGTTTGCTGTGCTCTCCTGCAAGCGATTTTGTAATTAGATTGTGATGTGCTTGCAGCGTAAGATATAGCATTATCCCAGAACCTGTGCTAAAATCCCCTCAAAACAAAATGAAAATCACATTTCAAACGAGGAGACTTTCATTTGACAACACATAGTAGACGTTATGTGATCATTGGCAATGGAATTGCAGGAACAACTGCCGCCGATACTTTGCGCAAAAATGACCCGAATTGTAGCATCCACCTCCTGACAAACGAACCCTATCCACTTTATAATCGTGTCTCACTTCCACGTTTTCTCCAGGGTGTGATTGTTGAGCAGAAGGTGATGATTCGCGACTTTGCCTGGCATGAGCAACGCAGTATCACGCTTGTTACAGAAACAATGGTAACCTCTGTCAATACGGAAGAGCGTGTAGTCTTGACCGATGACGGTCAGAAATTTCCCTATGATGCATTACTGGTCGCAACTGGTGGTTGGGGCAACCCATTAAAGGCACCAGGTGCGGAAGGCACCAGGCATATTTATAACTTTGTGACACTGGATGATACCAAATCTATCATTGCTCGTATGCTCGAATCACGCACGGCTGTGGCTTATGGAGGAAGTTTTATTTCATACGAATTGTGCGATGGGTTTGCCGTGCGTAAGCTCGATACAACCTGGTTGATGCGAGGCCCTTACTGGCTGCGTAGTTCGCTTGATCCCGAGGGGGGTGAAGTCGTTGATAACATTGCCAAAAAGTTTGGGGTCAATGTCATACATGGAGATGAAATCGAATCAGTCATACCGCAAAATGGTGTTCCAGCCTATGTCAGGACAAAGAAAGGACGGGAGATCCAGGCAGATGTTATTGGTATTGGCCTTGGAATCACGCTGAACACCAAAATCCTTGCCAACACTGCGGTTGAGGTTCGGAGTGGCATTGTTGTCAATGAATATTTGGAGACCAATGTTCCTGGTGTGTATTCGGCTGGAGATGTGGCCGAGTTTTTTGATCCGACCATTGGCAAATATCATACTATGGGAACCTGGGATAATGCCATGGCTCACGGACGTATAGTGGGTGTAAATATGGCCGGAGGCCATGATGCGTATATCGATGTTCCTACCTATACAAGCCCTCTCTTCGATGTGAATATTGCAGTAGTTGGTACAGCAGAAACAAATAACCCTGAACTTCAATCCATTGCGCTGAGGGAACCAGGCGAAAAAGGCAATGAGAATTATCGTAAATTATTTTTCCGCGAGAACAAACTTGTTGGCGTCCTCATGATTGGTAGCCCCAAAGGTCGAAAAAAACTCGTTGAAATAGTCAAGAACCAGCAAGTTATTGAAACTGCTGCTGAACGTGAAGCGTTGCTCAGGTTGAAGTGATGCCTGACTGATTGGCTATTGATCTTGACGAGATATTACAAGTAGAGTACCGTAGAACTAGAGCTACCTGATGTTTAAGCATCTTTAGCAGGTATGCGATCCTCTTGAAGCATTTTTTGTAGCTGTAGGTTTCATAACCTGAGAGGCAATGAATATGTTGCTTCTATACCTCCAGACGCAGGAGAGGCCTTCATGGCAAAACAGTGTGATCATTGTGGAAAAATCCTACCGGGTGGCACCATTCGGTATTGTCCTGGTTGTGGGAAGTTAGTTGCTTCGTCTCGCCCGGCTAAAAGGTCATTATCCGAGGATCCGCCTGCCTGGATGAAACAGCTTGAAACCAGCCTGACAAACAACAGGTCTAAAATGCCTCTCCGTGAACTCAATGTGAAAGTGTGGGATGAAGAAACGAGTGATCTCACGTTCCAGCAAAGTGGAGTGGAATCAGGTAGAGACAACCTGGATGCAGTCGATAGCTTGCCGACCAATCCACTCATGGTGGCAAGCTCTTCAAAAATTAGTACGCCCACTACTGCACATTCCAATCTT
>Ga0209048_10004195_pt1 | contig 13830 bp, 14 predicted proteins | sample FrelakmetCRP12CR_FD_187146 | JGI IMG/M metagenome (GOLD analysis project Ga0209048, IMG submission 187146) | Freshwater lake sediment microbial communities from the University of Notre Dame, USA, for methane emissions studies - CRP12 CR (SPAdes)... | ecosystem: Environmental > Aquatic >... | reverse complement strand
GCGGATGACCTCGGCGCCGCCGTCTTGAAGGTCGCGGGGGCGACCGGAAACAAGGTCCACATCGTCGGGCACTCGATGGGCGGTGTCCTGGCCCGGGTCCTCCTCCAGGGCACGGCCGTCTACGGGAACGGCGCCCCTCTGGAGTTCGACCGCGACGCGCTCAAGTTGCGCATGCGCGAGCCGCGCGTGAACGTGCGAGTCGAGCTCGCCGACGGAGATGTCGCGGCCACGGCCTGGGGCTGCGACCTCTCCTACGACTACGTGAAGATCAACGCCGACTACTCGTCCCTCATCGTCCAGAAGGAGGACGGCGGCGTCGGCAAGGAAGACCACGTCGCCAACTACTCCCCGGCCTTCAAGCGAACCCTCCTGGTCGAGGCGCTGAAGTACATCTCCGCCTTCTCCGGGCAGGTGGCCGTCATCAAGTACGGCGGCGCCGCCTTGGTGAAGGACAGCCTCAAGTCGGCCTTCGCCGAGGACGTCGTCCTCTTGAAGCGCGTGGGTCTCCGGCCGGTCGTCGTGCACGGCGGAGCGCAGGAGGTGAACCGGACCATGGAGCGGCTCGGCGAGCGCTCCGAGTTCGTCGACGGGCTCCGGGTGACCGACGCCGCCAGCCTGCCGGTGGTGGAGATGGTCCTGAGCGGCAAGGTGAACCAGGAGCTCGTCTCCCTGCTCAACGCCCGCGACGCCGCGGCGGTGGGCCTCTCCGGCAAGGACGGCCAGCTCATCAAGGCGCGCAAGCTGGTCCACGCGAGCGGTCGCGACCTCGGGCACGTCGGAGAGGTGGTCGAGGTGAACAAGGACTTCCTCCGCATGCTGCTCAAGTCGAGCTACGTGCCGGTGATCTCGCCGATCGGGCTCGCCGAGGACGGAGGCGGTCTGTCGATCAACGCCGACGAGGTGGCGGCGGCGGTCGCGGTGGCGGTCGGCGCGAAGAAGCTCATCTACTTGACCGACGTCCCCGGCCTCCTCGAGTCGGCCCCGGACGGACAGATCATCCGGCAGATCTCCGGCGCCGAGCTCCGGAAGCGCCTGGACGCCGGCGCCATTACCGGAGGGATGAAGCACAAGGCGCTCGCGATCCTCCGGGCGCTCGAGGGCGGCGTCGAGCGGATCCACGTGCTCGACGGCCGCGTCCCCCACACCGTCATCGCCGAGCTCTTCACCGACAGCGGCGTCGGAACCCTGGTCCACCGGTGAGCACGGGGGGAGCAGAACGGCGCCGGCAAGCCGTGGTCCGGATCCTCCGGCGCGGCCCGGTCGGCACGCAGGAGGAGCTCCTCGAGGAGCTGCGCCGGGAGGGACTCCGCGCCACGCAGGCCACCCTGTCCCGGGACCTGTCCCGCCTCGGCGTCCGGCGCGCCTCTCGCCCCGGGGGCGGCACGTTCTACGAGATCGGAGACGGCCCGACCGGGCTCGACTCCGCCCTGGCGGGACTCGTCGCGTCGGTCGCCACCAACGGATCGATGGTGGTGGTGCGCACGCGGCCCGGCAGCGCCCCGGCGGTGGCTCGCGCCATCGACCTCGCCGGCCTCCCGGACGTCCTCGGCACCATCGCGGGCGACGACACGATCTTCGTCGCGCCTGCGGTGGAGCGCCGCGTCCGCTCGCTGGCAGCCAAGCTCGGCGGCATGTTCGGGGCCCCGATCCGGCGGGGCGGGCTCGGCCGGACGGCGGAGCTGGCCGGCGGCGGGGAGCCGTCGTCTACCGGAAAGCCATGATGAAGGAGACCAGGCCAGCGGCCCCGATCAGGAGCGAGCCCGCCCAGACCATGCGGTTGCGGGTCAGCGCGGCCACGGCACCGAGCGCGATCGAGACCTGGAAGAACGCAACGGCGATCGCGAAGCGGTGGTGGGCGTGGAGAAGGTGGTCGGCCTCCCCGTTCTTCTCGTCGCGCTCCTTCTCCAGCTTCTGTGCCTCGGCCTTGATCTCCTCCTGTTCGCGCTCGTAGCGCTGCGCCTTCTCCGCAAACCGCGCCGGCGGCTCCTTCCCGGTGGCATCGAAGGCCGCCCGCGACGCCTCCGCCACCGCCGCCTTGATGCCCTTGGCTTGGTAGAAAGCCCACTGGTCGGAGGCCTTCGACTGGAAGACGGCCGCCTCCGTCTTCAGCACGAGCGCCTCGTTGACCGTGGCACCGGCGCGGAGGCTTGCGAGCGCCGCCAGGGCGGCCAGGATGGCCGTGGTGAGAGCGATGGTCCGGAGAAAGCTGCCCCCCTCCTTCTCCATCTCCTCGTGGATGGCCTCGTGCAGCTTCTCGGTCTCGACTTCCGGGCCCTCAGGCATCGGCGACGTCCTCCCGTCTCCTGCTACGAACCCATGGCCGCGACGCGCGCCCATTCCGCCTTGGAGCGCAGCACGCAGTCCTCGATGGCCAGACCTGCAAAGTAGTTGCCGGTGAGCGCGAGCCGCGAGCCGGCCAGGAGCCGGTCGAGCTCCGCCACGGTCCGGTCGTGCCCGAGGGCAGGCGAGGGCAGGAGCGTCATGCGCGTGCCCATGTCCTCGAACTCCGCCTTCGGCAACCCGAGGATCGAGGAGATCCTCTCCGTCTTCTCCGCGTCGGTGTGGCCGGTGCGGAAGTGGAAGGCGAAGGCGCGGTGGCTCTCGTCTGGAACGGGGTCGCGCGTCACCGCGGACCAGAAGATGTCGTGCAGCGGGACGAGAAAGGCCATCTCCGGCAGCTTGAGCTTCCCCTTCGGGACAGCCACGGCAACGGTCTCCAGCGCCGCCATGTGGATGCGCGCCAGCTCCCCCGCCAGCTCGGCAAAATCGGTGCGCAACATTGCCGCGGCCATGGAGGGGGGCACCGCCAGCGACACCACCGGCGCCTCGAAGGCGCGTCCGTCGAGCAGCCGGACCTGATAGGCCGCTCCTTGCTTCCGCACCTCGCGTACGGTGGCCTCTGTGAGCGCCTCCACCCCGGGCTGCGCGGCCATGGCGTCGGTTGCCGCCCCGAGGCCACCCTTCATGGTGAAGCTCTTCGGAACGTCGGCTCGACGCGGCCGCTTCTTGAAGAGCGATCCGGCCCCGGTGGCCGGAAACGAGTCGACGCTCTGCGAGGGGACAGCCGAGAGAAAGGGCCCGAGGACGCGCGAGTAGTTCCGCTTGCCCACCAGGCTCGAGTAGTACGCGTAGGTGGTGGCGCCCTCCTTCTTGGCGGTGAAGGCCTTCGGGGCCGAGCGGAGCAGCTCCCAGAGGTTGAACTGCAGGAACACGGAGAGCGGGCCCATGGTGGCGATCTCGCCGTCTCGAAGGAGGGCGAACCGCTTGCGCGCCTCGCCCCGAGGGAGGAGGTCGCCGAGCTTTCCCGTCCCTTCGATGATCTCGAGCAGCGCCCCGTAGGAGTTGTAGCAAGTGTGGGCGCCGAGTTCGTACCAGTACCCGGCTGGCTCTCGCCTGGAGTCGAGGCAGCCTCCGAGCTTGGCACCGGCCTCGAGCACGAGGGCTTTCCGGCCAGCCTTGGCGGCGTGCCAGGCGAAGGACAGCCCGCTCACCCCGCCGCCGACGACAATCACATCCCGTTGTTCCATCTGGTGATTCCTGCCCCGTCACCGCGAGTTGCGGGACGAGAGAGCCTCGCACGACGCGGCGCGGCGCGCCAGCGGATTTGGCCTCGGCGCGCCTCCGACACCGATCGACGCTCTTTCCCCTCCTGGGGCCATGGGCTAAAAGGGTTGAATCATGAAGATCGGATTTCTCGGGCTCGGGACCATGGGGGCACCCATGGCCAACAACCTGCGCAAGTCGGGTCACACCGTCACCGTCTGGAACCGCACGCCGGCGAAGAGCGAGCCGCTCGTGAAGAAGGGCGCGAAGCCCGCCGCGACTCCGCGGCAGGCGGCGGCGGGGCAGGAAGTGATCATCCTCTGTGTCGCGGACGAGAAAGCGGTCGACACCATCCTGGAGGGACCGGACGGGGTTCTGGCCGGGCTGGACCGCGGCGCCATCGTGGTGGACGCCTCGACGGCAGGGGTCCAGTCTGCGAAGTCGGTCGAAGAGCGCGTCCGGGCGAAGGGTGGGTCCTTCCTCGCCGCGCCGCTGCTCGGCTCGAAGGCCGCGGCCGAGAAGGCTCAGCTCACCATCGTCGTCGGCGGAACGGCCGACGCGCGCGAGAAGGCGCGGCCGGCCCTTCGAGCCATCTCGGCCCGGATCATCGAGCTCGACTCTGCGCCCAAGGCGGCGCTCATGAAGCTCGTCATCAACGCCGTCGGGGGCGCCATGATGACCGCCTTCGGCGAGGCGCTGGCACTCGGGGCCTCGGGAGGTCTCGAGGTCGAGAAGGTCATCGAGACCATCCAGGCGTCGAGCTTCCACTCGCCGCTCTTCCTCATGAAGGGCGAGCAGATCCTGAACAAGGACTGGGCGCCCAGATTTGCGGTGTCGCTGGCGGAGAAGGACATGCGGCTGGTTCAGGAAGCCGCGGCCGCCCAGGGCGCGAAGATGCCGGTGAACGCCGCGGTGCGCCGGCTCTTCGCCGAGGCCATCGAGGCGGGGCGTGGCGAGAACGACATGTGCGCAGTCACCGACCTGTTCTTCGAGTGGGCCGGGGTGAAGCGGTAGCCGCGATGCCGTCCGGCGGGTCGTCCCGGGCTGGCTACGCAGCGAGGACGTCGGTCACGATCTTCCACAGGTCGTCGAGGTGGAACGGCTTGCGGACGAACCCCGACGGCTCGAGGCCCGCGGGTCGAAGCTTGGCGCGGACCTCCTCCGGCGGCGTCGCGGACACGAACAGCACCTTGGGGCAGCGGTTGCCGAGCTGCGTCCTCATCGCGTCGAAGAACGCGACGCCGTCCATTCCCGGCATCCGGTAGTCCACGAGCGCCAGGTCCGGCGGGTTCAGGCGCGCGAGTTCCAGGGCCTCCCGCGCATCCGAGGCGCCCTCGGCCATGTGGCCCATCTTCTGGACACCGACCTGAAGAGCCTTCCGCACAATTTCGACGTCGTCGACGATGAGCACTCGAGCCACGGATCGTACCTCCGGGGGGTGGCATGTGCTCTTGCTGTGCCGCAAAAAACGCCAATGATTTCGTGGCGGTCTTTGGGGTCGGGAGATACCCCGGGGTCGGCTCCTTCGCCCAGGGCAGGTCAGCCGGCGGCGGGTCGAGGAGCACCCTCGGCTCCATCGGCACGCCGGGAAGCCCCTTCCGCCGCTGGCCTCAGCGGTAGCGCGCCAGGGCGCTTCGGACGGCATTGGCGTACGCGCGGCGGGCGGAGGCCGGAGCGAGCACCTCCGCCTCGCCTCCGAGCGACAGGGCAAACCGGGTCGCCCACTCGTCGCTCACGCCCGGCACCTCGACCAGGGCACCGCCTTTGGCGTCGCGCTTCAGGACGCGCCACTGGCCGGGACGGGCGAGCGCCCAGGCCGCGGCCAGCGGGCCCAGGCGAATCCGCACCGGCGTTCCCTGGGGGTCGGAGAAGAGGCGAGCGCGCGCCAGCTCCGCCTCGGGCGGAGGGTCGAAACGGCGGTCGGTGACGCTGCACTCCCGGACCCGGTCGAGGCGAAAGGGCAGCGCGCGGCCCCGCCCCTCGTCGAAGCCGTAGAGGTACCAGTGCCCGAGCCGCTGCGCCAAGGTGTAGGGGTGCACGACCCGATCCGTCTCCTGTCCCCGCGTCGCGGTGAAGTACCTGAGGTCGAGCGCTCGGCGCTCGGCGATGGCGCGCTGGATGAGCCCGAGGAGCGAGTCCTTGGCGGGAGGCGACCCGGCGTAGATGCGATCGAGAAGCTCGTCGAACATCGCCCTCCGGTCCCGCGGAACGGACTCCCGGAGGGCCTTGATCGCCCGCTCCTTGCCCTCCCCGCCCAGCGCCCGCGCCGCAGCGGCGAGAGCCGCTGCCTCGCTCTCGGTGAATCGAGGCGGCCTGGAGAAGCTCTGGTGCAGGGCCACGTGTACGCGGTCGCCCTCCACGTAGAGGTCTAGGAAATCGTCGGGTGCGAAGGGCGGGCATCCCACGCCCAACAGGAAGTCGAGGTCCTCGAGGATCTGCTTCTCGGTCACGCCGCACTTGCGGGCCAGGTCGGCCACCTTGGAGCCCGGGTGGCGGACGGCGTACGGCACGAGGAAGAGGACTCGCCTCAGTCGATCGCGGGAGTCCACCTTGGGGACGGAAGCTCGGGCGGCCACGGTCAGTCGCACCTCCGCGCCAGCGAGCGCAGGACCGCGCGCGCCCGCTCCCGGACGCTCTTCGGCGAGAGGAACTCGGCCTGGTCCCCGAAGGAGAGGACCTGGCGCACCAAGGCTTCGGAGTTGGTCGCCTCGACCTCGACCACGGCACCGTCCCTGTCGTCGCGCCAGCGAGCCCGGACCCCGAAGGACTGCCGCGTCTCCGGGCTCACTGGCGAGTCGAGCCGAATCCGGCAGCGAAGGGGAGCGTGCACGCGATACTCCCACGGCTCGCGGGTCGCGATCTCCGCCAGGGCGAAGTCCTTCTGGACCGCGAAGTCGGCGGTGCGCGGCGCGGCGGCGTTCACGTCGATGGAGACGATCCGCCCCAGATGAAAGGACCGCAGCGCCTTCCGAAGGTGGCACCATCCGGCGAGGAACCAGGCACCCCCGCGCTGGTACAGGCCGTAGGGGTCGACGTCCCGCTCGGTCCGGGCCCGGCGTTCGGCCCCTGCGTAGACGAGGTGCACGCGCTTCTTTGCGGCGACGGCCTGCGACAGCTGCTCGAGCTTTCTCGCCGCCTCCCCGTCCCGAGCCCCGACCGTCTCACCGGTCGAGAGCCGGAGCGCGGCGGTGGCGGCGACCTCGGAGGTTCCCGGCGCTCGTGCCGCAAAGGAGAGCTTGTTCAGCGCGTGCGCCAGGTCCCTCGCGTAGGGGAACGCCTCCTGTGCCAGAGCCGCCGAGCCGGCCAGGTAGAGGAGCGCCAGATCCTCCGGAGGGAGCTTCAGGTCCGGGAGGTAGAAATCCTCCTTGTCGACGAGGTATCCGGAGCCGAGGTCCTCGTCGCCGGCGACGTAGCGGACCGGGATCCCGAGTTCCAAGAGCTCCGCCTTGTCTCGCTCGAACTTGCGGATGGCCGCTTCGCCCGAGGTACCCCCGTAGTCGTCCGAAAACTGCTCCTGGATCTCCCTCCACGAGACGGGCTCGGCCGCCCTCAAGAGGAAGGCGGCCAGATCGAGGAGGCGCTCCGCCTTCTGCATTGGTCGAATACTGGCGCGGCGCTCTCGATTAGGCCAGTCCGTTTCGGCCTCCCTTTTCCTGTCGAAGCGGGCTTTCGGGACACCCGCTGGGCCATGGGCGGAGCGGGGCACTGCGGCTGACGTTCGTTTCCGGGCGCTGGACGTGCGGCTTCCCGCCTTGGGTCATTCGGCGATGGCGGCGCGGCCTCCCTGCCCCGGACCCGCGCCGGCCGGCCCGACGCCGCCCGGGAATCTCGACCTGACCAGGCGATATCGACCATCCCGTCGCATGCTAGAATCCAGGCCGAGCAGGAGCCGTGCATGGCTGGGATCGGCATCGGGCCGGACGACTTCGACATCTTCGAGATCGACGACCCGGAAGAGCGATGCCGGAAGGTGGAGGTTCAGCTCCAGCCCAAGCTGCTGGTCCTGGGCCGGGAGCTGGCCGGGGGGCTCTCGCGCGTGGTCGGACGCGAGCTCTTTTCCCAGTACGGAAAGCTTTCTCGGCGACGTGGGGCTGCACCCGACGAGGCCTTCGTCGGCTTCTCCGAGAATCCAAAGACCCTGCGCGGCGTCCCCCACCTGGCGCTCGCGGTCACCCGCGCGCAGCTCCACGCGCGGGTGGCGGTCAGGGGGGACGGCCAGCGCGCCTCCACAATGCGCCGCGCGGTCGAGAGAGAAGCCGGGAGCCTCGCCCGCAAGGGCAAGCCCTTCCGCCAGCTCCGCCACTATCTGGGCTGGAACTACGAGGACCTGCCGGAAGTCGCGCCCGCGACCTCCGCGGCCTTCTGGCAGGAGGTGGCCGAGGGACTCGCGCCCGAGCGCCCCGGGCGGCCCGGCGGCGTGGACCTGGGGGTCGCCTGGTCTCGCGAGGAAGCCCGCAGCCTCGCGGTCGGGGACATCCTGGGGGCCTTCCGCGACATCGCGCCGCTCTACAAGCTTCTCGTGAACGCCCAGTGATCCTGGGCGCGGTCCTCCGCTAGTCCGCTGCGGGTGTCGCCGGAGCCGGTGGCGATTCCGCCGGCTTGCCCGACTCGGCGCGCCGCTGCTCCTCGCGGGCCGCCTGTCGGACGGCGTCGATGAGCTCCTCGTGCTCCTTGCGAAGGGCGTCGTATCGGCGGCGGAGCTCGGCGATCCGGTCGTGCGCGAGGTCGAGCTCGCCCTTCTGGACCATGTAGACGCGGCGATCGGTCTCGAGGCGCCCCCGTGCCGCCTTGAGATCCTTCTCGACCTCCCCGAGCTTCTTCTTCGAATCCGCGAGCTTCGCCTCGGCCTTGTCGGCTCGGTCCTTCTCCGCTCGGAAGCGGGCCTCCTCGGCCTCGGCCGCCGGGGCCGTGGCCTCCGGGGCGGGAGCGGCGGCCTTCTCGACCTCGGCCTTGGCCCTGGTCTGGGCCTGGGCAAGCACCTGGGCCGCAGCCGCCCTTTCGCGCTCCTGCTCCCTCGCGAGCTTCTCAAGCTGTGCCTCGAGACCCTTCGCGCGCTCGGCCGCTGCCGCCCCCTCGGCCCGCGCCTCCGCGAGCTTCACGGAGAGCTTGTCCACCTCGGCGCGAGCCGCCGCGACCCCGCCCGCCTTCTTCTGGGCTTCCCCCTGCTCGAAGGCGCGCTTCTTGGCGTCGCGCAGCTGCTCCTTCAGGGCGCTCAGCTCGTCGCGCCGCTCCTTGAGGTCGGTCCGGGCAACGCCGACCTCCTTCGCGAGGGCGTCCTTCTCCGCCTCGAGAGCACCGAGAGCGCTCTCCTTCAGCCGGAGCGAGGCTCGGGAGGAGCGGGACGAGAGGAAGAAGCCAACGGCTGCGAGGACCGCCGCGAGGGCGATGACGACGAGGACGCCATTCATGGGATTGATCCGGTGGTGGATGGGCTGCGAGGTGGAGGCAACAAGCTATCGCCGGGCTGGACCTCTTGGCAAGCCTGCGGGGGCCGAGCAGGCGGCGCGCGACGCCTGCCCCTGATAGCATCCCGGTGACTTGAGAAGGGTTGCCTCCAAGATCGCGTTGGCCTTCGGGATCGCGCTCGCCGCCTTCGCGCTCGTGGCCGGGTTCGGCATCTCCCGGCTCCACGACCTCGGACGCCAGCTCCGGCTCCTGAGCGAGGGGTACCTGCCGCTCACCCGGATCGCGGCCCAGATCGACGTGAAGGACTGGGTCGCGCCCCGGGTGCTCGAGGCGCGGGCGCTCGACCCCGCCACGCGCCGAGCCTGGATCCCGCTCGCCCGGGCGCTCTTCCCCGCCCTGGTCCGGGAAAAGATCGCCGAGGGGCGCTCCGTCGCGGGCCGGGCAGTCCCTCTCGCCTCGGGCGCCGACGCGACGTTCCTCTCCGAGGTCGTGGGGCGGCTCGACGCCCTCGACGCGGAGTGGGCGCAGTACGACGCCGCGGCCCGGGACCTGCTCGACGCGGTGGAGGCCGGCGAGCCATCCGGCGCGCGCCTGGAGCAGCGGATCCAGGCGGTTCGGACCCTGGAGAAGACGCTCGCGCTCGACGTGAAGCTCCTACAGGTGGCGCTCGACAGCCAGACCGGCGAGCTCGTGCAGGCGGCCGAGCGCGAGGACTCGCGAACGGTGGCCGCCATCGTCATCTACGCGCTGCTCGCGACCGCGGTCGGGGTAGGCGCGGCACTCATCTCCCATCGGCTGCTCGCCCCGATCCGGACGCTGACCGATGGGGTCAAAGCTGTGGCCGCCGGCGACCTCTCCCGCCAGGTGGACGTGCGCACGTCGGACGAGATCGGGGTGCTGGCGCGGGAGTTCAACGCGATGGCGGCGTCCCTGGAGAGGCAGCGCCAGGAGCTGCTCCGCGCCGAACGCCTGGCGGCGGTGGGCCGGATCTCCGCACAGATCACGCACGAGATCCGCAACCCCCTCAACTCGCTCGGCCTCAATGCCGAGCTGCTCGCCGAGGAGATCGGTGAGCACGGTTCCTCCGAGGCCCGGGCCCTCGTCACCGCGATCTCCCGAGAGGTCGATCGGCTGAACGGCGTCACCGAGGAATACCTGCGCTTCGCTCGCCTTCCCAAGCCCACCATGGCTCGTGAGGACGTGAACGAGATCCTCGGAGGCCTGCTCGACTTCGTGGCCGCGGAGATGGCCGCCTCCCGCGTGGAGGTGAAGCGCGAGCTCACTCCCGGCCTCCCGTCCATCCTGGGCGACGAGGCGCAGCTCCGCGCCGCCTTCCTGAACCTGCTTCGCAACAGCCGGGAGGCCATGCCTTCGGGGGGCTCCATTCGGGTGCAGACGCGACTTGCTCCAAACGAGATTGTGGAGGCAGAGGTCAGAGACACAGGACCAGGCATTCCCCCCAAAGACCTGGCGCGCATCTTCGACCCCTTCTATTCCACGAAGTCGGGAGGAACCGGCCTGGGCCTCGCGTTCACCCTGCAAGTACTGAAGGAGCACGGCGGCACGATCCGGTGCGAGAGCGAGCCGGGGCGAGGAACGAGCTTCGTCGTTCGGCTGCCGACGGTGTCGGAGGACCGGGCGCCGTCGCGGAAAGAGGTGGCCACGGCGTGAGGCGAGCGAAGAGAGGTGTCGAGCTGGGCTCCCCTGGGACTCCCGGCCGGGCCGGCGCCCGCGGCGTGGCATTCCCGCAGTGTGAGCGGGCCGTGCTCCCGAACGGTGTGACCGTCGTCGCCACGCGCACGCCCGGCCTCCACTCGGCGATGGTTGCGGTGTACGTGCGCGCCGGCTCGAGGCACGAGACCCGCGACCGGAACGGGGTTTCGCACTTCCTCGAGCACCTCCTCTTCCGCGGCTCCGAGGGATACCCGGAGACGCTCATCATGAACGCAGCCGTCGAGAGTGCGGGGGGGAGCTTGAACGCGATGACGGCGCGGGACCACTCCTGCTACTACACGCCGATTCACCCGGCAGAGCTCGAAACGGGCATCGCCGTGCTCGCCGACATCATCAGGCGACCGCTCTTTCGCGACATGGACGTGGAGCGCCAGGTCATCCTGGAGGAGATCCTCGACGAGGTCGACTCGAACGGAAGAGACGTCGACCCCGACAACCTCGCCAAGCAGATGGTCTTCGTTTCCCACCCGCTCGGCTTCAAGATCGCCGGCACTCCGCGCACCATACGCGGCCTGCGCGAGCAGGACGTGCGGGCCCACCACGCCGCGCTCTACAGGGGTCCGAACGTGGTGCTGGCGACGGCCGGGCCCGGCCCGTTCGAGGAAGTGCACGCCATCGCCAGGCGCCAGCTGAGCGCCATCCCGCCGGGCGTTCCATCGGTGGCAGCTCCGGCTCCGCGATGGCCCGTGGGACCGCTCTACAAGACCGTCGAGCACGAGGACGCCCAGACCGAGTTCACGCTCGCCTTCCCGAGCGTGCCCGAGGATCACGAGGACCACCCTGCGACGCTGTGCCTGCGCAGGCTCCTCGACGACGGGCTCTCCTCGCGGCTCCCCTACGAGATCATCGAGCGAAGAGGGCTTGCCTACACCATCCACTCGGGCCTCGAGACCTTCGAGGACACCGGGCTTCTCACCTTCGACGGGGCTTGCTCGCCGGGCAAGCTGAGCCGGGTGATCGAGGAGCTGCTGAGCGTTCTCGCCGGGATGCGCGACGAGCCGATCCGGGCCGACGAGCTCGAACGGGGCCAGCGTCGCCACCGAATGTCGCTCACCTTCGCCCTCGACAGCCCCTACGAGCTCGTGGGGTGGATCGGAACCGGGGAGATCCTTGGCTGCCCCGAGACGCTGGAGCACCGCTGCCGGCGAGTGGAGCGCGTCACCGCTGCCGACGTCCGGCGGGTCGCCCGGGCGACATTCCGCCGACAGAACCTCGTCGCGGTCGCGGTGGGCCCCGACGGGCGATCCCTTCGCCGGGCGCTGGTCCGCGCGGTCGAAGCTTCCGATCTGCCATAGGCAGGCAGCTCCTGCCGCCGAACGGAACGGGGACGCCTCCACCCGGCCGTGCCCTTTGTCTCGCGGCCCGGCGAGGGCACGGGACGCGGGCTCGCAGTACGAGCCCTTCGCCCCGCCGGCCGGACCCGTGTCAGGGGAGGGCAGTAGGTTCCCCACCTGCGATCCGCGCCATCCCCGGGGGTGACCGTGCCCAACCGCTGCGTCGACTGCAATACCGCCCCGAAGGTGGGGGACCTCGCCTCCTTCTCGGAAACGTTTGCGGAGACGTTCGCGGTGCGAACGCCGAGCGGGGCGGCGCTGCACCTCACCCTTCACCTGTGCCTGCGGTGCGGCAGCCGCTTTCCGACCCGCCCCCAGCTGCGCGAGTACCTGCACACGCGACTTCCTGACTACGCGGTCCGGTGGGCCGTGGCGACGGCTCGCCGGTAGGCCGTCGCATCCGGTTGCGCGAGTGGTTCGAACCGCGGGGCTGTGCAGGCTGGATGGATGCCCGCCTCGTCCGTTGGAGCGGGAAAGGTCGCGCGCCGTCGCCGAAGGCGTGCAGTTGCGCCGATTGCGCGAGCGGCAGCACCCGCGTGCGGCTGGTTCGTTCGCTCGGGCGCCCCATCCGCAAACGCGCTCGGAGCACCCGGCGCCCGGCTAACCGTCCGAGATCACGGCTTCGACATCGCGTCGGCCAGCCGAGGACCGGTGCCCGGGCCACGCCTCTTCGCGCTCTTCGCGTGGCAGGGGTTCGCGTCGAGCACCGCGAAACGCCTACAATCACGGCCGGGTGCCCTCCTCGGGCCCGCAGGAGGCAGCGTGGCGCTGCTGTGGACGCAGGCGCTTTCGGTGGGGATCGCCGTCATCGACGAGCAGCACCAGGAGCTATTCCGTCGGGTTGACGCGATGCTGCTCGCCGCGAACAGCGGAAATGCCCCAGAGGTGACGCGGATGCTGGGCTTCCTTCGCGAATACGTCGAGTTTCACTTTGCGGCCGAGGAAGCGTTCATGCGGGAGAAGAGCTATCCGGGCTTCGACGCCCACCACGCCGAGCACGTCTACCTCATCCATCAGGTCGGCCTCGTCGCGGAGGATCACCGTCGAGCTGGCCCCTCTCCTGCGGTCGTCTCCAGGATGAACCATCTGCTCGCCGACTGGCTGCGCACGCACGTCGGCCTCACCGATTCGGCCATGGCCCGCTTCGTGCGCCGGGCCCGCCGAGTCTAGGGCGCACCCTTCTGGCGTCTGCCCCTTCGCCTCTGGTAGCCTTCGAGGTTCATGGCGGATTTCGTCGAGCGCGCCGTCCGGCGCATGCGAGAGGACCGGGCCTTCAGCCGGAACCGGCACTTCCTCGCCCTCTCCTCGCCCGAGGGGCGCCGAGCCGTCCGGATCCACCGACACCTGCGATCGATCGAAGCCGACCTGGTGCGCGGCCATCCGGTGAGAGTGGAGCGTCACGGCGACCGGGTCTGCATCAGCATGAAGTACCGGGGCGGCACCCGCGTGGCGTGGCTCTCGGCCGGGGAGTTCCGGCTCCTGTGCACGAACCCGATCGCGAGGGCGGCGCTCGGCGCGGAAGCCGACCGTCCCTGACGCTCCCCTGCGGGAACGTCGATGGCTCCACCGCCACCTTCGCTCACCCCGCGTCTCCGCGGCTCGACTCGGCCGCCGCGGCGGCCCCGAAGCGCCTAACCCTTCATCGAATAGGAAGGGCGCTTCACTCCGGCCCCTGCAAGAAGAGCCCGGAGAGCTTCGGCCGGGTCGCTGCCCTCGAACGACATCCCGGCGGGGGCTTCGCGCAGGACCTCCGGAATGGACTCTTCCTTCGGGCCCGAGACCACAACCGGGAGCCTGAGGCCGCGAGTCAGGT